>Ga0209023_10007734_pt1 | contig 10937 bp, 8 predicted proteins | sample LakOneMetagenome_FD_187468 | JGI IMG/M metagenome (GOLD analysis project Ga0209023, IMG submission 187468) | Freshwater and sediment microbial communities from Lake Erie, Canada (SPAdes) (version 2) | ecosystem: Environmental > Aquatic > Freshwater > Lentic | place: Lake Erie, Canada | collected...
CGTATGCTACTTAACGTATTATAACTGCTGGCACGGATTTTCATTACTATAGTTTAGAATGGCTTTAGAAACATTGTAGAATGGCAAAAGTTAAAATCATTAAAAGTTATGAAAACGATACAACAGGAAGAATACACCCGTCTTAACCGAGCCCTGCACGAACTTGAAGAAATACTTTCCTGTATGGGGGTTAAAGAATTTACCCTGTCAAAAGACAGGCACAATATGAAAATTGACACCAGTGACGATAATATTGATACAGACCTGCTGGTTTCATTTTGCAGTAATATAGATAAATTGCATCATGCAAAGTTCGGCTCAGATATTGCCGCATAAGCAATAATAAAGCCTGTTTATACACCGATATGCCCTGCTCGCTATAATTCAGTAAATTTGTAGCCTAAAATTAGTTTTTTGATGCAATTAGCTGAATTATATGAGCGGGCGCTCAGGTTTGATTTTCTGAGTGCCGATGAAGGGGTTTTTCTTTTTGAGCATGCGCCGCTTACTGAGCTCATGCATATTGCCAACGAACTAAGAAAGATACAGGTGCCGCACGGCAAAGTTACCTGGATCATAGACCGCAACGTAAATACCACGAACGTATGCGTAGCCAACTGTAAGTTTTGCAACTTCTACCGCATACCTGGTCATCCGGAAGCGTACATCACCGATATAGAAACATACAAACGCAAGATCGACGAAACATTTAAGTATGGCGGCGAGCAATTGCTGTTGCAGGGCGGTCACCATCCTGATCTGGGCCTTGCTTACTATGTTGATCTGTTCAAACAACTCAAGCAATTATATCCGAACCTGAAGCTGCATGCTTTAGGTCCGCCGGAAGTAGCACACATCACCAAGCTGGAGAAAAGCACGCATCACGAAGTGCTGAAAGCGCTGAAGGAAGCTGGTCTTGATAGCTTGCCCGGCGCCGGTGCCGAGATACTCAACGACCGTGTACGCAGGCTTGTAAGCAACGGTAAGTGCGGCGCGCAGGAATGGCTGGATGTAATGCACGAAGCACATCTTCAGGACCTTACTACCAGCGCTACTATGATGTTCGGCCATGTGGAAACACTGTACGAACGTTTTGAGCATCTTGTAAAACTGCGTGAAGTGCAGGCCATGAAGCCGGAAGGTGCAAAAGGATTTCTCGCATTCATTCCATGGACATTCCAGGACGTAGATACTTTGCTGGCACGTATACGCGGTACCAAGAACCTCACTACTGCCGAAGAATATATACGCATGATAGCCCTGAGTCGCATTATGCTGCCTAATGTGAAGAACATACAGGCATCATGGCTTACGGTGGGTAAGCAGGTGGCGCAGATATGCCTTAATGCCGGCGCTAACGATTTCGGTTCTATCATGATAGAAGAGAACGTGGTAAGCGCAGCAGGTGCACCGCATCGATTTACGGCTGCAGGTATACAGGAATCTATACGCGAGGCAGGCTTCGAACCTCAGCTGCGCAACCAGCAATACGAGTTCCGCAAGATGCCGGAGCTGCTGGAAGAACAGGTGATCACTTATTAGTTTACAAAAAGCGAATTATGATACAAATGGCTGACCGTATGGTCAGCCATTATTGTTTCGGTATTACCAATATTTTTGGTACTTAGTCTGGGTCTATCGTTTAATAAATACTCTTTGCCCTATCTTTTCACCATCCCTGCTGAACTGTACCAAATACACACCCGGAGTCAATCCACTGAGCTGCATATTGCCTGAATTGCCGACAACGGATATCTCCTTTCTTGCTCTGCCAACAGCATCGATCAGTTGTACATCGATCTTATCAGAATGTCCTATCCCGTTCAAGGTAAAGTTGATCAGTTGTTCAGCAGGGTTAGGATATAATGATATTTCAAGGTCATTATTTGATATGGAACGGCTTGTGCTCAGTGGTGTGGTAAAGTAAGCTTTCTGCATGCAGCCATTATGAGTAGTGATCACCCAGTAACACCTGTTGGCAAAATCGGCATCAGGGTCGGAATAGCTCTGGTTGACCATTCCCGGCAAAAGAGTTGAATCAAGCGTGTGTATGTCATCATAACCCCATTGATACTTATCTGCAGTATGGTCAGTGCATACGAATTCCGGCATGTAGTAAAGTATTGAGTTGTCCGAAGCCATTCCCTCGTTGATTTGAAGACGAATACTGTCTTTGCTGGAGCAGGAAGTTGTGAGATGGCTGGCTGAAAGGAAAACAGTGGCCTCGCCTGAAGCAGTAAAGTTCACCAGGCTATATTGCCCCTTTGCTGCATATATAGTGGCATTCACAGCCGTCCAGGTATAGCGCATACCTGTTGGTGCCGGCACATCTGCTCCGAAGTTTTGGAATAATGAATTGCGGCATAATGCTATGTCGGGATGGGTGCTGATCTTCACACCAGCCGGAGCAGGATCTACAGTAACAATTGTTGTTGCTGTATTGCTGCCGCAGCTGTTCTTATAGGTGTAGTATATAGTTGCTGTGCCAATACTCACAGCCGATACTATACCACCTGTGCTCACACCCGCTATAGTATTGTTGCTGCTGTTCCATACACCGCCGGCTACTGCGCTGCTTAGCGCGGTGGTAGAACCCAGACATACCTTCGTAATGCCTGTTATCGTTACTTTATCCGGTAGCGGTATAACGGTTACTGTCTTTGTTGCTATATCACAAGTATTTGCAGCTACGTAGGAAATAACCGCAGTGCCGGCAAGCACGCCGGTAACAATGCCCGGATCAGCTACAGTAGCAACCGCGGTATTGCTGCTGCTCCAGGTGCCCCCGGTTACGATGTCAGACAAGACCGTGGTAGCACCCTTGCAAATAGAAAGTGTTCCCGTGATGGGTGCGATGATAGGGTATACAATAACTTTTGCCATGGCAGTACAGCCGGCTGCTGATGTAAGCGTAATGTCTGTTGTGCCTGCTGCTACACCGGTAGCCGTGCCTGTAGTGGCATCAATAGTAGCTACACTTGTATTACTACTGCTCCACGTGCCAGGCAGGGCGCCGGTAAGTGTTGTGGTAGCTCCCGGGCATACGAAGTATATGCCAGATATTGGTGCCGGAGACGGATTTACCGTCACCACAGTAGTAGCGTATTCGGCGCCCACTGTATAAGTTATCTCGGCTGTTCCGGCCGTTATACCTGTTACCACACCGGTTACCGGATCTACCGTAGCACCGGTTGCTGCACAGCTCCATGAGCCACCCGAAGTTGCATCACTTAATGTTGTTGTTGCGCCTTCACATACATCAGTGATACCTGTTATAGGAGCCACTGCTGCATGGGAAAAATAGCTGCAAAAAAGTGTAAATAATAAAACGGAAAGTTTTTTCATCGGCTGTGCTTTAATAAATAGTTAACGTAAATGAGAAATGCAAATTTATACAAAATTTGGTATGCTTGTCTATCAAAACACATTATCCCTAATGTTTTATATGTTATCTACTTTAGCAATGTAGCAATGGGCCAGACAATTTGCGGGATTGAAACCCCTCCGCCCCTCCCGATTTTCATCGGGACCTTGTTCCGGGAGACCTCCACTCTATCCTGATTTTAGCAATCCGGCATTGACTGTAATCTGCTTTTTGCGGGATTGCGGGAAAAATTGCGGTTTTTCAACCGGTGTTGGCAATCAACGTTTTATACGTTACGAGTTGCGGGAACTGAAACCCCTCCGCCCCTCCCGATTTTCATCGGGACCTTGTTCCGGGGGACTTCCATAATATCCTATATTGACAATCCGGCAATTTGACCATGACCTGAGTATTGCTTTTGCGGGTTTGCGGAAAAAATTGCGGTTTTTCAACCGGTGTTGGCAATCAACGTTTTATACGTTACGAGTTGCGGGATTGCTGCGGGAAATTGCGGCATCCCGCAAATTTCTAATTGGCAATTTTCAGTTGACAGCTTCCGGTAGCACTTCCGGTTGCTTCCGGTTTGCTGCGGGAAATTGCCGCCGCCCGCATTTTTGTGGCTGGCAATTTGCGGTTGATAGTTTCCACTTTGCCCGGTATCAATCACCATCCATCAATGCGATAATATTCCCGTCCTGTTGGAATTGCTCATTATGCTTCGACAAAGTGCGTGCTGTACACCAAAGGTCGGAAAGGGAATGGGAACCAACAAGAACAAAATTCTATGATATAGCGTTTTCGGTAGTATCATAAAAATTGTTTTGCCCGCCCAGCAAGGGTTTTGGCTGATTTTCACTATGCTAATGGGAGGGTTTTTCACAGGCGTTACAAACGCCAAGCCACAGAATCCGCGTTGCAAACGCGGACTAGTAGGGTTGTCCAGAATACTACCCCAACGTGGGGGCATCAGGAGCGGCAAATACCCCCTAAAATACTACCTACACTAACTCAAAACATGATTTCACTAATTATAGCTCATACCTTCCGATGTGCAGCCCCACCTTTATGCTGTCATTCATCTAAAAACAATAATTATGAAAAAATTACTGTCTCTTGCCACACTATTGATAATATTGTCCGGCTCCGTGTCAGAAACATTTGCAGCAAAAACAATAGTAAAGAAATTTAAAGTGCAGGCGCAGGCTAAAGATTTCTTTGGCAATACTTTACCTAGTAGCTGTAGCACAACGCCCCGTATACGCAGATCATGGAGTTCGATGTCGCCAATAACGACAACCATCATCACTGATACAGGGAAAAAAGGTAATGAGGCAATATTGATATTTGCCGGTGACTTCACCCCGGATAAAGGCAAGAAGATGTGCAATGCTACCTTAGAAATGACCGTAATGAATTGCGATAAAAGGCCGGTTACCAAAACAATAACTATGAAGCCAAATAAACAAGGCACGTACGAAGCCACTATTAAGATGCCTTCTGCCGTGGGATGCACACCAACACTTACTGCTGCAAAGATTCACGCTGTCTCTAATAAGGGCGAAGAGACGGTATTTGTAGCAATAATTGATTAGCAATAATTGTTCCCAGGCCAAAATCACCGGTGAGCGTTTGCAACACCCTATACAAATTTTAATATAGAGTGTTTCGCCAATCTGGAGATAAGCATCTGCAAGGACGTACCCAGGAAGACTACGCCCGACGTGCGGGAAAATTGCGGTTTTTTAAACCCATTTAATAATCAATATTTTATACGTTACGAGTTGCGGGTTTGCTGCGGGAAATTGCGGCATCCCGCATTTTTGTAGTTGGCAATTTGCGGTTGATAGTTTCCACTTTGCCTGGTATCAATCACCACCCTTTCAAATGCTATTCTATTGCCGTCCCTTTAGGATTTCTCATTATGCTTCGACAAAGTGCCTGCTGTTCGCCAAAGGTCGGAAAGGGAATGGGATCTAACAAGAGTAAATATTTATGATAGAGCGTTTTCTGTAGTATCATAAAAATTAGTTTGCCCGCCCGGAAAGGGTTTGATCTGATTTTCACTATGCTAACGGGAGAGTTTTTACAGGCCCTGCAATGTGGTCTAGTAGATATTCGCCAATCAGGAGATTGGCATCCGCAAGGACGTAGTCAGGAAGACTACGCCCAACGTAGGGGCCACAGCAACAATGGATTGTTGCTGCGATATAATTTTAATAGGGTTCTTTATTCATTTTAATTTAATGCCTTCTCAGTGTAAATTAAACTCATTAGATTAGCAGATATTGGCGGAAATGCAAGTGATTTTGTTGTTAAGTCAGCTCGGAAAAACGCAATCAATTCCTTATAGTTACTATGTTCAGAGCCTTTCAATTGGTTATTCAATTCGTCATACTTGTTTTCAACCTTATTGAGTAATTCTTGAATTTTTAGTGTTCCTGCTTTCTTATAAACATACTTTAATATGGTTAGGCCAAACATAACAACCGTGTAATCCTTTAAATAGTATGCTGCATCAAAAGCAACATTAAAACCAATGCGGCAACATTCATTCAAAAGTTCTACGTTCTTTTCTTTATCTGCTTCGTCATCTGAATAAGGGAAGAAATTTAAAACTAAACCATAGATTGAAGATGCCACATCTTTTGTCATAGCACCTCTATTATAATCCGATATTTCTGTAAAGAAGGAAAATAAATCATACGCAAGCCTGAAATTTGTATGCGGGTAATATCTATCAATTGTTTCTAAAATATCCGCTCGATCCTCCCAGTCAGCAGCATAAAAGTTCTGTCTGATTTTTACAAGCTCAATGATTATTAGTGCATTTTTTGAAGCCACTAATATATCTTCTGTTGTTATTACAGAAGTGGGCTCACTAAATATTTTCCTTTTAGCTTGTCTTAGGTGTTCTACACACTCATACCATTCGTCCCTGTACTTTCTAATAGTTGCCTCCGGTATTCTTCGTGTAAGACCTGTTGATGTAGCATCATTATGGCAATCTAAACAAAGGCAGGCTAAATTATCAATATCGTTATTTGAAGCATCACCATTAAGGTGGTGTATTTGAATGCGTTCCTTTCTGCACTTGCAACATTTACAATCAGATTTGTACATAACAAGGCCAACGGTATCATTGTTTATTTTCTTTCGTGTCATACAAAGCGTTTTAAGGTTAGTCAAAAATCTGACCCAAATTTATTGACACTTCAATTGCTTTTTCAATCACTCTATTATTGTCAGCCCTGTTATCAGACATACCACTTTTAGCGGCATTAGTAATATCAGTCTTATAGACGTTCTTATTATTGGCGTTATTTGTCCTTGCCCCGTTACCTTGCCTTTGGTTATTTATCCGTATATTAATTTCATCCAAATCAGCAATTGCTTGATTACTGTTATTCGGTACTTGTTCTTGTACCGGCGCTGGTGCTACTTCTTGCTTCTTCTTGAATATTCCGAAACACATAATAATAGAATTTAGGTGAAGTTAGTAAAGAATCTATGTTTAACATTATTCTTTAGTAGTTTCTGCTCTGCCATCAGGGATCTAACAAGAGTAAATATTTATGATAGAGCGTTTTCTGTAGTATCATAAAAATTAGTTTCCCCACCCAGCAACGGTTTGGACTGATTTTGGGTATGATAATAGGCTGGTATGTTAGAGCATTACAAATGCAGACTAGTCAGAGAAATACAGATACCATTTAATTAAGCTTTCCTTAGGGTTAAAATTCGGACCTTTGTAATACCTTATACTAATTTAATTTGTTAACGCAGCAAGAAAATTGTTAATAATATTTAATAAAAAATCATTCATGTTATCCTGCCTGATGTGTATGCGTTATCCACAGGTATGTTAGTTTCTTTGTTTTGAAACAAAGGTTCGTTTTCGATAATTTTATATTCCTCCCTATTAATAAAATACATAGCTAGTATAATAACCACTAAAGCATAAAATTCATGAGCGCCACTAATACAAAGAAAGGGCTTGCCTTCAACCGTCACTATACACGTGATGGTGTAAGTGCGTTTGACATGTTCGAGTATGACTACCGCACATCCGTGATCCGCAACCCCAACGGGGAGAAGGTGTTCGAGATGACGAATGTGGAAGTACCGAAGCACTGGTCGCAGATAGCCACTGACATTCTTGCTCAGAAATATTTCCGCAAAGCGGGCGTACCGCAGCCTGACGGCTCGCTGGGCCGCGAAACATCTATTAAAGAAGTAGCACACCGCCTTGCCCATTGCTGGCGCACATGGGGCGAGGAGTATGGCTACTTCGCATCAACAAACGACGCACAGGTATTTTATGATGAACTGGTATTCAGCATCATGATGCAGAGCTGTGCGCCCAACTCGCCGCAGTGGTTCAATACCGGGCTGTTCAACAGCTACGGCATTAACGGCAAGGCACAGGGCCACTACTATGTGGACCCTAAGACCGGCACACTGGAGCGTTCTAAAAATGCTTACGAGCGCCCGCAACCGCATGCCTGCTTTATACTGAGCGTGGATGATGACCTGGTAAATGAAGGCGGCATCATGGACCTGTGGGTGCGTGAGGCTCGTATCTTCAAATACGGTTCAGGCGTGGGTACCAACTATAGCAACATTCGTGCTGATGGCGAAAAGCTCAGCGGCGGCGGCACATCCAGCGGGCTCATGAGCTTCCTGAAGATAGGCGATCGTGCAGCAGGTGCCATAAAGAGCGGCGGCACTACACGCCGTGCAGCCAAGATGGTTTGCCTTGATCTCGATCACCCTGAGGTAGAAGCATTCATAGACTGGAAGGTAGAAGAAGAAAAGAAAGTAGCCGCGTTGATAGCTGCAGGTTATGCAAGCGACTATGAAGGTGAAGCATACAAAACAGTATCCGGCCAAAACTCAAATAACTCTGTGCGCGTACCTAATAGTTTCTTCCATGCGCTGGATAACAATGCAGACTGGGAGATGACGGCACGCAGCACTGGCAAGGTGATGAAGAGCATGCCGGCTAAAACGCTGTGGGACAAGATAGCCTACAGTGCATGGCGCTGCGCTGATCCCGGTACGCAGTACGACACTACTATTAATGAATGGCATACATGCCCTGAGGGCGGCAAGATAAGAGCATCTAATCCATGCTCTGAGTATATGTTCCTCGACAATACAGCATGCAACCTTGCATCGCTGAACCTGCGTCGTTTCTTCGACGAAGAAAGCGGCAAGTTCGACGTAGAAGGTTTTGAATACATGACCCGCCTGTGGACAGTGGTGCTGGAAGTATCTGTGCTCATGGCGCAGTTCCCTTCACCTGAGGTAGCGCAGCTCAGCTACGACTACCGCACACTGGGCCTTGGTTATGCCAACCTTGGCTCTATGCTGATGGTAAGCGGCATAGCTTATGATAGCGAAGAAGCGCGTGGCATAGCTGGCGCTATCACCGCTATCATGAATGGTGTGTCTTACAAAACATCTGCAGAGATGGCGGCATGCCTGGGCACATTCCCTCGCTACAAAGAAAACAAAGAGCACATGATGCGCGTAATGCGCAACCACCGTGCGGCAGCATACGATGCAGCCGATGCATACGAAGGGCTGGAAATAAAACCAACAGGTATCAATGCGAAGTATTGTCCTGACTACCTGCTGCGTGCAGCCACTAAGGCATGGGACGAAGCAGTGCAGATGGGCGAGCAATATGGCTACCGCAATGCACAGGCCACCGTGATAGCGCCGACAGGCACTATCGGCCTGGTAATGGATTGCGATACTACAGGTGTGGAGCCTGACTTCGCACTCGTGAAATTCAAGAAGCTTTCCGGTGGTGGTTACTTTAAGATCATCAACCAATCTATACCTGCCGCGCTGAAGAAGCTGGGCTATACCGCAGAGCAGAGCGATGCGATCGTAAAGTATGCAAAGGGCCATGGCACATTTGCAGGTGCTCCTTACATCAATCACCAGAGCCTGAGCGAAAAAGGTTTTATTGCAGATGAGCTGAAGAAGCTGGACGTAGCAGTAGAAAGCGCATTCGAGATAGGCTTTGTATTCAACGTATATAATCTTGGTGAAGAATGCCTGAAACGCCTCGGCTTTACACCGGAGCAATATTTCGCGCCTGACTTCAACCTGCTGGAATCACTTGGCTTCAGCGACGAAGAGATGGATGCAGCAAACGACTACGCCTGCGGTACCATGACGGTAGAAGGTGCACCATTCTTAAAAGATGAGCATCTCAGCGTATTCGACTGTGCGAACAAATGCGGCAAGAAAGGACAGCGCTACATTCATGCACACGGCCATATACGTATGATGGGTGCAGTGCAGCCATTCATCAGCGGCGCTATCTCGAAGACCATCAACCTGCCTAACGAGGCAATAATAGATGAGATCAAGGATTGCTACTACCTGAGCTGGCAGCTGGGTCTTAAAGCCTGCGCACTGTATCGCGATGGTTCTAAACTGAGCCAGCCGCTGAGCAACAAAAGCGATAAAAAGGAGAAGAAAGAAGAAGCAAGCGCAGAAGACAGCCAGATAATAGACATGAGCAAGCTCACGGTCAATGAGCTGCTGGAAGAAGTGAACAGGCGTGTACAGGAAAGCCCTGATACACGACTGAAACGCGAACTGAGCCGCATAGTAGAGCGCAAGCAGTTGCCTGCAAAACGTCGCGGCTATACTATTAAAGGTAAAGTAGGCGGCCAGGCATTGTTCCTGCGCACCGGTGAATATGGAGATGGTACTATCGGAGAGATATTCATCGATATGGCCAAGGAAGGCGCTACCATGCGCAGCCTGCTCAACAGTTTTGCAATAGCAGTATCTGTGGGCCTGCAATATGGTGTGCCGCTGGAAGAGTATGTAGACAAATTCATCTTCAGCCGCTTCGAGCCTGCCGGCATAGTAGATCATCCGAACCTGAAGACCGCAACATCAGTACTCGATTACCTCTTCCGCATACTCGCCTACGAATACCTCGACCGCGACGACCTGGTCCATGTCCCTGATCCGAACAGGCGTCCGCACCACGAAGAAGTAGAGGCGCTGAAACAGGAACTGTCGCAGGTAAGGGTAACCGCACCGCAAAGCCCGCAACCGGCACAAAAGCCAAAAACGAATATGGCCCCGGCGCCAGTAGCCGTGAATGCACAGAACAGTGCAGACATCAAAAAGCTAATGGGTACCAGCGCCGATGCACCTGTATGCCGCAACTGCGGAAACATTACCCTCCGCAATGGCACCTGCTACATGTGCCCCAACTGCGGCACCACTACAGGGTGTAGTTAGTTTGGTTAAAGGGTTAATTCGTTAAAAGGTTAACCGGTTAAACGATATATTATAAAAGCCACCGTAAACACGGTGGCTTTTTTGCTGTCCATAAGGCTACATTATTCCATATTTTGGAAAAATCGTCCTTTTGGTGGAATTATTTGTGCTATGCCAAAAAATAAAGCATTGATTTTCAATTGATTATAGTTCTGGCATGTAATTAGCAATATACCTATCAAACAACGAAACAAACAAACTAACAAATAACTCAAACTCAAAAAAACTAAACAAAATGAAAAACATCTCTAAAGTA
>Ga0209023_10007735_pt1 | contig 10937 bp, 12 predicted proteins | sample LakOneMetagenome_FD_187468 | JGI IMG/M metagenome (GOLD analysis project Ga0209023, IMG submission 187468) | Freshwater and sediment microbial communities from Lake Erie, Canada (SPAdes) (version 2) | ecosystem: Environmental > Aquatic > Freshwater > Lentic | place: Lake Erie, Canada...
TGCATTGTTTTTCCAGCAGATCGAGTGTATACTTTGTTGTTTTGTTTTTTGCTGCTATACTTATACGTTTATCCAGCAGGCCCTGGGCATGGCTTGTGCCGGAAGAGATGAGTAATAGTATGATAAACAGGATCCTGCAGTAAGCGTACTTCATTATGTGCTTTGTAAAGTGAAATAAGTATGTCGCAAAACGATTGCGACATACTTCTGTTATTAAGTTGTTTTATTCCTGACCACTAGTTTTCTGCTTTTACAGCAGGGCTCATCAAAATGTCTTTTCCTTTGTGCTCTATGGTAATGTTCAGTGTTTCTTTTATCACTTTAAGAATATTGTCCAAAGGTTCATCTTTAAACGTTGCTGTCAACGGCACCTCAGCCAGTTTTGGGTCTGTAATGACGATATGTACATTGTAAGCTTCATTCAGGATAGCTACAAATTTACGTAATGGCGTAGCCTTGCATACAAACTCCTTAGTGCGGTAGTAGTTGTATAGTTCATCAGTATTGGTTTCTGTTTCGGGAGTATCTTTGTCTTTTACTACCGTTGCTTTCTGGTGTGGCAGTACCTGCACCGATTTTTGTTTTTTGGCTACCTGTACTATCCCGGTTTCTACGATCACTTCTGTTATGTCTGCCGATGTTTTTACGTTGAAGGTAGTACCGACCACAGTCACTGAATTGCTGTTTGCGTCAATAATGAAAGGCTTTTGTTTATTTGGCGTGATGCTAAAGAATGCTTCGCCGGTAAGAGTTACCATTCTTCTGTTGCCGGTAAATTTAGATGGATAGGAGAGTGACGAATGTTTGTTCAGCACAACAACGGAACCATCAGGCAGTGTATCAGTGCGTGTATTGTCACCTGATTGGGCGAGCATCATTTGCCCGTCTTTGTTAGTCGTGGTATAGGCCAGCCATCCGGCGCCAGCAAGTACTACCAGTAAAGCGGCAACTTTCATCCATGTTCTCTGAAATAGCGGTATTGTGCGGCTTTGAGGTGTGTTATTTTCAATAAGCTCTTCCCTTTGTGTGCGTTGCACAAAGCGTGCCCATGCTTCCTGCTCATTTACATTACTTTGTGCAACTACCAGTTTGCTTTGATCCCAAATGAGCCGGAAATCTTCAAAGTATTTTTTGTTTGCTTCGCCGGCTGCTATCCACTGTTCCACAGCCTGCTGTTCTGTAGTATCAGCTTCGCCAAGCAGATATTTTACCAGTAAGTCATCACTTATATTGTTCTGTTCTTTGTTCACGTTTCTGTTTTTACAGGTTCAGCAATAGCACTATCATAGCAGGTAAAAAATCCACCAGCTTCAATCTCAATATTCTCAGCGCTTTTCCCATCTGGTTCTCTACGGTTTTTACGGATATTCCCAATTTTGCGGCGATCTCCATGTATTTTAGTTCTTCGAACCTGCTCATCTGGAAAATGGCCCTGCATTGTTCAGGGAGTTCCCTGAGCGCTTTGTCGAGGTGTTCCTCCAGGTCTTTTAGTTTCAGCTTGTCCGTCGCATTGTCGCTGTTATTCATATTTCGCGCGGCATGTGCCTGGTATGCCGACTTTACTTTTAAATGTTTCAAATAATTCAGGCTTTCGTGATATACGGAGCGATACAGGTATGCAGTAAATGACTGATTGATCTCTACGGTTTCTTTATTCTTCCAGAGCTTGAAAAAGACGTTCTGCACCATTTCCTCTGCCATTATATCATCTTTTACGATAGTATATGCGTAGGAGTGCAGCGCTTTAAAATGGGTTTTAAAGGCATCTTCAAATACAGCGACATTATTAATATTCAATGTATTGTTTACAGGATCACGCTCCATTGTTTCCGGTTGAATGGGATATATCAGATCAAAAGTAATAGCTTCTTTCAAATCTTTGCTTTAGTAACAGACAACGCAGCATTCAAATACCCCTATGCTGTTTATAAATATTTATTTGTTCAATGTTTCATGGTTGTAGAAATTTGGTAGATTATACCAATTGGTATAATTTTGTCTTTGAAATCATAACAGTGACTAAGGCAGAGAAAACAAAACAGTTCATTATAGAGAAAACTGCACCCGTGTTTAATACAAAGGGCTATGCGGGTACCTCTTTATCTGATCTTACAGAAGTTACAGGATTGACGAAGGGAAGTATTTACGGCAACTTCGTTAATAAGGATGAAGTAGCCCTGGCAGCTTTTGATCATAACTGGAAGACTGTTCAGAATATAGTGAAAGGACAAATGAAAGGTAAGGCTACCATACGGGAGCAATTGCTTGTCTATGTTGATGTTTATGAGCATTTCTTCTCTCAACCTTTTCCCGTAGGAGGTTGCCCTATACTGAATACCTCAATTGAGGCGGACGACACACACCCTATGCTAAAAAAGAAAGCGGTAGAGGGTATTGTGCAGTGGAAGAATAGTATTGTAGCACTGATAGAAAAGGGAATCGAAACTAAAGAGTTCAGTACTGACGTGCAGGCTGAGGAAGTGGCCTGGGGTATTATCGCATTGATAGAAGGCGGTATAATGATCGGGAAAGTAACAGGGAAAGCAGCCTACAAAAATTCGATCCTGAAGGTGATAGAAAGAATGATAAAGGCAATTTAATTTTTTTGCGTATTAAAATACCGATTGGTATAAAATGTTCCTGTAAATAAAAATTAATAATTATGAAAGAGGTATTTATAGTAGCAGCAAAGCGAACACCGGTAGGTGGTTTCATGGGCAATTTATCGGGTGTGACAGCAACAAGGCTTGGTGCAATTGCCATTAAAGAAGCCTATAGCGCGGCCGGAGTGCTTCCTGAGCAAATAGGGGAAGTATATATGGGTAATGTATTGTCAGCAAATGTCGGGCAATCGCCGGGGAGGCAGGCAGCTATATTTGGCGGTATCCCTGAAACTACTGATGTGACCACAATAAATAAGGTCTGTGCCTCGGGAATGAAATCGGCAATGATAGGCGCACAGCAAATACAGCTTAGCCTTTCGGAGCTAGTGATGACGGGAGGTATGGAAAGCATGAGTAATGTGCCGCACTATAATTACCTGAGAAAGGGTAATAAGTACGGAGACGTGACGCTGACGGACGGTATGATAAAAGATGGGCTGTGGGACGTGTACAACGATTTTCATATGGGCCGAGCGGCCGAGCTATGCGCAAGAAAATATAAGATCACCAGGGCAGCCCAGGACGAATATGCGCTGGAATCATACCGCAGGGCCGCAGCGGCAACAAAGGCGGGCAAATTCAATAATGAGATAGTGCTGGTACTTATTGAGCAGAAGTCCGGAGATGTACTAATTGGTGAAGATGAGGATATATATAAAGTGATACCTGATAAAGTAAGTAAGCTACCTCCAGCTTTTGAGGACGGAGGTACTGTAACAGCAGCCAATGCGAGTAACCTTAATGATGGCGCTGCCGCAATTTTGCTGGCATCTAGAGAAGCTATTGATAAATACGGCCTGAAGCCGCTGGCAAGAATAGTATCGTTTGCAGATGCGGCGCAGGCTCCCGAATGGTTCACAACTTCGCCTTCTTTAGCTATTCCCAAGGCGTTGCAACTTGCAGGATTAGCACTGTCAGATATAGATTTTTTCGAGATCAACGAAGCCTATGCCGCTGTTGCAATAGCCAATATGGAACTGCTGGGACTTGATGCAGCGAAGGTGAATGTATATGGCGGGGCAATAGCGATCGGGCATCCCTTAGGGGCTTCAGGAGCAAGGATCATGTGTACGCTGCTGTCTGTACTGAAGCAGGAGGGCGGCAGGTATGGCGTAGCCGCAATATGCAACGGTGGGGGTGGTGCATCGGCAATAGTTGTCGAAAATTTGCAGCAATAATTGCAAAACATTATAAGAATAAATTCAATGAGTTGGTGTAAATAAATTTATGGGCGAGTGTGGGTGCAAATTTATTTTTTTTGAGTTTCAGTCGTAGGTTAAACTTACTTAGCTTTGACTGCGCATACGCATCGCCGATTTTTTTCTTTTAATGTTGTAGTTGTTTAGTGTACATAGACCGGGAAGAAAGTACAAGCGATATTATTATCATTCTAAAAATACTTATGAAAAGAGTCGTTATCACAGGCCTTGGCGCCATAACACCACTTGGTAATTCAGTAGCTGAATTTTGGGAAAATATAGTTGCCGGTAAAAGTGGCGCGGGGCCGATCACAAAATTCGATACTTCTAAATTTAAAACACACTTCGGCTGCGAAGTGCGGGACTTTAATGCAGAAGAATATATAGACAAGAAAGAGATAAAGAAGTACGATCTCTATACGCAATATGCGATAGCAGCCAGCGACCAGGCGATAAAGGATGCAGGACTTGATTTCGTGAACATGCCTGAGGAACAACGATATGAGGTAGGTGTGGTATGGGCATCAGGTAATGGTGGTATAGGAACCTTTGAAGAACAGCTACGTGACTTTAATAAGGGTGATGGTACGCCGAGGTTCAATCCGTACTTCATACCGAAGATGATAGTGGACATAGCTGCAGGAGCAATATCCATCAGGCATAAGCTACATGGTCCTAACTTCTGTACGGTATCAGCATGTGCATCTTCTAACACAGCGGTTATCACCGCGTTTGATATCGTTAGGTTAGGTAAGGCTGATATAATGGTGGTTGGTGGTTCTGAAGCCGCTATTACGCAGGCATCAGTGGGTGGCTTTAATGCAGCGCAGGCGCTGTCTAAGAATAATGAAAACGCCGCAACTGCATCGAAGCCATTTGATAAAGACAGGGACGGATTTGTGGTAGGCGAGGGCGCAGGTGCGCTGATACTGGAAGAACTGGAGCATGCACTAAGCAGGGGGGCAACAATATATGCAGAACTGGTAGGTGGCGGCATGGCTGCCGACGCGTATCACCTGACAGGCACACACCCTGATGGGCTGGGTGCTGCAGTGGGTATGCAGAAGGCACTTGCTGATGCGCATCTAAAGCCGGAAGACATCAGCTACATAAACGGGCATGCAACATCTACCCACCTGGGCGATATAAGCGAGCTGCTGGGTATAAAGAAGGTATTCGGTGATCTGCCGGTGCCTATAAGCGGTACCAAATCTATGACCGGCCACTTGCTGGGTGGTGCGGGAGCTATAGAAAGCATCATTTGCGTGCTGGCTGCAAAGAATGACATTATACCGGCAACGATCAATACAGAAAACCTTGACGAGAACAATCCGCCGGGAATGAACATCATTATTGGTAAATCAATAAAGGCCGATGTTCGCTATGTGATGAACAACACATTCGGCTTTGGCGGGCATACCGCTACTTCTATATTTAAGAAGTGGGAAGGGTAGGTAACTTACCTTTTTAAAACAAAAAGCAACGCATATTGGCGTTGCTTTTTTTATGGATTGAAAGTCAATCTATTTTACGTAATGATTACCTCAAAACGGTTTGACGCTACTTTCTTTGTGCGTTAAACATACCATCAGTTACGGTTGTACCATCTGTACAGATGAAAGTAAAAGTACCTGATACTGTGCTGCCTGTTGTTTCGGTGACAATAACTGTTCCTGTATGTGAAACACTAGAGGACCCTGAGGTATAATAAACATTGGCAAAAGAACTTGGTGATTTAACGAACAGTATTGTATCCCCAGGAATAAGCGTGGCCTTTTGTATACTTAGCGCTATGTAAGTATAGGCCGAAGTTGCAGTTTCCTTAGCTCCTTTAATGATAGTTGCATTGCCGGATGAAAAAGCAATGCACTCAGGAACATCGTAGTCGGTGGTTCCCACCGTTGCTTTGATATAGTAAGAAGGTTCTGATTCCTTTTTTTTACAGCCTGAAAAAATGAAGAGAGCGGCCATTACGACCAACAATAAAGCGGATGTTTTTTTCATAATGATGTTCAATTGGACGATTTATGCGCTAAAAGTAATAAAAACGGTGGTTTATTTAGCGTAAATATCCGGATCTCGCCTGCATAACTTACTGCGCGCCTTTAACTTCTATTTTACGGTCGGTTGCAAATAATTTAAAAATAACACCATCAACTACTATATAAAGGAAGTCGTCGTCGAATGCTATAACATTCGTCAAGGTATAGAAACCGCCAGCTTCAGCTGGCCTGGTGACAGATGTGATGGTGATCTCGTAAACGCTATCCGTCATGATAGCTAGTGCTTTCTTGCTGCATTCGAAATTAATTTTTGCATAGTCTTCCGCATTCACTTTCCTGATAGCATACTTGGGTGTATGTAGTACGCTGTTGAACATACGAACGCTGTCAGCAGTAAAACAGATCTTCTGCTTTGAATAGCTCTTTATCTCTTCTTCCTCTAATCCGTAAATAGGGGATACTTCATGACCTATGACACGCCAGCACCTGGTGATAGAACGCACTACCTGGGCCTGATCTGCAACCTGTGCGAAGCAGGTGTTTTCCCTTGGGAAGAAGAATAACGACAGCAAAACGTAAAAATATTTGTTCATAATGCTAGTTCTTTAAAATATTTATTTTCCTTTCGGGCTGATAATATGCTTCTCCTCTTACCCGCATTTCATCCCTGCGCCTGTTCATCAAACCCTTAGTTACGTTCGGCGCTTTGGAATGTACAAATCTGTTCCAGTCACTTTGTAACTTGTCATAATCGGCCTGAGTATTTATATCATTCACGATACTTGTTGCCTTTGAGAAGCCGCCCAGATTATAGGCCAACATGGTAAGTGCATCAAATTCATGCTGGGTCAACGGTACATTGATGTATTGTTTCACCTGTTTCTCATATGCGGGCATTTTTTGCCTGATCATTACTTCGGCCTCCTCCCACGTTATTCCCTTGTCCCATTTATTTCCCTCTGCGTAGGGAAGGAAAAATCCAAATCCAATAGTAAATCCACCGTCGTTAAGTGCATATAGGGAGGGGGAAAAACCTTCCAGTTTTTCCAGTAAACTATACCCTTCCGGGGAAAGGTGCATCTCGGCCACCGGTATCTTTTTTATCTCAAAACCAGGAACGACCACCATCTGTGCCTTATAGGTTGGAATAAAGTCGCGATTTAAGCTGACGACCGGCAAAAGCTGCAACTCGCCAAAAAACTGATCTGGTAAACGTGGGACAAAGACGGTATCTAATTTGGGTGCAGGAGTAGCAATAATCGCCAATTCGACAATTGCCAGGAGTGGTATCGGCATTGGGTATGGGACTATATCGGGTAAGGGCGGCAAGATGGCCGTATCAATTATGAGGAAGGGAATTGCTGCTGTTTTTATCTCGACGACGGGCAAGGTAGAAACGGCCTTGAACAATTCGGGCTTAGGAGAATATATACGGGTAACAATTGTCAGATAGTCGCCACTGTCAATGACGTTTGTACGCTCCAGCCTGGTGCCGGGTGTGTTGCCTAGAATCTTAAAAATGTCCTGTGCATTGGATACAGTTGCTGCCTTGACGGAATCAATCACTTTCTTTCGCCTCGTTTGGCCAAACAACACAAGCGGGAATAAGACAAATAATAATAGCAGCAACCGTTTCATATAACTACAAGTGCGATCTGGAGATGGGGTAGCGCGAGCAATATTTTACCACTTTTTTTCTTGCTACGCATAGGTATATGTTCAAAACGAGGCAACCCTGATTGATAAACACGCAGTTATAAATCACGCTCATATGCCCCGGGGGATATAAAAGTAATAAAAAGACTATTCGAAAGCAACACAGGTTATAAAATGACAAGAAAGTTGATGAGTGGATTATATTCATCCATTGCAGGTGTTCTTAATCAACATTTTGCATATGGAAAATACAAGTTACGGTGTTATTTTGCAGTATGACATTACGAAAATGATTACAAGGTCAAAATAAGAACAACGTATGCAAGATTGGTCATACAATATAGTGCCCTTTCAAAAGGTTGGAATGATATCTTTTTTGGATAATAGAGAACAGATCAGGGATAAGATCGGTGGGCGGGTTATGGATGGAGAATATGTGTTTGAAGATATTATAGAGCTGTATGATTACTTTCCTGACAGTGATATTAAGGTGCTATATGATAGATATGAACATTTAGGTGCAGTTGAATTTTTCCGTGGCAAGGTATTATTTGAGAATAAGGACATTTTTAACTTATCATATAAAGAGGTAGAAATTTTTTTTCAAAAGATTGATTCAGAATTAGAGACTGAGATGGGGTTTACGTCTTATAAATATGGAATTGGAGTCGGCAGGGATGAAGAAAATGATACAATTACATCCGTAATTGTTTTTCGGAAAAATTATTTGATGCCCATTACAAATGAATGATTAAGGTTACTTCCCGATACAAAACTTCGAAAAGATATAATCCAGTTTATCTTCTGTAGTCACTTCTCCTGTTATTTCGCCAAGGTAGTGCAGGCAGGTACGTATGTCAAGTGATATGAGGTCGCCGGGTATGTTGTTGTCCAGCCCGTTCTTTATGGCCTGGAGTGAATTCATTACTTGTTGCAATGCACCATAGTGCCTTGCGTTGGTTATGATGGTGCCTTCCTGTTTTACGTCGCCTTCTGTAACCATTGCGTAAAGGGCTTCCTTCAGTTGGTGTATATTCTCTTTGTTCTTTGCAGAGATGAACAGGACATTATTTGTATCGGCAAAACCGTGTTTCACTTCATTAATGTTTACTGCATCTGCTTTATTACCTACTACGAGGAATTTTGCATCCGGTATTTGCGTATGGGTTTCGGGCGAGGAATCGGTGAGGTCAAACAGGTGAATGACTATGTCTGCTTTGTCCCTTGCATCCTTACTACGCTCTATACCTTTCAGCTCTATGGTGTCTATGCTATGCTCCCGTATGCCGGCTGTATCGATGAGCCTGAAGAGGATGCCGTTGATGTTCAGCGTTTCTTCTATGGTATCACGGGTGGTTCCGGCTATATCGCTCACTATGGCGCGGTCTTCGTTCAGCAGTGCATTCAGCAGTGTGCTCTTGCCTGCATTGGGTTTACCTATTATGGCCACGCTTACGCCGTTCTTTATTACGTTGCCCAGTTTGAATGAACGCAGCAATTGTCCCGTAGCCTCTGTGATTCGATCTATGAGCGCATAGAACTGTGTACGGTCTGCAAATTCCACATCTTCCTCGCTAAAGTCCAGTTCCAGTTCTATGAGTGCACTAAATCTGATCAATTGCTCCCGCATGTCTTTCAGGTCTTCACTGAAACCACCGCGCAGATTATGTATTGCCGCTTTGTGTGCCGATCCGCTTTGGCTGGCTATAAGGTCTGCCACGGCTTCTGCCTGCGTCAGGTCCAGCTTGCCGTTCAGGAAGGCCCGCATCGTGAATTCTCCCGGCTTCGCCATCCTTGCGCCATTCATCATGCACAGGTTCAGTACCTGCTGCAGCACATAGTCAGAACCATGGCAGCTGATCTCAATTATATCTTCTCCCGTATAGCTTTTGGGCCCTTTGTAAATGCTGGCTACCACTTCGTCTACTATCTTGTCGCCATCCTTTATTCTGCCGAAGTAAAGGGTATGCGTTGCCTGCTGGGTAAGGTCTTTTCCTGCAAATATTTTATTCACTATGGCTATAGCGTCACTCCCGCTCAGGCGTATCATGCCTATGGCGCCTTCGCCGGGTGGTGTTGCTATCGCTACTATGGTATCAGTAAGATTGGTCATTGCTATTATTGGAACTAAACAACAAAAATAACAGCAATACGTGAGGTAACCATAAACTTATTAGCTTAGTAGTGTAAAAACAGGTTATGAGAGTTGTGATACAAAGGGTTTCTACCGCGAGCGTGGTGATTAATGCTGATGAAAAGGCAGCCATAGGCGTTGGGTTTATGATATTACTGGGTATTGAGACAGAAGATACAAGGGAAGATGCAGAGTGGCTTTGTAGCAAGATCGCGCAGCTTCGAGTGTTCCCTGATGAGAACGGGCTGATGAACAAGGATATAAAAGAGGCAGGCGGCGATATACTGGTCGTGAGCCAGTTTACGCTGCACGCGTCTTATAAGAAGGGGAACAGGCCGTCGTTTATTAAGGCTGCACGGCCGGAGCAGGCAATACCGCTATATGAGTATTTTAATGCAGACCTATCCGGCAAATTAGGAAAGCCGGTGGCTACGGGTACTTTCGGTGCAGACATGAAGGTAGCGCTGGTAAATGACGGCCCGGTGACAATAGTTATGGATTCGAAAAACAGGGAGTAAAACCCCTGACCCCTAAAGGGGAACCATCTATTGGTCTGTATGTCTAAGTCGGGTTAATGAGCTATTTTTGCGCAATATTATTGATTAAAAGGGATGCACCTTTAGGGGTTTGGGGTTTATGTTCGACGATACATATTTTATAAGAGAAGCATTAAAACAGGCGCGGCTGGCATATGATGCGGGTGAGGTGCCAGTGGGTGCTGTGGTGGTTTGGGACAATAAGATAATAGCCCGGGGACATAATCAGGTAGAGCAGCTGAATGACAGCACCGCTCATGCAGAGATGATAGCCCTTACTTCGGCGTTCAACCAACTAGGCAGTAAGTACCTCCCTGAGGCTACACTATATGTTACTGTGGAGCCATGCCTGATGTGCTGCGGGGCGGTATATTGGTCCAAAGTGGCCCGTATAGTATATGGCGCTGAAGATGTAAAGAATGGCTATCGCAAAACTACTGGCACCAACTGGCCATTTCATCCAAAAGCGGAACTGACAACAGGCGTACTGGCCGATGAATGTGCCCAATTGATGAAAGATTTTTTCCTCGCCAGAAGATAACCCCCCCCGTTCAATGGATCTTTATACCTGGCATAAAATAGATGTTGCTGACCTTGTTGACAATAAGCTTACCGAAATGGTGGTAGCGGGTAAGCGTATTGGCTTGTTAAAAAGGCAAGGAGTTATTTATGCGTTCACAGCAGCATGCCCCCATGCCGGCGCGCCGTTATGTGGCGGTTGGTTGGACGCACAAGGACGAATAGTT
>Ga0209023_10007739_pt1 | contig 10934 bp, 11 predicted proteins | sample LakOneMetagenome_FD_187468 | JGI IMG/M metagenome (GOLD analysis project Ga0209023, IMG submission 187468) | Freshwater and sediment microbial communities from Lake Erie, Canada (SPAdes) (version 2) | ecosystem: Environmental > Aquatic > Freshwater > Lentic | place: Lake Erie, Canada...
ACAATGATCTTGCCATCCGGCTGGATCGCCAGGGCCCGAATATCTCCTCCGCCGGTAACCACACCGTTATTACTGTTGTGAGAGGCAAAATCAGGCGCGAGGAATGTCTTGTCGACCGTTCCATCAGCGTTGAGGCGTGCCAAACCGCTGGCGGCAAAGCCCTGCACCTCGGTAAATATTCCGCCGATCAGTATCTTGCCGTCGGGCTGCCGCCGAACTACATTTATGGTTCCCTGATTTACCAGGTCGCCGTACGCTGCAGGACTAAAGTCGGCATCGACATCGCCCGCAGCCAGTGCGGTAACCGCACCGGCAAGAATCAACAACAGAAAACTCAGTATTCTTTTTGGAAGTAACATAACCGATCCTCCGAAACGCTATCGCAAAAATGCACTCTGCGTCGGAACATCGGTAGATATTCCAAACTGTAATCCGGTAAATCCTGACGTCGAACGCAGCAGATACCAGATGCCCGTCGAAGGCCGGAAGACAGCAATGTCAGCCTTGCCGTCACCATCATAATCAGCCGGAACCGGTCTGTCCTCACTTATTCCAAACGGCCCGATCGTCGAGGTATTCGTCGCACTGTTGTAGATATACCAAACGCCGGTCGAAGGACGATAGACGCAGAAATCGGTCTTGCCGTCGCCGTCAAAATCAGCCGGTGCCGGAATATCGGACGCTATACCCCAACGCGTCGCACGCTGGATATTGTCTGCACTGCTCCACCACCACCAGTTGCCATCCGACGGACGATAAACGGCCACGTCGGATTTGCCGTCGCCGTCAAAATCACCGATCACCGGTTTGTCGCCCGCGAGCCCAAAGGTCTTATCCGATGGAACCGCACCGACACTGCTCGACCGCATCCATAGATTGGTCGTTGGCCGGAAAACGATGTAATCCGCACGTCCATCACCGTCAAAATCCGAGGGCAGAGGAATATCGGTCGCCTGCGGGATAACGCTGCGGCGGAAATTGATCTGCTGATTATTGATCGTGCTGAGCGACCACCAATCGGCGGTCGAAGGCCGGTAGATCGCAATGTCGGTCCGTCCGTCGCCGTCATAATCCGCCGGGACCGGTACATCGCCCGCGATCGCAAACGTCGTCTGCGTGACGCCAAAATCGCTGCTTCGTAAGATGTACCACTGATTGGTCGATGCCCTGAAAACAGAAACATCAGCCTTGCCGTCGCCATCGTAATCAAACGGCACAGGCCCCGCGAACAGTCCGGGGATTATCCTCGCGACCCCAACCCGCGTCGAATTCGCGATCCGCGAAAACTCTCCGCCGACCAGCAGGCTGCCATTCGTCTGAAGTGCCATATCGCGTATCGCCGCATTTGCTCCATTCGGGAAGAACAGCGGATCGATCGAGCCGTTTGGTTTCAATCTAACCAAACAATTGCGCAAGGTGCCGTTGACCGAGTTAAACCGTCCACCGACGATGATGCTGCCGTCCGACTGCACGACCATCGAATAAAGATACATATCCGACGAACTCGACCAGACGAATGATGGTGCAACAAAGCTGGCGTCATTTGTACCGTCAATGTGCCGCCGCATCATTCCGGTCGGGCTGCCCGCACCAGTTATGCACAGATATTTGCCGTCCGGCTGGATCACAACCTTGTTGACCGACGGCATACTCGCGGCGTTGAATGTCTGATCGAGGCTGCCGTTTGGGTTCAACCGGACAAGATTTGAGCGATTAAAACCATCGACCCCGTTAAACGAACCTCCGACCATCACCTTTCCGTCCGCTTGTTGCACAGCCGAGAAAATGTTTGCGGTCGAGATCAGCGGTGTAAAACCGGCGTCCACACTACCGTCCGCATTGAGCCGGGCAATACCTGTGCGGGAGGTGCCGTTGACCGCCGAAAAATATCCTACGATCAATATCTTCTGATCAGCCTGTACGCTGATATCCGTAACGGGAGGCGTGGTCACCGTGGTCAGTGACGGAGTGAAAGTGTTGTCCAGACTGCCGTCAGTATTCAATCTCGCCAAATAGTTCCTGCCAGTTTCGTTGAACGAAGTAAATTCACCGATGGCGAGTATCTTACCGTCGGCCTGTACCGCAACCCGCGTTACATTGCCGTTAAACCCTGCGACCGGATCAAACGTCCCGTCCGGCGAACCATTCGCATTGACGCGTGCAATGCCGTTTCGAGTCAATCCGTTCAACTGCGTAAAGTTTCCCGCAATTATCGATTTCCCGTCCGATTGCGGAGCGACGGCGAGGATCTGAGCAAATAACGTGACATTCGCGACGAATGATATATCCTCAGTTCCATTAGGGCTAAGCCTAAAAAAACGCGTTATCTGCGTGTTGGAGATGCCCAAAAACACGATACGTCCCAACGAATCGACGACCCACCGGTTGTAAACGTTATCCACTGAAGACGAAAGCGTAAAAGTATTATCTAACGACCCGTCACTATTAAGCCGAGCAAGTCTGCCAATACCCGTCGTGTTAAAACCGGCAAGGATCTTGCCATCCGGTAAAACTTTCACACGACCGCCGCCCGAGGCCATACCCGATGGGGGCGTAAAATTGAGATCCACATTCCCGGCGGTCAGCAGGCGCGCAAAATTGACCTTACCGACTCCATTGACCGCATCAAACCTTCCGCCTACGATCAGTGCTCCGTCAGATTGCAGATCGAGTCCTCCAATGTCAACGGTAGTTGGAAAACCGCCTGCTGATGTGAAATTTGGCTGTTCCCAGGAACTGTCGACCGTTCCATCCGAGTTGTATCTTCTTAAAACCGAGGATGTATTGCCGCTCGAATAGGTCGAGACGGACATATAAAATTTCCCGGTCGCATCCAGCACAAGGGCTCGGACCGATCCGTAGATCGTTCGTCCGTTATCGTACAGCGTCTGCGTAAAACCATTGTCGAGAGTTCCGTCCGGATTGACCCTGATCAAATATCCCGCATGAAAACCGTTACCGAAGGAACCGAAGGACGTAACCAGGATTTTATTGTCCGCCTGGATCGCGACAAATTCGAAGGTCGAACCCACGCCGATCGAGTAACTAGCAACGAACGTATTGTCCTGCGTTCCGTCCGAATTGAGCCGCACCATTCGTGACTGCCCCGTGGATCCGGCAACCAGCAATTTGCCGTCCGGCTGCAAACCGACATTTGTCACGCCGGTCAGCAAACACCCGCAATAGCTGAACGAATTGTCCACACTACCGTCCGCATTAAGCCGCGCGACTTGCCCTTTGGCGATCCCGTCGGCGACGAGATCGGCACCCCAGACGACGACCTTGCCATCCGGCTGTACCAATTGACCTATCGAACTTGGCGTAGACAGAGCTTTCGAAGGAACGGGTGCAAAGGCCGGATCGACCGACGCCGACGCAAAGATGGCGACGCTGCCGAATGCGATAATTAACGTTAAAAAAACAAACGATAGAAAAGGAAGTTTTTGAGTGTCGGATTGGGAATTCATCGGTTCGATCTCCTAAAAAATACAAGTAGCCAAACAATGGATTGAGGTCTTTTCTAAATAATACTCCTATTTCTATCAATATCCAAGATTTTTCGAACATACCTCGATTTTGAATGTCCGACTTTTTTGATCGCGATCGGGTGTTCTGCTTCAAAACACGTCAAAAGCCCCGCAGAACAGGACGATTTAGCTCCGATTAAGTATAATTTCGGAGCGAATCTGAAAAGTTTCGAATGTAAACAGATTAAAATAAGAGCAAAACTGTTCAGATCAGCTCCTAAACAATTCAAATGTGCAGCAAAACCTTTCTTTTTAACTCCTAATCAATACAATTTCGGACCAAAACTAAACAGTTTTGCTCTTAAACTGTTTAAAATAGGAGCAAAACTGTTCAGTTCACTGTGCAAACTTTTCAAAATGAGAGCAAAACTGTTCTGTTTTGGATCTGTTTTATATAACTTCGAAGCAAAACTAAACAGTTTTGCTCCTAAACTGTTTAAAATATTGGAAAAACAGTTCAGTTCAGCTCGTGAACAACTTAAGATTTTGCAAAAGATGCCCATCTAGTTGAGAGAAAATCGATATCTCGGACGCATAGATCAATAAACCGTAGTTAGATTCGCAAATCGCGGCGAACGTTATAAAAGATCGTACGTTGCTCCCTCATATGCCGAATCTCGCGTTGCACCTTAGCCTCTTTGATTCGGAAGATCTGACCGCATTTACTATTAGCGAAATACGATTTACAATTTAGCTTCATGTCGTATCAGGTAATAGCCCGAAAATGGCGGCCGCAGACCTTTGAGGAGGTCACGGGCCAGGAGATCATTACGCAGACGTTGCGTAACGCACTGGAATTTGACCGCCTCCACCACGCGTATCTATTCTCCGGCTCGCGCGGAGTGGGCAAAACCACGACCGCCCGCATTCTCGCCAAAGCCCTTAATTGCCACAAAACCACGGACAAACCTAACCTGACGCCGTGTTTACTTACCGACGCCGACATTTGTCCGTCGTGTCTTGAGATCTCGGAGGGGCGTTCGATCGACGTGCTTGAGATCGACGCGGCTTCGCACACCGGTATCGACGATGTTCGCGAAACGATCTTAGAAAGCATAAATTTCAACCCGGCACGCGATAGATACAAGGTGTTTATCATCGATGAGGTCCATCAGCTATCGAAAGCCGCGTTCAATGCGCTGCTAAAAACGCTCGAAGAACCACCTGAGAACACCGTCTTCATAATGGCGACGACCGAGTTGCACAAGGTGCCCGAAACGATCCTTTCACGCTGTCAGGAATTCGAATTCCGCACCATCCCGCTACCCAAAATATTCGACCGTCTCAAGCTGATCGCCGTTGCCGAAAAGATCGCCATCACCGACGATGCTCTGCGTGAACTCGCTCGTTCCGGCGAGGGCTCAATGCGTGATGCACAGAGCAATTTCGACCAGGTCATCAGCTTTTCCGGCGAAGAGATAACGTCCGAAAATGTTACCAAAGCTCTCGGTTTTGCTGGCGTTGAAACACTCTCACGCGTTATAAAAGCGATCGCCGAAAAAGATGCCAAAGGCACGCTTGACGTCGTCGACGACCTCATTGGACGCGGTCACGACCTCAGAAATTTCTGCCGCGACCTGCTCGGCCTTTTCCGCGATCTGCTCGTGTATAAGGTCGCGAGCGGAGCTTCAAATCTATACGAATCGGCCCTGCTCTCGCCCGACGAAATGCACGCCGCAAGCGACCCTTTCACCGAAGCCGATCTGCTCCGTTTTTTCAACGCCCTCGCCGAGACCGAGACAAAGCTAAAAGAAGCTTCGCACTCACGCCACATTTTAGAGATCGGTCTCATCCGCCTCATCGAAATGCGCCGAGTCGTCGCCGTCGAGGACATTCTCACCCGCCTCGCCGCCCTCGAATCCGGCAACGGAATCCAAGTCGCGGAAAAAAAAACTCTAATTCCTGAGCCTGCGAAACCCGTCGCGGCGATCGCAGAACCGGCAATTGTTCCCGTAATCGCGAAGGAAGAGCCTAGATCTGAGCCGATTGTCGCGGAAATTTTTGAACCAGTCGAAATCGCCACTCCGCCGGTCCAAACGAGCCTATCTCCGCAAGTCGGTGTCGCTCCACCGGTCGCAAGATCACAAGCCGAACCGCCAGACGAGGCTCCCGACCGCGATTTCTCGCTCGATGAACCGCCTGAGGACATGTCGTTCTACGACGCACCGTTGTACATTCCGGAGGATCTGCCGGTCGCCGGGCCGAAACGGCCTGAGCATCCGAAAACCGCGTTCGCGATGCCGACCGCACGACTCGCTTCGCTCACGAGCGAGGAACTCGAACATTTCGACGATCCGCGACTCGACGCCGGTTACGAAGAGAAATTATCTTTTTCCGGCGACCCGCTTTTGCCGCTTGCAACCGCAAAACAATTGGTCATCGACCTCTTCGGCGTCGAAGAAACGCTGCCCGTCCGTGCACCAATGACAAACGGCAACGCCGCCGCCGCGACTGCCCCAAAACGCGACATGTCGCACCTCATTCCCGACCTCGGCCGCAGCGATGCACCCGTCGAAATGCCCGTTCTATCGGCAGAGCCGACCGCCGCCGACCTCGTGAAATTTGCCGAAGCCCACCCGACCGTCCGAACTGCGATGCGCGTCTTTCGTGCGACCGTTCTTGAGGCCAAACGCACATAATGCGAACATCGTAAGTGTTCGCGACGTATTACTAACTTGATTGGGCATGATGTTTCACGCTTAATGAAAAATTACTTTTTGCAGGTTTTAACTAAACTCTTCCTCGCCGCCATAGTCACATTATTGGCCGCCACGGCTGCGTTTTCGCAAGCTCCGACGCCTTGGTCGCAAAACGTTTCGCCATTGCCGCCGCCAACGGGCTTCATCAATGATTACGCCGGCGTAATCGATGCCGCGACCAAACAGGCTCTCGAAACAAAGCTCAAAAACTTTCGCGACACCACCGACAAACACGTCGAACTCTCCGTCGCCATCGTAAAAACAACCGGCGACAGGGCTCCGGCCGATTACGCCCTCGCGGTTTACCGAGGCTGGGGCATCGGCTCAAAAGCCGACGACAATCCCGGTGCCCTGTTACTCATCGCGATAGACGATCGCAAATACTACACCGAGGTCGGCAAAGACCTTGAGGACGAACTCCCCGACGGCGTCGTCGGCAGTTTGCAGCGGCAATATCTCGTCCCCGAGTTCAAAAAAGGCAACTACGCCAAAGGCATCTCCGACACGCTCGACGCCTACATCGACACGATCCGCAACAAAGGCAACCCGACTGTCGCCCCGACAAAACCCGTTAAAGACACCGGCAGTTCGTCCGGCTTTAGTCTTGGCGGAATATTCTGCTGTGCGGTGATTCTTTTGGTGATCTTGCTGATCATCTTCAGCAAGTCGAAAGGCGGCCCGACCAAAGGCGACCGGGGTCGCTGGGGCGGAGGCGGATTTGGCGGCGGAGGCGGAAGTTCCGGCAGCGATATCGCCTCGGCCGTGCTCGGCGGACTAATTGGTTCGGCCATTTCCGGCGGCTCTTCGAGTTCGTCCAGCGATTGGGGAAGTTCGTCCGGCGGAGGTTCGGACTGGGGCGGATTTGGCGGCGGCGGTGACGCAGGCGGCGGCGGAGCAGGAGGCGATTGGTAAAATATGATGGTTCAATTTTCAGCCTTTATTGACGATCTCAGATCGACGCACGGTGACAATCTCGTGTCGGTCATTCTCTATGGTTCGGCAGCGGCCGGCGATTTTGTCGAGCGGACATCTGATTACAACATTTTGATCGCTCTAACGAAGATCGGTCCCCAAGATCTGCGAAACGCTCATGCAAGCGTCCGCGAATGGGCACGCATGGGACACCCTGTACCGGTCTATTTTACGGTGTCGGAATTGCAGAACGCGGCGGACGTATTTCCGATCGAGTTTCATCAGATGAGCATTGCGCGTAAGGTCCTGTTTGGACCGGATGTGCTCGCCGATCTTAACATCACCGACAAGTTTCTTCGCCTGCAGGCCGAGTATGAGCTTCGGAGCAAGCTGATCCAGCTTCGCCGCCAATATATTCCGGCGTCGCTTTCGGTCGAAGGATTAAAAAAACTGATGGCGGACAGCCTGTCGAGCTTTGCGGCGTTGTTTCGTGCCGTTCTGATCATCCACGGCCTGACACCTCCGACGACGAAGCCAGAGATCGTCGCTTTAGCGGCCAAACATCTCGACATCGACGGCACGCCGTTTGAAAAAATATTCGATATCCGTGAGAATAGTTCCACCGTAAAGCTGGACGAAAAGGCGGCGAATGCTCTGTTCGGCGAGTACCTCGAGCAGATAGAAAAGGTCATAGATGCCGTCGACAAGATCGAAAAGTAAATTTACAGAAATGGGTTTAGGTTTTTCACTTTTAGGAGAAAAATTATGAAAAGAGCACTACTATTAACAGTCATTGCGTTCGCCGCGATCGGTATGAGCGGCTGTAGTTACAACACATTGAACGCCCAACAGCAGCAGGTCAAGGGCAAATGGGCAAACGTCGAAAGCGCAATGCAGCGACGCGCCGATCTGATCCCAAATCTGGTCGATGTCGCGAAAATGGTCGCGGTTAACGAGCAAGAGGTCTTTGGTCAGATAGCCGACGCCCGCTCGCGTTTGCTAAATGCACAGCAGGCCGCTCCAACGGGTGCCGATGGTGATAAATCGCCAGAGCAAAAGCAGGCCGTGATCGACGCCAACAACAGTTTTGGCGGCACGATCGGGCGCTTGTTGAGCTTGCAGGAAAATTATCCGGCACTGCGTTCGAGCGATGCGTTTATGAAGGTTCAGGACGAGCTTTCGGGAACCGAGAACCGCATAAATACGGCCCGCATTGATTTTAACGACGCCGTGACGACGTACAATACAACGCGGAACTCGTTCCCCGCCGTCTTGACCGCCGGATTATTAGGATTTAAGGAAGAGCCTTTCTTCAAGGCCGATGACAATGCCAAGGTCGCACCTAAAGTTGGCGATCCGAATTCGATCCGCAAACCGGCAACGGCTCCGGTCGCTCCGGCAACTGCTCCCGTCGCTCCCGCAACGAAGTAACATTCAAAACCCGCGGGAATTGCACATCGAGCAATGATCACAAGGCTTGTCAGGCTCAAACTGGCAGGCCTTTTCTTTTTGATAGTGGCTGAAAATACTGTCCGCGATCGCCTCGGCGATGTTGAGTTTGTCGAGGCTGGGATGATTTGGCTGAACGGTTAAAACTGGCGGCGAGTCATCGCCCCGCTCGATCTTGTCGAGACGACGTCCAATCTTTTCGATCGCCGCAAACAGTGCTGCGAGATCGTTAGGCTGGGCGTCCGATTTTGTCGCGCTGGTCGTCATTTGGTTTCAGATTTCTTTTCGTCGGCAAGCAATTCGACGTAGTCCACAACTCCAACGATCGCCGAATCGATCGCAGCTCCCGGTTTGCCCGTTGATGCCGTTGATGCTCCCCAGCCTTCCTGTAAGATTATGACGGTGTCGCCTTCGCCGGAGCCGACCGAGTCGAGTGCGATGCAGGTGTAGTCCATGTCGTCGCCGTCGGGCGTCACCTGACGGCAAAGCATCGCACGGGTTCCCTCGTAACGCTGGTTCTTTTGCGTCGCGACAACATTTCCTATGACTCGGGCAAGCAGCATTATCCTTGAAAAACGTGTGAGTCCGAATCGATTATTCCGACGATCGTGCAATCAGTTGGAGTTTCATCGCGTTTGAATGGGAACGACGCTTCTTTTCCGCGGCACCAGAAGACCAATTCACCTTCACCAGCACCGACAGCGTCGAGAGCTACGGTCGGCGAGCCTTTTGGCTTGAGATCGGCGTCGAGAGTCTGCACGATCAGGAATTTTCGCCCGTCGAGAGCTTCGTTCTTAACGGTCGCGACGACTGTTCCGATGACGCGGGCAATTTGCATAAGACAGTCTAGGAAGTCCGAAAGTCTCGGAAATCTGGAAAGTCTAGACTTTCTAGACTTTCAGGACTTCCTAGACTGACTAAACAGTAAAGTCTATCTCGTCGATAACGCCTATGATCGCCGAATCGACCGGGCAGTCCTTGTTGCCCTCGGCGAGACGTGCAGACGACCCGCTGACGACGATCACTTTTTCGTGAAAACCGGCGCCTACGGTGTCCACAGACACAACATAGCCGCTCTGGTCAGTGCCGTCGAGATTGATCGGCTTGACGATGAGCAGCTTTTTGCCATGCAGGCGTTCGTCTTTCTGCGTGGACACGACCGTGCCTAATATGCGGGCGATTATCATCGTTCGAGTTCCAAGTTCCAAGTTTCGAGTTCCAAGTTTTCGAAACGATTCTTAACTTGAAACTTGGAACCTGAAACTTTCAACTTATTTTTTTACTACCGGCAATGTTTCGTCAACGCTTGAGTGCGGACGCGGAATTACGTGGACGCTGACGAGTTCGCCGACGCGTCGTGCGGCAGCGGCCCCGGCGTCAGTTGCCGCTTTAACAGCAGCAACGTCGCCGCGCACGATGGCGGTGACAAATCCGGCTCCGATCTTTTCGTAGCCGACGAGTTGGACGTTTGCAGCCTTGACCATCGCGTCGGACGCTTCGATCATCGCTACGAGCCCTTTAGTTTCAACCATTCCCAATGCTTCTTGCATTTTGTTTCGCTCCTGAAAGAAAAAAGAAAATCACAAAGTGTCCGATAAGTTTAACTCAAATTGGCCGCCTTGCTCAAAAGCTCGATCAATTCTTCGCGGTTGAGAGATATCTTTGCACCATTCGAAACCGGTTTCGACGGGTAACTGACGTCGAGATCGCACACAATTCCAGCTTCGTGCAAATAGCCGCAAGCCTGGCAGCGGGCATTTTTACCAAGGAATCCGGCCTTTTCCCTTATCTCGATAAGCTTTTCGACGGCTCCGTCGGGCAGATCGTTGGCACCGCCGAGTGCTTTTGCGAGGATCGCGATCTTTGCGGTGTGTTCCAGCGTTTCGAGGCGGTCAAAGGCCTGCCATAGATGTTCTCCGTACGCGACCGCTCCGTGATTGGCCATCAAAAGAGCGTTGTGATGCGGCACGTAGGGCTTCATCGCTTCGGTCAATTCGTCGGTCGACGGCGTTCCGTAACCGGTCAGAGGGACACAACCGAGAGTTAAAACCACTTCCGAGAGTATCGGCTTATCGATCGCTAGGCCTGCAACCGCAAACGCCGTCCCGTGCGCAGGATGTGCGTGACAAACGGCATGGATGTCGGGCCGCATCTTGTAGATCAGCAGATGCATCGCGAGTTCTGATGAAGCCCGTTTGTCGTTTAACGGCTTTCCGTCGAGATCCGTGAGCGCCAGACAATCCTCAGTCATTCTGCCTTTCGAAGTCATCGTCGGCGTCGCGAGCACGGTGTTTTCGTCGATCCGAATGCTGACATTGCCATCAAACGCAACAACATAACTCCGCTC
>Ga0209023_10007740_pt1 | contig 10932 bp, 13 predicted proteins | sample LakOneMetagenome_FD_187468 | JGI IMG/M metagenome (GOLD analysis project Ga0209023, IMG submission 187468) | Freshwater and sediment microbial communities from Lake Erie, Canada (SPAdes) (version 2) | ecosystem: Environmental > Aquatic > Freshwater > Lentic | place: Lake Erie, Canada...
ATTCGCGGGTGATGCGGACGGTGTCACTCATGACTCGCCTTCCTTCTGCGCCGGCGGTGGCGCGCACTTCTGGCGGCATGTCCAGTCTCGCGCCGTGGTCAGCAATCCTGGAAAGCAGGCGTCAGCTTGTAGGTCTCCGTGCCACTGCCGGCACTGCCGTGGATCTGCCCACTGCTCGACCCGGTCATCGTGCCCGGCTCGCCCGGTCCGTTGGGCAGGCTGATCGTGTAGGTCCCCGCGTAGGACAGGTTGAACACACCGGTCGCGGAGTACGAGCCGCTCAGGCCGTCGCCGCCACTGAACTGGGCGGTGGCGACGCCAGGAGCGCTGAGGGTGAACGGCTTGCGCACGTCGCACACCTTCACGTTGTGCACCTGGAAGTCCTGCAGGCCACCGGTGATGTAGTAGGCGTACCCCTTGCAGATCTTCTTCGCCCGGTAGTCGTACTGGGCCGGGTCGTCACCCTGCTTCCTGGCGTAGCCGAACTTGCTGCGCCAGGTGTTCATGTTGCGCCAGAACGAGCTGAGGATGCCGGGCTCGGCACTGGCGACGCACTGATCGATGCGTTCGCTCTCGCAGGTGCTCTCCATCTGCAGGAACGCTGTCTCGGCGACCTTCTTCATCGAGGCCACCGCGGCAGGCAGCGAGTTGTGCAGCCACAGGTAGTAGTAGTTGCTCGTCGCGTGCGCTGCGCGGAGCAGCCCGTCGCACGAGCCGCCGGCGTGCTCCACCAACGGCGTGATCACCTTGTCCAGGTAGTCGTTGAACAGCTGTTGGAGCTGGAGGTCGATCTCGTCGGTCGGGTGACCGTCGTGGATCAGGTTGCGGCGGATCTCCACGTCGCGCGCAATGTCACTCTGCAGCTGCGCTTCCGAGCTGTTCGCGTCGTGCACGACGATGACGTCCTTGATGGTGTCGACCAGCTCGGCGATGCCCCACACACTGAAGTGCTGCACGATCACCGCGACGGTGACGGTGTCCGTGGCCTCGTCGTCGACGAAGGCCAACTCGGGCCCACTGCCGTCGCCTCCGGAGTGGAAGGGCAGCGCGTGGCCGGCAGCGATCGGCTGCGGCGTGCGGATCTTCAGCGTGGCCGTGCCGGTGAACTGCAGGCCCTCCGGCGCGAGGTGGACGGCGTGCAGGGCCTCCGCCCCGTCGATCCCGGCGACATGGGTCGCCGTGGCGGTGATGGTCGTGTCGGCGGCCAGTGCGTCGGCCGGTACGTCGAGCTCGAAGACCGTTCCGTCGTCGGCGGTGACCGTCACCGTGCCACCGGCGGCGACCGTCATCGCTGCACTTGCCGTCGCGGTCGGGTCGTCCTCGACCGTCAACGACGCGGCGATCGTGACCTGCCCGTCGGCCGAACGGGACCCCGGCGTCTGTGACACCCCGGTTTGTTCCGACTTTCCGGGCTTCCCCGCCGCTTCGCCCAGAGTGTGGGTATCGCTGGAACACGCGACCAGCAGCAGCGGCACCATGGACATGGCCAGCAGCGAGCGCAGGCCCCGGTGAAGTGATGAGCGGCGAAGGCGAGCGATGATCGGCAACATGCCGACCACTGTCGTCGGTCGGCGCCATCGATCGCATCGGGGGAACCCCCGAGTGTCGCCGGACCGTCGCTCTGCGTCACCGCCCCTGCGGCGCGACGCCCCCTCTCCGGCTCCGCAGTATCGTCGGCACATGACCAGCCGGCACATGGAGAAGGCCCGCACGTTCCCGGTCGGCGTGGAGCACGCGTACGACGTGGTCCTCGCCGCGCCGCTCCCGGCCATCTTCAGTCGCCGCTACGGCGCGATCCCGCCGATCAAGGAAGTGGTCGGGCAGGAGGGGGCGTGGGGTGCGGCGGTCGGGCAGACGCGCACGATCCGCCTGTCCGACGGCGGCACGATGCAGGAGACGCTCACCGCGATCGACCGGCCGCACCGCTTCGGCTACACGATCGGCGCGGTCACCGGAATGATGAAGCCGCTGGTCACCGCCGTCGAAGGCGTGTGGGCCTTCGAGCCCGCGGGCACCGGCACCCGCATCACCTGGACGTGGCAGGTCACGCCCACGCCACGGCTGGGCCGCCTGGCGATGCCGGCGTTCGCGCGGCTGTGGTCCGGATACGCACGGCAGGCGATGGACGAGATCGAGCAGATCCTGCTGCGCTGAGGCACCGCGCCGACGACCCTCCCGGTGCGGGCAGCGAGGCCGTGCGCGACGACCGGTAGCTTCCAGCAGATGACTTCCCTTCGCGGCCTGGCCGTGGTGACGGCGACGCTGTGGGTACTGGCCGCGTGCAGCAGCTCGTCGGACAGCAGTGGCTCAGCAGGCACCGTGACCACGCCGACCACGCTGCCGGTCGTAACCACCACGTCGACCGCGGCTCCCGCCGCGACCGAACCTGTTCTCACCGAGGCGCCCACGACCACCGAAGCGCCGACCACCACGGTTGCCCCGCCGCCCGGGTGGCGCACCGCCACGGATGTGACGAACCTGCTCGCGTACGTGCCGACGCCACCGGCGACCATGGCGGACTGCCTTGCTGCGTCGCCGTTCAGCGCCGAGAACAACGACGCCGCGGTGCTCGCCTGCCTCACCGATCCGGCGGCCAGGCAGGTGTACGCAGGCGCCATGTTCGATCGCTCGCCGGACGTCGCGCTCCTCGCCGACATCCCCGGCGCGACGGAGTGGTTCCGCAACTGCATCAGCGTCGCGCTCGCCTCTGACCTGATCCACACACGGCTCGTCGAGCTGACGACCGATGGCAGTTACTGGTCGAGCGACCGTGCGGGTGACCAGGTCGCCACCGATGCCATCGGCCGACAGTTCGGCTTCTGCTGGCAGACCCTCGCCCTCGGGTAGCCGCGTTCCTGCGGCCCGACGCCGGACGCAGCCGCACGACGGCAACTCTCGACGTAGGCTGGGCGTGTCGGCAGCGATGTTCGACAGCGCGGATCGTCGATCGACGGTCCGGCACAGCGCCCCTCCGGACCCTGGTGGCGTCACACGGCATCCGTCGTGTGCAGACCCAGGAGGCGCAGATGCCACACACCATCCGTCGCGGTTCGGTCGTCCCGACCGCTGCCCGCACGCACCACTCGGTGCGGCTCACGTTCGGCCACAGGCCATGACCGCCGTACAAGTGCTGGTGCTGTTGGCTGTGCTGCTCGCCTGCGCTGCAGGAGTGATCGCGGTGTGGGTCCGCCGGCGCAGGGCCGGCGGGGTGCTCATCGCGAGCGCGCACCACGCCACGACACCACGGGAGGACCGGCCATGACCGTCACCTTGATGCGCGGCAAGGACCTCATCGGGCGCGCCGTGGTCGACGTGACCACCGGCAACGACCTGGCCGAGGTGAAGGACGTCGTGTTCGCCACCGGCAAGGGCGCGATCACCGGCTTCACCCTCCGGCGACGCGGGTTCTTCGGGCGCCGGCTGAAGACAGTGCTGCCGGTGAACGCCGTGCTCAGCGTGGGCACCGACGCCGTGATGGTCGCCGGGACGGACGCGATCTCCGAGCCGGACGACAGGCCGGAGAACATGGCCACCGGCGCCGCCAACGACGTGCTCGACGACGAGGTGTTCACGATGTCCGGTCGCTCACTGGGCACCGTCCGGGACGTGATCATCGTCGGCGGACCGTCGCCTCGCGTGGTCGGTTTCGAAGTCGGCGGCGGTTCGGTCGGCAGCGGGCTGATCCCGCTCGGTGCCCAGGCATCGCTCTCTGGCACTGCGCTGGTCGTCCCCGACGACTTCGAACAACGAATCCGCAACGACCTGACCGGCCTCGCCGCCGAGCTGGCTCTCATCGAAACGAGCACGTCATGATCCAGCTGTCTGCGCTCATCGGCCGCGATGCGATGGACGTCTCCACGGCGCTCGTCGTCGGTGCGGTCACCGGCATCGGAGTGACGGCCGACAGGGTGACGTCGGTCCGGATCCATGGCGTCGCCGTCGACGCCGCCGAGGTACTCAGCTTCGACGGAGATGTGGTGACCTACGAGCCGACCGGCACCGTCGTCGGTTCAGCGCTCCCGACGCCGACCGACCCGCGCGGGTCCATGGTCCTCGACCGTCATGGCGACGGGCTCGGCACCATCACCGACATGACGATCACCGGCGACGGTGTGATCGACACGATCATGCTCGATGACGGCCATGCGCTGCACGGGTCCCGGCTGCAGGTGATCGGCTCGTACGCAGCGATCGTCAGCGTCGAGCCGACTGCTCCGTGAGGATCTCGGCGCTGCGATGACGACGTCGTCGCGCACCGTGATCGTCGCGCTGGTGGCCAACCTCGGTGTTGCGATCGCCAAGGTGGCCGCGGCCGCGTTCACCGCGTCCACAGCGATGACCGCAGAGGCATCTCACGCCTGCGCAGATGTCGGCAACCAGCTGCTCCTGGTCGTCGCGCAGCGCCGAGGTGCCCGCGCCGCCGACGACCGGCACCCTTTCGGGTACGGCCGCGAGGCGTACTTCTGGGCGCTGCTGGCGTCGATCGTCGTCTTCGTGGCGGGCGCGGTGTTCTCGTTCCGCGAGGGAATCACGGAGCTGCTCCACCCGGTGCGGCTCACGGCATTCACCGCGGTCTACGTCGTGCTCGGCATCTCCGTACTGCTGGATGCAACGTCACTGGGCCAGTCCGTCGTCCAACTGCGGCACGACGCACAGGCGCAGAGTCGCGACTTCCTGGACCAGCTGATGTTGACGTCGGACCCGACCGTGCGCGCCGTCTTCGCGGAGGATGCGGCCGCGATCGCCGGCGACATCGTGGCAATCGTCGGCGTCATGGTGCATCAGCACACCGGCTCGTCGGCGGCGGAAGGTTGGGCTGCGACGTTCATCGGCGTGCTCCTCGTCGGCGTGGGCTTGCAGCTGGCGCGCCGCAATCGGGACTTCCTGCTCGGTGAGCAGGCGCCGGCGGCGGCGAAGCAACGCATCCGTGCATCGATCGCCGCCGTGCCCGGCGTGGCCGCGGTCGGGGAACTCCTCGTCACGTTCATGGGCCCGCGCCAAGTCTGGGTGCTGTGCCGCATCGATGTGGATGACGGCCTGCGCGGCGACCAGGTCGAGGCCTTGGTGCGCGATCTGGATCGGTTCCTGCGCGAGCAATCCGTCTACGTGCACCGCGTCGACATCGTGCCCATGGGCAGAGTCCGATGATCCGGCGACGCCGGGTGGACCGCAACGCGACGCGGGTACGGCTGCGTGCACGCGGCGACGACCCGACGGCTCGAAACGACCGACGAGCTGCCCGGACAACGCACTTCGACCACCGCTTCAATCAACGACACGAGGAACCACTGCCATGAACCATCACCTGCGTTGGCCGATCGCTGCCGCTGCGCTCGTGGTCGGCGTCGCTGCCGTTGCGCAGCATCTGCAGATCTTCGCCGGCACCGCCTCGACCGAGGTCAGCTCCGAAGAGGTCCAGCAGCGGTACAACGCCGCCACCTCTGCGACCACCGACACCGCGACCAGCGCTCCGAACAGTGCCGACCCCACCCCCGTCCCTGGCGTGTACGTCTACCGCACCACCGGCCGGGACAGCGTCGACGCGTTGCAGGGGGCACACCACGACTACCCGGCCACGACCACCATCACGATCACGCCGACGGCCTGTGGGGTGACAGAGCGTTGGGACGTCCTCGATCAGCGCTGGGAGGAGTGGCATCGCTGCGCGACCGACGGCGGCATCAGCGAAACGGCACGGACGAGCCACGACGAGTTCTTCGGCCAGTCGCAGACCGATGCCTGGACCTGCGTCGGGGCCTCGCGCCCGATCGCTGCCGCGGGCAGCACCGGCGCGACCTGGGCGACCACGTGCACGAGCGGCACCACGGTCGAGGTCCACGACGGAGTGGTGATCGGCGCGGACACGATCGAGGTCGGCACCGTGGCGGTGGCGACCCTGCACGTGCGCGTCACCATCAGCGACGCGACCGCGTCGGACACGCAGACGATCGACACCTGGTACCTGCAGGACAGCGATCTGGTCGTGGCGCAGACAGCCGCGTCGGCGACCACCAACTCGTCACCGATCGGAGACGTTCACTACGTCGAGGCCTACGAGATCCGACTCACATCGCTGACACCCTTGACCTGACGCCCGGCACCACGGGTCACGACCCAGCCAGATGCGGGACGCAGGCTGCAACCCGCAGGCAGCGCCGCCGTGCGGCCGAGCCGGCTGCATGGTGACGGGGCCGAGCAAGGCGCGGTAGACCGTGCGCGCCGTGACGACGCGTGGTTCATCGGCCATCACGACGGCCAGCTCCCACCCGGTCTCGGCGACGAGCACTGCAGCATCCAGCAACGGCATCTGCGCGGCGAACACCGGCAGACGCGGGTAGTCGTCGGCCACGAGCGTTGCACTCGGCGTCGAGCGATTGCGGACGGCACTGGCCACCATCGCCGGCACCGTCACGTGTCGAATGTGCTGGCCGTCGAGCAGGCCGCAGCTGACGAATGGCCCCATCAACATCAATTCCCAGGGGACTTCCCAGATGGTCGACGACGCGAGGATCACGATGTCCTCCGACACCAAGCCGCCGACGGTCAAGCCGCCGGTCACCGCTGCGGACGTGGTCCGCACAACACGTCGAACACGTTGCACCTCCATGAGTCGGGCGCAACCAGGGTTCGGAGCAACGCAGCCGTGGAGCACGCTTGCTCCACACCGTCACGGTACCCGAGGAGAACGACTGCACAGGTGCTGCAAGTCACTTCTGACCGGCACGGGTGGGGACTGGTAGCGTCCGTCCGACAACCGGTGATGCGCTCGAGACCCTGGCGATGCACGAAAGGTCCGAACGAACACCGATGCACGAGCGGCGCCTGAACATCCTGAGTCGACTGGTGCGCCGCGCCGGTGGTCCACTCGAGACCAGACATCTGTGCGCAGTCGCTGCCGAGCTGACAGCGATGAGCGGTGCCGGCATCATGCTCATCGACGGGGGCACCCCGCGTGGATCGCTGTCCACCAGCGACAGCGTCAGCGCGCTGCTCGAGGACCTGCAGTTCGCACTCGGCGAGGGGCCGTGCATCGACGCGTGCAACGAGGGCCGCCCAGTGATCGAACCGGACCTGGCATCGCCGGTCACCCCCCGCTGGCCTGCATTCAGCATTCCTGCCCTCAGCGCAGGGGTCCGGGCCGTGTTCGGGTTCCCGATCCGCGTGGGCGCCGTACAGCTCGGCGCACTGAACCTCTACCGCGACGAGCCGGGCACGCTCACCGACGAACAGCACGCCGACGCACTCGTCCTCGCCGATGTCGCCGCGGAAGTCATCCTGCTGCTGCAGGCCAAGGCGCCCGCGGGCGAACTGGCGGCGGAGCTGGAGGCCGGCGCGAGCCTGCACTACGTCGTGCACCAGGCATCCGGCATGGTGGCGGCACAGCTGGGGATCGGGGTGGAGCACGCTCTGGTCCGGCTGCGCGCGTTCGCGTTCGCCAGCGACCGGTCGCTCACCGACGTCGCGCGTGCAGTCGTCGGGCGCTCGTTGCGCTTCGATCCGGACGGCGAACCGGGTATTGCCCGATGAACGGGTCGTCACAACTCCGGTGCGACAGACGTCCCGACGCATCCCTGCGCGTAGGATGACCGACAGTCAGCGCCTGCAGTCGCCGATCGACGTTCGCAGCCCTTCGAGCGACACCCCCGCAGTCGGAGCCCCCGTGTCCTCCAAGCAAACGCTCCTCGGCGACACGATGGTCATGCTGGCCGACAATCTGGTCGCTGACTTCGATGTCGTCGAGTTATTGACCATGCTCGCCGATCGGTGCGTGTCCATCCTCGGTGTGAGCGCGGCAGGTCTGATGCTGGTCGGCCCCGACGGAGCCCTCCGCGTGATCGCCTCGTCCAGCGAGAAGATGCATCTGCTCGAGTTGTTCGAGTTGCAGACCGAGGAGGGGCCGTGCTTCGAATGCTTCCAGTCGGGCGCCGCGGTCAGCCACCTCGACCTGACGACTGCAACCACCCGCTGGCCACGGTTCGCGAGCGAGGCGTTGGCGAACGGGTTCCTCTCGGTCCATGCGTTGCCGATGCGGCTGCGCGGCACGATCGTCGGTGCGCTCAACCTGTTCCAGACCGACCGCACCGGCATCGACCAGGACGGCATCGAGGCCGCCCAGGCGTTCGCCGACATCGCCACGATCGCGATCCTGCAGTACCGGGCCACACTGCGGTCCCATGAGTTGTTGGATCAACTCAACACGGCCCTGAACACTCGCATCGTCATCGAGCAGGCGAAGGGCATCGTTGCCGAGCGCGAGCAACTCGACATGGAGCACGCGTTCAACGCGTTGCGCAGCCACGCCCGCAACAACAACCTGCGCCTGACCGACGTCGCAGCGGCGATCGTCGACGGCTCGCTCGGCTCTGCCGACCTCACGCGCACGCCCGCTCGGCCTCACTGACGACACGACCATCGTCGCGACGCGGCGTCAGCCGTCGTGGTCAGCCCGCCGAGTGCGGCAGGCGGTCGAGGAAGCGCAACGCAGCGTTCGACGATTCGCTGCGCCACAGCGCGACGACGTCGCCCGGGTGCTCGTCGGTCTGCGAACTGATTGCCTGCGCCATGTCGGCGATGTGCACACGTTGCGCGGCCAGCATCTCACTCACGTCGATGGCGCAGACGTCGGCGATGATCAGCTTCAGCAGCAGTTCGCTGCGCAGATCGCGCAGGTGGGCGACCGGCGTGGCCAGCCACTTGCGCAGCTGCGCCCGCCCGGTTCGTGTGGCGGCGAGGATGGTCCGGTTGCCGCCGGCGATGCCCTGCTCCTCGCCGATCGGCTCGACGTAACCGCGGATGGTCAACTGGTCGAGCGCGCGATAGGTCAAGGCTCGCGAGAGCGACCACACGCGACCGATGTCGCCACCCGGCTTCAGGCGGGCCGCGATCGCGAACCCGTGGAGCGGGCCGGGGTACAGGATGCCGAGGCACGCCCACTCGCCGAGCAGCAGCTGTTGTTCGCTCGTGCGCGCCATGCCCCATGCTCGCACCTGCGCGCCACCGGCCGCAGCATCGCTACACGCACGCGATCGAGCGTGAAACGGCTCGGCTCACGCATGCGACAGTCGGTTCAGCCGTGACTCACCCGATGCACGATCAGGGCGACGCCGAGCGCCACCATTGCCCACGCCATCGCCTTCAGGGCGGTTTCCAACGGCGCCAACAGCTCGACCCGGGACATCGAGCCGACGGTGCCGTCGGTGTGGATGACAGTGGCCTCGATCGCGTCGACCCGCCGGCGCATGGTGCGGGCCGGGGTGCTCAGCGCTCGCTGCGCGGCCGACTGCCAGAAGGCGAACGCGGCGGCAGCGAGCGCCGCCGGACCGATCGTCTCGGCCTGGGCGTAGTAGGCGGTCAGCACGGGGAAGGCGCCCCACGCGGCAGCGAAGGTGACGTCGTTGTGCAGCCGACCCTGGAACAGCTCGAGGTTGTACGCGCAGTTCAACGCAACGCCGACGGCGACGAATGCCGCAAGGCCGAGGCCGACGCGATGGATGCCGGCGATGCCCAGCACCACCGCGCCAAGGATGCTGACGGCAGCGACGATCACGAGCGTGCCGGCAGGGATCGACGTGTGCAACGGGCGCCCCTGGAGCTCGTCGAGTGCGTGCGCTCCCACGCCGACTGCGAGGAAGAACGCGATGAGGGTCGCGGTCAACCGCACTCCGTCGAACGTCGGCGCGATGGTCGCTCCGATGGCGACGTACGACAGATGCCACAGGGTGTAGGGGGCGTGGAGCAGCACCCACCAGTCGGCAACACGGCCACGTCGGTCGGGCGCTCGCGTCGCGTAGAACGCCGGCGGCAGCGGCCCGCGCTGATCGGTCACGGCGATCCCACGTCGCCGACGTCGGCGTACGGCTCTGCACGCCGGCCCCAGATCACGATGCCACCGCCGAGGCTCATCCATCGCACCCCGACATCGGTCATGCCGGCAGCCCGCCATGCGCCGACCGTCGCATCAACGGAGAACCGCCGGTAGTGGTCGCTGATGTTGGGGCCGAGGAAGCGGCCGACGTCGAACCACGCCCGACCGCCCAACGCGGCACCGGCAACCGGCAGGACGGCGCGCGTGTAGAGCACCCACCACCACCGCCAGAACGGGTTCGGCGGCACGGCGAACTCCAGGCTCGCCATGGCACCGCCCGGCCGCACCACCCTCGCCAGCTCGGCGATCGTCGCTGCAGGGTCGGCCACGTAGCGGAGCAGGTACGTGAACGTCAGTGCGTCGAAGGCACCGTCCGCGAAGGGAAGGCATTCGCCCTGCCCGCGCACGAGCGCGATTCGGTCGTCGCGGTGCGCTGCGGTCACGTTGTGCCGCCCACGAGCGAGCATGTCCGCACTGAGGTCGATGCCGGTGATGTGGGCGTGCGTGCGGTCGGCCAGTTCCAGCGCGACGCCTGCCGGTCCTGTGGCCACGTCGAGGACGGTGGACGGTGCCGAGGCCGCGACGTGACCGATCATTGCGCGACGCCACCGGCGGTCCTGGCCGAGCGACAGGAGCGCGGCAAGGCGGTCGTACCGCTCTGGCAGCCCTGCGAACAAGGTCTGCGTGAACCGTGTCACGGTCGGTCGGACGGGGTAAGTGTTCATCGAGGAGACCTTCCGGGCCTGGAGCGTGCAATGGATGTACTGATGCGTGCAGCGGTCGCCGCGAGTGCACTGGCAACGACGTGACGACCGCGACGTTCGATGCCGTCGTGGTCGGGGCCGGCCCGGCCGGAAGTACCGCTGCCTTGGTGCTCGCCCGCGGCGGCGCTCGCGTCGCGCTCGTCGACAAGGCGACGTTCGCCCGCGACAAGGCCTGCGGTGACCTGATCGGGCCACGCGCGCTGGCGTTGCTCGAGTCGCTCGAACTGGCCCCACCGGGCGGGCGCAGCGTCGGTGAGATGGTGGTGGTCGGTCCGACCGGCCGGCGTGTCGTACTGCCGGCCC
>Ga0209023_10007741_pt1 | contig 10931 bp, 6 predicted proteins | sample LakOneMetagenome_FD_187468 | JGI IMG/M metagenome (GOLD analysis project Ga0209023, IMG submission 187468) | Freshwater and sediment microbial communities from Lake Erie, Canada (SPAdes) (version 2) | ecosystem: Environmental > Aquatic > Freshwater > Lentic | place: Lake Erie, Canada | collected...
CATTTGATTTTGAAAAGCACAATGATTTATTACGTCGCTTCCGAACAGCGGTGGGCAATGTCAAAACTCATCGGAATGCCAACCAGAAGCTCAAGATTCATTCACCGCTTCGAGTTGGATTTGTGTCGGCAGATTTGTTCGACCACCCTGTAGGCTATTTCTTAGATAGTACGATTGAGCAACTCAATCAAGATTCCTCCCTGCGCCGTCAATTAACTCTTGTTGCGTATGCTAATCAATCTAAACATACTGAATTTACGCAAAAATTACGTAATCGTTTTGATTTATGGCGACGTGTTGATGAGTGGAGTGATGAGACCTTTATTGAACAAATTAAAAAAGACCAAATAGATATTCTGATTGATTTGTCTGGACATACTAAAGGTGGTCGTTTGACGGCTTTTGCGAAGAAACCTGCACCTGTACAAGTGAGCTGGATCGGTTATTGGGGGTCCACAGGACTATCGAGTATCGATTATGTTTTAGCTGATCCTGTTACAGTACCAATCAATGAAGAACATTGGTTTGTTGAAAAAGTTTGGCGATTGCCATCTCTGCGATATTGTTTTTCAATCCCTACACAAGCTCCAGAGGTCAGTGCGCCTCCTTGTATTCAAAATCGATTCATTACATTTGGTTGCTTTCAAAATTTAGTGAAAATCAACGATGAAGTTCTCAAATGCTGGGCTAGGATTTTGCAATCATGTTCCAATGCACGTTTGCGCGTTCAATCGCGTGGATTTGGAAATTTTGAAACCCAAAGTCAATTAAAAGCGCGGATGAGTCAAGCTGGTATTGATGTTGCTCGAGTTGATTTGTTGGAAGGCGTAGAAATAGATCAGTATTTAGCGGCGTATTCTGAAGTGGATATTTTGCTGGATACTTTTCCATTTCCAGGAGGAACAACGACGGCTCAAGCATTGTGGATGGGTGTGCCGACGTTGACATTAGCAAAAGCAGGTATGCTCGGTCGGCAAGGTGAAGCACTGATGGTCAATGCTGGATTATCTGACTGGGTTGCGCATAGCGAAGAAGAGTATGTCCAAAAAGCAATTGAGTGGGGCAATGCGGATGCGCAGAAGCACCAAGAATTAGCTCATTTAAGAGCGACATTGCGTGAGCAAGTCAGAGTCAGTCCTGTGTTTGACGCCAAGCAATTTGCCAGCGACTTTGTCGCTGCGCTGTATGGCATGTGGCGAGAGAAGTGTGAAGGTAAATAACCTTATTTTTAACTTGTTAAGTTAAAAATCACTCCGTATTTTCGCTAAATTTTGCTTTTGCTGTCGTGGTTGATCGTGGTTTGGATTCGACAGAATTTTTGATGATAGTTGTAGGTGCGACTACTTTAGAGGTTGTCGCAGTAGGTTTAGCTGTCTGACTATTTGGAAGTTCTGTACCGATTGGATCAAGTTTTAATTGTTGATGCATGATGGCTGCGACTTTCATCAACGAGATGTCTTTAGGATCAATCGTTATATCATTACTCTTGACAGGTTTGGCTTCTGCCTCAGGAATCACGATATCAGGTGTGATTCCCACACCTTCAATCATTCGTCCATTGGGTGTGAAATATCGGGAAACTGTTATTTTAACAGCACGCCCTTGCCCAATAGGCCAAATCTTTTGTACAGAGCCTTTTCCGTAGCTGGTGACTCCATAAACGGTTGCACGGTTATGATCGCGTAACGCACCAGTTAAAACCTCTGCTGCCGATGCTGAATAATGATTAATCAGAATTGATACAGGAATATCGGGATAGCGTTCGGTTGTGAGAACGCGATAGTACTTTTCTGGTTCGCCGCGCCCTTGTGTGTAGACAATTAAGCCTTCATTTAAAAAGAAGTTCGCCACATCAATCGCTGAAGAAAGGAGTCCGCCAGGATTATCTCGCAGATCAAGCACGATACCTTTTAGTTTTCCTTCTTTATAGATCGGGTCTAAAGCATCAGTGATTTGAGCGCCTGTCTGGGTCTGGAATGCTCGAATTTGCAGGGCAACAATTCCATCAGGTTGGATAAGTGCTTTGACGGCATTATCGTCTGGAATGGCCAGTAAGACGCGAACGTCTCGAGCGTGTTTGCCATTTTGCATGACTGAGAGGCGGACGGTGCTGTTTCGTGGTCCTCGCAACATTTGTTCGATATCGCTTTGGCTCAAAGACTTAACACTTTTCCCATCAATTTTCAGTAACAGATCTCCGACTTGAATACCTGCTTTTGCTGCTGGTGAGCCTTTAGGGACACTCGTGATTTGCCATTGTGGGGTGCTTTGCATACCCACAGGTGTTAATTTGTCACTGATGGAAGCTTGATCTGCTGATGTTACAGGTTGTACCACCAGACCTGTTTGACCCAGTTCGCCATCGGTGAAATCAACAATAGCATCATAGGTTTGTGCATCTAAAAAGTCAGAATACGGATCTAGATTACTCAGCAAACCTCGTAATGCGTTATCAAAAAGAACATCATCACTGACAGGTTCGACGTAATTCATCCTCACTTTTTCGTAGACATCAATAAAGCGGCGCATTGCATCAATCGGTAATGGTGCGGTATCGGCAGCATTACCTTGAGCATTTGTATTAGTGGGTGATTTATCTGGAGCAGTAGCAGCAAAACTGTGTTCGACGCCAGATAAGCCGAGGGTCAGTAATGCAGCAAGCAATGTTGATTTCTTTTTGGTCGCTTTCTGTGTGCGAGTCATGGATATGAGTTGTAAAGTCCAGTGCTGTATTTTGTATTGCAGTAAATGAGCTGTCTTCAACAAAGTTACAAATAAAGTCATGTACAGCACTCATATGAAGATGAAAAGGGATGTGACGCTTTGTATTCGTCACATCATTAAATTCAAAATCGACTCTTAGTTATGCCGTTCACCAACCCTCAGATTAAACATTCCAATAGTCTCAGCCGACCGTAGGCACAAGCAGTGAATGTCCTGTCATTTCAGTTGGAATCGGTAAATGCATTAACGAGAGAATAGTCGGTGCAATATCAGCCAAAATCCCACCTGTACGCACAGTCACATGTTCTCCACCGACGTAAATGAGCGGCACATGTTCCGTGGTGTGTTGGGTGTGCACTTGACCACTTTCATAGTCCATCATTTGTTCGACATTACCATGATCTGCTGTAATCAACATGTGTCCTTTTGTTTTGATTACAGCATCGTAGACTCTACCCAAACAGAGATCGAGTGCTTCAACAGCTTTGACCGCAGCACTGAATACACCTGTATGTCCAACCATATCACCATTTGCAAAATTGACGACTAGCACGTCGTATTCGCCAGATTCAATCGCAGCAACCAGTGCATCGGTGACTTCGTAAGCACTCATCTCTGGTTTTAAATCATAAGTAGCCACATCAGGCGATTTAATCAGAATGCGTTTTTCGCCTGTATAGGGTTCTTCGCGACCACCACTAAAGAAGAAAGTCACATGGGCATACTTTTCAGTTTCGCTGATGCGCAGTTGAGTTTTGCCTAAACTTGATAAATATTCCCCAAGTGAGTTGTGGGTTTCAAGTGGCAAGTAGGCGACAGGCGCATTAATTTTTGCGGAATAACGAGTCAACATGACAAACTGACTGAGTGCAGGTCGTACTTTGCGGGTAAAACCAGCAAAATCATCTTCGACAAATGCGCGAGTCAATTCACGAGCACGATCAGCGCGGAAATTCATAAAGACGACACTGTCATTGTCTTGAATCTGAACAGGTGCGCCAATCGACGTTGGTTTAACAAATTCGTCATTTTCATTCGCAGCATAAGCTGCGTCTAAACCTGCTTGTGCATTTTCCGCATGACGTGTCGCTACACCTTCAGTGAGCAAACGATAAGCCTGTTCCACACGATCCCAGCGTTCATCTCGATCCATGGCGTAGTATCGTCCACACAGTGATACGATGCGGGCTGGGTGGGTTGCACTAGAAAGCTTATCGAGCGTTTCTTGCATTTTTGCCAATGATGTCGCCGCACTGCGTGGAGGCGTATCGCGACCATCCAAGAACGCATGAACGTAGACGGTTGCCCCACGTTTGGAAGCAAGTTCACACATGGCGATTAGATGGTCTTCGTGAGAATGCACGCCACCATCGGATAACAAACCGATGACATGAACGGCTGCATTTTTGGCAATCGCTGCCTCAACCGATGATGTCAGTACAGGATGTTCAAAAAATACGCCATCACGAATATCTTTGGTAATGCGTGTAAAGTCTTGATAAAGCACACGTCCAGAACCTAAGCTCATATGACCGACTTCAGAGTTCCCCATCTGACCGTCAGGTAAGCCGACATCTTCACCAGAACCAGAAATCAGTCCATGTGGATGCTTTGCTTTAATCGTATCTAAATTTGGAGTTTTTGCTGCCAAAATTGCATTATCTGCGACGTCATCGCGATGCCCAAAACCATCCAGAATCACAAGGACATGTGGTGTTTTTTTTGTGGCTGGAGTGGTGTTTGATGCTGAAGTCGCAGTGGTCGCAATCGTCATGGTCAGGCTCTATGGAATGCAAATAAAAAATCAATAAAGGTTATTTTACCCTAACATCAAGGCTGTCGTTAATAGAGTTGTAAATAAACCGTTAGAAACAGGGTTAAAAACGACTGCCGCGTAGGTCGAAAAAACTGCTAAAATGCGCCATCTTTAATATCACTGAATTAATGACCCATGACTCAAGCCGTAAATTCATCCGCAATTCCTACGATTAGCCAAGACCGTATCCTGATTCTTGATTTCGGTTCGCAATATAGCCAACTCATTGCACGTCGTGTGCGTGAAGCAGGCGTGTACTGTGAAATGTATGCGTATGACATGGATGAGGCGGATATTCGCGCGTTTAATCCGAAGGGGATTATTTTATCGGGTGGCCCAGAAAGTGTTACAGCAGATGAAAGCCCGCGCGCGCCAGAAGTGGTGTTTAATTTGGGTGTTCCAGTGCTTGGGATCTGCTATGGAATGCAAACCATGGCAGCACAATTAGGTGGTTCAGTTGAAAATGGTTTAGTCCATGAATTCGGTCGTGCAGATGTGACAGTTCAGTCAGCTGATACGCTGTTTGCTGGGATTGAAGATGAGCCAAGCAAATTACACGTCTGGATGAGTCATGGTGATAAGGTCAATACATTACCGCCACAATTTATCATCAGCGCAAGTACACCGACATGCCCGATCGCAGCGATGAGCGATGTGTCACGTCGTTTCTTTGGTGTGCAGTTTCATCCAGAAGTAACTCATACCAAACAAGGCGAGGCGTTGCTCAAGCGCTTTGTGATTGAGATTTGCCAGACACGTGGTTTGTGGACGCCAGAGCATATTATTGATTTGCGTATCGACCAGTTACGTCAACAGATTGGCACTGAAAAAGTCCTGTTAGGTTTGTCTGGTGGGGTTGATTCATCTGTGGTTGCGGCTTTATTGCATCGTGCGATTGGGGATCAATTAACCTGTGTGTTTGTGGATAATGGTCTGCTTCGTTTGAACGAAGGCGATGATGTGATGAACATGTTTGCAGGTGATCATGGCATGAAAGTGATTCGTGCGAATGCACAAGATCGCTTTTTATCTGAACTTACTGGTGTCACCGATCCAGAAGCTAAGCGTAAAATTATTGGTCGTGTATTTATCGAAGTCTTTGCGGAAGAAGCGCGTAAGCTCGACGGCGTGAAATTCTTAGCGCAAGGGACGATTTATCCTGATGTCATCGAATCTGCAGCAAGTAAACAAGGTAAAGCTCATGTGATCAAGTCGCATCATAATGTGGGTGGTTTGCCTGATGATCTGCATTTTGAGTTGGTTGAACCGTTGCGTGATTTGTTTAAAGATGAAGTGCGTAAGCTCGGTACGACACTCGGCTTGCCACATGCGATGATTTATCGTCATCCTTTCCCAGGTCCAGGTTTGGGTGTGCGTATTTTGGGTGAAATTAAACAAGAATATGCTGACATCTTGCGTCGTGCCGATGCAATCTTTATGGAAGAGCTGCGTCGAAGTGGTTGGTATGACAAAACTGCTCAGGCTTTTGCGGTCTTTCAACCGATTAAATCAGTCGGTGTCGTTGGCGATGCGCGTCGTTATGCATGGGTGATTGCGCTTCGTGCGGTTGAAACAGTGGATTTCATGACGGCACGTTTTGCGCATCTGCCTTACGATTTAGTGGAACTCATTAGTAATCGCATCATGAATGAAATTGCTGAAGTTTCTCGCGTGGTTTATGACGTATCGAGTAAACCCCCTGCGACGATTGAATGGGAGTAAACTTGGGGTTTCAAGCGGCATTGCCGCTTGCCAAGTTTACGCCAAGGGCTATGCCCGCGGCAGTGCATTTGATATTCAAAGGTTTTTTTAAGGGGTTTCAAGACGCACAGCGTCTAGCCTTGCGAACGCTTTCGCGATGCAGCGCGAAGGCATGAGGGGGGGGGCTGGAAGCACTGCTTCCAGCCGAATTTACGCTTTAATTTGGCACTATAATATAAAGCATAGCTCACTGAGCCTGTGGTTACTGAGCTAGTCGAAGTATCGAAATGTGCGGTGGTGAATAAAACTTATTTTCTACACGCTCAATTTTGAAATTCATTCACACAGTTCAAAATTGCACTGATCTTATCGAAGCATTCTTGATATTCATCTTCAACATTCGATGCAATCGTAATCCCACCACCAGCCCATGCTATAAGATTGTCTTGATATTTTTGCAAGGTGCGGATCAAGATATTGAATTGTCCTGAGCCATCGTGATTCAGATAGCCAAAAGATCCACAGTAAGCTCCGCGTGGCATGGCTTCAAGTTCAGCAATGATTTCCATAGCGCGTTTTTTAGGTGCGCCTGTGATTGATCCTCCAGGTAAAGCATCGATTAACACATCCAAAGCGGATACATCAGGACGTAAAGTTGCTTGTATTTCACTGACCAGATGGTGAACCTGAGCAAAACTTTCCACTGCAAATAATGCAGGAACTTGCACTGATCCGATAACTGCATGTTGGCTTAAATCATGGCGTAGCAAATCGACGATCATTAGATTTTCACTATGATCTTTTTCTGAATGGGTCAGTGTTTTACGTTCTATTTCGTCATATTTTGCATCTAGTGAACGTGGACGAGTGCCTTTGATAGGGCGTGTAATGACTTGATTGTGTCCATCAGCTTGAACACCAGAAAACGATAAGAATAATTCCGGAGAACAACTAAGTATTTCATGTTCTCCAACTTTCATATATCCAGAATACGGCGCTTGGGTGAGCTGCAATAAATCATCCAATGTCGCAAGTAATTCACCTTCGACTTGAGCTGTAAAAGGTTGAGTCAGATTAACTTGGTAACAATCTCCAGCACGGAGGTATTGCTGAATACGCTGAAACGCATGATTGTATTCATCAAAAGACCAAACGGGTGTAAAAGGATTTACAACCTGAAATGAGGGGGGCTGAGTACTGTGATTTGATAACTCTTGTGCTGCGATGATTTGCAATGCTTGGGTGAGATGTTGATAAAGTGGCATCAGTTCTAAATCGTCAGGGCCGTAAATAGCCCAGCCATCTTCCTCCTCTTTTAAGTAGATATCATAATCACCCATTGCGGCAACGAGCTGTTCAGTTTGCTTGTCGTGGTCATGGTTGTTGGATTGGTTGATTTGTTGATAAGCCGCAAGATCGTAACCAATAAAACCAGCTAAACCACCTGTAAACTGAAGGGATTGCATGTTGTTGCGGTGAGTTATTTTGTGATCTATAGATTTAAGATCTACAAAATAATTAGCCGCACTAGAGGACTTTATGGTTTGTGTATATTGCCCTTGAATTGTGCGTTCTGATTGGATGGTGTGAATGCCATTTGGTGTTATATATGCAGATAGAAGAATTTTAGGAAGTAGTCCAATAATTTCATGCTTATCGATTTTTGGTGAAATTTTATTCCATTTTTGTGGAGGGGTTTTGGTGAAAGAATCGCCAGCAAAATAAATCGGGTTGTAGGTTAAATTGTGATCTAGTTCTCTGATAGTTTGGTTGTGTGCGAAATGACTGAGTATAACCGACGCTTTGGCTGACATTTCTATTAGGCAATGTCTGACAATGTTGTCAGAAATTAACTTTTTTGTTTCTGAAATGGGCTTAAGAGTCGTCATGGTGTTTTTTTAACATCCTGAAAAATAATAAAAAATATTTTTTAATGCCGCTTGTGTCGCAAATGTACCGCTTGTCGGACAAGTTACAAAAAGATCGAAAAACACTTGCGACAAGCACACACTTCATTGTAACTTGAGCCCTGTTCGACATGCAATGAAAAACGCCATGCAAGGACGCTATCGTTAAGGATAAAAAAATTAACGTTGGGTCGCGTGCGATTGAAGCAGATAGTCAACTTTTTTATTTTAATGCTCTGGGAGAGTATGCAATGAAATTATTTACACAATTAGCTTTGGTTTCTGCAATCGCATCATGCGGTAGTGCATATGCAATGCAATCTATGGATGATGCAGCATTGAGCAGCACAACTGGTCAGGATGGTATCACTATCCTTATCGCTCCACCATCAATTTCAGGTGGCGTAACTACTACTGGTGATACTCTGACACGTACAAATGGTATCGTAATCGGTGCTGCAGTTCTCCATGATAAAGACGGTTTCACTGGTAGCTTGGGTGGTGGTGCGATCATCCTCGGTGATGCAAGCCAAGCAAACTCAGGTAACACAGCTGGTACAGCAATGGGTATTTATGGTAGCACACCAATCAAAGTAACAATCGATGCTTCTAACGGTCAAGCAGCATCAGGTACTGGTGGTACTAAACCTATTCTGAACGTAGCTGTAAGCTTGCCGTCAGACTTGTTGATCCGCACTGGTGATATTTCTGTTGATGGTTCAGCACGTGCTGGTATCGCAACAGGCGCGTCAGGTGCAACAGCTGCTAACGCTGCAACTGGTGGTACAACTGGTAATGCTGTAAAAATCTTGAACAGCATGGATATCGCGTTGGGTGGTTCTACTTTGAACATCCAGTTGGGTAACACTCAACAAGCAGGTATCACACCGGGCCAAACAACAATGATCAAACTCAGCGGTACAATCAATGGCGGCTTGTCAATTGCTAACCTGAGTGTTCATGATGCAAACACTTATAACCCAACTGCTGGTCAGTTCGGTGGTGGTGACTTGGGTGTTGGTATGTTGACAGTTACTGACCATGCTGGCACTAACTTGAACTTGTCTGCTGCAGTTGACGTTGTAGCTGACGTATCACAAGCATTTGGTGGTCCAGCAACTGGTGTTGGTGGTTTGATCATCACTTCTGGTGGTGCAGCAAACGACATCATGATGCAAAACGTTACTTTGGGTTCAGCAACTTCAACACTTGGCGACCTTCAGTTGATCAACGTTCAAGCAGCTGGTACTCACATCGCTATCATGGGTCACTAATCTGACTTGATGTTTTGTGTGTTGAAAATTAAGGCAGCGCTAAGCTGCCTTAATTTTGTAAAAAGATCTTTTGATTTTAATTGTTTGAATTTAAGATGTTTTTCTAATTATTGGATGTGGTTAGTGTTTTGTTGGTCAAATGGAGTTGGCGCTATGAAGTGTTTTCGAATTCGTCATGTTGCACCTGGTTTGCTCTTTGTTGGTGCGGTTTTGTCGTCTCCGTTAGTTTGGTCAATGGATGAAATGAGTGATAGTCAGTTGGCAACGACAACTGGTCAAGATGGAATTACAGTTTTAATTGCTCCGCCAAAGTTGGGTACAGCCTTGGGGACAGGGCAAACAAATGGTCTGGTTGTTGGTGCGGCAGTTTTGCATGATAAAGATGGTTTTTCTTATCTAAATACTGATGGGTCAACGAATTCTACATATTCAGGCTTGGGGCATGCAGGTGCATTGATTTTTGGTGATGCAAGTCAAGCAAACTCTGTTAATACTGCTGGCACAGCGATGGGTATTTATGCGAGTTCTCCGATCACGATAAAAGTGGATGCATCGAATGGTAAGGTAACATCAGGTCTTGGGGGTACGAGTCCGGTGTTGAATGTAAATGTTGCATTGCCGAATGATTTTCTGATTAGAACAGGGGATGTTTCTCTGGGTGCTTCTAAGCGGATTGCGATTGCTACGGGCGCCTCTGGTGCTACAGTTGCAAATGCTGCAGTTGGTGGAATTTCTGGAACTGCGTATAAAATAATGAACAGTGTGGATATTGCTTTGGGTGTCGCGACAGCATTGAATATCCAATTAGGGAGTACTCCGCAGGGTGGATTGCTGAAGTTTAGTAATTTTAATATTCCTTCCATTTCTTTTGGTTTGAGTTTGGTGAGTCCAAATGGTGGTGCGGTGGCAGCATCTAATTTGACAGCTTCTGTAGTGATGACAAATTTAAATCTTACAGGTGCTTTTGTGGATGCTATTCAGGATATGGGTTTGGCACTAAGTGGTAGTTCTAGTGGTATTGGTGGGTTAATTTTGCAGGATTCATCTTTGACGGTTGGTGGTTTGCAATTCAATAATATTATTGCGGGTACAGCTGGAAGTTCTGATGCTACTTTTGGTGGGTCTAAAAATGCATCTATTGGTTCGTTTGGTTTAACTAATCTGACGGTCTCAAATCTTAAGATTGGTGTGAGCGGTATGTAACATGATGTAAAAATGTATGCAGGATACAAAAAAAACGTGAAGTAATAACAAAAAAACGGTATCTTGGGCACAAATGGACGCAAATCTGATGCCGTGCGATGTTTTTGTTGCTTTATTGGTAAGGGTTTGATTTTTACGGGACGGTCCAGCATTTATGCTGGCATAAAAAAGAATTAGTTTATTATGTTGCTACTTCTCACGCTTGGTTCAGCACTGATATATAATTTTGCAGCTACAAATCTAGATACCGCTGAAGTCCAAGGTGGGGCTGTATATTATTCAGAATTAACTGACTCTCGTATCAAT
>Ga0209023_10007742_pt1 | contig 10929 bp, 10 predicted proteins | sample LakOneMetagenome_FD_187468 | JGI IMG/M metagenome (GOLD analysis project Ga0209023, IMG submission 187468) | Freshwater and sediment microbial communities from Lake Erie, Canada (SPAdes) (version 2) | ecosystem: Environmental > Aquatic > Freshwater > Lentic | place: Lake Erie, Canada...
AAAAAATGTGTTTTCCTGGCCATTATAGCTCTATTGTTAATCCTGATCAGGTAAAGAATATCCAATAATCACTATAAATTACAATGTACTGAATTTTTATTCTGTCACTATCAGTTTAGTATTCCCTTTGTATAACTTTGCCCTGCAACCGATTAGTGATATCGCATGAATAAATACCACATCATTACACTCAAAAGATATATAGAGCAGGTGATCATGTACCCGTTTGTGCTCATCGGCAAGTTGATGGCAATATTAAAACCGCTCGATAAGGAGTATGATTTTTTCATATTCTTCCCTATATATGGTATTGGTGGGGCAGAAAGGATAAATGGCGATGTAGTTGCTGCTTTACCGGACAAAGAAATAATCATTTTTTTTACCCGCCATTCAAGTAACGATAAATTACTATACTTATTTCAGAAGCCCAACATTACTATTAAAGAAATAGACAAATGGACGGACAACAAATTTATTTACTGGGCCAATTTTATATATCGGGGTATATGTGCCCAATATATTAATAGCCAGAAAAAACAGCCTGTTGTATTTAATGGTCAATGTAATTTTGCTTACAAACTATTTCCACATCTTAAAAAACAAATTCTAAAAATAGAATTGATCCACAATTGTTATGAACCCTTTGCCCGGGTTACTTTCCCCTACATCCCATTTATTGATACCAGGGTTATGTATGTGGAAAGTATAATTAAAACGCATAAAGACTATTACAGGAAAATAGGACTCCCGGCAAAATACGGAGATCGCATCGTTAACATCACAAATACTGTGTTTGTATCAGACCAATACCAGCCCAAGTCTGATTCCGCAAAATTAAAGGTCTACTATGCCGGGCGCGGCGGATTTCAGAAACATCTTGAGCTGGTTTTTGAAATAGCTCGTAAATGTTTACAAGCAAACGCCAATATGGAGTTTCATTTTGCGGGCACTTTTGAAAATGAAATTCCAGCTGACATCAGAGATCTTGTAAAGTGGCATGGCAGTATCGGTAGTGAAAAGGAAATGTACAAATTACATCGGGATATGGATGTATTGTTATTAACCTCCCGGTTTGAAGGATTTCCGGTAGCGATCATGGAAGCAATGAGTTGTGGTGTTGCTATTGTTGCAACCGCTGTAGATGGCATACCTGAACATATTAAGGATGGGGAAAACGGATTTTTAATGCATGACCAGAATGACGAGAAAATTGTAAACGACGCAATTAGCTACCTGACGATACTTAGCGATAACAGGGGACTACTTAGGGAAATATCAATAAATAATTATGAGTATGCTAAAAAGAACTTTGCCCCTGAAGTATTTGTTAAAGCATACCGGAAAGTATTCGGGCTTTCTTAGTCACATTCATACAATCGGGTATTTGTCTCTGCCGTAGTATGTAATTCATATCTTTGTCTCCATTAAATGCATATTACCTCTAACATATTTTGTACTACATCTATTAGATTCAACTATAACTAAATGAACACCCGTCGTGAGTTTATTATTACATGGCAAAGTATGTTTTATCATCCTTCCTACTTTATTCGTAAGGGGTTGTATAAATCTGTGAAAGATCTTGCCCCGCTATTATCAGGTAAAGTGATGGATTTCGGCTGCGGTGCCAAACCTTATAAAGATCTTTTTACAAACGCTTCTTCTTATACGGGTGTTGATATTCAGGTTTCAGGCCATAGCCATGTAAATGAGCATATTGACGTTTATTATGACGGGAAACACCTTCCGTTCGAAAATAATTCTTTTGACAATATTTTTTCTACTGAAGTATTTGAACACGTTTTTAATATTGACGATATCTTACCGGAAATAAATCGGGTATTAAAAACTGGTGGGCAGTTGCTTATTACATGTCCATTTGTCTGCCCCGAACATGAAAAGCCCTATGATTATGCCCGATATACCAGCTTTGGCATTAAACACCTCCTTGAAAAACACGGGTTCAAGATTACAGAACAAATAAAAACAGGTAATTACTTTGAAACGACAGCCCAGCTTATAATGTATTACATCAATTATATGCTGCCGAAAAGACCTGCTTTTTTATACTTTTTCCTCTTTCAGTTATTTTTGCTCCCTATCATTCTTGTTACTTCTGTATTTAGCAAAATAATGCCTCGCAGAATAAAACGGGATGACCTGTATCATAGTAATGTAGTACTGGTAGAAAAAATACAGTGATACATTGGACTACCTGGTTATAGGTAATCTACGTATAACATGTAATATTTACCTGGCAAATCACAAAATGAGAATAATGCGACAGTTTGGAAGCCATTGGCTGTCTTTTGTATTTCCATACATTATCCCTATTTTTGAATAATACACACCCATGGTAGTCCTTTCTCCAATTACACATCAGCAAGCAGAACTTGTTAGAAAAATACCGGTTGATCTCATAGTCAACAATTACAAAAACGAGGTTGATGTTGACGTATCGTCATACTTTCAAGGACTAAAAGAAATATCTGTTTACAAATGCATGCAAACAGGCTATCGGTTCTACTATCCGCTGAATCTGGCTGGTGACGACAAACTGTATGAACTTTTGCAGAAATTCGATTGGTATTACTTGCCATGGAAGTGGGATTACGTCACTGCAGATCTGCTGGTAAAAGAAGGACAAAAAGTGCTGGATATAGGATGCGGATATGCTGATTTTTTGAAACATTTGAAGGACAAGAAGCATTGTGATTGCTATGGCCTTGAATTTAATGACAAGGCTGTAAATGTAGCAACCGAGCGCGGTATAAAGATTCGCAACGAATTTGTGCAGGATCACGCCAAGACGCACGAAGCTCAATATGATGTGGTAAGCTATTTTCATTTGTTAGAACATATCGTTGATATAGACTCTTTTATCAATGCATCTATTAAATGCCTGAAACCGGGTGGCACGCTCATTATTTGTGTTCCTAACAATAATCCATTTTGTTATCAGTTAGACGAGTTTCACTCACTTAATCTGCCTCCGCATCATATGGGAATGTGGAATGAAGAGTCCCTAAGCAAGCTTGCTGATATCTACCCGATAAAAGTGCAAGGCATCTATAAAGAAACACTGAAGCGATACAGATATTACACCCGAATGTATATATCTAACAGTGCAAAAGAAGGGTCGCTGAAACGAATGGCTATGAACCTGCTAAGCCCGGCAATAACCGGCTACTTTTTACTGAATAAGAAAAACATAGAGGCCGGCGCTATACTTGCCGCTTATACAAAGTTATAATAGCGCACGTCTGTAGTGAAATATCATACCTCTGATCTCAATACTCTTTTTTAAAGGTAGCGGCTTTATGTCCGCTATTTTTTTATGAAAACAATATACATAAAGAGTTTACTTTTACCATATCGAAATATTATCTGAATAATGGGTATTGTCTTCAGGCAATCTGCAAAGACCTCAATCGTAGTACTTACCGGCGCAGTATTAGGCGCGCTGATCCTGTGGCTGTCTACCCGCTATGTACCAAAACATGAATATGGTTTTACCCAGGATTTTGCATACAAGGCACTCACCTTGTCGCAGTTGCTGCTAATGGGGCTCAACAATACCATGGTAGTTTACACTCATAAGTTTGCCGGCGAACCGCGGAAGCGCGCATTGCTGCTGGGTTATACATTTACCATACCATTATTACTGACCATCATTTTTACCATCGTCTATTATTTGTTCCGTACCAGGGTGCTCAATTTTTTCCAACCTGAGGACGTGGCGCTGATGCAGCGGTACTTTAAATGGCTGCCCGTATACACACTACTATTCATGTATCAGACTATGCTGGAGCAATACCTCGGCGCGCGTATGAAAGTAGCTATCAGTGCCTTTCTCCGGGAGATTGTTTTGCGTCTGGTGAACATTGCACTGATCCTGCTTTTTGGTTTCGGGTATATTTCTTTCACTTTTTTTGTTATCAGCACTATTCTCATCTATGCATTACTGGTAGGCATTTACTTCCTGCTGTCTATGAAAACTGAAGGGTTCACATTTTCCTTTCAGCGCTCACGGTTCACAACCGCAGAATATAAAGAGATCACACATTTTACCTGGTACCATTTCCTGCTCAGCGCATCGATCATTCTTATGAGCTATATGGATATGCTGCTCATTTCCCATTACGACCGCAGTGGCTTTGCCTCTGCTGCTGTATACCGTGTTTCCATTTTCTTTATTGCTATCTTATACCTGCCGTTAAAGGCCTTATCGCCGGCCAGCGCTACGGTACTTATGCAGGCACTTGCCGAAGATGACCATCCTAAAGCAAGGGACATATTCAGCAGAGCATCTATTAATATCCTTATTCCAACGGTATGCCTTGCCGTAATGTTGGCATGCAACCTTAATAATGCAGTGGCGGTTATTAATAAAGGTTATGATGGTATAGCTGCTGTTTTTCTTATACTCCTTATAGGCGCTTTATTCAATATTGCCACAGGCATGAATGACCTTGTTCTCACATTTACAAACTATTACAAATTCAACTTTTATCTGTCACTGGTACTTATCATTGTGCTGTTTTTTTTACTAAAATTCCTTATCCCTGTTTATGGTATATATGGAGCCGCCGTGAGCAGCACCTCAACTTATGTAGTGTTCAATTTTATCAAGTACCTGTTCATCAGGAAGAAACTTGGTATGGAGCCCTTCTCGAGGAAGACATTATTGGTGCTTGTTGCGGGCCTGCCAGCCTTAGCTGTCGGATATTTCTTCCCTTACTTGTTTGAACCCGGCCGCCACATTTATGTGCATACCTTTATGGATGCAGCTATGCGCAGTACGCTCATCATTATCGTTTTTATGCTTATGCTCTACTGGCTGAAACCTTCTCCGGATCTAAGCGAATACATAGCATCCATCAAAAAGAATAAGCGGCTGTTCTGATCAGTCGCGTAGGGCATCTGTACTGACCAGCGAAGTGAATGGATTGCGCAGGTTATCATAGGCCATCAGGTCCACTTTTATACTACCAACAAGTATAGGACTTTCCACCCTTAACGGCAGATGATTTTCATCATCGCTTACGTATACGGTCATCTTATCTCCGCCCTTGAATATAGTGCCTTCTATGAGCAACGGAGATATTTTAATGGAGTTATATGTACCCATCCTGGTTTTTATTTTCTCCTTGCCTATATACTTGATGTATAACGAATACACCTTGTCATCGAGGAACATAGTAAAGGGTATTTTGTCGCCGGGCTTGTAACTGTTGTAGTTTATATTCCGCGCAAAATAAATGGCAGAAAGTACATCCTGTGTACACTTAGGTATCGGGTAGGTCTTTTTATCTGACACCGCCTGCAATTTCTTATGGTTGAAAGACACATCCTGCTTGAACTTAAAGCCACCTTCACTCACATTGCGCACAAACCTTAACGGGAGCAAAGTTTCTTTATCTATATAGGTCTCATACTTGTCATTTACTTTATAGAAAACATATGACTTTGCAGTCTTACCGTCACCGGTGACATGGTATACCTTGCGGCCATTCATTTCTTCGGGAGTAGTAGTAAATTGAACGTTACCGGCATTGATCCACACGAAGCTCACGTTGTAATAAACACGAAACATCAGTTTTTCATTATCCTTAAAGCTGGTATTCTTTCCGTTACAAAAATCGTTTTGGGCCTGCGACTGCAGTGAAAACGTAAAACAATAAATGATGGCAATGATCTTCTTTATGTTTACCATTTGGTATTTTGCCTTTAGCATTCCGTTACCGTAATAACCTCATTCTGAAAATTAAAATACTGCCCAATATAGATGGTATGATGAGGTTAAGCAACCATACCCCCGCCGTTGCGGCAAGCATACCCACCGTATTGGTAGAAAAATGTTGAAAGAGATAAATGCTCACCTCTCCTCTTATACCAAGTTCAGTAAGTGTGATGGATGGTATCACCGCCATGATCCAGAAGAACAATGCTGCAAGACAATAACCTTCTGCAAGCGGCACGTTAACATTCATCCACCGGAGTAAAAACAAATACTGTGCCGTAAATATGCCAAACCGCAATAAGGATATACCCAGCACGATCATTTGCTGCTTTGTGGAGATTCGATTTAACAATTTTCCATAGATCGCGAATTTGCGTAAGAGCTTTATTTTTTCCATGGCAGGTAACCAATCTTCAAAACGCCAGTAAACAATTGCTGCCAGTATATTGGCCAGGAGGCAGGCGGCAAGCGCTATTTTAGATACAGATGCCGGAAAAGCAATATTATAATAAATAAGCCCGCACATACCGAAGATATACACAGCCGACAATTGCGAAATGACGCCAAGTATGGAAACGTTAATATATCGGAAGGTATTACTGCCCCCCAAGTACAAAATTCGCCCGGGATACTCGCCAATACGGTTCGGGGTGATAATGGAGAACGCAATGCCGGCCAGATAACTGGAAAAAGCCTTAAAATAGCTCACAGGGGCCACGGTATTTGCCAGCAGATGCCACTTTCGCCCTTCCAGGGTGGTGTTGACAAACATAAGCCCAATACACAGCCATAGATACACATCCGGACCGGTATGCAGCCAGGCCTCAGCGCCTATGCTGTTCAGCTGCTTGGTTACCTGGCCATATATACTCCATAGCAGCAGGCAGCAAATGGTGCCTCCTACAAGATAGTTAACCCATATTTTGGTATTTTTGTTCACACAACTGATTTATTTGAAAGACAGCCAGATCATTCTCGGAATAGACCCGGGTACTTTAGTAATGGGATATGGCATCATATCCGTTAACAAAAGTAACATAACCCTGATAGAAATGGGCGTGCTGCAACTGTCTAAATACAAAGACCATAGCGAGCGGCTGCACCTCATCTTTAAAAAGATGGAAAGCCTGATACACCTGCACCAGCCGATGGCCGTAGCGATAGAAGCACCATTTTTTGGCAAAAACGTGCAAAGTATGCTGAAACTGGGCCGTGCCCAGGGCGTGGCCATGGCCGCCGCCATGATGGGCGGGCTGCATGCTACCGAATATGCCCCACGCAAAGTGAAACAATCAATAACAGGCAGGGGTAATGCCACCAAGGAACAGGTGCTCAAAATGCTGACCCATACCCTGAACATAACCGAAGATGTACGTTTTATGGATGCGACCGACGCCGTTGCCGTTGCCCTGTGCCACCACTACCAGAACCGTACGGCCGTGCTAAAAACCAAGACTACTTCCACGGCCCCCAAAGCGAAAAAAGCAACCGGCAGCTGGGCATCTTTTGTAGCTGCTAACCCCGACAGGGTAAAATAATTTCATATGTGTTATAATTAATTTTTGATTTTGCATTTATCATTGACACTTATAAGTATTATATTAGCGGTACGGTTTTTTCAATAGCTACAATATCATTATGTCTCAACCCAAAGTAAAGATACTCTTAGTGGAAGATGACCCCGTTCTGGGTTATGTCGTAAAGGACTTCCTGCTAAAGCAGGATTATGATGTTACGCATTGCAGCGACGGTGACGTAGCATGGCACCAGTTCATGAAAAATATCTATGATGTTTGTTTGCTTGACATTATGCTGCCCGGTAAGAAAGACGGCATGGAGCTTGCTAACAGCATCCGTAAAAAGAACGAGAACATTCCAATCATACTACTGTCTTCCAAGGCACTTGATATGGATAAGATCGCAGGCTTTGAAAGCGGCGCTGACGATTATATCACTAAGCCTTACAACCTGCAGGAACTGCAGATGAGGATACAGGTGTTCCTGAAGAGAAGCAAGAAGAAAGAAGATACCGGACCTATTCATTTTAAGATCGGCGACCTCGACTTCGACTACTCTAACCTGATACTGAAAAGCGACAAGGTAGAACATCAGCTAACCCAGCGGGAAGCAGACCTGGTGCGGTATCTGTGCCTGAATGCTAACCGTGTGTTAAAGCGCGATGAGATACTAATGAACGTATGGGGCAAGGATGATTATTTCCTGGGCAGGAGCATGGATGTGTTCATTACCAAAGTAAGAAAGTACCTCAAGTCGCAGACCGCTGCCAAGCTACAGACTATACATGGCATCGGCTTCAAGTTCAACTACAATCCTTAGGAAGTAAAAATAAAAAGCACTTAGCTAAAACGCATACAGCAATGTATGCGTTTTGCTTTTACTTAGTTATGCTGTCGTTAATTCGGGTAGCTTTCTTGCTTCATATTTCTTCATAGACTTTGCTATTGCAGCTATGTGCGGAGGTGTAGTACCACAGCAACCTCCTACAAGATTCACCCATCCTTCCTTCGCCCACTCAGCAATTACAGAAGCTGTATGTTCCGGGCTTTCATCGTACTCACCCATGGCATTAGGCAGGCCGGCATTAGGATATGCGCTTACGTAGCAGGCCGCTATCTGCGACAGTTCTTCCACGTGCGGCCTCATCTGCTCTGCACCCAGTGCGCAGTTCAGCCCTATACTAATAGGGTTGGCGTGCATCACGGAGATGTAGAACGCCTCCAGCGTCTGACCGCTAAGTGTGCGTCCTGATGCATCAGTGATCGTTCCTGATATCATCACCGGCAACTTAGAGTGTTTTGTCTCCCTGTGAAATTTATTGATGGCGTATATAGCTGCCTTTGCATTCAGCGTATCGAATATTGTTTCTACGAGCAGTATATCCACTCCGCCATCTACAAGGCCCTTTATCTGCTCCAGGTAAGCATCAGCTACTTCATCGAATGTAACTGAACGGAAGCCCGGATTATTAACATCGGGTGATAATGACAATGTTTTGTTCATAGGCCCGATAGCGCCTGCCACAAAGTGGCTGCCCGGTTGCAGGTTGTTCTCTGCAAGGTATTCGGCAACTGCTTCCTTAGCCACTTTCGCTGCTGCTACATTTAGCTCGTAAGCGAATGCCTGCATATCATAATCGGCAAGCGATATTACCTGCGCGTTAAAGGTGTTTGTTTCCAGTATGTTGGCACCAGCTGCCAGGTATTGCTTGTGTATCTCCTTAATAATATGCGGCTGCGTGAGGCACAACATATCGTTATTGCCCTTTACATCGGTATGCCAATCCTTGAAACGTTCACCACGGTAGTCTGCTTCTTCCAGCCTGTAGCGCTGCACCATTGTGCCCATAGCGCCATCTATGATCAATATCCGCTCGTCAAGTAGTTTCCGCAGTTGTGCTTCTGTATTCATTGGTCTTGTATTTAGCCCGCAAAGGTACGGGGTTTATGTAATTGGTTAAAGGGCTAAATTGTTAATAGGTCAATAGATATTAAGCATATTGAAGGCCCTGATATAAAATAACTATCTTTATTTGAGCATATCGTTATGAAATCAAAATTCGATCAGCACACAAGAAGCTCAAAGTTTGTTATTTTCCTTTCTATTGTCAGCAGCACTGTGGGCATTGTTGCGGCAGCGGCTCTATTACTTGCCAATGAGGGGAAAGGGAATAAGCAATTCGCGTTGGCATTTGGCCTGCTGATGTTGTGCATGCTGACAAGCGCTATATGGCGCGCTCATAAATTTCTCTTTGCAGATAAAACTTTTATGACCGTTGCCAAAAAAAGCAATCCATTTCTTACCAAGGCTGGTATCATTATCAGTACTATATGCGGCACTACAGGACTCTGCATCTTTATCCCTACTCTTGCCACGAATATAGAAAAGGGCGCGGCACACATGATGGCGGTTAGTGTATTGATCGTTGCTCTGCAGTTTTACGCTTTTTATAAGTCTTTGCGTGATGCTAATAAATTTCTGCAAAAGAAAGCGCCGGCGATGTATTTGCATTTGTAATGCTATAAAAGTTTAGGTTCAACCCTGAACATGTAATGGATTCGACGCGGCTCACCATGGCAGGAGTTCAATTTAACTAATAACATAAACTTAACCGGTCCAAATCACCCTGTTGAAATTAAAATTACGCTTACTTAGGAATTAAACTTAATTTTGCGTGCCTTTCAAAGGGCAATGATCCATTTAAGGGCGTATTCGTTCTTATCAATTTAAATCTCTAAATATGGTTGGCAATGCTGGTTCAGGATCTGAGGGAGAAAATTCTGGAAGGCGACCTCAGCGAGTTGCTTCAACACAGCAAGGATGAAGACTATCCGGCTGAGGTAGCCAAGCTATTGGGTACCCTGCCAAGAGATCATGCCATAAATACTTACCTGGCGCTGCCCGAAGCAGTACAAATAAAAATATTCGCGTTCCTGGACCATGTGCTGCAAAGCAACATAGTAGAAGACCTGCCCAGGCCACAGGTATCTAACCTGCTGAACAACCTGGAGTCGAACGAGCGTATCGCGTTCTTCGACACATTGGACGGCTTAGAGGTGACCGAATACCTGAACCTCCTGAACGACAAGAACCGCCTGGCTACCTACGACCTGCTGGGCTACCCGGAGCAGAGCGTGGCGCGCCTGATCAATACCAGCTTTACTACGGTGCGCAAGGAATGGACGATAGGACAGGCTATAGAACACCTGCGCCGCTTCTATACAGATACTCCGGCCGCGAATGTGATATTCGTTGTGGACAACAACGGCAAGCTGGTGGATGAGATACCTATCCGCAGCCTGGTGCTCAATGAGCAGAGCAAGAAGATAGAGGACATCATGGACGGATTCTATGTGAAGCTGGACATACAGGATGGTATAGACGAAGCGATACAGAAGTTTAAAGAGTATGACCGTGTGGCCATACCTGTAACCAATAGCAACAATGTGGTGATGGGCGTGGTAACCATTGATGACGTAATAGACGAAGCAGAAGAAAAAGACACCAAGGACATGCAACAGTTCGGTGGTCTGGAATCGCTGGACCTGCCGTATGTGAAGACGGGCTTCTTCACCATGATACAGAAACGTGCCGGCTGGCTCATAGTCCTGTTTTTGAGCGAAATGCTGACGGCTACTGCCATGCAACATTTTGCATCGGAGATCGGA
>Ga0209023_10007743_pt1 | contig 10928 bp, 14 predicted proteins | sample LakOneMetagenome_FD_187468 | JGI IMG/M metagenome (GOLD analysis project Ga0209023, IMG submission 187468) | Freshwater and sediment microbial communities from Lake Erie, Canada (SPAdes) (version 2) | ecosystem: Environmental > Aquatic > Freshwater > Lentic | place: Lake Erie, Canada...
ATATATGGGACACAACTTTAAATGCGGGGGTATGTGAAATGGCAAAATACATTGATGGATTTGTACTAGTGGTGCCAAAAGGCAAAGAAGCCGAGTACCAAAAGATGGCCGAAATGGGTCGTGATTCGTGGATGAAGCACGGTGCGCTTCAGTACTTTGAAACCAGGGGCGACGACCTAAAGCAGCAAGAAATGGGCGACCAAAAATCACGTGCCTTTGCCGAAATGGCAGGTGCTACGGAGGATGACAACGTGTGGTTCTCTTTCATTGTCTTTAACTCTAAAGAGCACCGCGACGAAGTAAATAAAAAAGTTATGGACGAAATGAACGAAGCCTTTGCAGATCAAGCCGATTTTGAAATGCCAACCGACATGACAAAGATGGCATACGGCGGGTTTGAAGTAGCTGTTGAAGGTTAGCTATTGAATTGAGTTCAAGAATTCGAAAGGGGCGCCATAGTACATGGCGCCCCTTCGCATCAAAGCAACCTTCTCAGGAAACGTGCGTGTCTGTGGTAAACCAAGTCACCAGCACCGCATCCTTACGGATGCGCTCGATGGCAATGTTGCCATCGTAGGCCTGGTCTTTGTCCCCGACATGATCAACGCTCAAGGCGAACCGCTGGGTGTCGGCACCGTTCACGATGTCGACAATCTCTCCCGTCGTGACGCGATAGGAGATATACGAGAACCACTTCGTGAGGATAACCCGCTCGCCGTCGAAGGCAAGGGTTCGGGGCACCTCACTGATGAAGGGGCCTGGCAAATCGGGCTGGTAGAAGTTGCACATGCTCTTGACCGTGACGAGCTTCAGGTTTTGACCCGGGGCCAGCTGCACCTGGTTGACACCAACGAACTTGACGTCAGTCGAGGTTGGGAGTGGCAGCGGTGGGGGCTCGAAGTTGCAGCCCGTCAAGCACAACGCACATGCGACGACTGCAAGCAGCCATTTGTAGGGTTTCATGCCTCTCCTAGGTTGAAGGTTGACGAATTAAGGATGCGATTCACCGCAGGATACGGAGATATATATATTATACTATATATTTTGTATATACGCAATATATCAGTATAGACCAGGTGCTGCATCTACGATGGAATGCCCACTACCCCCCTGCTAGAGAGTTAATTTATTGTGTTTCAGTATTTGTGAGTAAAGTCCCATTTGCGCAGCTTCTCTAGCCTTCGCACACTCACCCACAGAGCGTATAATTAGTAGCAAAGGAGGAGCTATGAGAAAGATTATTGTACTGTCGTTTATAAGCCTAGACGGGGTAATGCAGGCTCCTGGCGGACCAGACGAAGATCGCGATGGTGGGTTTGAATATGGCGGCTGGACTGCCCCGTATTTTGACGAAGCAGCTGGTGAAATCATGACTAAACAAATGGGAGCAGCAGACTATTTGTTTGGCAGGAAAACTTTTGACATCTTTGAAAACTATTGGCCCAAAGCAGAACACGCCAGCGACTGGCCAGCCGTTAATGACGGTGTAAAATACGTACTCTCGAACACGAGAGATGCGTCGGACTGGAAGACCACGGCATTTATAAAGGGCGTCGAAGACATCAAAAAGGTCAAAGAATCGGTCGGCCCTGATTTGCAGGTTCATGGCAGTGGTCAGTTGATACAACTGCTCTTAAAGCACGACCTAGTAGATGAGCTGTGGCTCAAAACCTTTCCTGTCACACTTGGCAAAGGCAAAAAACTTTTTGGCGACGGTACCATACCGGCTGCATTCACCCTGACCGAGCATAGCGTCACGCCAACTGGCGTCATAGTAGCTAATTACACCCGCGCCGGAGACGTGCAAACCGGTACTGTTGGGGAATGATGGGATTACAATGGCAACGCAGCAGTCAACCATCGACGAACTAGCGACCCACCTGACGGGTCTAGACGTGCGATTCCGCAAAATGTTTGGTGAATATGCACTATATTGTGACGGTAAGGTTGCGGCGTTTGTGTGCGACGACACGCTGTTTGTCAAAATCCTGCCAGCCAACGAAGATTTAGCCACTGGGCTACAAACAGGTTCCGCCTACCCTGGTTCCAAACCATACTACATTGTGCCGCCAGATAAGTACGACGACAGTTGGCTACAAGAGCTGATTCAGGTGACAGCCGACGCCGTACCGAAAAAGAAATAGACGTATATTGAATTGTTGCCGTTCATAGGCTTGGCATGCTCACCTATCCTATCTTGAGCACATCCCGTAGCGCCAACCTGGACCGTTCGGGGTGCTAGGCTGGTAGTCAAATGCAAAGGCGGTTTTGGCGACAGCGTGGCCGACTGCATGCGGCCGCGATGCGTAGATATCTTTTAGCCTGCCACCTTGTACAAGTGTGGTTCTGTCGAATCCTGCACGAAGCAACTCTGCCTTAACGGCAATGCTACCCACATCACTTTCGAGCCGGTATTCGTCACTGCGCAGACCGTCGCCGATTGGCAAGCTGTCTATAAGTAGCAAGCCACCAGCTGCAACACGGTCGGCAGCTTGCTCCAGCGCCCCGAGCGGATCGGCCAGCCACCAAAATGTCTTGCTACTCATGACAATGTCATACTGGTCGAGTAAACCGTCTGTGTCGGCCAGCTTCTCGACGTTACCGATAATGTATGATTCGGGCGGCAGGCTTTCTGCAATGCCCGCCGCGCGTGTACCGCGATAATCGTGCATAGTTAACCCGTGGGCAATGTGCCCCATCTCTAGTGCCCGTCGCACGAACGCACCTTGCCCTGTTCCGATGTCGAGAATCCTGAGTGGTACCCCAGACTCGAGAAGCTGCGATGCAGGGAAATGCTCGCCATCTGGCCCAAGGAACATGTAGTTCGACATTCCCCCTTCGTAGCGGTAGCCGAGCGGTGGCATCGGAAACTTGAGTGTGTGCGCATGCTCACGGTTAATATCCGCCTCGAGAAAGGCGGGACGTCGTCGATGCATCGGCACACGCGCTAGATCTCCCGAATATGTCATAAAACGTTATTATACAATAAATAAAACGATGTTGCTATGAAAGTATAGAAGTATCGCCACCGAGGTTCTGCCGAGGCAGTATTTTTGTGTCAGAGGATGATCCCGCGAGATCAAAATGCTATCATAAACCCATGAACAAAGTTGCGACCTACATAGATTCACTGTCAGATGAACAGCTACGGCAAGACAGTCTGGTACTGCTAGGCATGATGCAGCGCATTAGCGGGCACGAGCCAAAGCTGTGGAACGCTGGTACCGTAGGATTCGACACCTACCACTACAAATACGATAGCGGTCGCGAGGGCGATGGCCTGGTGATTGGTTTTTACCCCCGAAAGGGCAAGATCACTGTGTATATCATGGACGGCACTGCCCGCTACGCCGAACTGCTAGCAAAACTAGGCAAACACACAACCACCGGATACTGCGTGTACATCAAACAACTGAGCGACATAGAGCTGCCCGTACTAGAGCAGATCGTGCAGCAATCGTACGCGCACATATCGTCGCTGCCACAGCCTATACGGCAGATTTTGTGGAAGCAAGCAATCTAGCTGAGTGCTATACTAAAAACATGCAAAAAATAGCTACTCGAGTGTTTATCTACGCTTCTCTCGCTTTTGGCGTGATTGGCATTGTGCTTGTGCTGACTGCGGGTGGTCCAGACACGCCAGATACTGCCCTAACTCAGCTCCTGATGCGGCTGCTATTCGCTACCGTGTTTATCATACTGCCATCATTTGCGCTGAGCATTGCCGGTAAGTATTTGGACGGCAAGAAGTAATCGCCTGACATTGCTTTCTGTATAAAACTAGTTTATAACATAGCGTATGAAGTCTCCGGACATCCCTCGGCCCGTTGAGCGGCGTATTTCTGACGAAACGTTCGATGGATTGCAGCTAGCAATGTATAGACTGTTTCAGTGTGGCGTGTTTGCCAACCATGGGCCCACGATATTCGACGACATAACAATACAAAATGGCATGACTGTCCGATACGTATCAAAAGACATTCGAAATGCCGATCGCCCGACGCATCAGTATTCGGGGAGCATCCATCCGCATGGTACAAGGACACCGTCATACAAGGTATGGCAGCGGTTCGAAAGTAGCCCCGATAAACAAGGTCGTATAGGTGGTGAGATTATAATTCCGTCGAGGATTGTCCATGAGGAAAATCTACTAAGGGATAACCAGCCAAGTTCACGTAGGGATTTTGTGACGACTATTGATGGACGGGCCTTTGAGATCATGTCTACTCGGTCACCAAATTTTGTATACGCGGACGCAAGCTATGAACTAGATGACATTACCGCCGGTGAAACTACGGACTGGCTGACTTACTTGGTACAAAAGGCGCAGCAAGATCCAGATGCTCAAATTGGAGCATAGATATATAAAGCGGGAACGTTGGATCGGCAATATTGGCTGCTTGGCGATAGATGTGCCTGACCGACGCCCTGAGATTTGTCAACGTATAAATTAATTTGACAACGTGCTTATGCTCCAGTATACTGCGAGCAGTAAGTTAATCTCCAAAAGAAACACTTACACCTGGCTCGGGGCACATTCCGATAAACAATTGAGGAAAGGGCCGTTTGAGCAACAACAAACACTCCTTGCAAGGACAAAAATACCGGTTGATCACCGGTATTTTTGATGCATGAAAGTAGCAAGGTGTTTCAAAGCTTATGCTTGCTGTTTACCGTAGGTATTGTACTATGTACTTATGAGATTTCGAGGCAACATATGGTCGGGCAGGCAACAAGGGTCAGAAGTAGCACAACTGGAAGACTACCAGGAAGTGCAAAGGTACAAAAACCTCCAATCACGACGCTTAGCGCGTCAGGTAGACTGGATACTTGACCACATGTTAGATCAAACAACAGGCTACCGTGGCATAATCAGGATCGATGCTAAGATTGACGAGTTTGATCTTAGTCGCATGAGATCACCAAGTCGCCACAAACCCGGGTTTATTCGTGAGGCGCGATTCATCGATGATAGCGTATGGCTACAAACAACAACTGCAAATGCCCTTAGCGATTCGCTGCACAATTTGTTGCTTTACAAAGGCGAACGACCTCACGAATATTCACTTACGCCAATCAACCAAGACTGCCAGGCAGTTGGGCGCAGCGTGGAAGCTATAGGTTCAGCAGCTATAGCCAACAAGGCACCAAATATCCTGCTTGACCTCGGTAAGATTCAATCTGTCTTTGAGATAGAGCGCGATCAAAGATGGCCTCATGCCCTTGCGGCCACAGACCTTAATAGGGCAAAGATACCTGTAGTTGCCAGCCAGCAGTAGGAGGTAACCGCCTAGGTAGGGCTGAATAAATTGTCCCGCTAGGGCATGGCTCATTCGGCTGCTATACTATATATAATCTATGGAAAAATTCAGACAATACCTACACGCCACAAAAACATATATAGCAGAGCGAAGTGACTTGTTTGTAGGTATCGGCGTTGTGGCAGGACTACTGGCAATCGTGGGGATCGTGGTACTCGTCAACGAGCTGAGCGGGCCGCAAATTGTTTACCAGCCGATCAAGGCATGTGAGGTATTTACCCCTGCAGAGGCCCAAAGCCTGCTTGGTGAAAAGATCAATAATACCGAAAAGAATGAACCGCAGATTTCGGGCAACTTTGGCGTCAGTAAATGTGGCTATAGCGACCTGAACAGCCAAGCAATGATGGTTGCAGCCGTGACCATACGCAGTGGCATAAACGACGAGGGTGTAGCAAAAAACAAATCAGATTTCGCACAGTCAGATGCAGTCAATGCCAGCGAAGACGTACCGGGGATTGGTGATGGCGCGTTTTTTAACGGCAAAGCGGGTCAGTTGAATGTGCTTAAGGGCAAAAGCTGGTATATATTTAGCTATGGCCTTGGTGACTCACCCGAACAAAACACACTCGAAAAAGCCAAAGAACTTGCGCAAAAAGTCTTATCATAGCAAAATCGACTCCGTAAAAGGAGCCGATTTATCTTTAGCCTGCCGTTAGCGGACTGCTTTGAGTGCTTCTGCGTATTTCAACAGCGTTGCTACCTGAGTTTCTAGCTGGCCTTGCGGGCCATATGGTCGCTCAGCGACTTCTTTTTTCAGCTCACCGTCGTCGCTAATAGAATCGGCCAGGTGATCATTGAAAAACAATGCCTGTGGTAGTGTAATTGCACCTACACCCGGCACAGCCATGCGGAGACTAGCAACCGCCTGTGCGCCACCCGTTGATCCGTGAGCAACAAGCGCTACTGGCTTGTCGTCGATCTCGTGACCAAGCACGTCTATAGCGTTTTTGAGTACTGCAGATGTTGAGCGGTTGTACTCTGGCGTTACAAACACGTAACCATCAAATGGCGCTATAGCATCGAGCCACTTCTGAGTCTGTTCGTCGGTTTTGCGTTCTGGATTGTAGCGCGGACTAATAGCTTCGTCGATAAACGGAATCGGAAAGTCACGCAGATCCAGCACCTCCACATCTGCTTGATCTTTGATGTTTGCCGCAACCCACGCAGCTAGTTTGTGCGATTGACGGCCCTGTCTTGTACTACCGATAACTACGGCGATTTTTGTCATAGATGTTCCCCTTTTTTCGTATGAGTTATATTGTCTACAACTCAGTATAGTGCAATTTACTATACTTTGTAAAGCAAATTATTGCCAAAGAGTGAGGAGAACCGTGAAAATAAGGATCTTGCCTAGCCAGTCACCCACGTGAATAGCTGCAAGTCGCGCCGCAAAGTTTTCGTGAATAACAAGCCCAAGAAACACCACCACCGGCAGGCCAGCCCACAGCCAAAATGCCACAATGATCGCCTGATCAAGCCGCTCAATACCAAGTAGTGACACAGCATAGGCAATCACGAGCCCTAGTACAAATGTCCGCACAAACTCTACCAAGAATTTGTTGAGTGTCATCTTGGTGCGGACATCTTGTTTTTTGGGAGCTTTTGCAGAGCGAAGAGTCATGACTTGCTTGTTGAGCACAAAATAATAGAGTGCGCTGAATGCAACGACCAGTACTGCACCCACAACAATCGCTACGTAATTCACCTGCATGACTCGTCCTCCGTGTTTTTTAAGTTCATTTACTATGATACCACTCGCCTACACTACTCGCCAGTTGAAACACTTGCCATACAAAAACAAAGAAGCCTACCTTCTTACCCACTACAAAATGGTATAATGGTCGAGATGGCGCGTTGGCGGAGCAGTTACGCAGCGGTCTGCAAAACCGCGTAGACGGGTGCGACTCCCGTACGTGCCTCCATATATTGCTTATGGTAAACAAATAAGTCGTACGTTATCATATATGTATGCCTAAAAAGCGATCTTGGACCGACAAGCAGCTTATCAATGCTGTCAAGGCTTCAAAAAGCCATCGAAATGTCCTCATAACCCTGAAGCTGATTCCTGCTGGCGGCAATTATGCACAGATCCAGCGCCGTATCAAAGAACTTGCTATCGATACTACCCACTTCACTGGAATGGGATGGAACAAAGGTGGAACTTCACCACGTAAACCGATGAGCCTTGAACTGCTATTAGTTGAGGATAGTGACTTTCAAAGTTACAAACTAAAGAACCGTCTCTTTATCGAAGGCTTAAAACAACCCAGATGTGAACTTTGCGATTGGTCGGAGAGAAGCATTGATGGGAGAATACCTGTGGAGCTTGATCATATTAATGGTAACCACCGCGATAACAGGATCGAGAATTTACGCATACTTTGTCCCAACTGCCACAGTTTGCAGCCAACACATCGGGGCAGGAATAAAAAAGTAGCATTACGCGCGGATGTCGTAACTGGTAGCCGAGCGACACTTAAAATGTCGTGACTGAATAAGTCGTGCGGGTTCGATCCCCGCTCCGCGCACCAAGCAAAAAAAGACCCTTTCGGGTCCTTTTTGTTTCATTAAGACTACCTACTTATGTACAACGCGCGCAATCGTATCGGTCAGGTCAGCAGGTAGTACGAATAACGTTTTTTGGCTTGGTTCTACCGCAATCTTTTCAAGCGTTTGCAGAGTGCGAATGTTGATGCCGCCAGGGGTCTTGGTAAGCATAGCTGCAGCCTCGGCTACGGCTGCTGCAGCCGCCTTTTCACCTTCTGCTGTGATGATCACCGCACGGCGCTCACGCTCAGCCTCTGCCTGTTTGGCCATGGCACGCTTCATGTCAGCGGGCAGTTCAATGTTTTGCACCTTCACGTTTTCAACATCTATACCCCACTGGTCGGTCTGCGAGTCAACGATCTCTTTGATCTGCTGGCTTATGACATCACGCTTGCTTAGCAACTCGTCGAGGTCGGCATTGCCCGCAACATCACGCAGTGCGGCTTGCGCAAACTGGCTCGTCGCATAAATATAGTTCGTCGTTTCCAGTACAGCCTTTGGCGCATCGATCACACGGAAGTACACTACAGCGTCTACACCAACCGTCACGTTGTCTTTAGTGATAACTTCTTGCTTTGGTACGTCAATTGGCGTACTACGCATGTCGACACGTATGATTCGTTGAAAAATCGGTACCACTACCCGCAGCCCAGGCTCGCGAATACCGCTAAACCGCCCAAGTGTCAGCACCACCGCACGTTCGTACTGGTTAACGACCTTGATACCGCTCAGCACAAATATAGCGATAACAACGAGCAAGAAAATGATAAATCCCATGTGTCCCTCCTTAAGTTCTGCTCCTATTGTACAATGAAATGTATGGAACGAGTACCACTAGCGGAGCGCATGCGGCCACAAACGCTCGACGAAGTGATTGGGCAGACACACCTGCTGGGTGATCATGAAATTTTGCGACAGATCGTAAAAAATCGTGAACCAGTGAGTTTGATTCTGTGGGGGCCACCTGGTACAGGCAAGACTACACTGGCACGTATCATTGCGAGTGAAGTCGAAGCAGACTTCATAGAACTTTCTGCCGTGACGAGTGGCAAAAAAGATATCGAGAAGGTTGTTGAACACGCTAGGCAGAACTGGAATTTGCAAATCCGCACCATTTTATTCGTCGACGAAATCCATAGGTTCAACAAAGCACAGCAAGACGCCTTTTTGCCACATGTAGAATCAGGCTTGATCACACTCATAGGTGCCACGACCGAAAACCCAAGCTTCGAAGTCATCACACCACTGCTCAGCCGCAGCCGTGTACTTGTACTACAGCCGCTTAGCAAAGAAGAAGTCGTAAATATCATAAAACGTGCACTGCGAGAGCTGAAGAAAACAAAGTTTGTCACCCCCGCCGCCATCGACTATTTGGCCGAACTATCTGGTGGCGACGCACGAGTAGCACTAGGCAACCTAGAACTGAGCCTGAATATGGGTGCAGCAAAAGTGACGCCCGATACCGTGAAGGTCGCTGCCCAAAAGCGCGTGCCTGGCTATGATAAAAAGGGCGAAATGCACTACAACGTCATAAGTGCATTTATAAAAAGTATGCGCGGCAGCGACGTACAGGCGACACTCTACTATTTAGCGCGTATGATTGACGCTGGTGAAGATCCAAAATTCATCGCACGGCGTATGGTGATCTTTGCGAGTGAAGACATAGGCCTCGCGGGCAACGGTGCACTGAGTCTTGCCGTCGCTGCGTTTGAGGCGGTGGAACGTATAGGTATGCCCGAAGCAAACTACACACTTTTTCACACTGCAGCTGCTCTCGCAAAAAGCCAAAAATCGCGCGAAGTCGCCGATCTGATGTATCAAGCAAAAGCATTGGCCAAGCAATACCCGGACTCGCAAGTGCCCTTGCATCTGCGCAATGCACCCACCAAGCTCATGAAAGACCTTGGCTACAACGAAGGCTACAAATGGGAAGCCGACTTCAAACACAAAAAAGGCTTTTTGCCTGACGATATAGTCTAAGCTGGGCGAATAACCAATACCTCTGCAGGTTCGAGAGTGACGCCCGTACGAATGTCGACGTGATCGAGTTGTTCGCACACATTGTTGCTCGAAAGCAATACTTCGGCAATGATGAAATCGGTATCGAACAACTGTACTGTTTGTGGTTCGCGGGTAAAGTTAGCTAGTACATAGGTCGATTCATTTTCACTACGCCTACCATACACGAGTACAGTGTCATTGCTCGAGTGCATAGATATATACTCGCCACCCTGCACCGACTCTAGCTCATGGCATAGTCGCAATGCCTCGCGGAACAGCGCAAACGTGGACTTCGGCTGTGTCTTCTGCGCGTTGACAGACCTGTCCATGTCCGCCTGGTTTGTAGGCAACCAAAGTACACCTGGGTCGGCATTCGAGAATCCACCGTTTGGCTCGTGCTCGTTCCAGATCATTGGCGTACGCTCTGGGTCGCGTAGACCATTTGGGTCTTGCATACGCTCTGGTGGTATGTGAGCATCACGAAGATTGAGCTCTTCGCCATTGTAGATAAACCGCATGCCTGGCAAGAACAAATTCGTCACTGCGGCCGTGCGTGCAAAGTCTTCGCCAAGGCGCGTGGCGACACGCATCTTGTCGTGATTGCCGTTGACTTGATTGCCCACGGCAGTTTTTTGTACACGACTGTAGTAATAATCGATCTGAATTTTGTGATGCGATGCTGACCAATCTATATAAAATCGCCCAAAGTTAAATGTGCTCGCCACGCCAGGCGCAATGGCATCGAGATCACGTAGCTGCGACTCACCTATATAGGCCTCAAGCACCATGCGCAGGTCGCGTCCATGGTACTTTTCGTCTTTGAGTACCTGCGCCATTTCCCATATGTATGCATGAAGTGTTTCGGGATAGTCGGCACTGTTGTGGCGCAGCAGCTGGTCATACGGGTTTTCGCACCACTCTTCGCTATAGGCGGTATTTACCTCTTCGTTTGAAAGCGCCATGTTTTTGCCAATATGATTAACTGCATCGACGCGAAATCCGTCCACACCGCGATCAAGCCAAAAACGCATGGCGTCTTTCATGGCTTCGCGCACATAC
>Ga0209023_10007744_pt1 | contig 10927 bp, 14 predicted proteins | sample LakOneMetagenome_FD_187468 | JGI IMG/M metagenome (GOLD analysis project Ga0209023, IMG submission 187468) | Freshwater and sediment microbial communities from Lake Erie, Canada (SPAdes) (version 2) | ecosystem: Environmental > Aquatic > Freshwater > Lentic | place: Lake Erie, Canada...
GGAAATTCCGCAACTGGGATCGCTTGTTTGTCCCTCCCCTGAATGGGGAGGGTGGCTGACCGCAGGTCAGCCGGGTGGGGTGAAGCTAGCCTCAATTATCGAACCCGACCTTGTCCACAAGCGTGGATACTGCCTTGCGGCTGGCGGCAACCTTCGAAATGGGCAGCGGATCTGCGTTCAGCTTGCCGTAACCGGCGATGGTGGGGTTGATCGCAACGCCCGCGCGCACAGGATATTCATAATTGGCGTCGGCGTAGAGATTCTGCGCTTGCTCGCTCGCGAGCCATTCGATCAGCTTGACACCGTTGGCCTTGTTCGGCGCGTTCTTCAACAGCAACACGCCCGACAGGTTCACATGGGTGCCAATGCCAGCGAAGGTCGGCAAGATGACCTTGGTTGCTTCCGCCCAAGGCTTCTTGTCGGGATCGTTGTTCATCATCAACGCCCAGTAGTACGTGTTGCCGATGCCGATGTCGCACTTGCCTGCCGCGACATCGCGCGCCGTCTCGCGGTCGCCGCCCGAGGGCTTCTGAGCGAGGTTGGCTTTCACGCCGCGCAGCCATTCTTCGGCTTTGGCTTCGCCGTGATGAGCGACATAAGCGGCAAACAACGCGTTGTTGTAGATGTGTTGCCCGGAGCGAGTGCAGATCTTTCCCTTCCATTTCGGATCGGCGAGTTCTTCGTAAGTGATCGCGTCCTGCTTCACGCGCTCTTTTGAGGCGTAGATGACGCGGGCCCGCACGGAGACGCCGGCCCAATGGCCATTGGGATCGCGATATTGCACGGGGACAATCTTTTCGAGTGTCTCGGACTTGATCGGCTGCGTGATGTCAGCTTGCACAGCTTCGTCCATGCGGCCGATGTCCACCGTCAGCAGAACGTCGGCGGGACTGTTCGTGCCTTCGGCCTTGATGCGCTGCTCGAGGCCGGAACTGGCTGAAACCACGTTGACCTTGATGCCCGTATCCTTCGTGAAGGCTTCAAACAGCGGCTGCACCAGCTTGGTCTCGCGATAAGTGTAGACATTCACCTCGCCGGATTGCGCGAAGGCCGGAACGGCGGTCAGCGCGAGTGTGCAAGACAAGGCGAGACGTAGGCTGCGATTGGACATTGAGGACTCCCGGATGACCGTCCGCATCCCGCGTCCGGCAACGAACACAGTCATTCCGCCAAAACCCTGCGGGCGTCACTCGGCCAATTCGCCGCATTGGCGCTGAGAATCTTAGAATCGCTCAAAGGAAAACGAGGCCCATCCGCGTCCGGGGCGAGGTCATCCGGCGGCAGATGCTATTCGCTGAAACCGGGTAGGACGGAGATCGTATAGCAAAGCTGTGAGTCGGATACCGAACTTATTGAAAATGAAGAAATAAACCGGAACGCTTTTCTCTACTTCCTGTTGGGACAGCACTGATCTCTCAACAGGAGCGGAAAATGAAAAAGATTATTTTGACGACTGCCTGCGTTATGGCCCTCTCGATGGGCAGCGCGTTCGCCCAGACCAGCCAGCCACAGGGCGGTGCAAATCAGAGCCCGACCAGTCCGACCAATTCGATGGATAAGGACGGCATGAAGGGATCCGGCACGTCGGGCATGTCCGGCGGCTCGATGAGCAAAGACGGCATGAAGGACAAGAGCAAAGAGAACAAGCCTGTCGATGGAATGAAGAAGTAATCCGCTTCCGGATGAGTGCTCGTGCCGCGTCAGCAACTGCTGGCGCGGCTCGCATTTTGCCCCGATGGGTTGCGGGCGCGCGATAGAATCGGATTCCCTTTCGCCCAGAACCTGAGTACCGATATGGTGCGGGCCTCGCTGCATCGGCGGCAGGTGGTGCGCGGTCAAGGGGAGCGGACATGGACAAGAAGGCGTTGCGCGAAGAAACCGAGCGCCTTGTCCGTGAAGCGATGGAGCGCAAGGCGCTTGTCGTGAAGCAGGGCAACACCCGAATTCAGACGACCTGTGGCAAGTGCGGCGCGCCGAACCGGGTAACAGCCGAGAAGGGCGTCACGCGCGTCAAGTTTGCCTGCAAGGAATGCGGCCACAAGCAAGAGACGCTGTGAGTGTTTTGCGCCACCACAAATTCAACATGAAGTCACGTGACACGACGCCGATGACATACCGCGACATGGCCGAAACGCCTGAACATCGCTTCGCCGCATCCAAGCGCGCTTTCGCTCGCCGTTTCGCCGTTGCGGGACGCGTCGCAGCGTTCGGAGCAGCGGCACTTGTTCTCGGTGCGTGTTCTGGCGTTGGGGGCAGCGCGTTCGTCGATCCGTCGAAATATGATCTCTACAATTGCCAGCAATTGACGACACAGCGCAACGCCTCGAATGCGCGCGTCGTCGAACTTGAAGGGTTGATGGCCAAGGCCGAAACGGGCGCGGCGGGATCGGTGGTGTCGGGTCTTGCCTATCAGACAGATTATCTGTCGGCCCGTGGCAACCGTGACGCGGTCGATGCAAAGCTCGCGAGCAACAATTGTAGCGCTGTAACTCCTGCTGCTCCTGCGCCGCCGCCAGCGCCTGCGAAGCGAAGGCAATAGGCGCGCGTCAGAGCATGCGCCAATCGTAAATCCAGTCTTGGCGCGACAGAAGCCGCGGCCCGCCCATGACTTTGATCACCTGATCGCGCGCCAGTCCGATCGGGCCGCTCAGATGATAGGCCCTTCCGTTCTTCCGCGCAGTTCGCTGAACCCGCGTCACACGCGCAGCGCGTTGGCCTGCATAGGCAGCGAAGGCGGCGATGGGATTCGCCGGAGAATCTTCGAGGCATTGCGCGATCACGGCTGCGTCTTCGATGGCCATGCCTGCGCCTTGCGCCGCGAACGGCAGCATGGCGTGAGACGCATCTCCAAGCAGCGCGACCGGACCTTCGCTCCACGCGCCGCCGTCCGGCATCGCGAACAGCGCCCATTTCCGCCAACTGTCCACTGCACCGATCATCATGCGCGCCGCGATGGGCCAATTCGGCGAGGAAAACTGATTGGCGATTTCGACGACTTCGCCGGGCTCGCTCCAGCCCGGTCTATTCCATTTGCCGGAGACGATGGCGACGACATTGATGCGCCGTCCGCCGGACATCGGATAGGCGACGAGATGCGCGTTGGCGCCGAGCCATAGCTGCACGCGCCGTGCGTTGAATCCGCGCGGAAGCTGCGTGGCGTCGATGGTGCCGCGCCATGCGATGCTGCCGGTGAATTTCGGCTGGGCTTTCGGGAAAATCTGATGACGCACGCTGGACCAGACGCCATCTGCGCCGATCAGCGCCAGCGCCAACTCCTGCCGCCGGCTGGTGCCGGTGCGCTGAACGACGGTAATGCCCTTGGAATAGATCGCGACATCCTCGAACTGCGCGCCAAGGCGCAGATCGATATCCTGATTAGCTTTGACTTTCGCGAGCAGCGCGGACTGAAGATCCGCCCGGCGCACGATCCAGTAGGGTGCGCCATAGCGAAACGTTGCGGCATCGCCCAATGGGATGCGGCCGATTTCTTTTCCGGTGCGCGCCGTCACGATGCTGATCGATTCAGGGACGACGACATGCGGCGCAAGCGACTGTTCGAGTCCAAGCTCGATCAGAATTCGGCTGGCATTCGGAGAGAGTTGAAGTCCGGCACCGGCTTCCTCAAGCCGCGCCGCGCGCTCCATCACAACGACGCGAAATCCCTTCGCTGCAAGTGCGAGGGCTGCGGTCAAGCCTCCGATGCCGGCACCAGCGACAACGATGGTGCGGGAGTCGGCCACGGATGTTTTAAGCGACTGCGTCTTTCAGCACGCATTCTGGCGGGCGAGCCTGACCGGCCGCGATGTCGGCTGCATATTTGAACAGCGTCGAGCAGTATGGACAGATGATCTCGTTGTCTCCGCCGAGATCGAGAAACACATGCGGATGATCGAAAGGCGGGTTCGCACCGACGCACATGAATTCGCGTGAGCCGATTTCGATCGTGGTCACGCCGGCATCGTTGTGAAAGTGAGGGACAACGTGATCCGCCATAGCATTCCTACCTTAAACCGTGAACCCGAGACCGGGTCTTGAGAGCCTTGCGCCCATGCATCTGCATAGAGCGGCGACGACACCGTCACTGCTCCGAAGCATACTCAGCGATTCAACGAATTCATAGTGTACGTAAGTTCATTGCCCATTAGTGGCAGTCGTCACTCTGTGAATTCGACACAATCCCGCCGTCTTGGGAAAGCCCTTCTTTCGTTGCAGAGATTGTGTCTGAAAAGTTGCACACCATTTTTGAGACTGGTGGCGGTTCAGCCGAACCGCCGAGCGTCCGAGGCGTTGTCAGTTCAAGATGAGATCGTCTGTCCGCATCGCCTTAAGTGTCTCCGCCGCAGCCGTTTCTGTCGCGGCGCTCGCGGTGTTGTGGCCTCACGCGCGTGATGCGGGAACGCTGTTGATGGCACAAAATGACCCTGTGCAATTATCCAGCCTGATGATCGATACCAATCCGAATGGTAACGGCATGGCGGTCGAACAGGGCATCACGCAGGCGCTTGACGCCAAAGATGCCGACCTGGCGAAGAGTTTTGTCGATCTTGCCCAGCAAAAAAATATCCCGCTACCGGCCGGTCTCACCTCGCGCGTCGATGCGGCGGTGGCAGAGGAAAATTCGACGGGAAGCATGGCGACTCGCTTTGCCACCGGCTTTGTGACCGGTGAAGCCGACGATATCGCCAGCCTCTCCGGAACGGTGGCGGGTGACCTTTTTGTGTTCGGCGACATCCGTGACGTGGTGCGCGAGGGCAAGCGGCTTGCGTTCGGCGAAAATGCGGATCGTCTCGTGCTCGGACTGGCCAGCGTCGGCCTTGCGGTGACGGCTGCGACCTATGTGTCCGCCGGTGGCGTGGCACCGGTCCGCGCGGGTCTTTCGATGGTGAAGGATGCGCGCAAGGTCGGACGGCTCGGTGCGGGCCTGAGCGAATGGGCGGGGCGGTCGGCGCGCGGCGTGGTCGATGCCCCGATGCTGCAGCAGGCCGTGGCGACGGCATCGCTGACGCGCCCGGCGCAGACCATCACCGCGCTCAAAGCCGCGTTCAAGGCCGAGAAGGCGGGAGCGCTGGTGCGTCTTGCCAAGGATGTCGGCCGTGTCAGCGAGAAAGCTGGGACCAAGGGCGCGCTGGATGTGTTGCGCATCGCCGACGGTCCGAAGGATGTCGCGCGTGCGGCGCGTCTTGCGGAATCCAAAGGCGGCCAGACCCGCGCCATCATCAAAATTCTCGGGCGCGGCGCGCTTCTGCTGACTGCGGGTGCGTTCAATCTGGCGTGGTGGGTGTTTGCAGCTTTCCTGGCGCTGCTTGGATTTCTCGCCTCGATCAAGGCGACGACGGAGCGGCTCACGCTGTGGTGGCTTCAGCGTTCCAAACTCAAACGCACGCGGCTTGATCTCGCACTCGCTCACGCGCAACTGCGGCAGTAGCACCGTGACAAGAGCTGCGGTGTCCGGGTAAAGTCACGTCCCGGTCATCTCACCCTCAACCCATTTCCCGAAAATTGGATTATCCGATGCCGAGCTTTCACAACGGCTCCGTTGAAATTTCGTATCTCGACGAAGGCGAGGGCGATCCCATCGTGCTGGTGCACGGCTTCGCGTCCACCAAGAACACCAACTGGGTTTATCCGGGATGGGTTGCGACGCTGACAAAGGCCGGGCGTCGCGTGATCGCGCTGGATAATCGCGGCCACGGCGAATCCTCGAAGCCTTATGATCCCGAGGAATATCACATCGGCACCATGGCGGGGGATGTGCGGGCGCTGATGGATCATCTCAACATTCAGCGCGCCGACATGATGGGTTATTCGATGGGTGGGCGCATCACCGCCTATCTGGCGCAGCAATATCCGGAGCGAGTGCGCTGCGTGATCCTCGGCGGCATCGGCATGGCCATGATCGATGGCGGCGGGCCGGGCGAGAATGTGATCAAGGCGCTCGAGGCAGACTCACTGGAGGACGTGACCGACCCGATGGGCCGCACGTTCCGCGCCTTCGCGGATCAGACCGGCTCCGACCGCCGCGCGCTGGCCGCATGCTTGCGCGGATATCGCCGCCTGATGACCCGCGAGGAGGCCGCCTCGATTTCGGTGCCGGTGCTGATTGCGGTCGGAACGACAGACGATGTCTCGGGATCAGGTCCGCTCCTGGCGGAAGTCATTCCCGGGTCGCAGTTCATCGATATTACGAACCGAGACCACATGCGCGCGGTCGGGGACCGGATCTACAAGGACGGGGTGCTGGAGTTTCTGGCGAAGCGGCCATGAGGCTCGGGAGATGATTATTCTACGTCAAGCGATGACGGTTATCGCGCGTTAGCCTTAAGCCTATGATCTGCCCGCGATCTGGCGGTTCGCTGTTAAGATCATATGACAGCTACCGAATTCGGATGTGAAAGGGCGCAACGCTGGTATCCGTTTCAAGGATGGCACGGCAAGCCGTTGCGGCCTTCAATCTCCGCATTATGTGGTAATATCTGCTCAACAAGATCAGCCGGATAGCAAGCATGGCCAAGCATCATCTCGACCCGAAGACGGCGCTCTCCACCGTCGATCCCGTGTGGACCCGTATTCGCGACGAGGCCGAGGAGATCGTCCAACGCGAGCCGGAACTGGCCACCTTCATCTATTCCAGCGTGCTGCATCACGACCGGCTTGAAGATGCGGTCGTGCATCGCATCGCGGAACGGCTCGATCATTCCGCACTATCCGGCGATTTAATCCGGCAGGCCTATCTCGAAGCCATCCGCGACGAGCCTGATTTTGGCAACGCATTCCGTGCCGACCTTGTTGCGGTCTATGACCGCGATCCGGCCACCTCGCGCTTCATCGATCCGCTGCTCTACTTCAAAGGCTTCCACGCCATTCAGGCGCATCGTCTTGCGCATTGGCTTCATGGCAAGGGGCGCAAGGATTTCGCCTTCTACATCCAGAGCCGCGCATCGGCGGAATTCCAGACCGATATCAACCCGGCGGCGAAGATCGGCCGCGGCATTTTCCTCGATCACGCCACCGGCTTTGTGGTCGGCGAGACGGCGGTGATCGACGATGATGTTTCAATCCTGCATGGCGTGACGCTCGGCGGCACCGGCAAGGAAAACGAAGATCGTCATCCGAAGATTCGCCGTGGCGTCATGATCGGGGCCGGTGCGAAAATTCTCGGCAACATCGAGATCGGACATTGCGCACGCATCGCGGCCGGTTCGGTGGTGGTCAAGCCGGTGCCGAACAATGTCACCGTGGCCGGTGTGCCTGCGCAAATCGTGGGCGAAGCGGGATGCGCGGAGCCGTCGCGCACCATGAACCAGATGCTCAACGCCATCGGTATTTGACGCGATCTGATGATCGTCGATCCGCGCTGTCTGTGCGGCAGCGCGTCATTTTGTCAAACTCCCTGCTGGCGGTCCGCGCCGTCTCGGATTAAACCTGTCGCAAATAATCTTGAGTTGGAGAACGCTCGTGGACGTTACGGAAGTCAGAAAGCTGGACGCTTATCTCAAGCGTCTGTTCGGAAATCCTAAAATCCGCGTTGTGCCGCGTCCGAAGAAGGACGACTCCGCTGAGGTCTACATCGGCGAGGAATTCATCGGCGTGCTGTTTGTCGATGACGAGGACGATGACCGGTCCTATCAATTCCAGATGGCGATCCTCGAAGGCGATATCGAAGAAGAGGCGTGAGTTAAGTCAGCTTTTCGGTGTCCGCATCCGCTTGACGATCTGATCCATTGCGTTCGCGACGTCACGCCATTTCGTAAGCCACGCACGTGGAAATCGGAACGTCAGGTCCGCGCCGTCGATGCGGCGCTCGGTCAGACACATGCCGGGCGTTTTGCCATCCCGCGTGCAGCGCGCGATGATTGCGGGCGATCCCGCATACGCCAGATCCTCATTTGCATAAGGTGAGTTGTCGCGGAACGGACGCGTGCTCAGTCCGTCCGCGATGCTGCCTGCATTCGGATCGAAATAGCGCGGATAGATCGTGCGTGTTCGCTCGTCCGGTGACAGCGCGTCATGATGGGCCGCGATCGATAAAAAGATGCGGTCGATGTCCGGCAGGTTTTCCTCGACGGTGTCGGCGCTGACATGCCGCGGCGCTTCCGGCGGCTCAAGCGACGGATAGACGAAGGCGATGTCGACGCGCTCCTGCGGTCCGGTGCGTTTCTGCATCTTCACGCGGATCGCTTTGGTCGGGACGTTGAACAGCGTGTTGCCAATGCTGATCGGCAGACGGTCCGGGTCGCCGGGCTTTTCTGTCTGCCATGTCGGCCAGAGCAGATAGGCGACGACAGCGACGGCCGTCACGCTCACAGCCCCCATAACCAAAAACGGCGCGAGCTGAATCCGGCGCGGCGTGCGGCGGCCGTCCTGTCGTTGCGAGGTCGATGAATACAGGGCCATGAGCAGCGCGCATTCCGGGGCGAGGTCGGCCCCGAAAGGCCGGTCGAATCAATGCCGGATTATGCCACGCCCGGTCGATTTCCCCGAAGTTCCGCGCGGTGGCGCGTCTCGCGAGCCATGCACAGCGGGCCGGGCATCGCCGCCGCGTTAACTCTTTCTTAACGATGGAGTGGCGGATGACGCCGCATTTTGCGATGCCTGATACCGGCCCCTGTGGGGGCCGATGTATCTCGTGCGTTGAAAGTCCCAGCCGATGTCGCCTGAAGCGTTGAATTCGTTCTTTGCTATTTTGATTGGATTTGCGCTGGCGGGCGCGCTCACCAGCGGATTTCAGGCTCTCGTGCATCGGCCCGCAGGTTTCGGACTGTTGACGCAGAAGGCGGCGTCGAAAGCCGCCGCGGCGGTGCCGTTTCTGGTGTTCGCCGCACCGTTCATCATCATGCGCAATACGGTTCGCGGCCGCGCCCTTGAGGGGCGGCGTGCCGAGTTCGTCGCAATCGCGACAGTCATCGCCGGATTCTGGAGCATGATGTCTGGCACTTTCGTGCTCATGCTGCTGGAGACGGCGGGTGTGATCGCCTAGGGCCTCAGGCCGCAACTCTTCATCGCTTTTTCCGCTCTCGCAGATCAAATCCGTTCGTGGCAATGTCACGCCGATGTCCGCGCTAACGCGCCAAGGAGACCGGAATGGCGATCTATGAACTCGACGGGCGCGCGCCCGAACTTCCCGGCGACGGCCAGTATTTCATCGCAGACACCGCAACCGTGATCGGCAATGTGCGCCTGAAGGCCAATGCCAGTGTCTGGTTCGGCGCGGTGCTGCGCGGCGACAACGAACTGATCGAGATCGGCGAGGGCTCCAACGTGCAGGACAACTGCACCTTCCATACCGATCCGGGTTTCCCGCTGACCATCGGCAAGAATTGCACCGTCGGTCACAATGTCATCCTGCACGGCTGCACCATCGATGACGGCGCGCTGATCGGCATGGGTGCGATCATCATGAACGGCGCGCACATCACGGCGGGTTGTATTGTCGGTGCGGGTGCGATTGTCCCCGAAGGCAAGAAATTCGAAGAGCGTTCTCTGATCATCGGCGCGCCCGCGAAAGTGATACGCACGCTGACGCCTGAGCAGGTCGCTGCGATGACCTACGGTGCTGCGTTCTACGTCAACAACGGTAAGCGCTTCAACAAGGGTCTGAAAAAGATCGGGTGAGACAGCAGCTCGATAATTAAAATTATGCCGCGCGTGCGGCTGCTAGTGTCAGCCGCATTCCCAAAGGCTTCAGCGCTTTGTCCAGTGTTTCTAATGTCGGGTTTCCGCCAGGCTTGAACGCTTTGTAGATCGACTCGCGGCTCAAGCCAGTTTCCTTGGCGAACTCCGTCACGCCCCGCGCTCTGGCGATGTCGCCAATTGCAGCAGCGATGAACGACGGATCGTCAATTTCCAGCGCGGCTTCAAGGTAGGCGATTTGTTTCTCGACCGTCTTGAGGTGAGCGCGCACGTCGAATTTGGTCGTGTTCAGGCTCATCACGCCTCCTTTGCCATTTTCTTGGCCGCTTCAATGTCGCGTTTCTGGCTTTTCTTATCGCCGCCGCAGAGCAGGATGACGACAGTCTTGCCGCGCTTTGTAAAATAGACTCGATAACCGGGCCCGTAGTCGATCCGCATTTCGCTGATGCCGCCGCCGACCGACTTCGCGTCACCGGCATTGCCAAGTTCCATGCGGCGGATACGTGCAACGATCCGGGCGGCAGCATTCACATCCGCCAATTTGTCCAACCAATCCGCGAATACGTCGGTCTGAACAATCTGCAGCATGTGTATCTTAATACACAAGCACGCGTCGATTGTCAACTATGATACACAGACTTCTGTGAGTGCCGAGATGCAAAAAAGTTGCGGCCAGCCCTGGGGGAGAGCTGGCCGCGCACGATCCGGTCTGGGGACGGGGAGGGGTGGGGATACGACCGGTCGTGGGTTCTCCGTTTCTCTAAAAGTTAGCGTGCGCTTGCAGTGGCAACGGCAGGGCGCGAGTCGCCGAGCGAAACCCATGCATTCGGATCGGTCTGCGACTGACGCTTGACGAAGCGGTAGCCGGTCTCGGTCCAGGCCACGACGTCCTCGTTCTGGTTGTCGAGAACGAATTCACCCTTGTCGGATTTCACCGTCAGCACTGCGTGGCCTTCGCCTTTCTTGTCGCGCACCACCGTGATGAGCAGCGCTTCACGCGGCCATCCGGCATCCATCAGCATCTTGCGCTTGAGCAGGACATAGTCTTCGCAATCGCCGTAGCCGTCGGTCGGATACGACCACTTTTCGACGACACCCCAATGATCCATGTCGGTCATTGGCTTGATTGTTTCGTTGACCCAGCGATTGACGCGGATCATGTCGCGCCATGCGGCCTGCGTCATGACGATGTCACGCGCTTGCGTCGTGCCACCCCGGCAATCGGCGGGATTGTCTGCGCAGAATTCGACCCAGCCGATGGGCGAACGCGTCGCGTCACCGAGGCTGGCATACAGCA
>Ga0209023_10007745_pt1 | contig 10927 bp, 9 predicted proteins | sample LakOneMetagenome_FD_187468 | JGI IMG/M metagenome (GOLD analysis project Ga0209023, IMG submission 187468) | Freshwater and sediment microbial communities from Lake Erie, Canada (SPAdes) (version 2) | ecosystem: Environmental > Aquatic > Freshwater > Lentic | place: Lake Erie, Canada | collected...
GTGCGCCCGCCGCAGCGGCGGGGACCATCTCCGGCAGAGGGGCCGCGACGGCGACGAGGCCCGGGACCCCGAGCAGCGCGAGGACGGGGGTGGCGAACGCCGAGCCGCCGGCGCCGAAGAGGCCGAACAAGGTACCCACCCCCAGCCCGGCAACGGCGATCCACAGCTCCGACATGGGTCCATCGTCCGCCCGAACGGGTGGGGTGTCCAAGACCGAAACCGGTACAACCCATAACCTGTGGTCATGGATCTTCGACGCCTCGGCTACTTCCTCGCAGTGGCGGACCAGGGCACCATGACCCGGGCGGCGGCGGCGTCGTTCGTCTCCCAACCGGCGCTGTCGAAGGCGATCCGCGAGCTCGAATCCGAGCTCGGCACCGCGCTGTTCGACCGGGTCGGGCGCCGGGTGGTGCTGACGGCGGCCGGCGAAGCCCTGATCGATCACGCCCGGCGCGCGGTCCGTGACGTGCAGGCCGGCGCAGAGGCCGTGGCCGCGGTGGCCGCGTTGGTGGCCGGGCACCTCGACCTGGGATGCCTGCCCACGCTCGCCGCGCAGCCGACGGCGGGGCTGATCGGGCGGTTCCGGGCCGAGCACCCGAAGGTGACGGTTCGCCTGGCCGATCCCGATGACCCGGTCGATCTCGCAGCCATGGTCCGCAACGGCACCGTCGAGCTGGGCATCACCGATTCCACCGGCGCCGAGGACCTGGCGGCGGTCGGCCTTGGAATCGAAGACCTCGTGTTCATCCTTCCGCCGGGCCCCGACGTCGCTGCGGTGCAGCCGCTCTTGCGGCTCGGCGAGCAGGCGATGGTGGTCACCCCACCGAACACGTCGAGTCGCCAGAAGCTCGATCTCGCGATGGCAGCGGCGGGCGCGACGGTGCTGATCGCCGTGGAAACACCCCAGCGCGAGGCAATCGTTCCGCTCGTCCTGGCCGGTGCGGGCGCAGCGCTCGTGTCACCCGGGACGGCGGCCACTGCGCAGCGTCTGGGGGCACGCCTCGTCCGCCCGCGTCCGGCGATCAGTCGCAGCATCGTGTGCCTGCACCGAGCCGGCGCCCTGTCACCCGCGGCGGCCCGGTTCCTGGACCTGGCCACCGGCCCACCGGCTCATGGCGTGGGCAGCAGCCGCGACCGGCTCACCGGCTCGAGGTGACGGAGGCCGAGCACATCGACGAGCAACTCGGCGGCCGAGCCCCCGGCATCCTCGGCCAGGGCGAGGGCCAACGGCACGTCGAGGTCGTCGGCCAGCGCTGCGATGACTGCCGTGCGGGCCTGGTCACCGGGGCTGGTGGTGCGGGCGGCAGCGTGGCGCAGCGCGATGACCCGCGCCTCGGCCGCTGCGAGCTCAGCGGCGTCGAACTCCCAGCTGTCCCACCACCGGCGCTGGCAGATGAGCAGTCGCAGGGCAGCGGCCGTGGTCTCCCGCAACACGTCGTCAACGAACACGAGGTTCCCGGTGGACTTGGCCATCTTCTTGCCGCCGCTGGTGACCATCCCGGCGCGCAGCCACGCCCGAGCGAACGGCGCCACGCCGGTGACCGCCTCGGCCTGGGCTGCCTCGAACGCGTGGTGCGGGAACGCGAGATCGGCGCCCCCGCAATGCAGGTCGAGCCCCGGCCCCAACGTGGCCAGCGCCATCGCCGAGCACTCGGCGTGCCAACCTGGGCGCCCCGAGCCCCAGGGGCTGTCCCACGCCGGCTCGTCGCCGCTGGAACGAACCCACAGCGCGGCATCGAGCGGGTCGCGCTTGGCCGGGTCATCGGTCCCACCCCCGTGTTCGGCGGCGAGGGCGAGCGCCTCGTCGTAGGTCAGCCCGGCCCGTTCGGGCACCCCGTGGTGGGCGAAGTACACCGATCCGTCGGCCACGTACGCGTGGCCGAGGTCGACGAGGCCGTCGGCCAGGGCGATGACCTCATCGATGAAGTTGTGGGCCAACGGTTCGTTGGTGGGCGTGGAGATGCCGAGGCGCGCCATGTCGTCGGCGAAGCGGAAGGTCTGCTGTGAGGCCAGCGACCGCCAGGCGGTGCCACTCCGCGCCGAGGCCGCCAGGAGCGCGTCGTCGACATCGGTCACGTTGCGGGTCACCTCGACGTGCTGGCCGAGGGCCCGCAGGAGCCGGATCGCCACGTCGGACCAGACGGCCGTCGCGGCATGGCCGATGTGGGTGGTGTCGTAGGGCGTGATCCCGCACACGTAGACGCGGGCCCGGCCGATCAGTGCGATGCGTTCACCGCCGAGGGTCACCAGCACGAGATCGCCTTGGGAACGTCGGGCCACGGTGCAGGCTTCATGGGGTCTCCTCGGTGGTGCGGTGGGCTCGCAGCAGGCAGTCGATCGCGTCACGTTGACCGTCGGGGGTCTGCACGGGCCGGAGCACGTGCTCGGCCCGGTCGACCACCATCCCGGCAATGCCGGCGCCTTCGACGTCGGCGGCCACGTCCTCGGGCGAGTAGAGGACAGCCGGATCCTGAGGCCCGCCGACGCCGTCGGTGAGGTTGGCCGAGGCGTGACCGACGATCAACAGGGTCCCTCCCGGTGCCAGCCCGCGGGCGGCCCGTTCGAACGCGAGCCGGCGCTCGTCGGCTGCGAGCTGCAGGTAGAAGACGACCACGAGGTCGAAGGTCGGCGATGGCGTCCAGGTCGTCGCATCGGCACAGATCCACTCGACGGTGACGTCGTGGTCGGCGGCGAGCCGTGCGCCTTTGGCGATGCCCGCGTGGGAGAAGTCGATCCCGGTCACCTGCCAGCCTTGCCGGGCCAGCCACACGGCGTTGCGGCCTTCGCCGGCCGCCAGGTCGAGCGCCCGCCCGACGGGCAGTTCGCTGACCTCCAGGGGAAGGAACTGGTTGGGGGCGGTGTGCCACACGTACTCGGCGGTGGCGTAGCGCTGATCCCAGTCCGGCGCTCGCATCACGGCACCGTGGCGGGAGCCGAAGGGGCGAACTCCTCGAACGCAGCCCAGGCCCTCGGGCCGTACACCGACGCCGTGCCGCCGTCCATCAGCAAGGCCACGCCGAGCGCCTCGGCGACCTCGTCGGCGGTGGCACCGCGCCGCGCCGCCGCCTTGGCGTGGTAGGCGATGCACCCGTCGCACTGCTTCACCACAGCGATCGCCAGGGCCATGAGCTCCTTGACCTTCCCGGGCAGAGCTCCGTCGGCCACCGCGGCCTGGTGCATCGCCCCGAACCCGGCCCACACGGCAGGGCTCGCTGCGCTCAGCGACCGAGTTGGCTCCTTCAGCTCGCTGATGACGTCTCGAGATGTGCTCATGGTCCACTCCGATGCCTTCGTTGTGCTTGCGAACCTACGGCTGGTGCTCCATCGCGGGTAGGGGCGAACGTCACTACCCACCGGGGTATCCGCTCGAGGCTCCCTCGGGATGGAATAGATACCCTAGGGGGTATGTTGTCCCGGTCGCCACCCCACCAATCCAACGAGGTCTGACCCATGGGCATCCTGTCCCGCATCACCGGTACCCACATCCCAGCCGTCGACGTCACCGCGGCCCATCACCGCCCTCGTGGTGTCTTGCTCGTTGATGTCCGCGAACCCGACGAATGGGCCGCCGGCCACGCTCCGGGCGCCTACCACCAGCCCCTCGGCAAGCTCGACCCGGCCAAGGTGCCGGCTGCCGATGCGATCTACGTCGTCTGCCAGTCCGGCGGCCGATCGGCCCGAGCTGCCCGAGTCCTCGTCGACGCCGGCATCGACGCCCACAACGTCACGGGCGGGATGAGCGCCTGGAACGCCGCCGGCCTCCCCGTCGAACGCTGATCACCCCACCGAAGGAGCACCCCATGCCCACCATCGAACTCACCGCCGACACGTTCGAGCCCACCGTCGCCGCCGAGGGCATCGTCCTCGTCGACTGGTGGGCCTCCTGGTGCGGGCCCTGCCGCATGTTCGCCCCCATCTTCGAAGCTGCCGCCACAGCCAACCCCGACATCACCTTTGCCAAGGTCGATACCGAGGCCGAACAGGCCGTGGCCCGATCGTTCGCCATCCAGTCGATACCGACCCTGATGGTCTTCCGCGACGGGATCCTCGTGTACTCACAGCCCGGCGCCCTCCCTGCCGCCGCGCTCGACGAGATCATCCGCCAAGCCCGAGCCCTCGACATGGCTGCGGTGCGATCCGCCGCGCTCGAGCAGCAGCCCTGACGGCCGCGCCGGCCGGCGGAACCCGAGCATCGAAGCGTCGTGATCCTCGCCGCCTGAGGGCGTGGACGGGTGCTCACACGCAGCGATTTCCGGACGATCCGCTGACCACGTTCGGTTGGGACCAACGCCTCTAGCCCTCGAACGTGGCGTTCCTTAGGTTCGACGGCGAGTCGCTTCGAGAGGAACATCCTTCATGAACGTGGTGCAGTTGGCCCGTTGGCAGTTCGGGATCACGACCGTGTACCACTTCTTGATGGTGCCCCTCACCATCGGCCTGGCGCTGGTGGTGGCCTGGTTCCAGACGTGCTGGTACCGCACCGGCGACGATGCCTACCTGCGGCTCACGAAGTTCTTCGGGAAGCTGTTCCTGATCAACTTCGCGATGGGTGTGGTGACCGGCATCGTGCAGGAGTTTCAGTTCGGCATGAACTGGGCGTCGTACTCGCGGTTCGTCGGCGACGTCTTCGGCGCACCGCTCGCGATGGAGGCCCTTGTGGCCTTCTTCCTCGAGTCCACGTTCCTCGGCCTGTGGATCTTCGGGTGGGACCGCCTCTCGCCGAAGCTCCACCTGGCCACCATCTGGGCCGCCGCCATCGGCACGACGCTGTCGGCGTACTTCATCGTCGCCGCCAACTCCTGGATGCAGCACCCCGTCGGCGTGCGGTTCAACAAGGTGACCGGCCGGGCCGAGCTGATCGACATCAAGGCCGTCCTCACCAACTCCACCACCCTCGCGGCGTACCCCCACGTGATCGCCGGTGCACTGCTCACCGCCGCGGTGTTCGTCGGTGGGGTGTCGGCCTGGTTGCTGACCCGCGACCGCACGCCGGCCGAACGGGATCGCACCGCGCTCAAGCGGGCGGTCCGCTCAGCGATCGCACTGACCTTCGTGGCCGGGGTGGCCGTCGCGGTCAGCGGGCACTTCCAGACCCGGCTCATGTTCGAGCAGCAGCCCATGAAGATGGCGTCGGCCGAAGCGCTGTGCGCCACCCAGAAGGGTCCCGGGTTGTCGGTCTTCGCGGTCGGCGATGTCAGCGCGGAGTGCGACGTCCGCAGCTTCGTCGTCCCCAAGGCCCTGTCGCTGCTGGCCACCGACCGGACCGATGCGGTCATCCCCGGCGTCAAGGACCTCAACAAGCAGTACGCCGCCAAGTACGGCGCCGGCGACTACCGACCCAACCTCATCGTCACCTACTGGGGGTTCCGGGCGATGATCCTGTTCGGCGCGCTGGCCTCGTTCGGCGCCGTGGTCGCCTGGTGGCTCACCCGCAAGGGCCGCGACCTGCCCCAGCGACGCTGGGTGCGGCGAGCGTCGATCGCGGTGATCGCCACGCCGTTCCTCGCCAACGGGTTCGGCTGGATCTTCACCGAGATGGGCCGGCAACCCTGGGTGGTCGCCCCCAACCCGAACGGCATCCCCGAGGTCCGCCTCCTCACCAAGCAGGCGGCGTCGGCCAGCGTCTCGAGCTGGATGGTCCTGACCACCCTCATCGGCTTCACCCTCATCTACGCCGCGCTGATGGTCGTCGAGATCGGACTCCTGCGCCGCTACGTCGCCGCCGGCATCGACGGCGTGGTGACCCCGGGCGGGCCGAGCGACCAGACCGATGGTGACGACGGCGACAACGACGACGGGCCCGGCCCGTCGGAGCACGCCCCGACCGACGACCAGGAGGCCGACGAGCTGTTGGCCTTCGCCTACTGAAGGGCACCGACAATGGAGCTCACCACCTTCTGGTTCATCCTCCTCGGCGTCCTCTGGACCGGGTACTTCTTCCTCGAAGGGTTCGACTTCGGGGTGGGCATGCTGCTGCACCCCCTGGGCCGTACCGAGGTCGACCGACGCGTGCTCGTCAACACCATCGGGCCCGTCTGGGACGGCAACGAGGTCTGGCTGCTCACTGCCGGTGGCGCCACCTTCGCCGCCTTCCCGAACTGGTACGCCACCTTGTTCTCGGGCTTCTACCTCGCCCTGTTCCTCATCCTCGTCGCGCTCATCCTGCGCTGCGTCGCCTTCGAGTTCCGCGGCAAGGTCGACAGCGACACCTGGCGGCGCCGCTGGGACCTCGCCATCGCCTTCGGCTCCTGGGTGCCCGCCGTCCTGTGGGGCGTCGCCTTCGCCAACATCGTGGCCGGCGTCCCGATCAACGCCAAGGGCGACTACACGGGCACGCTGCTCACGCTGCTGAACCCGTTCGGGCTCCTCGGCGGCGTGGTCACGGCGTCGCTGTTCCTGCTCCACGGTGCACACTTCGTGGCACTCAAGACCGAGGGTCCCATCCACGACCGGGCCCGCACCGCCGCCACCCGCATCGCCCCGGTCACGATCGTGTCCGGCGCCGTCTTCCTGATCTGGAACCAGGCCGCTCGCGGCCCGGCGTGGGCCTGGGCCCCGGTCCTCGTCGCCGCCGTCGCGCTGGTGGCCTCGGCCGCCGCCAACCGGCTCGACCGCGACGGATGGGCCTTCGTCGCCACCGGGATCGCCATCGCCGCAGCCGTGCTCGCGCTGTTCGGCTCGCTCTTCCCGAACGTGATGCCGTCGACCACCGACCCGGCCTTCAACCTCACGGTCCACAACGCCAGCTCCACCGCGTACACGCTGCGCGTGATGTCGTGGGTGGCCGTCGTCATGACGCCGGTGGTGCTCGCCTACCAGGCCTGGTCCTACTGGGTGTTCCGCAAGCGGATCAGCACCGACCACATCCCTCCGGTCCGCGTCCCCAGCCGGGTCTGACCGGTGCCCGACGACGGTCTCGGGCGGCGCGCTGGTCCTCTCGATCGCCGGATCCTCGCCCTGAGCGGAGCGCTGCGCACCCACCTGCTGGTGAGCGTCGCCGTCGCCGCCGCGGTCACCGCCGCGATCCTCACCCAGGCCGAGGCGGTCAGCCGGTTGCTGCCTCGCCTGATCGACGGCGATCGCTCGGCCGTCGCGCCGCTCGTGGGCTGCCTGCTGGCCGTCGGCGCGGTGCGAGCGCTGGCGGCCGCGGTCACCGAACGGTCTGGTTCGCGGGCGCTCATCGCCGCCCGATCTGCAGTGCGGACCCGGGTCCTCGACCACCTCGGCCGGCTGCGACCAGACGCTCGCACCGACCTCGGACCGGCGCGGGTCTCGGCTCTGACCACCACCGCAGTCGACGCGCTCGAGCCGTGGGTGCGGGCCTACCTGCCCGGACTCGTCCTCGCCGTCATGGTCCCCCTGGCCGTGGGCCTGCGGATCCTGCAAGCGGATCTGGTCTCCGCCGCCATCCTCGTGGTCGTCGTCCCGCTGATCCCGATCTTCATGATCCTGATCGGCAAGGCGACCGAAGCCCACGCCGCAGCGCAGTGGGAAGCCCTCCAGCGTCTCGCCGGCCGGTTCCTCGACGCCCTGACCGGACTGCCGACCCTGCGCCTGTTCGGTCGCGCCGACGCCCAGGTCGATCGGGTTCGCGCCGTCACCGAGCGCTACCGCCAAGCGACTATGCGGACCCTACGGATCGCGTTCCTCTCGGCCCTCGTCCTCGAGGTCCTGGCCACCATGTCGGTCGCGCTCGTGGCCGTATCGCTCGGTGTCCGCCTCACCGGCGGGGGAGTGGACCTTCGAACGGCGCTCCTCGTCCTGCTCCTCGCGCCCGAATGCCTGCTGCCGATCCGCCGGGTCAGCGCCGCGTTCCACGCCGCAGCCGCCGGCACCGATGCGGCGGTCGACATCGAGGACGCGCTCGGCCTGCCGGCGGCTGCCGAGGGTTCGGCCGACCTCCCCGCCATCGGTCGCCTGATCGCCACAAGCGCCGCGGTCACCGATCCCATTCGGGGGTGTCGCCTCCCACCCACCAGCATCTCGGTCGCGCCGGGTGAGCTCGTGGCCTTGACCGGCGCCAGCGGCACAGGCAAGTCGACTCTGCTCGATGTCCTGCGGGGGTCGCTGGCCCCCGACTCGGGGACGGTGGTCGTCGGGTCCGTCGCCGTCTCCGACCTGCCGAGAACCACGAGAGCTCGAGCGATCCCCTGGGTTCCCCAGAACCCCGATCCCCTCGGTGCCACCGTCGCAGCGTCGGCCGCGATCGGGCACCCCACCGGGCCGGTCACCGAGGCAGCCGTCGCCCTCGCGCTCGAACAGGTCGGGCTGGCCGCGCAGGCCCGTCTTCGACCCGACCAGGTGTCGGGAGGCCAGCTCCGTCGGCTCGCACTGGCCCGCGCCCTCGTCGGGGTCCACCTCGGCTCCACTCGCTTCCTGCTGCTCGACGAGCCCACCGCCCAGCTCGACGATGCGAGCGCCGCAGCCGTCGTGCGCGCCATCCGCTGGGCAGCAGACTCCGGCGTCGGCGTCCTGGCCGCAACGCACGACCTCTCGGTCGCCGCGGTGGCGGACGCCACCACGACGATCGAACCGGTGGGGACCCAACCGGATCGGCCCGGCCAGCGGTCGGCAGTCGTGACCGAGCGTTCGGGGGGTCTCCGGCCGGCGGTCCCCAGCTCCACGATGCCGACCGCACTCGATCCGTCAGCGGCCAGCCCCGGCCGGAGCGGCCTTCGGTGGCTGCTCCGGGCCGCACGCCCACACCGCCGCCGGCTGATCGGCGCCCAGCTGCTGGGAATCGCCGCGGAAGCGTGCACCGTAGGGCTGGCCGGCACTGCGGCATGGTTGATCGTGCGCGCCGCCGAGCGGCCCTCCTTCGCCGCGCTCGCCGTCGCCGCCGTCGCCGTGCGGGCCTTCGGCCTCGGCAAGGGCGTCCTTCGCTACGGAGAGCGCCTCGCCTCGCACGACGCGACCATCCGGCTCCTCGCCGACCTCCGGGCGACCGTCGTCGGGCGCCTCGCCCACCTGTCACCGACCGGCCTCGGCGACGCCGGGCGCGGCGACCTGCTCTCCCGGCTGGTCGACGACATCGACCGGCTCCAGGACCTCTTCCTGCGAGTCCTCGGACCGGTGGTCTCCGTCGTCGCCGTCGCGGCCGTCGCCGTCGCCATCACCACGATCCTGAGCCCACCGGCTGGCATGGCGCTCGCTCTCGCCGTCCTCGTCGTCGCGGTCGCGCTCCCTGCGACCGCCTATCGGACCTCGAGGGTACGCAGCACCGAGAGTGCAGTGGCGCGAGGCGACCTGACCGGACGGACCGTCGACCTCGCCGAGCACATCGAAGAGCTCGCCGCGTGCGGCGGCGAAGCCGAGTGGCGAGCCCGCATCGACGATGCAGCCACGCGACTGGACCGTGTCGAGCGCTCGCAGGCCTGGACCACCGCAGCGGTCAGCGCGGTCGCGGCCGCCGCACCCGCACTGGGCATGGCCGCGGTCATCGCCGCCGTCGGCCCGGCCGGACCCCAGCTCCCGGGCCCGGCCCTCGGCGTCGTCGCCCTGCTCCCGCTCGCCGTGCTCGAACTGGCCGGCCAGCTCACCATCGCGGGCGACGTCCTCGCCCGAGTCGAAGCCGCGGCCGCCCGGGTTGCCGCCCTGATCGGTCGGCCCGATCCGGTCACCGAGCCCGTCGAACCCGCCGAGCTCCCCGCCGACCGGACCTTGGACCTCGATGACGTGTCCATCGCCTGGCCCGACGCCCCGCCTCAGGTCACCGGCGTCGACCTCACCCTCCCAGCAGGAGCACGCGCCGTCATCAGCGGACCGAGCGGATCGGGCAAGTCCACGATCGCCGCCGCCCTCGTCCGCTTCCTTGCACCCGTGCACGGGACGTATCGCATCGGCGACGCCGACACGAACGACCTCGGCGGCGACCACGTCCGCCGCTCGGTCACCTGGTGCCAGCAGGACCCCTGGTTCGCCGACTCGACCCTCGCCGACAACCTCCGCATCGCCCGGCCGGCCGCAACCGACGCCGACCTCTGGGCCGCCCTCGCCGTCGTCCACCTCGATGCCTGGACGCACCGCCTGCCGGACGGCCTGCAGACCCGTCTCCAGCGCGACGCCGGTGCGATGAGCGGCGGCGAACGCCAACGCCTGGCCCTCGCCCGGGCGCTGCTCGGCGGCCAACGCGCCATCGTCCTCGACGAACCCACGGCTCACCTCGACGGACCCACCGGCGTAGCCGTGCTCGCCGACCTCCTCGCCGCCACCCTCGACCAAGGCGTGATCGTGATCACCCACGGCGACACCACCCAGGGGATCGGACCCGAGTACCGGATCGACAACACCGGGAAAGGCACCGCCCGATGGCGAGCCGTGGGGAGCTCGGTTCACGATTCCGCCCCGAACGGCTCGCCGACCTAGCTGCTCGGCCCCGAACGGCTCGCAGGTGCAGCGGCCCCGAGCGCGGGCATCGACATGCGAACCCCACCTGGCCCAGTCGTCACTCCCCGCTGGCGGAGGCGATGGCGACGAACGCCGTGGCCGCTGGTGAGAGTCCCTGGCGGTGGATGATGGCCAGGCTGCGGATGAGTGGTGGATCCATGGGCGAGATAGCGGCGCCGTGGCTGGCGGCGCGGCGAGCGGTCGGCTCGGGCAGGATCGCGAATCCGGCTCCAGCGAGCACGAGGTCCGCGATGCTGTCGCGCTGAGCGGTCTCGATGAGGATCTCGGGACGGAGGCCTGCCTCGGCGACGGCAGCTTCGAGGTGGCGTCGGGTGGACGCGCCTGGTGGCGCGGCGATCAACGGCTTGGCTGCGAGTTCGGCGGCGGTCACGCCGGACTTGGCGAAGGTGGTGCCGGCTGGTCCGGCGACGAACAGCTCCTGCTCGAATCGGATGGTGGCGGTGAGCGTGGAGTCGTCGACCGGCAGCTCGGCGATGCCTACGTCGGCCTCACCGGTGGCGAGGGTCGACAGCGCTCGGTC
>Ga0209023_10007746_pt1 | contig 10927 bp, 11 predicted proteins | sample LakOneMetagenome_FD_187468 | JGI IMG/M metagenome (GOLD analysis project Ga0209023, IMG submission 187468) | Freshwater and sediment microbial communities from Lake Erie, Canada (SPAdes) (version 2) | ecosystem: Environmental > Aquatic > Freshwater > Lentic | place: Lake Erie, Canada...
TATGGCGGCGACGCCAGCGCCCAGCGCTACAGCGCGCTGTCGCAGATCACGCCGGATAACGTCGGCCGCCTGGCGCGCGCCTTCGTGTTCCATACCGGCGACCTGCCGGCCAAGGGCGAGCGCTATTCGCCGGCCAACACGCCGCTCAAGATCGGCAACGACCTCCTGGTGTGCTCGGCCAAGAACATCCTGTTCGCCGTCAACGCCGCCACCGGAGAACAGCGCTGGCGCTACGATCCGCAGGTGCCGGGCGAAGGCATCGCCCACGCCGCCGTCTGCCGCGGCGTGGCGGTGTACACCGCGCCCCAGCTGGCTGACGATGCCGCCTGCAAGACGCGCGTGATCAGCACCACGCTGGATGCCCGCATCGTCGCGGTCGACCTGCGCGACGGCAAACCGTGCGCCGGCTTCGGCGGCGCCGGCGGCAAGCCGGGCCAGGTCGACCTGTGGCAGGATCTCGGCAAGAAGGTGCCGGGCTGGTATTCGCCTACGGCGGCGCCGACCGTGGTGCGCGGCGTGATCGTCACCGGCGCCCAGGTGCGCGACGGCCAGGACGAAGACGCGCCGTCGGGCGTGATCCGCGGCTACGACGCCGTTACCGGCCAGTTGGCCTGGGCCTGGGACCTGGGCAATCCGGACAATGTCAAGGGTCCTGCGGCGGGCCAGACGTACACCCGCGGCACCCCGAATATGTGGACCACGGCGGTCGGCGACGAGGCGCTCGGCCTGGTCTACCTGCCGATCAGTAATTCGTCGATCGACTACTTCGGCGGCAACCGCAGCGCCGCCGAGAACAAATACTCGGATTCGCTGGTGGCGGTGGACGTGACCACCGGCCGCGACGTCTGGCACTTCCAGGCGCTGCAGCGCGACCTGTGGGACTACGACCTCGGCAGCCAGCCGAGCCTGCTGGATTATCCCGGCCCCGACGGCAAGCCGGTCGCCGCCATCCTGCTGCCGACCAAGCAGGGCGATATGTACATCTTCGACCGCGCCACCGGCAAGCCCTTGATCCCGATCGGCAGCGTCAAGGCGCCCAAGCTCGGTTCGGTGGAGCCGGCGTTCGTGGCCGACACCCAGCCGACGTCGCTCTGGCACAGCCTGCGCAAGGACCCGAAAACCGAAGCCGACATGTGGGGCTTCTCGCCGGTCGACCAGCTGATGTGCCGGATCCAGTTCCGCCAGTCGAACTATGCCGGCTACCTGACCCCGCCATCGAGCGACAAGCCGTGGATCCAGTACCCCGGCTACAACGGCGGCTCGGACTGGGGCTCGGTCGCGATCGACCCGGTGCGCCGCATCCTGATCGCCAACTACAACGACGTGCCGAACCGCAGCCAGCTGATCCCGCGCGAACAGGCCAACAGGATGGGCGTGCAGCCGATCTACGCCAGCAAGGACGCCAACGCCAAGGCGGCCGGCAAGGGCGAGGGCGGTTCCTCGGTGTACCCGCAGATCAACGCGCCATACGCCATCAGCGTGAATGCGGGCTGGCGCAATATCGGCACCGGCGTGCCGTGCACGGCGCCGCCGTACGGCGGCATCCGCGCCGTCAGCCTGGACACGGGCGAGACCTTGTGGGACGGCCCGCTCGGCACGGCGCGCCGCAACGGCCCATGGGGTATCCCGTCGTACATCCCGTTCGACATCGGCCTGCCCAACAACGGCGGTTCGGTGGTGACGGCCGGCGGCCTGGTGTTCATCGGCGCCGCCACCGACAACCTGTTCCGCGCGATCGACATCCGCACCGGCAAGACCCTCTGGACCGACGTGCTGCCGGCCGGCGGCCAGGCCAACCCGATCGCCTATGAAATCAACGGCGAGCAATACATCCTGATCGCCGCCACCGGTCACGCCTTCATGGAAACCGGCAACAGCGACGCCATCATCGCCTACAAGCTGCGCAAGTAAGCCAGCCACGAAGCAGCAGGCCAGTCATCCGCCTGGCCTTTCTCACATGCGAAAGGAAACTCTCATGGATCTCGGACTGCAAGGACGCAAGGTACTGGTCAGCGGCGGCTCGCGCGGCATCGGACGCGCGATCGTCGAATGCTTCGTGGCCGAGGGCGCGCAGGTCGCGTTCTGCGCGCGCAATGCCGGCGGTGTGGCGGCGGCGCAGGACGCCTTCGGCGCGCGCGCTTGCGGCGCGGCGGTCGACGTCACCGATGCGGCCCAGGTGACGGCCTGGGTCGGGGAGGCGGCGCGCCGCATGGGCGGGCTGGACATCGTGGTGCCGAACGTCAGCGCGCTGGCCGGCGGCGACGACCTGGCCACCTGGCGGCGCGCCTTCGAGACCGACCTGCTCGGCACCGCGGCGATGGTCAAGGCGGCGCTGCCGCATCTGCGGGAGTCGGACGCGGCCTCGATCGTGCTGATCTCGAGCGTGTCGGGACGTGAGATCGACATGTTCGCCGAACCTTACGGGGTGCTGAAGGCAGCGCTGATCCATTACGGAAAGACGCTGTCGGCGCGGCACGCCGCCGATGGCATCCGTGTCAATACGGTTTCGCCTGGAAATGTGTATTTCGCCGATGGGGTATGGGGTGACATCGAGCGCAATCAGCCGGAAACCTTCGCCGCCTGCCTGGCCGCGAATCCGCTCGGCCGCATGGCGACGCCCGACGAGGTGGCGCGCGCCACGGTATTTCTTGCCAGCCCGGCGGCGGGATTCACGACCGGCACCAATCTGCTGGTTGACGGCGGGCTCACGCGTGGGGTGCAGTTCTGACGACAACACGCTATCCATCCATGCAATCGCCCCAGCTATCGTGCCAGCCAATGAGTGGCTATTCAAACCGTCAGGAAAACGAGCGGGAGGTAAAAAGAGCGCGATACATCCCGCTCTTTTTACCTTGTCCGTCATGACGCAGTATCAGCGCGGCTTGGCGCTGTTTCAGCGATCACTTCTGCTTGTAATAAACACGACCCGATAACCCGATCGTGCCGGCGCCGTTGGACAAGTCTTCGGTGCCGGTCAGGTAGCCGCCACCGGTTGCGCGAGCATAGGTGCCGGTGCCGCCGGTGATGGTGAAGGTGCCGCCGTTCATGACGTAGGCAGTGCCTGCGCCGGTGGGAACGAACTGGCCACCGTAGTTGGCGAAAATCTGGTCGCCGTTTGGATACAGCAGGACGAACTTGCCATTGCTGAAGGTGAATGTGGTGCCAGACTGGGCGAAGCAATCTCCGCCGACGAACGCGACCGGCGTTCCTTCGGCCGTCTCACCGTGGCCGGCAAGCTTGCCGCCGAGGGTGGACGCACATTGCGGCGCAGGGCCAACCTTTTCATTGAATACGCCATTGATTTCAAGCGCTTTGCCAACGGTCGGACCGGCCGAGGCCGAAAAAGACGCGGCCATCAGGACCAGGCTGGACAGGAGGCGAAGTGAGACAGTCTTCATTACAATATTTCCTTGGCTGTTAAAAAAATGATATTGCACATACTAAGATAAGCGACGAATTTTGTTGCGCGCACGATTCAATTTTTCACGTTGTTGCAAGTTATCCACGCTTCCCGCCTCGACAACCTGATTCCCCGCCCTTGTCAGGAGCAAAGAGTGATGCTCCTGTCCGGTGAGTGGCCCGCATGGCGCTCCCCGACGCCTGCCTTTACAATGGCAGGATGTACATCGATTCCCATTGCCACATCAATTTCCCGGAACTGGCAGCCCGCATGCCTGAAGTCCTGGCCAAGATGGCCGAGAACAAGGTGACGCACGCCCTGTGCGTGTCGGTCGACCTGCCTGACTTCCCGCAAGTGCTCGCCCTGGCCGAGCAACACCCCCACATCTTCGCCTCGGTCGGCGTCCATCCCGACTATGAAGACACCCCCGAGCCGACCGTGCAGCAGCTGGTCGAGCTGGCCAACCACCCCAAGATCGTCGCGATCGGCGAGACCGGCCTGGATTACTACCGGCTCGAAGGCGACCTGGAATGGCAGCGCGAGCGCTTCCGCGTGCACATCCGGGCCTCGCGCGAGACGCGCAAGCCGCTGATCATCCATACCCGCGCCGCCAGCGAGGATACGATCCGCCTGATGAAGGAAGAGGGCGCCGGTACGGATGCGGGAGGCGTTGCGGGCGTGATGCACTGCTTCACCGAATCGCTGGCGGTGGCCGAAGCCGCGATGGCCCAGGGCTTCTACATCTCGTTCTCGGGCATCGTCACCTTCAAAAGCGCCAAGGAACTGCAGGCGGTGGCGCAAGCCGTGCCGCTCGAGCGCATGCTGATCGAGACCGACTCGCCGTATCTCGCGCCGGTGCCGTTCCGCGGCAGGATGAACGAGCCGGGCTATGTGGCCCACGTGGCCGAGTACATCGCCACGCTCAAGGGCGTCTCGCTGCGCGAGGTGGCCGACCGCACCAGCGAGAATTTCTTCAATCTGTTCCAGACCGCCAGGAGCTGACCCGTGCCGATCCGCCGCCTGCTTGCCGCCAGTGTCCTGTTTGCCGCGATCGCCGGCGCCCACGCCGTGGAACCGCCCACGCCGCAGCAGGTGAGTTCCTTCTTCCGCGCCGTGCAGATGGATGACGCCGGCACGGTGCGCAAGATGGTCGGCGCGGTCGTCAATGCCAACGAACTCAATCCCCTGGGCGGCGAGCCGGCCCTGGTGCTGGCGATCCGCGAAGGCGCGCGCGAGGTAATCCTTGAACTGCTGCGCCATCCGGGCACCGACCTCGAGCGCAAGGCCGTGAATGGCAACACGGCGCTGATGATGGCGGCCTTCAAGCGCGATGAAGAGGTCGTCCGCGCGCTGCTGAAAAAAGGCGCCAAGGTCAACCAGCCGGGCTGGACCGCGCTGCACTACGCCGCCGCCAGCGGCGACGACAAGATCGCCCAATTGCTCATCGAGCATGGCGCCAAGCTCGACGCCGTGTCGCCGCGTTCCAGCGGCGCCTTCACGCCGCTGATGCTGGCGGCGCGCGAAGGGAAGGACGCGACGGCGCGCCTGCTGGTCGCCCGCGGCGCCAATACCGCGCTGAAGAACACGGAAGGGCATGCCGCGGCCCAGATCGCCAGGCAGGCGGGCCGCGACGAACTGGCCAGGGAGCTCACTGCGCCAGCCCGCTGATCCTGTCCGCGTGACAATTCGCTCGTGAATTGGACGGTAAAACGCGCTTAGCTCGACCAATTGCGCATGGGCAATGGTATCCATAATGTGTCTACGGTTTAACGACCACCGACCAACAAGGATACCCATGCTCAACGAACGCGAAATCGAAAGCTGCTACCTGGGGCAGTTCATTCCAGTCCACTACCATCACAATATGCTGATGGACCAGAACCGGATGCACAGCTTCAAGAATGCCATCCATTATTCCGTGTTCCCCGGCGCGAAAGTGCTGGAGCTGGGTGGCGGCACCGGTGTGCTGTCCTTCTTCGCGGCCCAGAGCGCCTCGAAAGTGTATTGCGTCGAGTTCAACCCGGACATGGTGCAGGAAGCGCGCCGCTTCCTGGCGATGAACCCGAACGGCCACAAGGTCGAGGTGATCCACGCCGACGCCTTCGACTACCTGCCGCCGGAACCGGTCGACGTCGTGATCTGCGAGATGATCCACGTCGGCATGCTGCGCGAAAAGCAGGTCGAAGTGATCGAATCGTTCAAGCGCCGCTACCTGGCCAAGTTCGGCGGCCCGCTGCCGCTGTTCATGCCGGAAGCCGTGATCATGGCGGCCCAGCCGATCCAGCAGGCGTATGACTTCGACGGCTTCTACGCCCCGATCGTGCAGTTCCAGGAAACCGGCGTGGTCCAGCCAGGCACGGTCGAGCTGGCCCAGCCCGCGGTGTACAGCATTCTCGATTTCAGCCAGCCGGTCGACAGCCTGATCGCCTGGGAAGGCTCGCTGCTGGTGGAGCAGGGCGGCACCCTGAACGCGATGCGTTTCGTGACCAAGAACGTGCTGGCCATCGTGCAGGAACAGGCGACCACGATCGACTGGCTCAACCATTACATGACCCTGCCGCTGTACCGTCCGGTCGAGGTCAAGGCCGGCGACCTGCTGCGTATCTCCTTCGCCTACCGCGCCGGTGGTTCGATCCCGTCGCTGCAGGCCTCGATCAAGGTCGAGGTGGTGGCCGAGCAGGCGGAAACCGGGGCGCACGCGCCGGCGGTCGAGGAAGCGGCCACCTACGCCTGATGCAAGAACGATGGGCGGACACTCAATCCGCTCATCCTTTCCGGCGACCGTTCGGTCCGCCATTTCCCCCGTTTATCGCACCCCACTGGCCCCATCACCTCTTTCGGCATACATTGATCATGATGCTTCTTCATGGAGAATGACAATGCTGAGTTTCCTGGTATGGTTGGTGCTGCTGTTCCTGTGCTGGCCAATCGCGCTGCTTGCCCTGGTGCTGTATCCTGTGGTGTGGCTGCTGTTGCTGCCGTTCCGTCTGCTCGGCATCGGCGTCGACGCCGTGTTCGGCCTGCTGCGCGCGATCGTCATGCTGCCCGCGCGGGTGCTTGGACACAATCCGGCGCGCTGACGCGCCTGCTCGGGTATTCGGCAAAGTGTTCGGCAGATAACAGACTATGGCCACTTGATCTTCTACTGTGGAGCTGCGTGCTTTCATCCGGAAAGCGCGCATTGAATAGAGGAAAATGACTATGCGCCTGGATATTTACCGCAGAGCCGAACACGACGGCAAGTTCTCGTACCTGGCCGTGCCCGAAGCGAAGAACATTCCCGAAGAAGCCACCAATACCGACTGGGAGATCGAAGCACGCGCCTTCGAGGTCGACGACAATGCCGACCAGATCGCGGATTTCGACATCGATAACCTCAACGGCCAGATCGCCGAAAAAGGTTATGCGATGACGTCGGTACTGCACTGACATTTTCCTGGCGGGTATTGCCACCGCCAGCGCCGGCAGGCGGGCCATGCGGCCCGTGCGCCGGCGCTACCCTCCCTCTCCAGCGAGTCGGCGGGGCCGCCACGGCCCAGCAGCCGATGTGGTATCCTGCGTCCTTGATCAAGTAGGTCAGCCGCTCCCATGGCTGCGATGGAGGATGTGATGAAGTGGGTCGTTGTGGGTTTCTATATTCTGTCTATCCTGCACATCCATTTCCGCGGGCGCGTGCGCCTGCCTTTCCGTCGCCAGATCTTCGACCACTCGTCGTTCATGGCGCCGATCAATATTTTCATGCACAAGTTCTCGAAGGTGCCGAACACGCCCTTCATCCCGGTGAGCGAGTTCCCCGAGCTGGCCCGTCTGCAAGAGAACTGGCCGATCATCCGCGCCGAAGCCGAGAACCTGCTCGCGCTCAAGAAGATCAAGGCGGCCGAGCAGAACGACGACGCCGGCTTCAATTCCTTCTTCAAGAACGGCTGGAAGCGCTTCTACCTCAAGTGGTATGACGCCAGCCACCCGTCGGCCGAGCGCCTGTGCCCGCAGACCTACGCGCTGCTGCAATCGATCCCTTCGGTCAAGGCGGCGATGTTCGCCGAGCTGCCGCCGGGCGGCAAGCTCAACCCGCACCGCGACCCGTTCGCCGGCTCGATGCGCTACCACCTGGGCCTGGCCACGCCGAACGACGACCGCTGCTTCATCGACGTCGACGGCGAGCGCCACAGCTGGCGCGACGGCCAGGGCGTCGTGTTCGACGAAACCTTCATCCACTGGGCGATCAACGGCAGCGAGAGCGACCGCGTGATCCTGTTCTGCGACGTCGAGCGCCCGATGCGCTACCGCTGGATGCAGGCTTTCAACCGCTGGTTCGGCCGCACCGTGATGACTGCCGCCGCCTCGCCGAATGAAACCGGCGACCAGGTCGGCCTGGTGAGCAAGCTGTTCCGCATTTCCTTCTATGCCGGGCAGTACCGCCGCCGCTTCAAGGCCTGGAACAAGACCGCCTACAACATCACCCGCGTGCTGCTCGTCGTCGCGCTGGCCGCCTTCATCTACTGGATCTGATCCTTCTTAAGCCCTAGTGCGCGAGAGGCGCTCGCGCCTGCACAATCCATGTGGTCCCGAAAACGGGCATTCGGCCATTGTCGCTACAATGGCCGTCCCGAATCCTACACATGGAGGCAGTCGATGGCAAAAGTACTGGTACTGTATTACTCGACGTATGGCCACATCGAGACGATGGCGAACGCCGTCGCCGAGGGCGCGCGCAGCACGGGCGCGACCGTCGACGTCAAGCGGGTTCCCGAGACCGTCCCCGAAGACGTCGCCAGGGGCGCCCACTTCAAGCTCGAGCAGGCCGCGCCGGTCGCCACCGTCGCTGACCTGGAGCACTACGACGCCATCATCGTCGGCGCGCCGACCCGCTACGGCCGCATGCCGGGCCAGATGGCGGCCTTCCTCGACCAGACCGGCAGCCTGTGGGCGCGTGGCGCCCTGAACGGCAAGGTGGGCGGCGCCTTCACCTCCACCGCGACCCAGCACGGCGGCCAGGAAGCCACGCTGTTCTCGATCATCACCAACCTGCTGCACTTCGGCATGACCATCGTCGGCCTGCCGTACAGCTACCAGGAGCAGATGACGCTGGACGAGATCGTTGGCGACAGCCCTTATGGCGCCACCACCATCGCCGGCGGCCAGGGCCAGCGCCAGCCGAGCGAGAAGGACCTGGGCGGCGCCCGCCACCAGGGCGAACTCATCGCCAAGACCGCCAACAAGCTGTTCGGCTGATCGATGCGATGCCGCCCGCTGCAGCCAAGTGCGCAGCGGGCGCATTGAATCTTTGGTATCGTGGAACTCTGCCGCCACGGCGGTGCTCGATGAGGCGCCAACGACATGACCAAGCTTTCCGCTTTTCCCATCACCCAGAAATGGCCGGCCGCCCATCCCGAGCGGTTGCAGCTGTATTCGATGCCGACCCCGAACGGCGTCAAGATCCCGATCATGCTCGAAGAGATCGGCCTGCCGTACGAGGCGCACAAGGTCGACTTCGCCAAGGACGAGCAGAACTCGCCGGCCTTCCTGTCGCTGAACCCGAACAACAAGATTCCCGCCATTCTCGATCCGGACGGCCCGGACGGGCAGCCGCTGGCGCTGTTCGAATCGGGCGCGATCCTGCTCTACCTGGCCGAGAAGAGCGGCAAGCTGATTCCGCAGGATGCGGCGGGACGCTACCGCGTCATCCAGTGGGTGATGTTCCAGATCGGCGGGGTGGGGCCGATGTTCGGGCAGCTCGGCTTCTTCGTCAAGTTCGCCGGCAAGGACTACGAGGACAAGCGCCCGCGCGACCGCTACGTGGCCGAATCGCGCCGCCTGCTCGGCGTGATCGACGCGCAGCTGGCGCAGCATACCTGGATCGCGGGCAACGACTTCACCATTGCCGACATCGCGGTATTCCCCTGGATTAATGGTTTGCTGAACTTCTACGAGGCGGAAGACCTGATCGGCGCCGAAGACTTCGGTAATGTGAGGGACGCGCTGGAGCGTTTCCTGGCGCGCCCCTCGGTCAGGAAGGGACTCAAGATCCCGTCCTGACTCGGCTTCGGATCAGTAGGGGCTGGACGTCGGCCGCACGATCATTTCGCTGACGTCGACGTCCGCCGGCTGCTCGATGGCGAAGGCGATGGCGCGCGCGATCGCTTCCGGCTTGATGGCGCCCTTGCGGAATTCGCGCATCGTGTCGCGCGCCAGCGGGTCCGAGATCGAATCGGCCAGTTCCGACTCCACCACGCCGGGCGAGACCAGCGTCACGCGGATGTCGCCGCCCACTTCCTGGCGCAGGCCCTCGGTAATGGCGGCCACCGCGAACTTGGTGGCGCAGTAGACGGCCGCCGTCGGGCTGACGGTATAGGCGCCGATCGAGGCGATGTTGATGAACTGGCCGCTGCGGCGCGCCTGCATTCCCGGCAGCACGGTGGCGATCCCGTGCAGCACGCCGCGGATGTTCACGTCGATCATGCGGTTCCATTCGTCGATCTTGAGCGCATCGAGCTTCGACAGCGGCATCACGCCCGCATTGTTGATCAACACGTCGACCTGGCCATGGCGCTCGCGGGCGAAGTCGACGAATTCGCGCATGCTTTCCAGGCTCGTCACGTCGAGCTGGGCGACGTCGGCCTTGCCGCCGGCTTCGCGGATGTCGGCCGCCAGCGCCACCAGGCGTTCGGTGCGGCGCGCGCCCAGCACCACGCGGTGGCCGAGCGCGGCGAGATGGCGGGCGGTGGCTTCGCCGATGCCGCTGCTGGCGCCGGTGGTCAGGACGACTTTGGACAGTTGGTCTTTCATGGTGGGCTCCGTTGTGTGGACAGTGGAGCCAGTATGGACGCGCACGCCCGCGCCGCCCACGCCGAAAAAACGCCGCGGATTGCACGATCCTCCGGATATGACAATGGCGCCCGCAGGCGCCATCCAGGAAGCGGCGGCTTCGGGCCGCCGCAACGACGCCGCTTACGCCTTTGCCGGGTCGCGCGGACGCTGGCGGTGGAAGGTCAGCGGGGTGTAGGCCACGTTCGACGGCGGCGGCGATTTGAGGATGTTCGTCTTCATGGCGCCCACCACGTGCATCTCGCACGGCTTGCAATCGAAGCGCAGCGTGTATTTCTCGTCGCCGCTGACCAGCGTCATCGGCTCGGCCTTCACCTGGCCCTGCACGCCTTGCACGCCCTTGGCCTGCTTCGGGCACAGGTTGAACGAGAAGCGCAGGCAGTGCTTGGTGATCATCAGCGACACTTCGCCGGCTTCCTCGTGCGCTTCATACGCCGCGTCGATCAGCTGCACGCCGTGCTTGTGATAGAAGGCGCGCGCCTTGTCGTTGTAGACGTTGGCCAGGTAGCTGAGCTGGGTTTCCGGGTAGACCGGCGGCGGTTCCACCGGCGCCTTGCGCTGCGGGCGCTCCCAGGCCGCCAGGCGCGCGGCCTCGTGCGCGGCGATGGCGTCGCGGCGCAGGGCGTTGATGGCGGCGCTCGGCACAAACCACGGCTGGCTCAGCTGCAGCGCGACGTGGCCGGCCTCGAACATCGTGTTGCA
>Ga0209023_10007747_pt1 | contig 10926 bp, 12 predicted proteins | sample LakOneMetagenome_FD_187468 | JGI IMG/M metagenome (GOLD analysis project Ga0209023, IMG submission 187468) | Freshwater and sediment microbial communities from Lake Erie, Canada (SPAdes) (version 2) | ecosystem: Environmental > Aquatic > Freshwater > Lentic | place: Lake Erie, Canada...
CGTCGGAGAGTTTCTCCGAGCCGACGACCAGCAGGGTGCGGGCACTGCCGGCCCGCACCATGTCGGCCGCCACGCCGAGCGCGTAGCCGAAGCCGGCGCAACCGGCCGCGATGTCGAAGGCGGGGGTGGCCTGGGCGCCGACGGCGGTGGCCACCTGCGGCGCGCACGGCGGTGTCTGCCGGAAGTTCGTGCTGGTGGCGACGATCACCGCGTCGACCTGCTCGCCGGGCACCTCCGCGTTGGCCAGCGCAATGCGGCAGGCCTCGACGGCCATCGACGTCGCCGTCTCGTCGGCCGCCCCGAAGTGGCGGGTCCGGATGCCGGTGCGGGAGAAGATCCATTCGTCGTCGGAGTCCAGCGTCCGGCAGATCTCCTCGTTGGTGACGACCCGATCGGGCCGGTACGCGCCCACGCTGAGCAGGCCGACATTGGGGACGCCCGACGCCGTCGAGATGAGTGTCATCAGAGGTGTCCCCTATCCAGCCGCACGTCGGCCGGTGTCAATGTAACCGCTTGCTGTAACGCCACACCGGGAAGTACCGCCATCCGACTTCCGGTACAGAGTGCGAAAACTGTAACATTGTGTCTATGACGGAATTGGCGCATGCCGAGACGCTGCCCGACGCTGCACCGCTGGACGCCGGCTCGCTGGTCTGGCGCTGGTTCGGCGACAACCGGATGTACCTGATCGGCCCGCGGCCGGCCGTGCTGCAGAACATGCTCGCCGAGCTGGGGCAGGGGGTGCTGGATCACTCGGTGTTCTTCGCCGACACCGCCGAGCGGCTCAAGCGCACCATCGGCCCGATCTTCGACACCGTCTACGGCTCGCCCGACGACAACGCCGGCATCCGGGTCCGCGACTTCCACACCGCGATCAAGGGCGACATGCCCGACGGTTCGCGCTACCACGCGCTGAACCCGGACACCTACTTCTGGGCGCACGCGACGTTCGTCGAAGGGGTGCTGTACTTCGCCGACACCTTCGTGCACCGGCTCAGCGACGCCGAACGCGAACAGATCTACGCCGAGTCGAAGACCTGGTATCGCCGCTACGGGGTCAGTGACCGCGGCCTGCCGCCCGATTACGCCGCCTTCCGCGAGTACTGGGACACCATGATGGACACCGTCGTCGTGCCGCACAAGACCGCGACCTATGGCGTCGGCTACGTCACCAAGGGCTTCCCCAAGCCCAAGGCGATCTCGGGGTGGGCGTGGAAAATCATTGCGCCGGTGTTCAATCCGGTCGCTGCCTTCCTCACCACCGGCGGACTGCCGCCGCGGGCCCGGGGCCTGCTGGGCTTGCCGTGGACCGACCGCCAGGAACGCCGCTACCAGCGCTTCGCCGCGCTGTGGCGCTCGCCGGCGGTGAACCGGATCTGGGACCGGCTGCCGATGACGGTGCGCTACAACGGTTTTGCCCGACGCGGCTACGCGCGCGAGGCGGTGCGGCCGTGACCGCCCCGGACGCCCGTGCCGCTGCGATCCTGGACGCCGCACTGGCCGAATTCGAACAGCACGGATTCCGCCGGGTGGCGCTCGACGACGTGGCGCGTCGCGCCCGCGTCAGCCGCACCACCATCTACCGCCGGTTCACCGGCCGCGACGAGTTGATCGCCGCGGTCATCGACCGGGAGAATGCCGCCCTGTTCGCCGAGATCGCCGACCACATCACCACCGTCGGTCCGCAGTCGAACATCTACGCCGAGGCGTTCACGGCGGCCATCGTGAAGTTCCGCGGCCACCGGGTGCTGGACCGGCTGATCCGCGACGACCCGGAACTCGCACTGACCCTGGCGCACCGGCACTACGGCGCGGCGCTGACCCGCGTCGTCGAGGCGCTGGAACAGATCTTCCCGGCTGGTTTCGCCGAGCGGGTCGGACCGCGGGCGGTCAACGAACTCGCCGACGCAATCCTGCGCTACGCGCTGATGGCGCTGCTGCTGCCGGGGCTGCGCCCGATGGAATCCGTCGAGGACATCCGGGCGTTCGCGACGGGCGAGTTCCTGCCGAGCCTGCCGGTCCAGCTGCGCGTCGCGCGGGCCTGAACTCAGATCACACTGCTGGCGATGGCCGCGACCAGACCGGCGACGGTCAGCACCCCGACCGCGGTCGCCGCGGTGATCGCGCGAGCCTTCTGGTTGCGGCGGACGTAGTAGATCGCCAGCGCGATGCCGACGAAGATCAGCGACGCGTAGAGCACCAGCCCGAGCGTCAGAAGTGCCGCCGTGTTCGGGTCGCCGGTCGGTGTCGTGTCGTCCACCCGTCAAGTATGGACACCCGGGTCAGAGGCCGAGCAACCCCCGCAGCTCGGCGCGCCGGGTCTCGTCCAGCGGCAGCAGCGGTCGGCGCGGATCTCCCACCCCGCGGCCCAGCAACTCCAGACCCGCCTTCACGGTGGTGGGCAGGCCGCCCGCGACGATGAAGCGCAGCAGCGGTGCCAGGTCGTCGTAGATCAGCTGCGCGCCGACGGTGTCGCCGGATCCCACCGCGGCATAGAGGTCCAGGCACGGCTGCGGGCGCAGGCACGGCGCCGCGGTGCACCAGCCCTTCGCGCCGGCCGTCAGTGCGTCGAGCACCAGCGGGTTGGAACCGTTGTAGAACGGCAACCGGTCGCCGGAAAGCTCCTTGATTGCCAGCATCCGGTTCAGCTCCCCGGTGGACTCCTTGACCATGGTGAGGTTTTCGATGCTCTCGAACATCGAGACCAGCAGCTCCGGGCTCATGTCGACGCCGCTGGTGGCGGGGTTGTTGTAGGCCATGATCGGGATGCCGATGGCCGCACCGATCGCCGCGTAGTGGGTGGCGATCTCCCGATCGTCGAGCTTCCAGTAGGACACCGGCAGCACCATCACGGCGTCGGCCCCGGCCCGCTCGGCCTTGCGGGCCCGCCGGATGGTGTTGGCGGTGGTCAGGTCACCGGCGCCGACGACGACGGGCACCCGCCGGCCCACCGCGTCGACGGTGACGTCGACGACGGTGTCGAACTCGTCCTCACTCAGATAGGCCGCCTCGCCGGTACTGCCCAGCGGCGCGACGGCGTGCACCCCGGAGTCCACCAGGGTGTCGACCAGCCCGGCCAGTCCGGCGGTGTCGATCGCGGTGCCGTCGGCGGTGAACGGGGTGACCGGATAGGCGATGATGCCCTGGATTTCGGTGCTCACGGAGTGTCCTTTCAAAGGGTGTCGGTCAGTGCGACAGCGCGTCGGGGTGCCGGGCCAGCGCGCGCCGGGCGTAGTAGGCGAAATTGGCCTGGCTGCGCTTGGGGGTCAGCGTCCAGTCGTGGGCCTCGCGGGCCAGTTGCGGCGGCAGTTCGGCGATGGTGCCCGCGGCCATGGCGGCCAGCTGTAGTTTGGCCGCCCGTTCGATCAGCATGCCCAGCGAGCAGGCCTCCTCCACGCTGGCGCCGGCGATGACGTGCCCGTGGTGGGCCAGCAGCACGGCCTTCTTGTCGCCGAGCGCCGCGGTGATGATCTCGCCCTCTTCGTTGCCCACTGGTACGCCGGGCCAGTCCTTGAGGAACGCGCAGTCGTCGTAGAGCGGGGTGGCGTCCATATGGGAGACGATCAGCGGCACCTCCAGCATGGACAGTGCGGCGACGTGGAACGGGTGGGTGTGCACGATGCAGTTCACGTCGGGGCGGCCGCGATAGATCCAGGAGTGGAACCGGTTGGCCGGGTTGGCCATGCCGGTGCCGGCCAGGACGTTGAGGTCCTCGTCGACGAGCAGCAGGTTGTCCTCGGTGATCTCGTCGAAGCCGAGGCCGAGCTGCTGGGTGTAGTAGGTGCCGGGCCGTTCGGCGCGCGCGGTGATCTGTCCGGCCAGCCCGGAGTCGTGGCCGGCGTCGAACAGTGCTCGGCAGGTCAGCGCGATCTTCGCCCGGGTGCTCAGCCCGGAGTCCGCGACGTGCCGGTTCAGCCCGTCGAGGGCGCGTCGCATGAGGTCGGGTTTGCTGTCGTCGAGCGTGCTCATCGGCGTCTCCGTCGGTTTCGTCGGTGGCACCGACCATAGGACACAATGTGTCATTACGTCAATATTGTTTCCTCTGGGCGGTATTCTTGCGGCGATCACCGGAACGGAGGAGCCGCATGACCGCGCTGATGCGCACGGTGCGACGGCAACGCGCCCAGACGCTCGACGAACTAGCCGCCGTCACCGGGCTGACCAAGAGCTACCTGTCCAAGGTCGAGCGGGGCAGGAGCACTCCCTCGGTCTCGGCGGCGATCAAGATCGCCCGGGCGCTCGACGTCGACGTCGCCCGGCTGTTCTCCGACGACCCCACCGCCGCGTCGCTGACCGTCGAACGCGCTGCCGACCACGCGGGTGGCCGCAGCCACGCCATCGCGGCAACCATGCTCGGCAAGGCGATGGCGCCGTTCGTCGTCCGGCCCGGGACCCGGTTCACCACCCATCCGCACGCCGCGGCGTCCGGCCACGCCACCCACCCCGGTCAGGAGTTCCTGTTCGTCCACCGCGGCCGCGTCGAACTCGACCACGACGGCCGGATCACCGCCCTGGACGCCGGGGACTGCGCATACTTCGACGCGTCGGTGCCGCACGGCCTGCGTCGGGTCGGCGACGAGTCCGCGGAGGTCGTCGTCGTCACCTACGACGAGCCACGCAGAACGTGAGGGGTGACGGGGTGCACATCGGTGCTCCTGGAACACTGGTGCCCATGAGCAAGACCGACCTGTCGGCCGCCCTGTTCGCCGACGCCTGTCAGGTGATCCCCGGCGGAGTCAACTCTCCGGTCCGGGCCTTCCAGTCGGTCGGCGGCACACCGAGGTTCATCAGCTCCGCCCACGGCTGCCGGCTGACCGACGCCGACGGCAACAGCTATGTCGACCTGGTGTGCTCGTGGGGCCCGATGATCCTCGGGCACGCCCACCCGGCCGTAGTGGAAGCGGTCCGCGCGGCGGCCACCGACGGCCTGTCCTTCGGCGCCCCGACGGCCTCGGAATCCGAGCTGGCCCGCGAGATCATCGACCGCGTCGAACCCGTGCAGCGGCTGCGGCTGGTGAACTCCGGCACCGAGGCCACCATGAGCGCGCTGCGGCTGGCCCGCGGCTACACCGGCCGCGCCAAGGTGGTGAAGTTCGCCGGCTGCTACCACGGCCACGTCGACGCCCTGCTGGCCGCCGCCGGATCCGGCGTCGCCACCCTCGGCCTGCCCACCTCACCCGGGGTGACCGGAGCCACCGCCGCCGACACCATCGTGCTGCCCTACAACGACATCGCCGCCGTCGAGGAGGCCTTCGATCGCTACGGGCATGAGATCGCGGCCGTCATCACCGAGGCCAGCCCCGGCAACATGGGTTGCGTCCCGCCGCTGCCCGGCTTCAACGCCGCGCTGCGCCGGATCACCGCCGAACGCGGTGCGCTGCTGATCCTCGACGAGGTGATGACCGGCTTCCGGGTCAGCCGCAGCGGCTGGTTCGGCCTGGAACCCGTCGACGCCGACCTGTTCACCTTCGGCAAGGTGATGAGCGGAGGGCTGCCGGCCGCGGCGTTCGGCGGCCGCACCGAGGTGATGGAACACCTCGCCCCGCTCGGCCCCGTCTACCAGGCCGGCACCCTGTCCGGGAACCCGGTCGCCGTCGCCGCCGGGCTGGCCACGCTTCGGCACGCCGACGCCGACGTGTACGCCGCGCTGGACGCAGGCGCCGACCGGCTGGCCGGGCTGCTGACCGGGGCGCTGAGCGCCGAAGGCGTCGCGCACCGGGTGCAGCGCGCGGGCAACATGCTGAGCGTGTTCTTCACCGAGTACCCGGTGTTCGACTTCGCCACCGCCCAGGCCAGCCAGACCTGGCGGTTCCCGCCGTTCTTCCACGCGGTGCTGGACGCCGGTGTGTACCCGCCGTGCAGCGCGTACGAGGCGTGGTTCGTCTCTGCCGCCCTCGACGACGCCGCCTTCGACACCATCGCCGCCGCCCTGCCCGCCGCCGCGCGGGCCGCGGCCGCCGCGACCGACCCGGAGATCACCGATGCCTGAGAAAACGATCGTGCACGTCATGCGCCACGGCGAGGTGCACAACCCCGAGCAGATCCTCTACGGCCGGCTGCCCGGCTACCGGCTCTCGGACCGGGGCCGCGGCCAGGCCGAGGCGGTCGCGCAGTGGTTGGCCGACAACGACGTCACCTACGTGGTGGCCTCCCCGCTGCAGCGCGCCCAGGAGACCGCCGCACCGATCGCCGCGGCGCACTCGCTGGAGGTCAGCAGCGACCCCGAGCTGATCGAGTCGCTCAACGTGTTCGAGGGCCAGCGGGTCTCACCCGGCGACGGTGCGCTGCGCGACCCGCGCAACTGGCGCCACCTGCGCGACCCGATCACCCCGTCCTGGGGTGAGCCGTACCGCGACATCGCCGCCCGGATGACCGCCGCGATCGAGCGGGCCCGGATCGCCGCGGCCGGCCACGAGGCGGTGTGCGTCAGCCATCAGCTGCCGGTGGAGACGGTGCGACGGGCCCTGACCGGCAGCCGGCTGGCGCATTTCCCCACCCGGCGCATGTGCAATCTGGCCTCGTTGACGTCGTTCTATTACGACGACGACCGGCTCGTCGGGTGGGGTTACGCGGAGCCCGCCGGACGGTGAGGGCCTGGCTTGCCCTGGTGCTGGGCGCGGTGCTGCTGACGCTGACCGGATGCGCGACGGGAGACGACGCCGTCGCCCAGGGCGGCACGTTCGAATTCGTCTCACCGGGCGGCAAGACCGACATCCTCTACGACCCGCCGTCGGCCCGCGGGACCCCCGGCCGGATCGCCGGACCCGACCTGATGAACCCGGACCGCACCCTGTCGGTCGACGACTTCGCCGGGCAGGTCGTCGTGCTCAACGTGTGGGGTCAGTGGTGCGGGCCGTGCCGCACCGAGATGGGGGAGCTGCAGCGGGTCTATGACGCGACCAAGGCTTCCGGGGTGGCGTTCCTGGGCATCAACGTCCGCGACTACGACCGGGACGCCGCCGTCGATTTCGTCACCGATCGCCACATCACCTTCCCGTCGATCTACGACCCGTCGCTGCGCACCCTGATCGCCTTCGGCGGCAAGTACCCGACCAGCACCACCCCGGCGACCATCGTGCTGGACCGTGAACACCGGGTGGCCGCGGTCTTCCTGCGCGCGTTGCTGGCGTCGGACCTGCAACCGGTCGTCGAGCGCCTCGCCGCCGAGAAGGACGGCGCGTCGTGACCGGGGCCACCGAGCTCGCCGTCAGCGGCCCGTTGCTGCTGGCCCTGGGCGTATGCGTGCTGGCCGGGCTGGTGTCGTTCGCCTCGCCGTGCGTGGTGCCGCTGGTGCCGGGCTACCTGTCGTATCTGGCCGCCGTCGTCGGCGTCGAGGAGGGCACCGACGGTCCGGGACGGCGCGCCCGGCTGCGGGTGGCCGGGTCCGCGCTGCTGTTCGTCGCCGGTTTCACCGCCGTGTTCATCGCCGGCACCGTCGCGGTACTGGGCTTGACGACGACGGTGATCAGCAACCAGCTGCTGCTGCAGCGGGTCGGCGGCGTGCTGACCATCGCCATGGGCCTGGTGTTCGTCGGATTCGTCCCGGCCCTGCAGCGCCAGGCCCGGTTCACCCCGCTGCAACTGTCCACTCTGGCCGGGGCGCCGCTGCTGGGCGCGGTGTTCGCGCTCGGCTGGACCCCGTGCCTGGGCCCGACGCTGACCGGGGTGATCACCGCGGCGTCGGCGACTGAGGGCGCCAGCATCGGCCGGGGCGTGGCGCTGGTCATCGCCTACTGCCTGGGCCTGGGCCTGCCGTTCCTGGTGTTGGCGGTGGGCTCCACCTGGGCGGTGTCCGGGCTGGGCTGGCTGCGCCGCAACACCCGGGTGATCCAGGTCGTCGGCGGCCTGGCGCTCATCGCGGTGGGCATCGCCCTGGTGACCGGTGCGTGGAACGATTTCATCGGCTGGGTGCGCGACGCCTTCATCAGCGACGTGAGGCTGCCCCTGTGAGCGAGAGCAACCGTGAGGATCGCAGCGAGGACCGCAGCGCAGCGAGGACCGCAGCGAGGACCGGAGCGGGTGCGAAGCGAACCAACAATCCTGTGACCAACAATCCTGTGACCAACAATCCTGTGATTGCCTTCCTCCGCAACACCTGGCGTGGCCTGACCTCGATGGGCACCGCGCTGGTGCTGCTGTTCCTGCTGGCACTCGGCGCGGTGCCGGGCGCGCTGCTGCCGCAGCGCTCGCTCAACGCCGGCAAGGTCGACGATTACCTGGTCGAACACCGCCTCTACGGGCCGTGGCTGGACCGGCTGCAGATGTTCGACGTGTTCTCCAGCTTCTGGTTCACCGCCATCTACGTGCTGCTGTTCGTCTCGCTGGTCGGCTGTCTGACCCCGCGGATGATCGAGCACCTCAAGTCCCTGCGCGCGGTGCCGGTGCCCGCCCCGCGCAACCTGTCCCGGCTGCCCAAGCACGCCGAGGGGGAGCTGCCCGGGGAGCCACCGGCCGTCGCCGAAGCCCTCGCCGGACGGTTGCGGGGCTGGCGCACCGTGGTGCGCCCGAGCGCCGACGGCGGCGCCGAGGTGTCCGCGGAGAAGGGATACCTGCGCGAGTTCGGCAACATCGTCTTCCACCTGTCGCTGCTGGGCCTGCTGGTGGCGGTGGCCGCCGGCAAGCTGTTCGGCTACGAGGGCAACGTCATCGTCATCGCCGACGGCGGTCCGGGCTTCTGCTCGGCCTCGCCCTCGGCGTTCGACTCGTTCCGCGCCGGCAACACCGTCGACGGCACCTCGCTGAACCCGATCTGCATCAAGGTGAAGGATTTCGACGCCCACTATCTGCCCAGCGGGCAGGCGCTGTCGTTCGCCTCCGACATCTCCTATCAGGCCGGCGACGACCTGGCGGCCGACCACTGGCGGGACTACCGCCTGGAGGTCAACCACCCGCTGCGCATCGGTGGCGACCGCATCTACCTGCAGGGACACGGCTTCGCGCCGACGTTCACGGTGACCTATCCGAACGGGCAGACGCGCACCCAGACCGTCCAGTTCAAGCCGATGTCGCCGCAGACCCTGCTCTCGGAGGGCGCGATGCGGTTCGACCCGCCGGCCGGCATGTACGCCACCTCGCCCGAGCGCCGCAAACACCAGATCGGCATCGAGGGTCTGTTCGCCCCGACCGCCCAGTTCACCGAGATGGTCGGCAAGGACGGCAAGAAGGGCGAGGTGCTCTCGTCGAGCTTCCCGGAGATGCGTGACCCGGCCGTCGCGGTGGACATCTACCTCGGTGATACCGGACTGGACTCCGGCCGGCCGCAGTCGTTATTCGCCCTGGACCACAAGATGTTCGAGACCGGCCAGAAGACTCGGAGGAACCTGCGCGTCGGCGAGTCGGTCGATTTGCCCGACGGGGCCGTCGTCACCTTCGTCGGCGCCAAGCCCTTCGTGAACCTCCAGGTCAGCCACGATCCGGCGCAGGTGTGGGTGCTGGTGTTCGCGCTGACCATGATGGCCGGTCTGCTGGTTTCGCTGGTCGTGCGCCGTCGCCGGGTGTGGGCGCGGATTGAGCCCGACCCAGTGCACCCGGGTACGGTAAGGGTCGACCTGGGCGGGTTGGCGCGTACCGACAACTCCGGTTGGGGCGACGAGTTCGAGCGGTTGACCGCCCAGCTCCTCGGACCCGGAGTCGCTTCTGCTGGGAGATTCGGATGAACACAGAGCACGTCAACATCGGGCTGGCCCGCTATTCGGACGCAGCATTCACCTCGACGATCGTGGTCTTGGTGTTGGCGCTGCTGCTGCTGGCCACCGAACTGGCCTACAGCCGCAGCCGCCGGGTGACCGAACGGCAGCTGGTCGGCGCGGGTGCTCCGGTCGACGCGGCCGCCGACCGGCCCGGCGTCATCGCCGAGGCACCCCGGCGGTCGGGCGAGGAGCGGGTGGGCCGGGCCGGCCTGGCGCTGGTCTACCTGGGCATCGCGCTGCTGGCGGCCTGTATCGTGCTGCGCGGCCTGTCCACCTCGCGGGTGCCGTGGGGCAACATGTACGAGTTCATCAACCTGACCTGTCTGTCCGGCCTGGTGGCCGCCGCGGTCGTGCTGCGCCGGCCGGCCTACCGGTCGCTGTGGGTGTTCGTGTTGCTGCCGGTGCTGATCCTGCTGGCGGTGTCGGGCAAGTGGCTCTACGCCAACGCCGCCCCGGTGATGCCGGCGCTGCAGTCCTACTGGCTGCCGATCCACGTGTCGGTGGTCAGCCTGGGCTCCGGGGTGTTCCTGGTCGCCGGTGTGGCCAGCATGCTGTTCCTGCTCAAGACGTCCAAGTGGGGACAACCGGGAGCGACGGGCCCGATCGCGAACCTGGTCGCCAAGCTGCCCGACGCGGCGACGCTGGACCGGATCGCCTACCGCACCACCATCTTCGGCTTCCCTGTCTTCGGCTTCGGCGTCATCTTCGGCGCGATCTGGGCCGAGGAGGCCTGGGGCCGGTTCTGGGGCTGGGACCCCAAGGAAACCGTCAGTTTCATCGCCTGGGTGGTCTACGCCGCCTACCTGCACGGACGTTCGACGGCCGGCTGGCGTGACCGTCGCGCCGCCTGGATCAACGTTGTTGGCTTCGTGGCGATGGTGTTCAACCTGTTCTTCATCAACCTGGTCACCGCCGGCCTGCACTCGTACGCCGGCGTCGGCTGAAACAAGGAGCTTTTGTGTCCGAGCAGTCTTCCCACGGCCTCGATGATCAGCCCGGCCGCGATGTCGAGGACGCGCCGACCAGCCTGATCGAACCGGTGCCCGCCGATCTGCCCCGGTTGGGCACGCACGGCGATTTCCGCGCCGAGCGGCGCTTCGTGTCCCCGGCGCCGATGAACCCGGTCCCGATGACCCCGCCGACCGGGATGCCGGCCGTCGACCCGTTCGGTGGCGCGCCCAGCTTCCCGGGCGGGCTGTTCGGCGGCGATCCGGGCACCGCGCCGGTGCCCCGCCCG
>Ga0209023_10007748_pt1 | contig 10923 bp, 8 predicted proteins | sample LakOneMetagenome_FD_187468 | JGI IMG/M metagenome (GOLD analysis project Ga0209023, IMG submission 187468) | Freshwater and sediment microbial communities from Lake Erie, Canada (SPAdes) (version 2) | ecosystem: Environmental > Aquatic > Freshwater > Lentic | place: Lake Erie, Canada | collected...
CTAAATCCGTCACATCATCTAAATCGACCAACACGCCATCGACACGGGCACGGACAAACCCTTGCGCACGGAGTTGTTCAAACAGCAGCGCATGTTCACCTTTACGGTCTCGGACGACAGGTGCCATAAGCATCAGCGCAGTGCCTTCAGGCATGGCTTTGACGCTATCAACCATTTGGCTGACGGTTTGCGCGACCATCGGCAAATCATGTTCAGGGCAAAAAGGCGTACCGACGCGTGCATAAAGCAAACGTAAGTAATCGTAAATTTCCGTAATCGTACCAACAGTCGAACGCGGATTATGGCTCGTTGATTTTTGCTCAATTGCAATCGCAGGAGATAAGCCTTCAATGCTATCGACTTCAGGTTTATCCATTTGCGACAGGAATTGGCGTGCGTACGCTGACAAACTTTCAACGTAACGACGCTGACCTTCCGCATAAAGCGTATCAAATGCCAGCGAAGATTTACCTGAACCTGAAAGACCCGTGATGACGACAAATTTATCGCGAGGAATATCGAGCGAAATGTTTTTCAGGTTATGCGTGCGTGCGCCACGAATACGGATATAACTTTGACTCATTATTGATTACTCATCGCTTTTTTACTCGTAGGGCGGAACGCAGGTTTTGAATATCGTTGGTTAATATAAAGATCAAAAGCTAAATCCCTTCCAACCTCCCTTTGCAAAGGGAGTAGCTTTCCTCCCTCCTTAGAAAAAGGAGCGCGCGGTAGTACTGCGCGGGGGAGGATTTTGCTTTTGACTTTCACAGCAATTATAGATGAAGCAATTGTGACGTAAAACAAGGGTCATGTGAGTAATCATTACACTAATAAATCATATAAAAAGAGATGTCATAGCTGTAGTTTGATTCAGCGTATAATGCGTCATCCATTTTTCACGCTTTGTTTTAGGTTTGTATGAATTCCTCCGAGTTACGGGCAACATTTGCGTTAGGCAGTATTTTTGCCTTGCGAATGTTGGGTCTGTTTATGATTGTGCCAGTCTTTGCAATTTATGGGCAGTCGTATACGGGAGCAACGCCTGCGTTAATTGGTTTAGCCATCGGTATTTATGGCTTGTCACAGGCTATTTTGCAAATTCCGGTGAGTTTGTTGGCGGATCGTACTTCTCGAAAGCCATTAATTGTCATAGGGCTACTGATTTTCGCTATTGGCGGCGCAATTGCTGCGAACTCAACCTCAATCTGGGGTGTCATTTTAGGTCGTGCGATTGCAGGCGGCGGCGCTGTATCAGCTGTAGTCATGGCGTTGCTTGCCGATGTCACGCGAGAAGAACATCGCGGTAAAGCGATGGCAGCGATGGGCATGAGCATTGCGCTGTCCTTTATTATTGCGTTCAGTTTAGGGCCGATATTGACCCACAAAGTCGGTTTGTCTGGTCTGTTTTGGTTGACGTCGATTGCGGGCATATTGGCAATGGGTTTATTGCTCATCGTGCCGACGCCGATGCGCGCACTCACTCAAAATCCGCTAGGTATTAAAAAACAACTGCATTCAATTCTAAAACTGCCTGATTTAAATCGTCTGCATTTCTCGATTTTCAGTCTGCATTTATTAATGACAGCCGCCTTCGTATTAATTCCAAGTCAATTGGTTGAATACGCACACATTCCTGTGCATGAACATGGTTGGGTCTATCTACCGTTATTGTTGTTCGGATTTATTCTCGCGATTCCTGCGATTATCGTTGCGGAAGCCAAACGTCGAATGCGCCGCATTTTTGTGAGTGGCGTTGCGCTGATTGCTGCTTCACTAGTGATTTTGACGATCTTCGACCAAACTCGTGTCGGTTTGCTGGTAGGGATTGGTTTGTTCTTTATAGCCTTTAATACCTTGGAAGCCTTATTGCCGTCATGGCTGGCCAAGCGCGCGCCAGTCGCCGCAAAAGCCACTGCAATGGGCGTCAATGCGTCGAGTCAATTCCTGGGTGCATTCTTTGGTGGCGTGTTGGGTGGTCAGTTGTTGACTCATCTCAATTCGCAAGTCAGTTGGGCGATTCTGGCAGGCGTTGCTTGCGTATGGTTGGTCGTTGCAGCAAAACTCATATCACCACCGTATTTGTCGAGTTTGGCGGTGCGTTTGCCTGATCATTCTGATAAACCACATGGTGTGAATGAGTGGGTTGTCAATTTGTTAGACGTTGATGGGGTTGAAGATGTCGTGGTTTTGCTTGAACAACGCGTTGCCTATTTAAAAATTGATAAAACTAAAATGAATGAGTTGACCCGTGCACAACTGTCAAATCTCTTAGGTCAAAATGTTCAAATATAGGGATGCTTTTTTTAATTAACTGGTTTAAAGTCGTCGGACTTAAAATTAAGTTATCGAATGAGGAAAGTCGCTATGCGTGGTGTAAATAAAGTAATTCTGGTGGGTACTTTGGGTCGTGATCCTGAAACAAAATCATTTCCAAATGGTGGTTCAGTCACTCAATTCTCGATTGCCACCAGTGAAAGCTGGAAAGATAAAAATACCGGTGAACCACGAGAAGAAACAGAATGGCATCGTATCGTTCTGAATAATCGTCTTGGTGAAATTGCTCAGCAATATCTCAAGAAAGGTAGCAAAGTGTATATCGAAGGCAGCCTGCGTACTCGTAAGTGGACTGACAAAGAAGGTGTAGAGCGTTATAGCACCGAAGTTCGTGGTGACTCAATGCAAATGCTGGATAGCAAAGGTCAGGGTGGCGGTCAAAGCCAAGGTGATTATGAGCCTTACGCTGCAAGCCAAAGCGCTCCTGCAAAACCAGCGGCAAGTGCACCAGCACAAAGCAGTTATTCACCCAATGATTTAGATGATGATCTACCGTTTTAATTAGCCGCATATTACCTTGACCATTGTGTTGGGTAATATCAGTTGAAAATGACGTTCTTTAATTCTTTGGAGTTAAAGAACGTTTTTTTATGAAAAAATAATCCACGTTATATTGTTTTTTGAGTTTCTTCCTATATGATTCATATCAACGTGTTGTATATTATTTTTGATAAAAATCTTTGTTGTTCATGGGTATGGAAATTATGACAACAGGGTAAAGATAATCTTTTAAACATGTGTTTAATTATTGCTATTTGTGTTTTTATTTTATTTTCGTTCGATTCATATATTTTACATTGATGGGATAAATTATGAGTACTGATCTAAGTCACCTATCTGTTGCTGAACTTGAGCGTGTTATTAGCGAAGCAAAAACCTTGGTTGAAACTAAACAGGTGGATGCAATTAAAGACGGCTATGCCCAAATCGTAAAAATTGCACGCGATTTGAATATGTCCTTGGAAGAGCTGATTGCTGCAGGGCGTGAAAAAGGTTCGCGTACTAAATCTAAATCCGCATCACGGAAGCCCGTTGAGGCGCGTTATCGTAATCCACAAAATACCAACGAAACATGGACTGGTCGTGGCAAAGCACCGCGTTGGTTAGCAGCCAAGATTGCGAAGGGTGCGAAGAAAGAAGACTTCCTGATCTAATTGATGCAATCAATCATTCAGTAAATGCTTAAAAAGCACTCGATTCTTCGGGTGTTTTTTTATATTTGACGCGGTTCGATGACTTTGTCCATGTTGTAGTTTGGTGTGGACGCTGTAATGTCCTATAGTAGAATGCGTTTCAGGGATGTTGTTTGTCATAAATATTGCGCATAATCGGGGATAGGGATGTCATTAATTTGGGTGAGTGGTTTGTGAGCCGAGTTGCGCCGTTGAATAAAAAAAATCGACCAAGTGGATATTGGTGGGCAGTTGCGTTTGTCATGCTGTTATCTTTTATCGTCCTGCAATTACCTGCGGCTTGGATTTTGGCGCGTGTCATGCCGAGCAATCCTTATCTGGATAATGTCAGCGGCAATATCTGGCATGGACAAGGCGATTGGCATTATCAAAATGTACAAGGTGTAGTCTCATGGCAAGCTCGTCCGTGGACGCTGCTATTATTACGTTTAAGTGCGGATGTCAGCTTAAAAACAGGCGATACCGAACTGCAAGGCATTGTCTCCAAAGGTCTTAAACATTGGTCAGTCGGTGCGCTGAATGGTCGCGTTCAACCTGATACCTTACAAGCCGTTCTGCCATGGCAATGGCCAAGCAGTCCGCTGATGATTAAAGATGTCTCTGTCAATCAATCGACCAGCCAAGCATTCTCTGCTGCAGAAGGGCAGTTGAGCTGGGGAGGTGGTCTGATTAGCTATCCTTATGAAGGTCGTACCGAGCGTGCGACACTCCCGCCGTTATTAGGTGAAATTTCGCTGGATAAAGAGCGTTTACACCTCGCGCTAACCAATGGACAAAAAGAACGGATGGGTGATTTTTATCTGTCACCACAGTCGGATGCCCAGAAAAATATGATGATTGATGTGCAATTGACGCAACGCTTACTGCTGAATGTCGCGGGTTATCATGGTCAAGCGGGATTGGATACTGCGGTGATTTCATTGCGTCAGCCCTTAAATACTTTGGGGGCAATGTAAATGGTTAGACGTTTGACAAAAATTCGCCCTTCGCTATTCTCAGTTACTAAGTTAGATACGGTTGCGCCGTGGTTATTGTTTCTCACTATCGGTTGGTTGTGTTGGCAGCTTGCCAGTGTGTTCTGGTTGCTCATCACGCCGCCAACAGCACCGCAAGCACGTATGGTTGCGCTGGGAGGTAGCTCGACCAGCAATATTCCGAATGTGATTGGCTTTAAACTCTTTGCCGAAAATAGCTCTGCCAGCGGCGCGCCTTCACAACCAAATGTGCCAATGACCTTGGAAGGGGTGTTTGTTGCACAACCAGCCAGTCGTTCGGCCGCAGTGATTAATGTCAATAATGCTTCGCTGCGCTATCGTGTCGGTCAGAAGATTGACGGGACGAGTTACCAGTTATCTGCGGTGAGTTGGAATCAAGTGACCCTGCAAGGCGATGATGGAACGATGCAGCAACTCAAATTCGGCGATAGTAATGCTTCTGCCATTAGCAATGCACCCGTTGCTGTGGGTCAAGTCACGCCAAACGCAAACCAACAAGCGCAAGCGGCACTGAGCAATGCGATTCAGCAAATGAGAACTAATCCAAATGCCTATCTTGGGCAAATGGGACTCTCTACCGCAGGCGGCAAAGGCTACGAAGTCACCAATAATGTCTCTCCAAACGTTCGTGCGCAAATGGGTTTACGAGCGGGCGATAGGATTATTTCGGTCAATGGCCAGCCTGTTGGGAATCCAGCCACTGATGCGCAATTATTACAGCAAGTTCAGCAAAGTCGTAATGCTCAAGTGCAAATTCAACGTGGTGAGCAAACCCTGACCGTACAGCAGAACTTTTAAGCGAAGCCTCATGATGAAGAGTATTAAGTTTTGAAGATTAAAATGAAAAAGACCAACGTCTTACTGACACAATTATCAACATCAAAGCCAATGGATTTGCCTGACATGATGCCAACGTTCAAAACCACCCGTCGTATTACGCCTTGGCTTGCTGTGCCATTATTGACGATGTTGGCGTTTCCTGCGTTTGCACAAACATGGAAAATTAACTTACTGAATGCAGATATCAATGCCTTTGTCTCGGAAGTGGCTGACATTACCGGTAAAAACTTTGCTGTCGATCCGCGCGTAAAAGGCAACATCACGGTCATTTCGAATAAAGCTTTGAATCGCGATGAAGTGTATGAATTATTCCAAGGCGTGATGAATGTCAATGGCGTGGTGGCGATCCCATCAGGTAACACCATTAAACTCGTCCCTGATGTGAATGCAAAGCAATCGGGTGTACCGTTTGATTTCCGCAATAAGTCGCGCGGTGAAGGGGTCGTCACGCGTGTTATTTGGCTAGACAATACTAACCCGAATGACCTTGTCCCTGCACTGCGTCCGCTGATGTCGCAGTTTGCACATCTTGCTGCCGTACCAGGAACCAATGCTTTGATCGTCTCTGATCGAGCGCAAAGCATTCAGCAATTGACTGAATTGGTACGTTCACTTGATGGCGGTGCGGATGATAAATTAGAAATTATTCCGCTCAAAGAAAGCAATGTTGATGACATCATGACGCAGATTGATTCATTGACATCCACTTCTGCAGTGAAGGATGTGCGTGGTTCAAGGTTGCGCATCATTGCCGATAGTCGTAGCAATCGCTTATTGGTCAAAGGCGATGAAAAAGCTCGGCAACGCATCAGAGCGTTGGTTAAACAGTTGGATGTTGCGCCGAGCGATATCTTGGGTGGCATGCGGGTATTCCGCTTAAAAAACGCCAGTGCAAAATCTATGGCAACCATGTTGCAAGGGCTGTTGGCAGGTAGCGGAAGTAGTGCGAATAAATCTAGTAGCTATTCTCCGAGCTCTACGTCAAGCAGTTCAACGCCAGATACCAATGCAAGTAGTTCAACTAATAATAGTTCAAGCAGTAGTAATAGTGCGCCGACTGTTTTCTCGGTAAATGGCGTCAATATCATTGCCAATGAAGAGTTGAACTCAATTGTCGTTAAAGCTGATCCCGCGATGATGCGTCAGATAGCGAGTACCATTGATCAGCTTGACGTGCGTCGCGCACAGGTATTAATTCAAGCTGCAATTGTTGAGGTATCAGGCAGTAATGTTGAGCAGTTGGGCGTGCAATGGGCATTGGGTAATTCTTCTAGTGGCGTGGGCTTGATCAATTTCACCAATGGCGGTGCGAGTCTTGCAAAAATCGTTGCTGGCGCGGCGACTAAGAGTTATTCGTCGATAGCTCCACCTGCCGGGGCATTGTTGGGCTTCGGTTCAAGCAAGACAGGTAGTAATGGTCAGACCAGCTTTTATGGTGCGGTACTTAATGCGCTCAATACAACGAGTGGGGCAAATTTGATTTCTGTACCTTCGGTCATGGCCTTGGATAATGTCAAAGCGGAAATGGTGGTGGGGCAGAATGTCCCCTTCATTACAGGCACGACCGCGACTTCGGCGTCAGTAGGGGGTACAACGACACCGTTTACGACAGTTGAGCGTAAGGACGTTGGGGTGACGCTGAAGGTCACGCCGCATATTGGTGAGGGTGGTACGCTGCGTTTGGAAGTAGAGCAAGAGGTATCGTCCATCGCGCCGACCAGCAGTTTGGGTGCAGCAACATCGGATTTAGTCACCAATAAGCGTTCGGTAAAAACGACAGTGCTTGCGGATAATGAACAAACGATTGTGCTTGGTGGCATGATGCAAGATGATAATAATCAATCGCTTGATCAGGTTCCTGGTTTGGGTCGTATTCCATTGATCGGTGCGCTATTCCGCTCGAAAGCAAGTTCGTATACCAAGAATAATTTATTAATCTTTTTACAGCCGACCATCTTACGTGACGGAAATAATGTAGACAGTTTAAGTCAAGAGCGTTATAACCAGATACGAGTTCTTCAATTAGAGCTCGATCCAAAAGGGAATTTTAATCGTTTGCCGTTAAATGTGAATCAGGTCTATGCAAAAGCATCGACGGATGTGAATCCTGCGTTGACTTCAGCCATTAGATCCAATTTTGCATCGCGATCAAATGATACAAAAAATACAACAACACCAACGGCCGTATCTAAGTGAGTACAGTGATCTATCTCCATAACTTGCTTAATGATTCAACTCAATAAAACGTCACCTTCGCAAGGCGCGCTTTAACGGTCTTGTCGCAAATGATGTGTAATTGAGAGCCTTTCAGAAACAAGGAGTTTCAAATGTCACAGATCAGCGAAAAAAAAGGCGTTACGATTGCTCATTTTGAACAGATTCAAGCGGTATTTTTTGATTTAGACGGAACCTTGGTTGATTCGGCGGCGGATATCATGCGCGCCGTGAATTTTGCACTTTATGATATTGGTGTTGATCCTGTCACAAACGCGCAAGTGCGAATGTGGGTGGGGCGTGGTGCGAGTCGTTTAATTCAGTGTGTCCGCGAATGCCGTGGCATCGCACAAGAGCGCCACGATGAATTATTAACTGCTTTTTTGAAACATTATCAAGACGAAGTCTGCGTCGATAGTAAGGTTTATGTAGGCGTCCGCGAATTCCTTGACTGGTGTCATGAACAAAAACTTCATGTCGCCTGTATTACCAATAAACCTTACGCTTCAACATTGAAATTGCTTAAAGCATTGAATCTACTCGGTGATTTTTCGTTAATTCTGGGCGGTGATAGCTTGGAACACCGTAAGCCTCATCCTGCACCGATGCTACATGCTTTGGCGCATTTCGGTGTAAAGGCCAATCAAGCAGTCATGATTGGTGATTCGCGCAACGATATCGAATCTGCTCATGCAGCTTCTATTCCCTGTATTGCTGTGCGTTATGGCTACAACCATGGTGAGCCGATTGCGTATTGCGAGCCTGATCTGGTGCTTGATTCATTGGTTGAATTATTATAAATTAGTTAACGGTTCTGAATGAAGTTCAGAGCCGTTTTTCCTTATTTTGTTATAGAGAACATCATGACTTATCCAACAGGCGGGTTGCGCTGGCGTCGCTAATACAGGTTTCACCGTGTGGTGATGCTTTTTGTTTGCGCTATTTGTGCCGAGCGTTTCTGAGATTTCCTGATTTGAGATGAGTAAATAAAATGATGAACCTTTCCGAGTTTGAACGGCTGGTTGCTGCTGGCTATCGCCATATCCCTGTATTCCGCCAACGCCTTGCTGACACAGATACACCTGTGTCGGTTTTTGCACGCTTGCGTGCGAGTGGACAAAGTGGGACGCGTTATTTATTTGAGTCTGTCGATGGTGGTGAGCGCTGGGGCCGTTATTCAATCATCGGTTTAGGCTCGGGAACGGTATTGCAGTATCGTCAAGGCGAAATGCGCGTTCAGCATCCAAATGCGACTATTGATGCGATTGCGTGCTCTGATCCATTTGAATTTATTCGTGAGTTCCAAAAAACTTTTATAACTCCTCCGGTCTCGGAAACGCCTGCATTGCCTAGTTTTACTGGGGGTTTGGTTGGTTATTTTGCTTATGACTCGGTGCGTTATATTGAGTCGCGTCTTAAAAATGTTCCTGAATCAGATCCAATTAACCTCCCTGATATTTGGTTAATGGTGTCGGATACGGTCATTGTCTTTGATAGCTTACGCGATACTTTGTCACTGATCACTCATGCGGATAGTCAGGAACCTAATGCCTACGAGCGTGCGCTTGAACGATTGGATGAGTTGGAGCGACAACTCGCAGCGCCATTAAAATTAATTGCAAAACCGCATACTGCACCTGTGTTTACCTCGCATACGGGTGATCAGAAGTTTATGTCTGATGTGCAACGTATACAGGAATACATCAAGGCTGGCGATGTGATGCAAGTTGTGCCGAGTCAGCGCATGAGTAGTCCATTTGATGGCGATGCCTTGTCGGTTTATCGAGCGTTACGCCATTTAAATCCTTCGCCATATATGTTTTTGGTTGACGGTGTGACACTGGATGATGCAAAAGGGCAGGCGAAACCCTTTCATTTGGTTGGTTCATCCCCTGAAATTTTAACCCGACTTGAAAATGGCATTGTCACTGTCCGTCCGCTGGCAGGTACACGTCCTCGTGGAAAAACACCTCAAGAGGAGGCGGCGCTTGAAGCGGATTTACTCGCCGATGCAAAAGAAATTGCTGAACATCTTATGCTGATTGATCTTGGGCGAAATGATGCGGGACGTGTAAGTCAAATCGGGCAGGTGAAAGTCACTGAGCGGATGACCATTGAGAAATATTCCCATGTGATGCATATCGTGTCGAATGTTGAAGGGAAAGTTCGACCAGAACTCGATGCTTTAGATGTCTTTAAGGCTACATTCCCTGCGGGAACGTTATCGGGTGCACCGAAAATTCGTGCCATGGAGATTATTGATGAACTCGAACCTGTGAAGCGCGGTGTGTTTGGTGGCGCAGTGGGTTACCTCGGATGGCACGGTGAGATGGATACGGCCATTGCTATTCGCACCGCTGTCATTGCCGATCAAAAAGTTCATGTACAAGCAGGTGCGGGCGTTGTTGCGGACTCAGTTCCAGCAAGTGAATGGAATGAAACACTTATAAAAGCTCGCGCAGTGATCAAAGCGGTTGAATTATCAGCAAACGGTTTGCTTTTTTAGTTTTTTTGAAAAAAGGGGCTTGTCACAGAAAAATCGTCTGTTACAATGCACCCCGCTTCGATGCAGTTATTGATGTGAAGTTTTAGCCGGTATAGCTCAGCTGGTAGAGCAACTGACTTGTAATCAGTAGGTCCCGAGTTCGATTCTTGGTGCCGGCACCATATTAAGTTTGCGTTTAGATTTTAATTTTTAAACGTTCAGATGTGTGATGGGAAACGTTCGATAGTGTTGTTGATGTGATTTGATTTGTGTTTATTTGATTAAATATAAGTCATATGTCGGTGAGGTTCCCGAGTGGTTAAAGGGATCAGACTGTAACTCTGACGCGAAAGCTTCGAAGGTTCGAATCCTTCCCTCACCACCATATTCGAGTTTGTTAAACGTTGTAACCAGTTGTGCGGGAGTAGCTCAGTTGGTAGAGCGTCAGCCTTCCAAGCTGAATGTCGCGAGTTCGACCCTCGTCTCCCGCTCCAAATTACAAGTGGCATAGTTTTTGTTGTTGAGCTTGTTCTGCTCTCCTATAAAGCAAGTTGTGCTCTTATAGCTCAGTGGTAGAGCACTCCCTTGGTAAGGGAGAGGTCTCCAGTTCAAATCTGGATAAGAGCTCCATTATTTGTAAAATGAATTTTTGATGTGAATTGTGTTGACTGGCAGGCCTGAGTGCCTGCTTGTTGTTTTGGTGCAAGGCATTAAGTTTTTGAAAAAGTTTGCAGAAATTAAGTTGGTTTGTACTGTTGTAGTTCGTAATCGGCAATGGTGCTGTTTTACGAAATATTTAAATAAGCCGGATAAATTAAACATCCGACGTGAACGAGGGAGACTCTCATGGCGAAGGCCA
>Ga0209023_10007749_pt1 | contig 10922 bp, 8 predicted proteins | sample LakOneMetagenome_FD_187468 | JGI IMG/M metagenome (GOLD analysis project Ga0209023, IMG submission 187468) | Freshwater and sediment microbial communities from Lake Erie, Canada (SPAdes) (version 2) | ecosystem: Environmental > Aquatic > Freshwater > Lentic | place: Lake Erie, Canada | collected...
GGGGGCGGTCCGCAGGGGCCGAAGGGCCGTCGATCCTCGTGGCTGAGCGGCGGCCGGTGGATGCTTCCGGCGGGCGCCGTGGCGACCCTGGCGGTCGTCGTGGTGGTGGCGAGCTCGAACCTGGGCGGCCAGGGCGACTCCGCTCAGATGGAGAGCATCCCCCATACGTCCATGAAATTGGACAGCGCGCCAGAGAGCAGCCCATCTGTTTCGGGGGAGCCCGCATACCCAGCTGCTTCGGCGGATTCCAGCGCCGGCAAGATCGCCCCCGGCACCGAGAACCGCAAGGTGGAACGCAACACCCAGCTGACGCTCTCCGCCAAGGCCGAGGACGTGCGCGGCGTCTCCGACGAGGTGATCTCGATCACCCGCTCGCTCGACGGCATCGTCGCCTCCTCCCAGGTCAACGAGACCAAGTCACGGTCGACCGCGACCCTCGAACTCACGATCCCGACCCGCAACATGGACGCCGCCCTCGACCGGATGACCGACCTGGCCGACGTCGATTCGCTGAACGAGACGACCGACGACATCACGAAGCCGTTCGTCAGCGCGCAGGATCAGGTCAAGGACGCGAAGGCAAAGCGCAAGGAGCTCCTCGACGCGCTGGGCAACGCGACGACGGACGCCGAGGCCCAGGCCCTGACGATCCGGATCGCCGACGCACGCCGCGAGATCGCCCGGGCCGAGGCGGCCTTCGACCGGATCGCGCGCAAGGCGCGGCTGTCCGATCTGAGCGTGACCGTCGCCAGCAACCCCAACGCCTCCGACCAGCGCTCGCTCGGCGACTGGTTCGACGACGCGGTCGACGTCCTTCGCGGCATCGCCGGCGTCCTGCTCGTCTCCGCCGCGGTCCTGGTCCCGCTCGGGCTCATCGCAGGGTTGATCGCTCTGATCGCCTCACGCCTACGTCGCCGCAGCCGCGAGAAGTCCCTGGACTAGCCCCCGGCTAGAGCTGCTCGAAGTCGGACTTACGGGCTCCGCAGACCGGGCAGAACCAGTCGTCGGGGATGTCCTCGAACTCGGTCCCCGCGGGGATGCCGCCGTCGGGGTCACCCTCGGCAGGGTCGTAGACGTAGCCGCACGAGGTGCAGATCCATTGCTGATTCGGGGCGGTCTCGGACATCGGCCGGGGAGCCTAACGTAGAGTGGCCGGATCGTGGATGAGCCCGCCCTGCCCCGTCCTGCCGCCACGGTCGTCCTGCTCAGGCGGGGCGGCAAGCACGTCGAGCGCGGCCTCGAGATCCTCATGCTCCGCCGCGACTCCGAAGCGCGCTTCATGCCCGGCGTCTGGGTCTTCCCGGGCGGCGCCGTCGACCCCGAGGACCACAACGACGCAGCCTCCATGGACTCCGACATCGATGCCGACGAGCTCGCCCACAGGATCTGCGGCGCCCGCGAGGTCGGCGAGGAAGCCGCCGTCCCCCTCGAGGCGTCCGGCCTGCACCCCTGGTCGCGCTGGGTGACGCCGGCGATGGTCCCGATCCGCTTCGACACCCGCTTCTACGTCGCCCTCGCGCCGCCCCACTGCAAGCCCGAACCGGACATGGCCGAGGTCGACATGGCCCGCTGGCTCTCCCCCTCCCTCGCCCTCGAGGAACACAGCCGCGACGAGCTGGCGCTGTCCTTCCCGACCATCAAGCACCTCGAAGAACTCGCCACCTTCCCCCACGCCGACGCCGTCATCGAAGAGGGCATGACCCGCCGCGTCAAACCGATCACCCCCCAGGTCCGCGGCGACCGCGACAACTTCGAGGTCCTCCTCCCCGGAGACCCCGGCTTCACCGATTAGACAACCCCGCGGTGTTATCGCTCGGCAAGGGCGTCAGGTTGCTGGTGGGGTGGGCAGTCGGAGATCACTGGCACGGATTCTGTAGCCCATAGCTACAAAATCCGTGCCACCACCACGAAAACTCCCTCGGCAGGCGGGTGAACGGTGGGCGGCCGCCCCGAAACCTTCCCTTCTCAGCCCAAGCCAACTCCCACCCGCCCCTATCCCGGGAACGGCTCCATGCCCGCGTACCAGGGGCCGGTCGGGTAGGTCGCCGCGCCGTCCTCCTCCAGCTCGGCGCGGACGCGGCGGAAGAGCTCGCCGGCGTTCTTCAGCGCCAGCTCCAGCTCGGCGCGGGTGAGCTCGCGGAGGTGCCAGTTGAAGTACAGCTGGCGATCGGACGCGCCGAAGTCGACCTCTCGGTCGATCGTGGTCGCCCAGTCGAGGAACCCGGGGCTGAACAGCTCGCGCAGGGCGATCGGGTCGTGGCCCTTCGGCACGGTCGCGATGAAGCGCTCGTTGAAGTCGATGCTCTCGAACTTGACGCGCAGCCGGCTCATCTTGCGCGCCTGTTCGTCCGGCGTCGACTCGATCGACTCGACGTCGAAGGCCGGAACGACGGAGGTGAGGTCGGGCATGTGAGCCTTCGCGAGCAGGGCCCGCGGCAGGACGGTCTTCTTGAACAGGCTGCCGTCCTCGTACTCGTCGGAGTCGCAACTCGCCCCCCAGAACTCCGGCGCCAGTTCTCCCGTCAGCCGATTGGAGCCGCCCGGGCAGAGCGCCGGCGGAGCGTCGCGCGGGTTGATGCCGCCGACCTCCTCGTAGGTGAGGCCGCGGTCCTCGGCCACCGCCCGGACCGCCGCGACCCAGGCCTCGCGCTGCTCGGCCGGCTTCAAGCTCGCGCCAGGTCGTCGCGGCCCTGCTCGACGAGGAGTTCGCGGTAGCGGAGGAAGACCGGCTTCAGGAGCGGCACGAACCTGAGGATCTTGGCCGTGGGGCCCGTCGCCGCCATGTCCCCGTGCGCGAGCGCGAGCGGGACGTTGACCTCTCCGAGCCAGAAGCGATGGGCGACGTCGGCCTTCATCGTCATGACGATCTCCGGCACCAGCTCGGAGTCGCCGAACTCGACCCGGCTCTCGCCAGGGCGCAGGCTGATCGTGATCACCGAGTCCGGCTCGCTGTACTCGCTGCGGACGACCGTGTCGGCCTGCTGCATCCCGAGATCCTCGTCCTCCCCCGCGATTTCCAGCATCCGGCCGAGAGTCCCGTAGACCTCCTGGGCGTCAGCGAAGTAAGCCACCTGTCAAGCCTACGGCTAAGGGGCCTTGGAGACCTGCGGGAACTGAGTGCCCCCGAACTCGTCCTTGAAGGGCGGAGCCGTGAAGCAGGGTGCGAACGCCTCCTGGGTGCCCGGGATGGTGCCGGGCGGGTTGGGCTCGTCATAGGTGGAGACGGTCGGCGAGCCGCCGTCGCCGGCGAGCCGGTCCCCGCCGGTGTTGTCGCAATCGAAGTTGGGGAAGATCCCGAACTTCGAGGCGGTGCCCTGCTTGATGATGTCGCTGTAGGGAGCCAGGTAGCCGTTGCCGCGGTTCTCGGGCAGGCGGTTCGGATACACGGCGAGGGACTCCTGGGTGATGTAGCCGAGCTGCTTGAGAGCGTGGCGAGGCGCCGGCTGGCCGGGCTGCGGGGTCAGCTGGCCCGCCAGGCCGACGGGCGGGTTGGAGAGGAAATCGGTGATGTTGGAGCGGTAGTAGTTCAGCCAGGAGACGACCGGGGTCAGGTTGGCGAGGAACGGATCCATGTTCTTGAGCGTGGGCCGGAGTTCGTGCAGGAAGCTCGCGAGGGCGGGGAAGCCGCGCTTGGAGACCCGGTTGAGGTCGTTGAGGTCGTAGAAGAGCGAGCGCAGGTTCGGCGAGAGCTCGCGCACGCTGCGCAGCGTCGGGCTGATGTCGTTGGCGACCGGGAGGAGCTTCTTGACCAGCGGGTGAGTGTTCTTCTGGAACGCGTCGAGTCGCTGCAGCGTCAGCTGCGCCTCGTTCTCGAAGGTCGGGGCGATCTGGAAGAACTGACGCAGCGACTCGTCCTCGGAGGCGAGCGTCTCGAACGTCGTGTTGGAGCCGGTGATGGCGTCGGCGAGCTGGCCGTCGCGCTCGCTGAGCGCGTCGAAGACGGTCCCGGTGTCGCGAACGAGCCCCTGAAGCTGGTCACGCTGGCTGCGCAGCACGCCGAGCACGTCCGACGCGTCGCCGAGGAACGGGCCGAGGTTCCCGAGCGCGTCGTTGAGGTCGAGGCTGCGGCCCTTGATGGCGACCGCGGCGCCCTGCTGCCACTGCTGGAAGGCGTTCCGGGTCTCCGGATCGAGAGCGTTGAAGATGTCGTCGATCTGCGTCGCATCCTGGACCTGCGAGAGCGCCAGGTCGCCACCCTCGGGGATCGTCGAGACGTCCTCGGTAGATCCCTCCGGGTTGTTGGCGGCGGAGCCGAGCGAAACGGGCTCCCCGGTGCCGCCGGGCGTGCTGCCGGTGCTGAGCTCCACGTAGGTCTCGCCGAGCAGGGTCTTCTGTCTCAGGATCGCCGTCGTATCGCTGGAGATCGGGGCGAACTGCGGCTCGATCTCGATCTCGGCCTCGCTCGTGTCCTGTCCGTCGACCTGCTTGTCGACCGGGGCGAGGTCGACCGACTTCACCTTGCCGACGGACACGCCGCCGATCCGCACGTCCGACTCAGTTGCGAGCTGCGTCGCCTCCGGGAAGTAGGCGTTGATCCGGTAGCTCTCGGCCTTCAGCGGCACCGGCCCGCCGAACGAGACCCAGAGGAAGAGCAGCAGCAGGAAACACGAGAGCGTGAAGCCCACGGCGACCAGGATCTTGGAGATGGAGGGAGCCGACTTCTGCATCAGCAGGCCCCCGCAAACGGAGCACCGGGCGCGAACAGTTGCTGCAGGCCGGTGACGGCCGGCGCCAGCGGGCTCGACCCGAGCAGGGACACAGCCTCGTCGCAGCCGATCGTCAGGTAGATGCGGCGGTCGACGCCGTGTGCGTCCTGGACCTGGAAGACGGAGTTGGAGTTGTGGCCGAGCCAAGCCGCCCAGAACAGGTAGCCCTCGTCGCGGCCGGGCGTCCCCGGCGGCTCGGCGCCGTTGGGGTTGTAGGCCGCCATGTTGCCCAGCCGGTTGATCTTCTTGCCGACCACGGTCAGCTTCGGAGTGGCCTTGGCGAGGCGCCCCGCGGCCTTGTCCAGATCCCGGACCGGCCCGCGCGCGCTGCGCACGAACGGGCGGATCTCGCCCTTGATGATCGGCGTCGTCTTCAGAGCCAGCTTCTTGGTCGAGGAGTTGACCTCCTCGAGGTTGCGCGCGAACGGCCGCAGGTCGTCGAACGCCGGCCCGAGCTGATCCGCGAACTGGCTGATGTGGTCGAGCGCGAGCGTCGACTTCTGGAGCGTCCCGGGAAGCAGCTGGATGGCGCGCCGGACGCTCGGATCCTGGTCGGCGATCGCGCCGATCGTCGTGTTCGACTGCTCGACGAGATCGGTCAGGCTCTGCTCGCTGCGGCCGACCTCCTTCGTCAGCAGATTGAAGTTCGTGACCAGGCGTCGCAGGTTGTCCTTGCGCTCGGCGACCTTCGAGTTGATCTTGTCGACGTCCATCGTCAGCGGCCCCAGCGACCCGAGGACGCGACCGAGGTTCTTGCCCTGCCCGTCGAGCGCCTGGCCGCCGCTGACGAGCAGCAGCCGCAGATATGCCTGCGTGTCGGAGTCGAGGGCGCCGAGGACCTCGTCGAGGTTCACGTCCGGCGCGGTGTTGGCCAGCTGGACCGTGCCGCCGTCGTCGATCTCACCGGCCTTCTGGGTTCCCGGATCCATCTCGAAGAACATGTCCTTGAGACCCGTCTGCGGCCGCAGCAGGATCGTGGCGTCCTTGTAGACCGGCAGGAAGTCGCGGTCGACACCGAAGGTCACGACGGCAACGCCGTTCTCGAGCGAGACGTCCTCGACATCGCCGACCTTCACGCCGGCGACGCGCAGCGTCTGGCCCTGGCCGGGAACGACCGCCTGGGCCGTCTGGAATTCCGCCTTCAGCTCGAAGGGCTTCGTCTCGAGAAGCGGGATGCGGAGTCGCTGGTGCTGGACGATCACGTAGGCCGAGCCGAGCCCGACGACGAGCAGGAGCGCGATCGCCACGAAGTCGCGGAGATGCTTGCGGATCGCGGTGCCCATCAGTTCCCACCCCCGGAGCCGTACGGCGAGTAACGCGCGTAGAACCGGCGCAGGTCCTTCATCGCGTCCTTCTGGAGGCCCGTCGACTTGGCCTTCTCGCCGTCGTCCTTGGCCTGTGCCGCCTCCCCGAAGGTCTGCAGCGTGCTGCGAGCGTCGTCGACGAGGCCCGCGGCCGCGCTGCCGGGGGCCGGCGTCGCGCCGAGCTCCGACGGCGCACTCGTAGGCGCCGGGCCGGGCGAGTTGGCCGCCTTCAGGTTTGGCGGATCCTGGTTCTCGCACGGCGCGTCCGGGTTGAACGGGGGCTTCACCGATGCGGTGCGCGGCGGCATCGAGCCGTCGATCGGGAACGGCGTCACGCCGGCCAGGTTCTCGCCGGTCGTCTGGTCGGTGAGCTGAACGGTGTTCGAGCCGCCCCCGCCGATGACCCGGATGTACTGGCCGTTGGCGTCGCCCGAGCGGCTCTCGCCGGAGATTCCGGCGAGCCCGTAGCCGGTCTCCTCGAAGACCGACCCGTTCGGGCCGTGCGTCGAGTTGTAGGTCGCGCCGCCGTCGACCTGGTCGTCCGCCCACGGCAGGATCGTGTGGTTGAAGCAACTGGACAGCGACCGCGCCTGCTCGAGGAAGGGGATCGTCTTGTTGGTCAGGTCGGCGAGGTCGGGCACCGTCGGGCGGAGGTCGGAGACGAGGCCGCGGAGCTCGGCGGGCTGGGCGAGGCCGCGGAGCTGTGCGAGGAACGGGGTCGCGGCGTCGAGCGTCGCCGGAGCCGTCCGGACACCCGGGAGCGCCTCACGGGCGAAGGCTCGCGTCGGCGGGAAGGCGGCGTTGAGGCTCGTGAAGGCCCGGTCGCCGGCCTCGAGCGTGTTCGGCAGCTCCTGGATGGCCCGCTCGAGCGAGACGTCCTGGGAGGCGAAGCTGCCCGTCGCGGTTCGCAGGTTCGTGATCAGGTCGGCAAGGGCCTCGTCGTTGCCGTTCAGGCCCTTGACGACGCGGTTCAGGTTGAAGATCAGCGAGGAGAGGTCGTGCGGGTTCTCGCCGAGCAGCGCCTGATTGACCTGCGACGTGTACTTGAAGGCGCCGGGCGAGACCTTGTTGAGGGTTCGCAGCGACTCCGCCCCGTCCTCGTCGACGAGTGCCTTGCCGAACTGGTCGAGGAGGACCTGCAGCTGCTTGCGGGTATCGGCCTGGAACGAGCCGCTGAGCACCTGGTCGAGCTGCACCGTGTTGGTCGTCTGCTGCGGCGGGAAGACGTAGTCGCTGTCGGCGACCGGCGAGGATGGGCTGCCCGGCCGGACGTTGACGAACAGGTTGCCCTCGAGGAAGAGGCGAGGCTTCAGCTCGAACTGCGAATCCTCCTTCAGCGGCAGGCCGTCGTCGTCGATCTCCATGGTCACGACGGCCCCGCTCCCGTTCGGGTTGCCGGACGTCGTGTCGACCTCGTCGGAGTCCTCGGCGGAGGCGAGCGGCTCGACCTTCGTGACCTTGCCGACCTCGACACCGGCGATCCGGACCGGTGAGTTGGGCCGCAGGTTCTGAGCCGAGTTGAAGACCGCTCGGACCTCGGTCCCGCCGCCCCACGGCACGTTCTTGGTGAACGCCAGGTAGGTGCCGATCGAGAGCACGACGACGAGCGCCAGGCCGATTGCCCAGTTCGGGATCGATCTCTCCTCGCGCTTCCTCATGGCTGCCTCGAGGGGACGCGGGTGTCGCGCAGCTCGCGGGTGCCGTCGCGGTTGAAGAACACGTCGGTCACGCCCCGGTCGCCGGGGATGTCCGGGACGATCACGGCCGGGTTCTGATCGGACTGGTTGGCGACCTGGAGCTTGCCCTGGACGTAACCGGTCTGACCCGGCTGGCAGTCGGAGCCGTTCTGACCCGTCGGGCCGCCGGCGTTGGCGTGCAGGATGGGCAGGGTGTGCGGGTCGAACTCCTTCGGGGTGTGCCCCGGGGGCGCCGCGGACCCGTACTTGCCGTTTGCCTGCACTCCCGAGTAGCCGGCCGCCGAGTAACCGGTCTCCGCCTCGCCCGGGATGGTCGTTGCGATCGGCGGGAGGCCCCCCGACCCATCGACGTCGAGATCGAACGTGAGGCTCCCGGTCGGGCTCAACACCAGCGAGACGCGCTGAGAGGTGCCGATCGAGTCCTGCTCAGTCAGGTGCTCGGGCAGGAAGGTCCAGAAGTAGTTCCAGTAGTTGCAGACGGTCTGCGCCGGCACCACGTACTTGGCGAGCGGCTTGGCACTGCCGAACAGGTCCTGCAGACGAACGAGCGAGCTCTTCGTCTGCGGCTGGTCGACCAGGTCCTCGAGCTGGGTGAAGACGCCCTTCAGGCGGCGGCTCGTCCCGACGCTGCGGGCGAGGGCCGGGGTGCCGACCTTGATCGCGCCGTTCAGGCTCGGGAGGGCAAGCCGAAGCTGCTTGACACCGGGCCGGAGGCGGCTCGCGAGCTCGGCCGTGTCGCGCAGGAACGGCCGCTGTCCGGGCAGCAGATCGATACCCGTCTGGAGCGTCGGCGGGCCGCCGGAGATCGTCGCCTGCAACGCCGACGGATCGGCTCCGATGGCGGCGAACGTCGTGGCCGCGTTGCCGAAGAACTCGGCGTTCTGCTCGGCGACGGGTGCCACGATCGCCGCCGTCCGCGCGAGGGCCGGGAAGAACCGCGCGAGCCCGGTGTCGGGGTCGTTGAGGGTCTTGGCGACGGGAAGCAGGTTGGTCAGCAGCGGGTTGAGCGCCTGGAAGGCCTGGTTGAGGGAGGCGCCGCGCCCGGCGAACCCGTCTCCGTAGCCGGCGAGGTTCTCGCGGATCGCGTTCCGCGTCGGGGCGTCGAAGGTGTTGCCGATCTCGTCGAACTCGGTCTGGGCGATGAAGGTCCCGTCGTCGGCGCCCTGGTTGTTCTTGACCTCGTCGACGGAGAGGATCTGGTTGTCGTCGTCGCCCGGATCGTCGTTGTCGTTGGTCCCGTTGAACGCGAAGCCCTCCGGAGCCTCCGGGCCGTCGCCGCGGGTGATCTCGAGGTACTTGAGGCCGAACGAGGAGCGGTATCTGATCCGGAACACCGAGTTGACCGGGATCGGCGAGGCGGATTTGTCGAGCTTCAGGTTGAGCCGGGCGACGACGCCGTCCGTGTCCTCCCCATCCGTCACGGGAGTCGTCTGCGGGTCACCGCCGCCCTCGGGGATCCGGACGGCATCGATCGACTCGATAACGCCGACCCGGCTGCCGCCGATCCTGACCTCGTTGTTCGGCGCGAGCCGGGCGGCACTCGGAACGATTACCGAGACCCTGTAGACGGGCACGAACGGCAGGCCGTTGTTGGCGTTGTAGGCGAGGAACACGGCCACGACCACGATCAGGGTCGTGATCGCGCCGATGATCGTCGGCGACGCCGCGATTGCGGCCATGGGGCTTGTTCTGCGCGGTCCGGACATCAGTTACCGAAGAGGAATCCGAGGAGGTCGCCGTTGCCCGACGGCGCCGGCGGCGCCCCTGGGGTGGGGGAGGTAGGGGTGCCGCCGGGCGTCGGTGTGGTGGGAGTAGTCGGGGTACCGGGGGACGTCGGGTCGGTGCCGGAGCCGCCGGGGTCGCCCGTTCCGCCGGGTCCGGTGGGGGTCGAGCCGTCACCGCTCGCTCCGCCCGCCTTCGCCTTCTTGCCGGAGGCCTTGGACCTGGTCGACGCGAACGTGTTGCTCGGGTCGCAGATGCTCAGGTCGGTCGATCCCTCCGGACATACGGAGCCGTCGTAGGGAGGCGTGCCGATGTCCTCGTTGAGGCCCGGCTGGTTGCGGCCGAGCCAGGCCACGCAGCGGTGGGCGTTGAGGACGTCCGTGGTGGCCGTGGTCCCGTCGGTGCTCGGAACGCCCGGCTGGCCGTTGAACTCGCCGCCGTTGTAGTTGGCGCAGGGCCCGGTCGCGACCTCGAAGATCGAGAAGTGCAGGAGGTGGCCGATCTCGTCGTACTGGTTGATCGCCAGCGTTTGGTAGTAGAGGTAGTTGAGCAGCCCCTCCATGCCCGTGTAGCCCGTGTTGCCCTTGCGACCGGTGTCGACGTTGGCCCGCTTATCGACCTCGACGGCACGGCTCGGGTCGTCGATGTCGCGCAGGAACTTCGACAGGTTGTCGGACACCGAGTACGACTTCTTCGAGGCCTTGGCGAGCTGCTTGACCTCGTCCTTGCCCTTCTGCAGAGCCCTCTTGCCGACAACCGAGGTATTGCCGAGCGCCCGGAGCCCATCGGTGGCCGACCGGTTGAAGTCCGGCAGGTTGCGGGAGAGCGTCGCCAGGCCGGGGGCGGCAGCCCGCAGGTCGGTCGCCAGCGGCGTCCCCTGGACGGCGAGGTTGTCGAGCTCGGTCATCGTCGGACCGAGCTGGGCGAGGAAGTCGTCGAGGAGGGCGAAGTTCTGCGACAGGTCGTCGCGGCGGGTGTTGGCGATCGACGCGGTGTTCTTCGCTTCGTCGATGAACCTGACCACGTCCTGGCGGCGCTCGGCGAGCTTGCCGATGATCCGGTCGGAGTTCGCGTTGAGGTCGCGGATCATCGTGTTCTGGCTCGCCAGCAGCTTCGTCACCTGGCGCGTCTGCTCGAGTGCCGGGGCGCCGCGCCGGATGGCCTGGTTGAGGTTCTCGCCGTTGCCGGCGAGGGCGGTGCCGAACTCGTTGATGAGCAGGGTCAGGCGCTCGCGGAACGGCAGGCGCAGGGTGCTGAGCACGAGGTCGTTCTGGACCGTCTGGCGGGTCTGCGCGACCGGGATATCGGGGTCCTCGACGCGCTCGGCGTCGCTCTCGTCCGGGACTTCGATCGGATCGCCCTTCGGGGTGCAGTCGATGAAGTACTCGGCGATCAGCGACTGCGGCTCGCTGCGGCAGACGGTGTCCTGGCCGAGCACCGCGACCGGTCCGTTCAGCTCCACCTTGACGGCAGCGCGCTTGCTCGAGTTGACG
>Ga0209023_10007750_pt1 | contig 10922 bp, 7 predicted proteins | sample LakOneMetagenome_FD_187468 | JGI IMG/M metagenome (GOLD analysis project Ga0209023, IMG submission 187468) | Freshwater and sediment microbial communities from Lake Erie, Canada (SPAdes) (version 2) | ecosystem: Environmental > Aquatic > Freshwater > Lentic | place: Lake Erie, Canada | collected...
GGCGCACAAGCGTGCGGTGCGGGAGAGTCGGATCGGCCCGACCCGCAAGCTTGCGGAGTTGGTGGGTGCACGTCCGTTCGTCGTGGCGTCCGCGGTTGGGATCTACGGCCCGGATCGTGGCGATGAGGTCCTCACGGAGTCGAGCGAGCGCGGCGAAGGGTTCCTCGCGGATGTTGTGACCGAGTGGGAGGCTGCGGCCGATCCCGCTCGAAGCTCGGGCAGCAGGGTCACCCATGTTCGTACGGGGATCGTGCAGTCGCCGCGTGGTGGTGTGTTGCGTCTGTTGCGGCCGTTGTTCGAGGTCGGTGCGGGTGGTCGTTTGGGGAGTGGGCAGCAGTGGACGCCGTGGATCGGCATCGATGATCTGCTGGACGTGTACTTGCGCTGTCTTGTGGATGTAGCCGTCGATGGCCCGGTGAACGCGGTGGCGCCGCACGCGGAACGCAATGACGAGTACACCCGGGTGTTGGCTCGTGTGTTGCACCGTCCGGCGTTGTTGCCGGTTCCGAGGTTCGGTCCGAAGTTGTTGTTCGGCGCCGAAGCGGTCGATGAGTTCGTGCTGGCGGGTCAGCGTGTGGAGCCGACGGTGCTGGAGGGCCGGGACCATCGGTTCCGTTTCCCTCGGCTGGAGCCGGCGTTGCGACACGTGCTCGGTCGCGTCCAGCTCGACGCCGCCTGCCAACCCGTTGCAACGAACTGAGGCGAGCTGACGCCGAGGTCGGTAGCGTTTCGGCCCAAGCGACAGGAGCGGCACATGACGACGAACCCGGTTCCCGATGGGCAGCACACCGCCACGATCTCGTTGACGATCACGCCGTGTGCCGACGCCATCGACTTCTACGTGCGGGCCTTCGGCGCCGTCGAGATCGAACCTCGGATGACCGGTCCCGACGGACTGGTCGGTCACGCAGAGATCCGCATCGGTGACTCCGTGCTGATGATGGGCGACGAGTGGCCCGATGGGCCGACGAAGTCGCCTGCCACGCTCGGTGGGTCCACCGCCGCGGTGTTCCTGTACGTCGACGACGTCGACTCGTTGTGGGAGCGGGCGGTCGACGCTGGATGTGAGGTCGTCTATCCGTTGGAGCTGCAGTTCTACGGCGACAAGGGCGGGCGGGTCCGCGACCCGTTCGGCCACACCTGGGGGCTGGCGCAGCACGTCGAGGACGTGAGCCCCGAAGAGATGGAGCGCCGGATGGCGGCGGTCTACGAGGGCGACTGAGGGCCGCCTCGGACGGACCCGATCGATCTTGCCGCTGATGAAGGAGCTGCGTCGCAGCGTCACACCCGGTTGGTAGACCGTGGCGATGGGAGCAGCACAGGACCCGATCGTCGAGGCGCAAGCCGATCTGGACGCGCTCGGAGCCGACGCGTCCCCTGAAGCGGTGTCCGCAGCTCTGGTCGGGCTGGGCGTCGCGCTGATGGACGGCGGCCAGGCCCGTGAGGCGGTCGCGGTGCTCGAGCAGTCCATGTCGATGTCGATGCGACTGTCGGACCCAGAGGCGTTGTCCGACACGATGGGGGTGTTGGGCCGGGCTCTGACCGAGGACCGCCGCTACGCCGAGGCGCGCGACGTGTTGACCACGGTCGTCGCTCAACGGTCATCGCTCCTCGGACCGGACGATCCACAGACCCTGGTCGCCCGAGGGAACCTGTTGCGGGCCGTTCGCCTGGGCGGCCAACCCGAGGAGTCGCTGCGGCTGGCGCGAGCGCTGCTGGCAGACCGGTTGAGGATCCTGGGTCCGGATCACCCGTCGACACTCGACTCGCGGGGACACGTCGCTCAGTCGTTGCTGGAAGCGAACGAGGCACCGGACGCGGTGCGGGAGCTCGAAGAGTTGATCGTCGACCGCGTCCGGGTGCTGGGTCCGGACCACATCGACGTGCTCAGCACTCGTCACAACCTGGCAGCGGCGCGGAGCCGAGTGCCCGGGGCTGATCCCGAGTCCGTGATGGCAGCACTCGTCGACAACCTCTCGATGATCGAGGAACGGCTCGGGCCCGAGGACCCCTTCACCTTCATGGCGCTTGGCTTCGTCGCGGAGCAGGCCCAGCGATCGGGTGAGTACGAGTTGGCGATCAGCACACTCGATGCGCTCGTCGAGGAACGCACCCGGGTGCTGGGAGCGAGCGCTGCCGCGACGCTGACCAGTCGACGGATGCTGGCCGCAACACTGCTGGCGTCGGGTGATCCTGAACGGGCGCTGCACGTTGTCGATCCGGCAGCTGTCGAGGCGGCAATGGTCTACGGCCCTGCGGCTATCGAGACGTTGCAGCTCCGCTTGGAGCTCGCTCGTGTGCTCCAAGCGGAGCTCGACGATGGGGGAGTCGACGTCGATGGGGGAGTGGACATCGATGCTCGATTGCTCGGCGTGTTGGCGAGCCTTTCAGCAGTGGACCTGTCGTTCCTCGAGTCCGGCGACCCGCTTCGAGCTCAGATCGAATCCGTGCTGGCGTCATCGGCCGACCCCCTCGGCCGTGGTGGTCTCGACGGTCTTGATGGGTGAGGGCAGTTCCTCCCCGTCGACTGCTTTGTCCCGCGCTGTGGTGGCGAACACCACCACAGCGCGGGACAAAGCGCTGGGTAGGGGCTGGATCTCCTCAGCGCGTGTCGCCGTCGATCCCGACCACCGCGTGCGCGGCGGCGAGCCGGGCGATCGGTACCCGGTACGGCGAACACGACACGTAGTCCACGTCCGCGTCGAGGAAGAACGCGATGGAGCGGGGGTCGCCACCGTGCTCCCCGCACACGCCGATCTTCAGCCGACGCTTGACCGACCGGCCGCGCTGCACCGCCAGGCGGATGAGCTCGCCCACGCCGTCGGCGTCGATCGAGTCGAACGGGTCCCCGGGGAGCAGCCCGTTGGCGACGTACTGCGGCATCATCTTCGCCTCGACGTCGTCGCGGCTGAACCCGAACGTCATCTGCGTCAGGTCGTTGGTGCCGAAGCTGAAGAAGTCGGCGACCTTGGCCATGCGGTCCGCGACGAGCGCAGCGCGAGGTGTCTCGATCATGGTGCCGATCAAGAGGGTCGAGGTGATGTCGAGCTCCTCGGCTGCGGTCACGATCCAGGAACGGGCCAGGGCGAGCTCCTCGTCGGACACGGTGAGCGGGATCATCACCTCGACGACCGGCCTGCCTCCGGCCGCGACCCGGTCGCGCACCGCGTCGAGCAATGCCCTGACCTGCATGGCGTACAGGCCGGGCTTCATGACAGCGAGACGCACGCCGCGGATCCCGAGCATCGGGTTCTGCTCCGACCAGTCGAGCGCCGCCTGCCGGAGTCGTCGTTCGTCGTCGGTGAGGGTGCCCAGCGCCTCCTTCAGGTCGAGCTCTTCGACCTTGGGGAGGAACTCGTGCAGGGGAGGGTCCAACAGCCGCACCGTCACCGGCAGGCCGTCCATCTCCTCGAGCAGCTCCAGGAAGTCGAGGTGCTGCACACGTCGCAGCTCCTCGAGTGCGTCCGTCTCCTCCGACTCGGTACGGGCCAGGATCATGCGACGCACGACGGGCAGACGGTCCTCCCGCAGGAACATGTGCTCGGTCCGGCACAGGCCGATGCCCTCGGCTCCCAGGCGGCGGGCGACGGCGGCGTCGGGACCGTTGTCGGCGTTCGCCCGAACCGCGAGGTGGCCCCGGCGCAACGCATCGGCCCAGGACAGGATGGTGTCGAACTCCGGCGTCGGATCCGGCAGGCGCAACGGGGCCGCACCGAGGATGACCTCACCGCTGGAACCGTCGATCGAGATCGTGTCACCCTGGCGAACCGTCTCCTCGCCCACTCGGAACTGGTTGCCGACGACCTTGACCTTGTCGGCTCCGACGACGGCCGGTTTGCCCCAGCCGCGAGCGACCACCGCCGCGTGGCTGACCAGCCCGCCGCGGCTGGTCAGCACGCCCGACGAGGCGAGCATCCCGTGGATGTCCTCGGGGTTGGTCTCCTTGCGGACGAGGATGACCGACTCACCGCGGGCCGCAGCGGTGACGGCATCGTCCGCGTTGAACACCACTGCACCGACTGCGGCACCCGGTGAGGCAGCCAGACCGGTGGTGAGGACCGGCAGTTCGGTGTCGCCCAGACGTGGGTGCAGGACCTGTTCGAGATGCTCGGGAGTGACCCGTTGCACCGCCTCGGCCCGACTCAGGGCGATGTGCGGGTCGGTCGTCATGTCGACCGCCATGCGCATCGCTGCGGCACCGGTGCGCTTGCCGACACGGGCCTGCAGCATCCACAGCGTGCCCTGCTCGATCGTGAACTCCAGATCGAGCATGTCCCGGTAGTGCGCCTCCATCTCGTGCATGTGGCCGAGGAGCTGCGCGTGCAGGTCCGGGAACCGCTCACCGAGCGCGCTGAGCGGCTCGGTGATGCGCACGCCGGCCACGACGTCCTCACCCTGGGCGTTGAGGAGGAAGTCGCCGTAGGGCACGTCCTCGCCGGTGGCCGCGTTGCGGGTGAACGCCACGCCGGTGCCGGAGTCGTCGTCACGGTTGCCGAACACCATCGCCTGGACGTTGACCGCGGTGCCGAGGTCGTGGGAGATGTGCTCTCGCTCTCGGTAGGCGATGGCCCGTGCACCGTTCCAGGACCGGAAGACCGCGTCGACCGCGGCGCGCAGCTGCGCTCGAGGGTCCTGAGGAAACGGTCGCCGGGTCTCGCTGCGGATCGCCGACTTGTACTCCCGGCACAGACGCTTCCACGCGGCGGCGTCGAGCTCACTGTCGTCGCCGACGCCACGGTCGGCTTTGGCGCTCGCGAGCGCACCGTCGAACGGTTCGGGGTCGAGGTCGAGCACGACCTTGGCGTACATGAACAGCAGCCGAGCGTAGGAGCGGTAGGCGAACTGCTCCCCGCCGCCGCTGCGTGCCAGGCCCTTCACGCTGCGGTCGTTCAGCCCAAGGTTGAGCATCGTGTCCATCATCCCGGGCATCGAGAACTTCGCGCCCGAACGCACCGACACGAGCAACGGGTGATCAGGGTCGCCGAGCGTCGTGCCCATCTCGTCCTCGAGCTTGCCGAGGTGGCGGTCCAGCTCGGCGTCGAGCCCAGCGGGCCAGCCGTTCGCCATGTAGCTGCGGCACGCGTTGGTGGTGATGGTGAAGCCGGGCGGCACCGGGAGCCCGAGGACCGAGGTCATCTCGGCCAGGTTCGCCCCCTTGCCTCCGAGGCGGTCCTTCAGCTCCATCGGTGGTCGGCGATGGCGGTGGGCGAACGCGTAGATGAGCGGCACCTCCGAAGCGTAGGCACGACCATTCGGCAGTTGGAGGGGAGAAGGTCACGAACTGTCTCGCACACAGCCTGTCTCGCACACAGCCTGTCTCGCACACAGCCTCGCAGGCTGTTTGTGGCGCGAACAGGCTCGTCGGCACGTCGTCGTTCGCGTGCCGAGTACGACCGTGTGTACCGTTCCGGTGTGGATGAATTCGACTACGTGGTCGTCGGAGGAGGCTCGGCCGGCTGTGTGGTGGCCGCCCGCCTGAGCGAGGACCCATCGGTTAGTGTCTGCCTCCTGGAAGCGGGCGGCGAAGGCCGTGACGTGCTGATCCGCGTCCCGCTCGGCTTCGCCGCCGCAATGCCCAAGGGCATCAACAGCTGGGACTTCCACACCGTGCCCCAGGCGGGCTTCAACGGGCGGCGCGGGTTCCAACCACGCGGCAAGACCCTCGGTGGTTCGAGCGCCATCAACGCCATGATCTACGCCCGGGGTCCCCGCTCCGACTACGACAACTGGGCGTCGATGGGCAACCCAGGCTGGTCGTTCGACGACGTGTTGCCGTACTTCAAGAAGTCCGAAGCGAACGCCATCCACGGCGACTCCCCGCTGCACGGCGCCGACGGTCCATTGCACGTGACCAACCTCCGAAGCCCGAGCCCCCTCAACGACGTCTTCCTCGATGCGTGCCAGGCACATGGCATCCCGTTCAACCCCGACCTGAACGGCGAAGCCCATCACGGCTGCTACCACGTCCAGGTCACACAGAAGGACGGTGAGCGCCTCAGCGCCGCTGCCGCGTTCATCCACCCGAACCTGGACCGACCCAACCTCGACGTGCGGACCGGTGCACACATCCTCAAGGTGTTGTTCGATCAACGCACCGCCGTCGGCGTCGACTACGAACAGGGCGGCAGGACCCGGACCGTGCGGGCGAGACGCGAAGTCATCATGTCGGCCGGCGCGTTCGGTACGCCCCAGATCCTGATGGCATCAGGCCTCGGACCAGGTGCTCACCTTCAAGAGATGGGCATCCGTCCCGTCCTCGACGTGGCGGGTATCGGCCAGAACCTCCAGGACCACATCTCTGCGCTGCTCATCTATCGGGCCAAGATCAACGACGACACCGTCGGCATCTCGCCCACCGGTGTCGCCCGGCTGCTCAAGGCCATGTGGACGTGGCGTCGACACCGCACGGGGCTCATGACCAGCTGCGCGGCCGAGTCCGGCGTGTACTACCGAACCAGTCCCGACGTCGAGGTGTCGGACATGGAGATGGAGCTCATCGTCGGCATCGGTGACGACCACGGCCGCAAGCTCCACCTCGGCCACGGCTACTCCGCCCACCTGCTCCTCGCCCGGCCCAAGAGCGTCGGCGAGGTTCGACTCGCCAGTCCCGACACGCGGGTGGATCCGCTGATCGACCCGCGGTACTTCAGTCATCCCTACGACATGGAGACCCTGATCAAGGGAACCCAGATCGCCCTCGACATCATGAACAGCGGCCCGTTCGACCCGTACCGGGGCGAGATGTTGATCCACTACGACCGCAACGATCCGCGTCAGATCGAACGCACGCTCCGCGACCACGCCGACACCGAGTACCACGCGTGCGGGACCTGCAAGATGGGGCCCGACGACGATCCGATGGCGGTCGTCGATGCGCAGCTCCGGGTGCGGGGGATCAGCGGACTGCGGATCGCGGACGCGTCGGTGATGCCGTGCGTGACGAGCAACAACACCAACGCGGCGGTGATCATGATCGGCGAGAAGGCCGCCGACATGATCCGCAACCCGGCCTGACGTTCCGCGTCGGCGCAATGGGTCGTCTCGGCACAGTGGGGCCGCCAACGCAGTGGGGCCGCCCCAAGTGCAGGGCGACCCCGTGAGCGATCGTGGTGTCGTTGGTGTGCCGATCCTGAACTCGAGCGCCGAAGTACGGCGCCTGGGTCCAGACGATGGCGAGTGTGACCCGCTGCTCGGTGTCAGCCGCCGACCGCGGGGTAGACCGGGCTGCACACCGGGGTGACCGCGTGCGCCGGGTCGAGGGCGTTGAGGACCTCGCCGAGCGCAATGTGGTTGAACGCGATCGAGATGTGCTCGGAGTAGTCCAGGTCGCACTGGTCCTGCAGCGTGATGTTCTTGACGTTCGGGCCGTCGAGGAACGACGACGTGTACGGGGTGACCACCTCGTCGTACTTGGTGGCGATCACCGTGTAGTTGATGCCGGGCACCGTGTCGGGCAGAGAGTTCAGCTGCTGGATGAACGGCGAACCGATCTGCTGGTCGACGAACGAAGGCGCTGCCAGGCCGAGCATGATGTTGATGAACGGCATGAGCGGCGGGAAGAACTGGCTGAACTTGTTGCCGAGCGTGACAAGTCCGCTGAGGGTGGTCCCGTGGTTGTCCGGAGCCAGTCCGATGATCGAGTGCACCTTGGGAGCACCGCCGAGGAACTTCACGTAGTAGTTCGGCAGCATTCCGCCCTGGGAGTGGCCGACGAGGTCGACCTTGGTCGCTCCGGTCTGGCCGAGCACGAAGTTGACGTACGACTTCAACTCGTTCGCCGAGCCGGCGGCGCTGTCGAGGCCCTGGATGTTGCCGAGCAATAGCGACGAGAGCCACGTGCCGCCGTAGTTGAAGGCGAACACGCAATAGCCGTTGTTCTTCAACAGCGGCGAGAGCACCGGCCAGTTCTCACCCATCGTGGCGATCGTGCCGTTGACGAGCACCACCGGATACGGGTGCGCAGCGGTCGGCTTGCACGAGTTGTTGTTGCTCCCCGCCGGCGGCTTCGTCGGCTGGAGGACGTACGGAGCAGCCGCGAGGATGTTGTAGCTGACCGGCAGCGGGCCGCTGCCGCCGCCACTCGGGGTTGCGGTGCACGCAGCACCGGTCGCGAGGACCGCCAAGCAGGCGAGACCGACAGAGAGCTTTCGTAGCATTCATCCCCCCGGATGTGGCCGGCGCCAGAGGCCGGACGAAACGACTGTAGCCCGGGTCGTGTGACGGTCGACATACTTCACCGTTCGGTTTGGGACGTCTGCCGATGAGCGCCGGGGCGGGCTTCGTCGGCCCGCGTGGTGGGCCGACTACGTCACCGACAGCACTCTCGACAGGCGCCGAGAGCGACGCGTCGATCAGACTGGCCGAGGCGCCGGGGGGTCCGGTCACACGTTCAGGGGGTAGCGGGTGCACAGTCCTGTGAGGTGCAAGCCGTCGAGCATCGCTCCTGCGAGCAGCGGTCGGACGAGGCGTGATCGAGTGAAAGGCGGTCGAGTGAGCAGCGGTCGAGTGAGCAGGGGTCGGGTCGGTGGGTGGCGTTCGGCGTCGGCGATCGCGATGTGCGTCGTCGCGGCGTTGGGTCTCGTCGCCGTCGGGTGTTCGAGCGCCGAGGCCGGAGGTGGGTCGTCGTCGACAGCGAAGGGCGCAGCCCCGGACGGAGCAACTCAGAAGAAGAACACAACGACGACGGTGCCCGGGCCGGTGCGATCTGCGGGCTGCAAGGTGTCGCCGCCCGTTGCTCCGGGCCAGACCGAGGTCCATCTCGACTTCGACGGCCAGGACCGCTGGTACCTCCAGCACATCCCGCCGGGTCACGACGGCACCACCCCGCTGCCCGTGGTCATCGACCTGCACGGCTATGCCGAGGGCGCCGCGCTGCACACGCTGGTGTCCGGAATGGGTGCCTACGGCGACAGCCACGGGTTCGTCACGATCAGCCCGCAAGGGCAGGGCACCCCGGCGCACTGGAACGCCAACCTGGGCACCGACGACGTCGCGCTCATCGGCAAGATCCTCGACGACGTCGAGGCCGGTCTGTGCGTGGACACCGATCGGGTCTACGCAACCGGCTACTCGAACGGGGCGTTCCTCACCTCGGTGCTGGCCTGCGCCTACTCCGATCGCATCGCCGCGGTGGCGCCCGTCGCCGGGATCCGCGACGTGCCCGACTGCACCTTCGAGCGGCCGGTGCCCGTGATGGCGTTCCACGGCACCGACGACACCTTCGTGGTCTTCAACGGGGGCGTGGGTACCGGGGCGAAGTCGCTGCCGGCGCCCGACGGGTCGGGCAAGACGATGGCGCAACTCGGCAGCGAGTCGGGGGCCAGCTCGCAGATCGTGCCGGGATCGCTCGACCAGAAGGTTCCGGACAACCTCGCTGCGTGGGCCAAGCGCAACGGCTGCAGTGGCGGTCCGGCCGAGTCGAAGGTTGCCGACGACGTCACGCTGGTCGACTTCGACTGCCCGCCGGACGCGACCACCGAGTTGTATCGGGTCGAGGCCGGCGGCCACACCTGGCCCGGTTCGCCGACGTCGGCTGCTCTGGCTTCGGTGACGGGCCGTACGACGATGAGCATCGATGCCACCGCGCTCATGTGGGAGTTCTTCCAGGCCCACCCACTCACGCACCCGAGCGGATCGGCTGCGCCGAAGAAGGGCGCCCAGAAGGGCTGACGCTCGGCTCTGCGTCTTGCCCGGCCCTACGTCTTGCCCGGCCCTACGTCTTGCCCGGCCCTGCGTCTCGCTCAACCAGCCCGCATCGCCTCGACCAGCACTGCTCGTGTGCGGGACTCCTCGTCGGGGTTCCCGCCCATGGGCACCGCAGTGAAGTCGGTCGCTCCCGACGCCTCGATGCGGCCGAGCTGTTCACGCACCTCGTCTTCGGAACCGACGATCGACAGATCTCCCAGCCCGTGCACGCCTTCGATGTCCATCATCGCCCGGTAGCTCGGCAGCAAGGCGTAGTCGGCCAGGATCGCGGCGAGGAACTCACGGGCCGGTGTCGGGTCGTCGGTGACCCATACTGGGATGGAGCACACGATTGCCGGTGCCGGACGGTCCGCGGCTGCGGCCGCATCGTTGATGATCGGAGCGATGTGGGTGCTGATGGTCTTGGGGCCGACGCACCACAGGATCGTGCCGTCGGTGCGGCGGCCGGCCAGGCGCAGCATCTGCTCGCCGAGTGCCGCGATCATCACCTTGGGGACGCCGTCGGAGGGGCGGACGCCGTCGCCGTCGAAGGACCAGATGTCGCCCTGATGCGAGGCCGCTCCGGTGCTCAGCAGGTCGCCGAGGATCGACAGGTACTCCGACATGTGGCGGACGGGGCGGTCCCACTGCATGCGCAGGCTGTTCTCCACGTGCGGTTGATGGTTGACGCCGATGCCGACGACGAGTCGATCGCCCACGAGCGCCTGGGTGGTGAGCGCTTGTGCTGCGAGCGTGTGCGGATGGCGCTCCCACGTGGAGATGACGGCGGTGCCGAGCTCCATCTGCGAGCCGGTGTCGCCGTGTGCGCTGAGCAGGGTGAGGGCATCGATCAGCCCGACCTGCGCGACCCAGTAGGAGGAGAAGCCGTCGTCTTCGGCGGACCTCAGATCATCGAGCACCCCGGGCACGCCGTGGGTGAGCATCCGTCCCGAACCGTTGATCCCATATCGCATGCCGGCAACCTACGCCCGAGGTGCGGCGCCGCGACGTGACGGGCGCCCATCCCGCTGATCCGTCGATCCGCTGATCCGTCGATCAGCTGATCAGTCCCATGCCCTCGCCCAGGAGCTTCACACCGAAGATCAACAGGATGACCATCATGATCACCGAGTTGTTGGCCGTCATGAACTCCTTGAGGGAGTCCAGCGGTCGTGCCGCCGCGGCGGGAGCGACCAGGAAGAACACCACCGAGCCGGCCACCGTCAGCGACGCCAGGA
>Ga0209023_10007751_pt1 | contig 10919 bp, 11 predicted proteins | sample LakOneMetagenome_FD_187468 | JGI IMG/M metagenome (GOLD analysis project Ga0209023, IMG submission 187468) | Freshwater and sediment microbial communities from Lake Erie, Canada (SPAdes) (version 2) | ecosystem: Environmental > Aquatic > Freshwater > Lentic | place: Lake Erie, Canada...
AATTGCCAATCGTCGAACGGGGAGTTTTTCGACTTAGATCTCGAATCCGCATTGCGGTACGTCCACACAAGATCGGGGTCGATGATCGTAATATCCGCGATCGAGCCCGGAACGATGGTGCCGCGCTGTTGCAGACGAAAGATCCGCGCCGGATTGGTGGAACACAACTGTACGAGACGCACGAGATCGATCACGCCTTTGTGGACAAGCTCATTAAAAGCCAGGCCGAGCGCCGTCTCGAGCCCGGTAATGCCCATCGGAGCCCGGTCGTACTCAAGCGCCTTCTCGTCCGCGTGATGCGGGGCGTGGTCCGTGGCGATGGCGTCGATCGTTCCGTCTCGGAGGCCCTCGATCACGGCTTCGCGATGCTCTTCGGAGCGAAGCGGCGGCGCCATTTTGGTATTGGTATCGTAACCCTCAACAGCTTTGTCCGTAAGCGTGAAATGGTGCGGCGTGACCTCGCACGTAACATTCAGCCCATCGGCCTTGGCACGGCGAACCGCGTCAACTGCACCCTTGGTAGACACATGCGCGATGTGAACATGCGCTCCTGTATCGGCAGCCAAGATGATGTCACGCACGGCGTCGATGTCTTCGGCGAGGGCGGGCATTCCTTTGAGGCCGAGCAGCAGGGAAATTCTTCCCTCATGCATCACGCCGCCGCTCGATAACGATTTGTCCTCGCAGTGATCGATCACCGGCAGGTCAAAATCGCGTGCGTACTGCATCGCCCGCCGCATAATTCCCGCGTTCGGCACCGGACGCCCGTCGTCTGAGACCGCGACGGCACCGGCGGCCTTCATTTCACCCATCTCCGCGAGTTCGCTGCCGTCCGATGATTTTGTGATCGCCCCGATCGGGAAGACATTCGCCAGCCCCGCGCGTTCCGCCTGCTCGATCATGTACCGCGTGATCGCGGCATTGTCATTAACGGGGTTCGTATTCGGCATCGGGCACACACTCGTCCACCCACCGGCCACCGCCGCCGCACAACCGCTAGCGATCGTCTCTTTATGCTCCTGCCCCGGCTCGCGCAGATGCACGTGCATGTCGATAAAACCGGGAGCCACAAGCAGGCCGGAGGCGTCAAATACTTCGCAATCTGTGGGCGTCGGTTCGCTCGGCCGCAACCACGCCGCGATCTTGCCGTCCTCGATGAGGATGTTCATTCCCGTGTTTTCTTCGGCGGCCGGATCGATGAGATGGCCGTTTGTGATCAATAACTTCATATAGAACTACGAACCGGAAGCCGTACCGCCGGTCGCGAGATAAAGCACCGCCATTCGCACAGCTACGCCATATTTAACCTGATCCAGGATCAACGAACGCGAACTGTCGGCAACCTCCGACGCGATCTCGATGCCGCGGTTCATCGGGCCGGGATGCAGGACGATCGCGTCCTTCTTCGCGAGATCGAGGCGGTCGTTGGTTAGGCCGAAGTGGATCGAGTATTCACGTAAGGACGGAAAATATGCAGCATCCTGGCGTTCGCTTTGGATGCGGAGTATCATGACCACGTCGGCCCCGGTGATGGCATCTTCGATGTGTGGACAGACCTGTAAATTGCTTTCGACCAGATGCTGAAAATCGCCAGGTACAAGCGTTCCTGGTCCCGCGACGCGAACTTTCGCTCCCATCTTGGTGAGCAAGTGAATATTTGAACGCGCGACGCGGCTGTGGAGAATGTCGCCGACGATAGCGACTTCGAGGCCGGCGATCTGTTTTTTGTGCTCGCGGATCGTCATCGCGTCGAGCAGGGCTTGGGTCGGGTGTTCGTTGGCGCCGTCACCAGCATTTACGATCGCGGCTTTGCTTACCTTGGCAAGCTGGTGCGGCACGCCCGCACTCGAATGCCGGACGACAATGCAATCCGGCGCCATCGCGTCGAGATTCATCGCGGTGTCGAGCAGAGTTTCGCCCTTGCTGACGCTTGACGAAGAAACGCTGATGTTGACCGCATCGGCGGAAAGGCGTTTGGCGGCAAGCTCGAACGAAGTGCGTGTGCGGGTCGAGGCTTCGAAAAAGAGATTGATAACGGTTTTGCCGCGAAGAGCCGGAACCTTCTTGACCTCGCGGGTTGAGATCTCACTGAAGTTTTCGGCAGTATCGAGAATGCCGGTGATCTCCGCGGCTGTGAGGTCGCGAATTCCAAGAAGGTCTCTGCGGCGGAATGGTTTATCCATTGTCGGAACGCAGGCTGCCAGCCTGCCTATCAAAACGAGCAAAAACAAAAACGCAGGCTAGCAGCCTGCGTTCCGATCACGGTCTTTCAAAAATGCCAACGGCCTCGACATCGTCAAACTCTTTGAGCATGACCTTTATTATCTCGGATTGCTTGGTCGAGACATATTTGCCGACGAAATCGGCCTGAATCGGTAACTCACGATGCTCGCGTCCGCGATCGACCAGCACGGCGAGCTGAACTTTTCGCGGGCGGCCAAAATCCATAAGCTGGTCCATTGCCGCACGGATCGTCCGGCCGGTGTATAAAACGTCATCGACGAGGACGACGATCTTGTCGTCGATATCGTGGTCGAGTTCGGTGCGGTTGACGATCGGGTTGGCACCGACCGTTGAGAGGTCGTCGCGGTAAAGCGTGATGTCGAGGATTCCATACAAAGGACGTTCGCTTTCGAGGCCCTCGATCTTGTCGACAATGCGTTCTGCGAGGGGAACGCCGCGGCGGCGGACACCCACAATATATAGATCTTTAGCACCGTGATTAGTTTCGACGATCTCGGTTGAAAGCCGACGCATCGCGCGTTTCATCGCGGCGGAATCCATGATCCGTGATTTTTCGACCAGTTTTATTTCGTCACCCATTTGCTAGCAAATCGTAGCAAAGGTAAGGGTAAAGTTCAAAGTTTCGACTTCGAAGTTTTGATAATCGACGGCTTCAACTAAAATCAAAGTCAAACACGATGTCAAAGCTCTGGGAAAAACTGATCAGACCTTCACTATTTTGCCTCGATGCCGAGCGGGCTCACGAACTCGGCATCAAGGCGATGGAACTCGGGTTGTCGTCGATCTTTTCTGGGCAACCTGTTGAATCTGGGATTAGCGAAGTCGAGCGGTTTGGTTTGAAGTTCTCAAATCCATTAGGCCTAGCGGCGGGGTTTGATAAGAACGGCGTCGTTGTCAATCAACTCGCGTCTCTTGGATTTGGTTTTGTCGAGGTTGGAACGGTTACTTACGAGCCGCAGCCAGGGAATCCAAAGCCGAGGATGTTTCGATTGCCGGACTACAAAGCGTTGATCAATCGTCTTGGGTTTAATAATGACGGGGCTGCTGTAGTCGCTGAGCGGCTGAAAAAGTTAAGACGAAACTGCATCGTTGGGGTGAATATAGGCAAGAATAAAGATGTTCCGAACGAGGAAGCGACTGAGAATTATCTTAAGAGTTTTAACAGCGTTCATCCGGTCGCAGATTATGTTGCTGTGAATATCTCATCGCCAAACACTCCGAATCTACGCGAATTGCAGAACTCGGAGAGTCTGGACGAATTGCTCGGAGCACTGCAAAAGCGAAATGATGAGCTTGGGGCCAAGCCTCTGCTCGTTAAGATCGCACCAGATCTGAGCCAAGGTGAGATCGAATCTATCGTGGATATTTCGTTGCAATACAATCTTGCCGGAATTATTGCGACGAACACTACGATCGCTCGTGAAGGCGTGAAAACAAAGGACTTCGAACGCATTGGAGCCGGTGGGTTGAGCGGAAGACCGTTGACGAACCGTTCGGCCGAGGTGATCTCGACGATTCACCGAGTTTCTAAAGGTAAACTGCCAATTATTGGAGTCGGCGGTATTTTCACGGCGGAAGACGCGTTTGAAAAGATCGCGGCTGGTGCGTGTTTGCTGCAGGCATATACCGGATTTGTATATGGCGGGCCCTCGTTCGCCACTGATATTAACAAAGGGTTGGCGAGAATATTGAAAGATCGCGGATTTGCCAATATTGACGAAGCGGTCGGATCGGACTGATTCTCACCCTGATTTGTTTGACACAATCTGCGGAGAGGCTATAATAAACGTTTGCTTTCGGCTCGGTTGAAGCTGTTAGTTGCATTTACGGGTAATGATCATTGATCTGGTAAACGTTGTAGCTCGGCCTAAGGCGATCGAACTGACGTTCACGCCTAACGAGATCGACCTTGAGATCGACGGGACGAAACTGGCGGGTGATGTCAGATTTAAGGGCGAGACTGAGCGGGTCGATGATAAAGCTCACGTTCGCGGAACGGTGGACGCGGAAGTTTTTGTCGACTGTACGCGTTGTTTGGTTCCGGTATCGCGGAAGTTTGAAATATTGTTTGACGATATTTTCGTCGATCCGGCAGATGAGCCGGTGGATGCCGAGATCATTCTCGCCCCTGACGCGCTCGACGAATCGATCGCTATCGATGGCAAGATCGACCTTGCTGAGGTCGTTCGTGAGCAAATAATACTTGCTTTGCCTGACCAGGTTTATTGCAAAGATGATTGCAAGGGTTTGTGTCCGAAGTGCGGATCGAACCGAAATTTGATAGATTGTAGATGTATTGAGGAAGAGATAGACCCGAGATGGTCGGCTCTGAAAGATATTAGATAGCCGCAAAAAAGGCTTTTTGAGGCGAGTTAATTTAGAGGTAAATAATGCCAAATCCAAAACGACGACATTCACATTCACGTACGCGCCAACGCCGTGCACACGACGCTCTGGTCACGCCGCAGTTCTATCTTGATAAGGATACCGGCGACGCCAAGATGCCGCATCGCATTGACCCGAAAACGGGGATGTACAAGGGCCGCAAGATAATCGAAGTCAGAGAATCCGAATAGATCTTTGAAATAGTTCAAACATTTCGTTCTAATTCTAATCAATGACAGCACAAAACGCGGGAATCATCGGGATGGGGCACTCTTATCCGGAGGGCATTTTGACGAATGCCGATCTGGAGAAGATGGTCGACACCAACGATGAATGGATAACCACGCGCACCGGAATCAAACAGCGTCATAAGGCGGCCGAGGGCGAATACACTTCGCAATTCGGTTCTCGTGCCGCTCTACAGGCGCTTGAACGGGCCGGTCTCGAACCGACTGACATCGACATCATCGTCTGTGCGACGACCTCGCCCGATCAGATCATGCCGTCAACCGGAGCGTTGATACAGGCGCAGATCGGTGCGACGAATGCGGCCGGAATGGACGTTTTTGCTGCGTGTTCGGGGTTTTTGTACGGTATCACGATGGTCGAATCGATGATCCGCACCGGGCAGATCAAACATGCTCTGGTTATCGGTGCTGAGGTTCTTACCAAATACGTCGATTACACTGATCGGGGAACATGCGTGATCTTCGGCGATGGCGCCGGAGCGGCAGTGCTCGGGCCGGTGCCGGAAGGGAAGGGAATTCTCGCAACGAAAATTCGCTCAGACGGTCGTTACGAAGATCAGCTTTTCTCGCCGGGCGGCGGAACAAAATTAGGAACCACCCACCAAACGATCGATAACGGCGATCACTTTTTCAAAATGAGAGGCAATGAGCTTTTCAAAGTTGCCGTGCGCTCGATGGCCGATATCTCAGCGGAAATGGTCGAAAAGTCCGGATACAAGGTCGAGGACATTGACATTGTCATCCCGCACCAGGCAAACCAGCGGATAACTGATGCGGTCGCGTCCCGCTTAGGCGTTCCCGAGGAAAAGGTCTACTCAAACATCGCCATGATGGGCAACACGTCATCAGCGTCAATTCCGATCGCGATGGATGAATGCATTCAGTCGGGCAAGATAAAAGAGGGGAGCCTGGTGTTACTCACCGCATTTGGCGGCGGTGTTACGTGGGGCGGTACGGTAGTACGATTTTAGGTTGCGGATTTTGGATTTTAGATTGAATGGCTAAGATTGCGTACATTTTCCCTGGGCAAGGCTCGCAGGCTGTTGGCATGGGAAAGGAATTGTTTGACAATTTCGCTGCGGCTCGTGAGGTGTTTGAGGCTGCTGATGATGCTCTTGGGTTTTCGCTTTCCGAGATGTGTTTTTCGGGTGACGAGGCGGATCTGCAACTCACAGCGAATACTCAGCCGGCCATATTGACTGCCTCGGTTGCCGCTTATCATGCGTCGATGGCAGAGGGATTGCCGGAACCGGATTTTGTTGCGGGGCATAGCCTTGGTGAATATTCGGCATTGGTTGCGGCGGGCGTTTTGGATTTTGCTGATGCAGTGCAGACTGTACGGAAGCGCGGCACGTATATGCAGGAAGCAGTTCCGGTCGGCGTTGGGGCAATGGCGGCGATTCTTGGTTTAGACCTCGCGACGGTCGAAGGCGGTTGTGCTGAAGCCGCGAACGGACAGATCTGCAGTCCCGCGAATATCAATTCGCCATCGCAGATCGTAATTGCGGGAAATGCCGAAGCGATCGACCGGGCGTGTGAGATATTGAAAGAAAAGGGTGCGAAGCGGGCGATCAAGTTGAACGTCTCCGCACCTTTTCATTGTGCGTTAATGATGCCGGCTCAGGAACGTTTGGCGGCGGATCTGGCGGGATTGGAGTATGGCAAATTCGTATTTCCGATCATTCATAACATTGATGCGGCTGTAAACTCTGATCTTTCAAAGGTTCGCGAGAGCATGACCCGGCAGGTTTCGTCGCCGGTCAGGTGGCTGCAGTCGGTAGAGACAATGATCGCGAACGGCGCCCATAAATTTGTGGAGATCGGGCCCGGAAAGGTTCTGTCGGGACTTGTGCGGCAGATAAGCCGTGACGTAACATACGCAAATATCGAGAATTTAGACAGTTTGAAAAATACTTTAGAAACCTTATAAATACAGGAGAAATTATGTCAGAAGTACAAGATAAGATTAAACAGATCATCGTCGACGAATTAGGTGTGGACGAAGCAGAAGTTACAGAAAATGCCCGGTTCATCGAAGATCTCGGTGCCGATTCGCTCGACCTAGTCGAACTCGTTATGCGTTTCGAAGAGGAATTCGACATCGAAATTCCTGACGAAGACGCGGAGAAAATTCAGGGTGTTCGCGATGCTTACGCCTATGTTGAACAGCACAAGGCTGCTTAGTTTTTACGGACAACGGATAACGGATAATGGAAAATAATTTTCGCATTGTCCATTTTCCGTTGTCCATTTTCCATTTGAATTATGAAACGTCGTGTAGTAGTTACAGGACTCGGTGTGGTGACACCCGTGGGAAATGACGTTCCTTCGACTTGGAGCGCGTTGATGAACGGCGAGAGCGGAGCCGATTTCATCAAAAAATTTGACGCTGAGAAATACTCGGCGCGATTTGCTTGCGAGGTCAAAGATTTCGATCCGCTAAATTTCCTCGATAAAAAGGAAGCCCGGCGGATGGGAGCGTTTACGCATTTTGCTTTGGCCGCTTCGGACGAGGCGATGAAGCACAGCGGACTCGTTATTGACGAGTCGAACGCCGAAATGGTTGGAACATATATCAGTTCCGGCATCGGTGATTTCTGGGCGATCGAACGCGAGCATGAAAAGCTTTTGAATTCAGGCCCGGATCGCGTTTCGCCATTCTTTATTGTTTCAGCGATCGTCAATCTTGCTTCGGGAAACGTGTCGATCCGTCACGGAGCAAAAGGTCCAAATTCCGCTACTGCGACAGCCTGTTCGGCAGGTGCTCACGCTATCGGGGACAGCTTTCGCATCATCGAACGCGGTGACGCGGACGCGATGATCTGCGGAGGAGCGGAAAGTGCGATCACGCCGATGTCGGTTGCGGGGTTTGCATCTATGCGAGCCCTTTCGACGCGAAACGACGATCCGAAGCATGCTTCGAGGCCATTCGACGAGACCCGCGACGGGTTTGTTATTGGTGAAGGTGCGGGATTGCTGATCCTCGAAGAACTTGAATTTGCAAAAAAGCGCGGTGCCAATATTCTTGCGGAGATCGTCGGCTACGGTATGAGCGGTGACGCTTTCCATGTGACGATGCCGGACGAGACAGGTTCGGGCGCGATCCGGGTCATGCAGCGTGCTTTAAAGGATGCTGAATTATTTCCTGAGCAGATCGGCTACATCAACGCTCATGGCACATCGACGCCTTACAATGACAAATTTGAAACGCTGGCGATCAAAAAGGTGTTTGGCGAGCATGCATACAATATTCCCGTCAGTTCGACCAAATCGATGACAGGCCACGCCCTGGGAGCCGCTGGCGGACTCGAAGCGGTATTTTCGGTCAAAGCAATGATTGAGAACAAACTGCCGCCGACGATCAATTACGAATTCCCCGATCCCGATTGCGATCTCGACTACATTCCAAACGTGGCCCGCGAGGCGGCTGTCGATTATGTGCTGTCGAACAATTTCGGCTTTGGCGGAACGAATGCGTGTCTTATTTTTAAGAGATTCTCCGAATAGAACAACTGGTTTATGAAGATCATAGTTTTAATGAAACAGGTTGCCAATAAGGATGCGGTTTTGCGCATTGCGGCGGATGGGAAGTGGATCAACGACGCTGATATATCTCAGCAGACGAATGAATCAGACGGTTACGCTCTCGAAGAAGCTTTGCGGACGATCGAAGCGAAAGGGGAGGGAGAGGTTGTCGTGTGTACGCTCGGACCGCAAAGTGCCAAAACCGTGATCAAAGATGCTCTGGCTCGCGGAGCTGATCGGGCGATCCATGTGGTTGTTGAGGACAGCAAAACGCTTTCTGCATATCAGATCGCATCGGCGATCGCGGATGCTATTCGCGAAGAGAATGCCGATCTTATATTTGGTGGCCTTCAATCCGACGATGCGAGTTACGGCCAGACCGGAGTGATCCTTGCCGAGCTGCTCGGAATACCGCACGCAACGATCGTCATCGAGGTCGATCGTGCGAGTCTCGGAGATACTTTGCGTGTAAAACGCGAGCTTGAGAGTGGTTGGTATCAGTGGTTTACATACACCCTGCCGACATTACTAACGATCCAATCCGGCATCTCACAGATCCGCTATGCCTCGTTAAAAGGTATTATGGCGGCCAAGAAGAAAGAAATCCGCGATGTTTCGCCTTCGGTCAATGCATTTGCTTCCGCGGCAACGATCCAAAAAGTTTACATGCCGCTAAAGACCAAGCAGACCCAGATCCTCGGCAATGGTGATGCGAAGGCGGGTGCTGTCGAGCTGGTTGAAAAACTCAAGAATGAGATTCGCGTGATCTAGTCACCCAGACTTGTTGGTATTATCAAATTAAGGCTATCAACTTGTCGTAGCTTTGGTTGTTTCTTTGCTTTTGGATCTAATAATTTTTGCGCTTTGTTGTTTGAGAGTCGGAATTCGCCATCGTACCTTGAATTACTAACAAAATCAGGATATATTTTTCCAGTTTTCAATATTTCAAAAACCGGAGGATCTGATATGCGTTTAAATGCAAAGTTATTGTCGTTAGGCATGTTTTGTGCGGCGTTCGTGTTGTTTTTGTCAGCCCAATCGTCGAGTGTCCTGGCTCAGGGTGAGTGCAATGTGGTTGGTGCCCCTGTGGTAACAACCGGCAGTATTGCTGTTTCTGACCCTACTCAGACGAGTCGTATGTTTCGTGATGGGCGTGGGACGACCTGCCTTTTTAACCGGACACAGACTACGTCTGCCGGCACCTATCAGTTCAAAACGCACACGTTTACAAATACGACCGGTGGCCCCGCTTGTATCTATGTTGACCTCGATGCTACCGGTTGTGGAGTCGCGACCAATCAGATCAGTGTTGCGGCGTATTTGACTTCGTTCGATCCGGCAAACATCTTGACCAATGTAATTGGCGATCCCGGACTGAGCACCGGGCAGAATTTTGCTACCGCAATGAGTTTTACGGTCGCGGCCGGTGCGACGTATGTTCTGGTCGTGCATGACGTAAACGCAGGTACAGCTTGTCCGAGCTATACAATTCGCCAAACGATCGCAAATGGCTGCCGCAATACGGGATATGATCTCGCAAATGACGGCAGTGCTGACCTTGCTCTTTTCCGTCCGAGCGGCGGACTGGCGACTTTCCAGACAAAAACGTTGACGGGTTCAACCGTTTCGACCCAGCTCGGATCGGCGGGTGATATTCCGGTTCCGGGAGATTATACCGGCGACGAGACCAGCGATATCGCTGTTTATAGGCCAAGCAACGGCACGTGGTATACCAACACGAATGCCGGCACCAATTATGGTGCAAAGCTGTGGGGAACAGCCACCGATCTTCCGGTTCAGGGTGACTATGACCGTGATGGCATAACTGACTATGCGGTTTTCAGGCCGTCAGACAATAACTGGTACATTTTGTACAGCGGATCGAACGCCTACACGGTTGTAAATCTCGGTGTCGCCGGTGACAAACCTGCTCCGGCTGATTTTGACGGCGACGGCAAGATCGATCCGATGGTATTCACTCCAAGTACCGGAAATTGGAGCATGCGTGGCAGTGCCGGAAACTATGGTTCGTTTACCGTCTTTACCTGGGGTGCCTCGGGCGATATTCCGGTGCCGGCCGATTATGATGGCGACGGAAAAGACGACCGTGCCGTTTTCCGTCCTAGCGATGGATTCTGGTACGTATTCCGCAGCAGTGTCACGGCGGCGCAGTCGATCGGGTTCCAGCACGGTATCTCGGGCGATATCCCGCAGCCGGCTGATTACGATGGCGACCGTAAGGCTGATTACGCCGTTTTTAGACCGTCAAACAACACGTGGTACATCAATCGTAGTACCGCAGGAATATATCAGACGGTATTTGGCCAATCGGGTGACATTCCCGCCTCGGCACCAAATCGTATTCCGTAATTTGGCATCCGAGTTTTCAGGAATTATCGACCGCAGTTTGACGTTTGTCAGACTGCGGTCTTTTTGTGATAATTGACTTTTGTTTGCCCAATTATTATGAGCATTTTAGTATTTATCGAGCATAAAGACTGCGTTCTGAACAAGACA
>Ga0209023_10007752_pt1 | contig 10918 bp, 10 predicted proteins | sample LakOneMetagenome_FD_187468 | JGI IMG/M metagenome (GOLD analysis project Ga0209023, IMG submission 187468) | Freshwater and sediment microbial communities from Lake Erie, Canada (SPAdes) (version 2) | ecosystem: Environmental > Aquatic > Freshwater > Lentic | place: Lake Erie, Canada...
AGCGTTCCGCGACGACCGCCGCCGCGTCGTGCATCCGCACGTGATCGGGGTGACCGTAGCCGCCTCGCTCGTCGTAGCTGACGATCAGGTCCGGGCCCAGCGCTCGCACCAGAGCGAGCACATCGGCCACGACCTCGGCGAGCGGGGCGAGGGAGAGCGAATCGGCTGACGCATCGGGGGCCGCCATCGCGAAACCGTCCGGTCCCCATTCCATGCCGGAGTCGAGGTAGCGCCTCGTGCCGGCCAGCCCTGCGGCGCGCGCACCGGCATCGCCCAGGTAGTGGCGCTCGGAGACGCCGAGAGCCGAGAGGGCCAGCGTCAGCTCCCGCTCACGCTCGAGGGCGAGGGCGGGAGTGTCGGCCAGTAGGCTCAGCGGGCCAGCGACGACTTCGCCGAGCTCACCCCTGGTCGCAGTCAACACGGTGACGTGCACGCCCGCCGACGCCAGAGCGGCGATTGTGCCCCCCGTGGCCAGTGTCTCGTCGTCGGGGTGCGCATGGAGAAAGAGAACCGACCGAACCGGGGAGCCGTCTGCCGTGGCATCGAAGGGAGATGTGTCAGCCACGGGTTATTCCTGTCCGATGAGCTCGGTTGTCGGCGAAGCAGACGAAGCTGCTAGGGCGCCGAGATACAGCCCGGCGACAACCGCTGCCGAAGATTCCCAGTCGGCCTCTGCCGCGAACCGGGCCGCTCGACGGCCGAGTTCGCCTCGTCTGCGGCTGTCGGTCAGGAGGGCCACGATCACGCGCGCCCACTCGGCCGGCTCACGGCCATCGACCAGTACGCCGGTGACGCCCTCCACAACCGAGTCGACGAGCCCGCTGACCCGACCCGCGACGACGGGAACACCGCTTGCCGCGGCCTCCAGGGTGACGAGGCCGTAGGTTTCCGAATGAGAAGGCACGATCAAGAGTCGCGCGCGGCGAAGAAGTGCAGCAAGTTCGGCGCGTTCGATCGGGCCGGTGAAGATGACGGAGGATTCGACGCCCAGCTCTGCCGCGAGGGCAACCAAGGAATCCCGATAGCCCTCCCGGCCGGCCACGGCATCGCCGGCGAGAAGAAGCGTCGGTCGCATCCGCTCGTCAATCAGCGCCAGGGCACGGATGGCCAGATCCTGACCCTTCAATGGTTGGATTCGGGCCGCCACCAGCAAGAAGCCGGCCGCTCCTGCCGACTCCGGCTGTTCATCGGCAGCCGCGGGATGAAAAAGAGCAGTGTCTACGCCGGGGGTGACGACGCGCAGGGCTGCGCTGTCGATGTCGTAGGCCGCGGCAATCGCGCAGGCCTCGGCCCGGCTCGCGGCGACGGTGAGCGACGACTGGCTGGTGAGCATCCGCTCGGCCGCGAGTCGGTCGCTGCCCTCGGGGCTGTCTCCGTCAGCGAGGGCGTCGTTCTTCAGCGCCGCTACGGTGTGCAGGCTCAGGAAATGCGGCACCCCGAGCGCTCGGGCGAGGCGCAGTCCGGCGAGGCCCGAGAGCCAGTAGTGCGAGTGCACGAGGTCGAACGCCGGTAGCGCAATGATCGCCTCGGCGAACTCATCGACGACACCGAGAAGCGATTCCTTTACCAGCGGGACCGCGGGCCCGGCCGTGATGAATCGCACCAGGGCGCCACCCGCTGTGCGGATGCTTTCGGGCTCTGCCGCACAGGAGCGCCTTGTCAGCAGCTCCACCTCGAAACCGGCGGCCACAAGGCCGTCGGCGAGGCCGAGGACGTAGACGTTCATGCCTCCCGCATCACCGCTGCCCGGGGTGGCGAGCGGGGATGTATGCAGGCAGATCAGTGCGATTCGGCGCGCCGGTTCAGGCGCGTCATACCCCGGTGCCGGCGGCGCGCTGGGAAACAGGCTCGAACTCACCACAGAAGCCTAGCCCGCGGAAGCTGACAGACGGCAAACATGCAGGCGGCGGCGGCGTAAACTGGTCTTTGTTCACCGAATGAAAGTAGGCCGCGAGTTGAGTACACAACCCGCTGGTGCAGACCGTTTGACAGCATCGCGTTCGCCCTACTGGGGCGTACCCGTGGCCCGGGCGATACCGGCCCTTATCGTTGGACTCGTTCTTACGTTCGTGCCGAACCACTCGAGCCAGATAGGCCTGTTCGCCTTCGGGGCTTTCTCTCTGGTCTCCGGCGTATTGATCGCCGGCCTGTCGTTTAGAACAATGCCCAAGTCCACGAGCCGGTCTCTCTTCGTGCTTCAGGGCGTAGTCATGGCCATCGCCGGGGTTCTCGCGTTGGCGTTGAACTCCTTCCCACTGGCGTTCCTTTTCTACCTGGTGAGTGTCTCCAGCGCAATCGCCGCGATGCTCGAGCTCTACAGCGGAATTCGCGCCAAGGGATCGAACCCAGCAGCCAAAGACTGGATCGTCGTCGGTGCGGCCACCGGGGTCCTGGCGCTGATCTTCTTGCTGCTGCCTCTTACCGCGGTCGTGGCCGTGGGCCTTCTGGGCGCGTACGGCATCATGCTCGGTATTTTCCTGCTGATCGCGGGGCTCTCGCTTCGCTGGGGCACAACGACCAACCCGACCAAACTGGTGGAAAACTAATGACAAAACCCACACGCCGCGACGTTCTTCGCCCGGCTGAGCTCATCGGCATCTCGGCCATCATGGCCCTCTTTGTAGGCCTGACTGTGCTGTTGTCAACCAGGGCATGGCTCCTGGCCGGTGTCTTCTTCGGCATCGCCTTCATCGTGACGCTCGTAGTCGTGGCCATGCTCGTACTCAGCTTCAAGCCCAACAAGGACGAGCTGACCGAGATGGATCAGATGGACGACGAGACCGGCCCGCCGAGCACGCACTGAGCGATGCGCGGCAGGCGGTATCTACCGCTTGCGCTGGCTACTCTGCTTCGGCGAGGCGCTCGCGCAGAGCTTTGATCGATTGCTGGGCCGTGCGGCGAACCTCTTTGTCGTAGTCCCTGAGCAGCAGCTCAAGGGTGTCGATGCTTGAGGCGTCGCCGCGAACCGCAAGGGCCCGAGCTCCGGCTGCGCGAACCCGCGGGTGTTCGTCGGTCAGAAGGACTGAGATCTCGGAGATCTCACCGATCTCTCGGGCGGCGCAGACCTTCGCGGCCATCTCGCGCACGCGCCAGCTCTGGTTGCCCAAAGCCTTGATCACCGGCTTCTCGGCCGAGTCGTCCCAGATGTGCAGCAGGGCGCGGGCGCCCCACAGCTCCGGCCAGTACAGCGCCGGGGCGCCGCTGAGGATGCCCTCGGCGTGGCTGCCGCCGACGACGCGCAGGAAGTCCTCGCCCTCGTAGCCGCCCTCGAGCAGCACGATCGCGCGGCGGGCGACCGAGGGGCCGCCCTCCTCGCGGGCCAGGGTTCGTAGCCGGTCCACGAGGGAGTCGGTCGTCGCTACGTCGTTTTCGTTTTCGTCGGGCTTGTTGTTGCGCTTTTTATCGTGTGCCATGAGAGCCCTAAGGCTACCCTTCTAGGAAATGTTGCCGGGCTGAATGTTGCCGGGCTGAATATGTGCCACGAGAGCGGATGCGAGGCCCACGTAGCGCGGCGGTGTGAGTGCGAGCAGGCTCGCCTTGGCGTCGTCTCCGATATCCAGGCCGGCCACGAACTCGACCAGTTCAACCGAGCCGATCCGCTTGCCGCGGGTGAGTTCCTTCAGGAGGGCATAGGGGTCGGTGATGGTTGACCGGCCGGCGGTGATCTCGGCGCGCACGACGGTCTGGATCGCCTCGCCGAGCACCTCCCAGTTCTCGTCGAGGTCGGCGGCCAGCAGGTCGCTGTTCAGCGAGACGGCGTTCAGGCCGCCCTGGATGTTGGACAGCGCGAGCAGCGAGTGCCCGAGGGCCACGCCGACGTTTCGCTGGGTGGTCGAGTCGGTCAGGTCTCGCTGGAGGCGGGAGGTCACCAGCGTCTGGGACAGTGAGTCCAAGAGCGCCGATGACAGCTCGAGGTTGGCCTCTGCGTTCTCGAACTTGATCGGGTTGATCTTGTGCGGCATGGTCGAAGAGCCCGTCGCTCCGGGAACCGGGATCTGGGTGAAGTAGCCGAGCGAGATGTAGGTCCAGAAGTCGGTGCAGAGGTTGTGAAGCACGCGGTTGGCGTGGCTGATGCGCGAGTACAGCTCGGCCTGCCAGTCGTGGGACTCGATCTGGGTGGTGAGCGGGTTCCACTGGAGTCCGAGCGAGGTCACGAACTCCTCAGACAGCGCCTGCCAGTCGAGCGTGGAGTCGGCCGCGAGGTGGGCTGCGAACGTGCCCGTCGCTCCGGAGAACTTGCCGAGGTAGTCGCTGCCCTCGATCTGCTTCAGGATGCGCTCGAGGCGATAGACCGTGACGGCTATCTCCTTGCCCATGGTCGTGGGCGTGGCCGGCTGGCCATGCGTGCGGGCGAGCATCGCCTCATCGCGGTACTTGATCGCCTGGAGACGCAGCTCCTCGATGACGCCGCGGAATGCCGGCAGCCAGACCTCGGCAACGGCGTCGCGGATGACCACCGCGTAGCTGAGGTTGTTGATGTCCTCGCTGGTGCAGGCGAAGTGGGTGAGCTCGGCGATGTCGGCGAGGCCGAGGTCGACCAGCCGCTTGCGAACGAAGTACTCGACGGCCTTCACATCGTGCTTCGTCGTGGCCTCGAGGGCAGCGAGCTCAGCGATCTCGTCGTCGCCGAAGTCGGCTGCGAGGCGAGACAGCGCGTTCCGAGCATCGCCCGAGATCGGGTGAGAACCGAACAGCTCGCGATCCGTGAGGAACAGCAGCCAGTCGACCTCGATCTGGATGCGCGCCCGGTTGAGGCCCGCCTCCGAGAGAAACGCGCCGAGGGGGGAGACGATCTGGTGGTAACGGCCGTCGAGTGGGCTGAGCGGCTGCGGGGAAAATGAGCTCATGATTTAGGGGGTACTCCAGGTTGGGACGGGATTATTCGGTTGTTCGGGAGGGCACCCGGAACGCGGGCTCCAATTGCCAGAAGAGTGACTGGCAGGCGCGCTCGATCAGGGCCAGCGTCGAGTCGAAGACGGCCGCATCCGCGTAATACGGGTCGGGCACGTCGGGAACCTGCTGGGCCAGCTCGGGGTCGAAACTCGTGAGCAGCCGGATCTTGGACCGGTCATCGTCGTTGCGGGCATAGGAGCGGATCGCGCGCTCGTGCGTGCGGTCCAGCGCCAGGATCAGGTCGAGGTCGTCGAATTTCGAGGCATCGAACTGCTTGGCCCGATGCTGCTCTCCGTCGAAGCCACGGTTGCTGAGTGCGATGAGAGTGCGCGGGTCTGCACGCTCACCCACATGCCAGTCGCCGGTACCGGCAGAAGACACCGCGACCCTTGAACTGAGCCCCGCCTTGTGCACGAGCGACCGGAAGACGACCTCCGCCATCGGCGACCGGCAGATGTTGCCGGTGCAGACCATGCTGACCCGAAAGACGGCGTCTGGCAACGGCTCGGTCTCGGAAGGCATACCCCTATCTTGGTGTAGTTTCCCCTCCTGCACACCCTGCGGTCGCCCGCGCTCGCTCTCGGTCGTCGTTCCCGGCGGAGCATCCGGGTGAAAGGGGTTGAGACTGCGGGACATGAACTGGTTTTCCGACCCCCTGGCACAGCTCGCCGACGCCGAGGCGGAATGGGAGCTTCAACGGGATTACTCGGCCGTTCAGAGCCTTTCTGAACAGGTTGACGACCTGATCGATTCAGGCGTGCGCGCGTCGGCCAAGGGCGCTTTTGGCCAGGGTGGGTATGCAGGCTGGCTCGGCCCTGCCCGCCGAGCGTTCGATGGGCGGGAGGCAGAACTCCAGGTCACACTCCGGCTGGCAGCCTTCGAAATTGAGGCACTGGCTACCGAACTACATTCGGCGATACAGCGCCGTGACTCGTGACTCGTGACTCGTGAACAGTGGGCCGTGAACGCTGAGCCCGGGGCGGGATCGGCCGGCGGCGACCTCATCGTGTCGGGCGGCGGTCACGTGGCGGTCTCGACCGAGGAGATGGCGGCTCTGGCGGAAAGGCTGCGGGCGATCCAATTCACGGCGGAGGACGCCCTCCGAACGCTGGCGACTCTGAGCGGCCGGGTCGATTCCGGGCCCGCCTCGGCGGCCCTTGCCCGGGCGGCCGAGAGTGCGGCCATGCTCGAGCTCGCCCTGACGATCGCAGCCGATGCCTACGGGCACACCGAGCGGATGCTGCAGCTGATCGTGGGCGACGCGGCAGCCGGGCTCGGATTCACGCTGGGCAGGCTCGCGCCGCTCCTCGGTCTGCTGGCGTTTCCCAGACTGCTCGGACTCGCCGTTGGCGTGGCGGTCGGGACTCGGCTGTTCCCCGGTGCCCTCGGCGACGTGGCCGGCTGGATCGCCGACAATCCACGTCTGGTCTCCAACCCGCTTACCGTCGGCGCGATTCGACTGATGGTGTCTGCAAGCGATGACACCATCGCCGGTCTCTTCGGGATGCCGCCGGCCGTGGCCCGGGCGATCGGGGAGCAGGGACTCGGCCTCTTCGGCCTGCCACAGACCGCCGGCCTCGCGCTGGCCGGGCTCGGCGGGCTCGCCGGTGTTGCCGGCACGGGCCACCTGAGGGAGACGGCCGTCCGGGTAAGGCCGGCCGGCGCGCGGAGCACGCGGGTTACCGCGCCCTCCGGGGTGGGTGCGCTGATTGACCGGGTTCCCGGCTCGGCCGAGGGCGACCCCCAGATCAGGCTGGAGCGCTATGCGGAGGAGTCCGGGAATAACTCTGCTGCCGGCTCACGCTGGATCCTCTACCTCGGGGGCACGATCGATCTCGGGGTGCTGCCCGGCACGGAGCCATTCGACATGACCTCGAACCTGCACGCCACGGCGGGCGCCGATGCCGGCTCCCTGCGCGCGACGGCGAAGGCGCTTGAGCTGGCCGGGGTACTGCCCGGGGATCCGGTGCTCGCGGTCGGCTACTCGCAGGGCGGGCTGCTGGCGGCCCAGCTCGAGCGGAGCGACGACTTCAACGTTCAGGGCGTTCTCACCGTCGGGGCCCCGATCGGCCAACTCGCGCTGGATGTCCCGGCAGCGGCGATCGCCCACACCGAGGATCTCGTGCCGGCCCTCGGTGGACTGGAGTCCGCAACCTCTGACGAACGCATTCTGGTGCGGCGCAGCGCGTTCTCAGGCAGGGAGATGCCCGTCGACCACGCGCTGCCGGCCCATGCCCTCACCGAGTACCGCGCGACCGCAGCGTTGATGGATACCTCTCGCGAGCCGCGCATCCTGCGTTTCAGAGAGAGCATCGCAGGCTTTCTCAGCCCTCGGGCCGCTGTGGGAGCGTCGCGGCTCTATCGGGCAGAAAGGGTGCCCTAGTGGCCCGAGACGGATTACACCTACCGGCGACCGCCGAGGGGCCGCAGGATCGCGTTGATGATCGCCGAGAGAACGGTAAGGACGAAGGCGCCGAGCATGGCCCAGCCGAAGTCGACGATGTGCAGGCCGAAGTGCAGGTAGTCGGTGATCCAGCTGACGACCAACAGCAGGAAGCCGTTGACGAACAGCGACAGGATGCCGAGGGTCAGGATGTAGAGAGGGAATGCGACGATTCGGATCGCCGTGCCAAGGATGCCATTCACGATGCCGAAGATCAGGGCGACCATGACGAACGAGGCAATGGTGGCGAACGTCGTGTCCGCGTAGGGCACGAGCGAGACCCCCGAGACGATGAGCGTGGTTAGCCAGAGGGCGAACGAGTTGCCGACAAGGGAGACCAGGAATCTGCGCATGGATAAAGTATTTCAGTCTTGACTGGAAAACGGCAGCAGCAGCGCTGTGCGGGCGACATCCTTGCCGGGGTTCTCCCGCAGAGATCGGCCGAGACTCGCCGCGCGATTGGTCGTCGCCGTCGAGCCGAGGATGCGCTCGGCGGCGGCATACAAATCCGCCACGGTTGCGGTGTTCGGCGGCAGCGCCTCGCCCATTCCGGAGCGCTCGATGGCTGCGGCCCCGGCGAACTGGTCGGTCGAGAACGGCAGCACGAGCATGGGAACGCCGGCGTTCGCCGCCTCTGTGACGCTGTTGTTGCCGCCGTGGGTGACAGCAAGGACAGCGTGCTCAAGGAGCAGCACCTGGGGCAGGAACTCGCGCACGAGCCAGGTCTCCGGAAGCTCCCCTAGTTCCCGATGCGGGGCCGACCCCGTGGCGATCGCAACCCTGACGCCCAGGAGCTTGAGGGCTGCGGCCACCCGGCCGAGCACATCCGCTCGCACAGACAGGAAGCTGCCGAAGCTGACGTAGACGATCGGCTCCTCGCTCTCGTCCAGCCAGGCATTCACCTCGGGATCGATCGGCTCCTGGCGAATCGCGGAGCCGAGGAAGGCATGCGGAGGCAGGAGAGCCGTTCGGGCAGGATCGTGCAATTGGCCGGGGTAGTTCAACATCAGCAGGTCGCCGTGAGTGGCGAAGGCGTCGTCGGTCGGGGTGGCGTTGTGGTCGAGTTCAAGAAGTGCACTGTTCCACTGGGAGGTGAACCTGTCCCTGACCCCTTGGCACAGGGCGTAGAGCTCTTCGAGTTCTGTCGCGTCTGGGTTGAAGGCGGCAGGCCACGCGGGCGGGTAGCCGTAGACCTCATCGCCGACCGGCAGTGCAGACGGATGACCCAGCACGACGTCGCCGTGCGGGATTCCCGCTGAGATCAGTGCCAGCCGGGCGCTGAAGGCCAGGTGGTCGACGATGATCTGGTCGGGCTGAACCACGTCGATCAGCCGCAGGACCGCCTGTGCCGTCGCAACCGGCTCCCAGAGCAGGTCGGAGCTTCGGGCTGCCGCCTGGAAGGCCAGCGTGGGGATCATGCCGTCGCGGGTGGCGGCGAAGAACCCGCGCAGCGCGTCGTCCTCGCCGACGGGCTGATCCTCCGCCTTGATCACGCCGGGGTTGGAGCCGCGGCCGAGTTGAAGGCCTACACGCTGGAAACCGAAGGCACCGACGATACCGGCGGTGGCCGGCCCGGTGGCAACCACCACATCGTCGCCGGCGGCACTGAACGCCGTGGCGAGGCTGGCCAGGGGGTAGAGGTGGGAAGCGTAGTCAGGACTGATTACAAGCAGGGTCACAGGATAAGTGTCACAGGCTTGAGCGGGTATCAAGAACCCGCTCGTGGCTCGCGGCGACCCCGGTGTAGACGGTGTCCAGCGCCTCGGCCATGGCCTGAATGGTGAACTTCTTCCTGACAAGCCTCTGGGCCTTGGCGATCCGGGCCCGGTCGGCGGGGACCGCGGCGGCCGATAGGGCTGCAGCGTCAGTCATGCCACGGTGAACTCCCGCGGCAGTGCTGGTGTTCACGAGGAAGCCCGTGACGCCGTTTTCGACATAGGTCGCCGGCCCGCCGCCCGCGGGCGCCACGACGACGAGACCGGCGGCCAGGGCCTCGAGCAAAGCGATGCCGAACTCCTCCTTCAGGCTGCCGCAGACGTAGAAGCCCGAGGCGCCGATGAGGTCTGGTGAGCCGAGTCTCGCGGTCGCCAGCCAGCGGGCTACGACGTCGTTCGGCCGGTGGCCGGCGAGGATGAGACCGGCGGCGGCCTCAGGGTACAGGGCTATTACGGCGGCGATGCGTTCCAGTTGGCTACGCTCGTCGAAAGACGGGTTCGCCAGGTCTCCGCCGACGATGACCAGGTTGCAGGAGTCGCGCAGCCTTGGATCGCTCGCCCAGGCTTCGACGATGGTGGCCATGCCCTTCACGCGGTGCAGGCGGCCGACGCTCAGGGCGATCGGCAGTCCGTGGCGGTGGGCCGGGAGGCTGGTGATCAGTGTCTCAAGGTCGGTGAAAGCCCGGGTCGTTGAGTCGCGCGGCTCCGCGTTCTCGGTGGCGACCTCCATGATGGCGGCCTCGATACCGGTGAGGTCGATTCCCTCGGGCACGACCGTGTACCGGCCGGGGGCCGTGTCGATGTCGACACCGAGCAGCTCAGCCAGGTCGTCACGCAGGTTCGGGCGGGGAAACAGCACTGTGTGCTGCGCGTCATTGGCGAGGCGCTGCACGAGGCGGTGCCGGAACCAGTAGTGCTCGACCTCGTCGGCGGCGCCGAAGTTGTCCAGCCGCAGCGAGCCGGCCATATCGAGCGCGTGGATGACGCCGTGCGGGTCGGGCGCGAGGGTGAAGACCACCGGAATCCCCAGCTCCCGGGCGACGGTCGCGGCGGCCATGCTGCCGACGTCCGCCATCCTGAGGTGGAGTACGTCGACCGGGCCGAGGGCCTTGAGCGCCCGGCGGATGCCGCGCTCGGCGGCGACTCGCGTCGGCCACGACATCGACTGGCTGACCGGCTCGGTGAGCAGTGCGATTGGCGCAAGGATGTGGCCCCGCACTCCGCTGGAATCGGGATAGGCGGTTTCGACCAGGGGGGCGGCGGCGGCGTGGGCGGCGCCGCGGGACATGGTGATCACGCGGTCGACATTCGGACGCTGGGCGAGGGCATCGCCCAGGCGCACGAGCAGCGTTGCAATGCCCCCGTTGTCGCCGGCACCCGCACGGGTCAGGCCGCGATCGATGTCGGCGTGCAGGAACAGCTGGGCGATGGTGAGGCCGGAACCTTCGGGGCGTGCGGGAGTAGGAGCCGGCGCGTCGGCCAGGTCGATCTGGGCGAGCCTGGCCGCATCCGCCAGTTCGCCGTCGCCCCAGGCAAGGGCTGTGACCAGCTTGCGGGCGCCCTTGTCGGAACGGCGGTCGCCAAGGGCGGCCACAGCGGCGATGCGCACGATGTCGGGCTGCAGTGCGTTACCGGCGATCTGGCGCAGAGCGCGCCCCGCCACCTGGCCGGGAACGAGCCCCAGCGTCTCGGTCAAGCGCTGGCGGGCCTCGTGGTCCTGCTCGGAGACGAGGGCGCCCTCGAGGGCGAGGGCGATGTGGTCAGGGGTAGACGCTGCCCAGCTCTGCAGGGTGCGCTGGGCCAGAACTCCGGTGAATCCCGCGCGAACGACGCAGCCGACGAGGCGCGAGATGGCATCGAGGCGGGG
>Ga0209023_10007753_pt1 | contig 10918 bp, 10 predicted proteins | sample LakOneMetagenome_FD_187468 | JGI IMG/M metagenome (GOLD analysis project Ga0209023, IMG submission 187468) | Freshwater and sediment microbial communities from Lake Erie, Canada (SPAdes) (version 2) | ecosystem: Environmental > Aquatic > Freshwater > Lentic | place: Lake Erie, Canada...
TCAGCCGGGCCGACGTCGACCAGGTCGTGGTGATCGCCGCCGTCTGGGTCAACCCGGCGGCGCGTGACGCCGAGCTCGTGGCTGCCAACAACCGAGACGCCACCCTTGCCGCGCTGCAGGCCGGGCGGGAGGGTCGGCCCGACACCGACGCCGTGGTCGCCGCCCGCGATGCGGCCTGGAACCCCTACTTCGGCGCACCGCCTCCGCCGACCTCGGGCCGGCGATGACCACGCCCGCACCCCGCGCCGACGGTGACGAGCAGGCGCTCCGCGTCGGCCGGGCCAAGCACGTGGCGGCCGGGATCCCTGCGGTGGCCGCCTCGTTCGACCAGGCCCGCCGCCAGCTCGGCGTCGCCCGCACGCTGAAGACCTTCGCCAAGCTCAACCAACCCGACGGGTTCGACTGCCCCGGCTGCGCCTGGCCCGACCCCGGGTCCACCTCACCGTTCGAGTTCTGCGAGAACGGGGTCAAGGCGGTGGCCGAGGAGGCGACGGTCCGCCGGGTCACACCGGACTTCTTCGCCACGCATCCTGCCCCGGAGCTCGCCACCCGCAGCGACCACTGGCTCGGCCAGCAGGGCCGGCTCACCCACCCGATGCACCGTCCGAGCGGGGCGGACCACTTCAGCCCGGTCGGTTGGGACGAGGCCTTCGGCATCGTCGCCGACGCCCTCCTCGCCACCGCCCACCCCGACCGCGCCGTCTTCTACACCTCGGGGCGCACGAGCAACGAGGCGGCGTTCGCCTACCAGCTGATGGTCCGCCAGTTCGGAACGAACAACCTGCCGGACTGCTCGAACATGTGCCACGAGTCGAGCAGCGTGGCCCTCGGGCAGGCGATCGGGATCGGCAAGGGCAGCGTCACCCTCGACGACATCCACGGAGCCGAGCTGATCGTGATCCTCGGCCAGAACCCGGGAACCAACCACCCGCGGATGCTGACCGCCCTCGAGCGGGCCAAAGGCAACGGCGCGACCATCGTGGCGGTCAACCCCCTCCCCGAGGCCGGGCTCCTGCGGTTCCGCAACCCCCAGCGGGTCGACGGCATCCTCGGTCGGGGGACAGCGCTGGCCGACGAGTTCCTCCAGGTCAAGGTGGGCGCCGACCTCGCCCTGTTCCAGTGGCTGAACCGGCGCCTGATCGAGCTCGACCGCGAGCGGTCCGACGTCCTCGATCACCCGTTCCTCGCGGAGCACTGCGACGGCCTCGACCCCTTGGTGGCCCACCTCGACCAGCTCGACCCCGATGCGCTGCTCGCGGCCACGGGCCTCGCCGGACCGGCCGTGGAACGGTTGGCGCAGCTCCTGGCTTCGAAGGAGCGGATCATCATCTGCTGGGCCATGGGCATCACCCAGCACCGGCAAGGCGTGGCCACCATCCGCGAGATGACCAACACGCTCCTGTTGCGGGGCGCCATCGGCAAGGACGGTGCCGGGGTCTGCCCGGTGCGGGGGCACAGCAACGTCCAGGGCGACCGCACCATGGGCATCTCCGAGCAGCCCAAGCCGGCCTTCCTCGATGCGCTGGCCGAGCGCTTCGGCATCGAGCCGCCGCGCGACGACGGGCTCGACGTGGTCGACGCGATCCGAGCCATGGCCCGGGGCGACGTCGACGTGTTCATGGCGATGGGCGGCAACTTCCTGGCCGCCGCCCCCGACACCGACGCCACCGCAGCCGCTCTGGCGAAGGTCGGCCTGGTCGTCCAGGTGTCGACCAAGCTCAACCGCACCCATGCGCTGCCCGGCGGGGCGGCGCTGATCCTGCCCTGCCTCGGTCGCACCGAGGTCGACCGAACCGGCGGCCGGCCGCAGCGGGTGACCGTCGAGGACTCGATGAGCATGGTCCACGCCTCCGTCGGGACCCTGGAGCCCGCCTCGCCCGATCTGCGCAGCGAGGTGGCCATCGTGTGCGGGCTGGCGGAACGGCTCCGGCCGGACGGGCCGGTCGACTGGGCCGCCATGGCACGCGACTACGCAGTGATCCGGGGCCACATCGAGGCGGTCGTCCCCGGGTTCGAGCACTACGAGGACCGCATCGACCGGCCTGGGGGGTTCGTGCTGCCCCACCCGCCCCGTGATCGCCGGGAGTTCCCGACCGCCACCGGCAGGGCCCGGCTGACCACCAACACGTTCGTGGCCGAGGTCGTCCCCGCCGGTCGCCTCCTGCTCCAGACCCTGCGTTCCCACGACCAGTACAACACGACGATCTACGGGCTCGACGACCGCTACCGCGGGATCCACCACGGGCGCCGGGTGGTGTTCGCCCATGCGGCCGATCTCGCGGCACTGGGGTTCGTCGACGGCGACCACGTCGACATCGTGAGCGAGTGGACCGACGGGGTGGAGCGTCGGGCGCCGTCGTTCCGGCTCGTCGCGTACGACATCGCCCGCGGCACGTGCGCCGCCTACTTCCCCGAGGCCAACGTGCTCGTCCCGCTCGAGTCGGTGGCCGACGAGAGCAACACGCCGACCTCGAAGGCGGTCGTCGTCCGCTTCGAGGCGCCCCGCGCCCTCAGCTGAACCGGTCGCGCAGGTCGTCGACGGTCGACGCCGACATCGCCGCGAGGTCGGGGACGTTCTCCATCAGCTCGATGCGGGTGCCGTCGGGATCGGTCACGTACAGGAGCTTGGTGTCGCCGAGCACGGTGAGCGTGTGGTCGTGGACGGCGCCGCCGGCGGCGCGGACGGCGTCGGACAGCTCGTCGATCCGATCGACCCGGAAGGACAGGTGGGTGAAGCCGAGCTCGGTCATCGGCTTGCGCTCGCCCGAACCGGTGGTGGGGACGTCGACCCATTCGAGCAGCTCGATGCGCACGTCGTCGCGGAGCAGCATCCGCGACCGGAACGTGCCCTCCTGCTCCATCGTCGCGGCCACCTCGTTCCCGGCGAAGTCGAGCGCGTACAGCTCGCGGAACCCGAACACGGCCTCGTAGAACCGGGCCGACCGTTCGACGTCGGACACCGCGATCCCGATGTGGGAGAAGCCCAGCAGCACGTGCACCACCTCCGGGCGGCATCCTGCCACCGGTCACGAGGTCAGGCCGTCAGGTGCCCACCGGGAGGTCGGCGACGAACGCCGCGATGTGGGCGGCGACCGCGTCGGGCTGGTCGAGCGGAAGCAGCGTGTAGGCGTCGGCCAGCTCGACCAGGGCGGCGTTCGGGATGATGGCGGCGAGGCGGCGGCCGTGCTCGATCGGCATGACCTTGTCCTCGGTGCCCCACAGGATGAGGGTCGGCCGCTCGAACCGGGCCAGCTCGACCGCGGCCTGCTCCAGCCCGGTGTTGTCGCTCGTCCGCACGTAGCGGGCCACGTCGCGGCGCACCCCCCGGTCGGCGCGGAGGCCCGAGATCCAGCTCGCCATCACGTCGCCCGGGATGGGACGTTTGGCCATCCAGCCGAACGTGATCGGCAGGCGGCGGAGGAACGGGATGCGCAGGAGCTGGGCGACCACCGCCACGCCCCCGGGGAGGCGGGCCGAGAGGCCGGCCACCTTGCCGGGCAAGCCGGGCGGGATGTTCTCGAACGCCTCCTCGGCCAGCAGCACGAGCCCGGCCAGCCGCTCGGGATGGCGGGCCGCGGTGATCTGCGGCCCGCCCCAGTCGACCGCGACGAGGGTCACGTCGGTCAGGTCGAGCCGCTCGATGAGCTCGGCCAGCAGGTCGGCCAGGCCGTGCAGCGACAGGTCGGCGTCGGCGCGCATGGCCACCCGGTGCCCACCGAGCGGGAGCACGGGCACGATGCAGCGGTGCGCGGGTGCGAGCTGGTCGACCACCGGTCGCCACAGCGTGGCATCCATCAGCAGGCCGCCTACCAGCACGAGGGTCGGGCCGTCGCCCCCGGTGTCCTCGTACTCGACCCTGCCCTTCGACAGCTCGACCGACTCCATGTGTGCCTCCGCGTGATGCCGACTAGAGCGATCACTCTAACCTGGCTAGAGCGATCGCTCCAGTCCGCCTCCACGGCCCGATAGCCTGGGCCGAGTGACCGACAGCAGAGTGACCGACACCCGCGACCGGCTGATCGAGGCCACCGCCGAGCTGTTCCGCACGTACGGCTACGTGGGCACGGGGGTGAAGCAGATCGTGGAGGCGGCCGGTGCCCCGTTCGGCTCGATGTACCACTTCTTCCCCGCCGGCAAGGAGGAACTGGGGGCCGAGACCGTCCGCTGGTCGGGCGCGCTGTACGGCGAGCTGATCGGGATCTTCTACACGGACGGCACCGACCCGGTGCGGGCCACCCGGCGATTCTTCGAGGCGGCCGCCGACACCGTGCGCGACAGCGACTACATCGACGCCTGCCCGATCGCCACCGTCGCCCTCGAGGTGGCGAGCACGAGCGAGATCCTGCGGGTCGCGACCGCCGAGGTGTTCGAGTCCTGGCTCGCCACGTTGCAAGGCCACTTCGTGGCCGCCGGCCTCACCAGAGGCCAGGCCCGCGAGCTCTCGATCGCCCTGTTCAGCCTGCTCGAAGGTGCGTTCATCCTGGCGCGCGCCACCCGTGACGACGGGCCGATCCGCTCGGCGGGCCGCACCGCGGCCGACGCCGTCCGCACCGCCCTGGCCAAGCGTGAAGCCCAACTCGCCGCCCGCCAGGAGCGCTGACGATCAGACCGTCGCCGGGCGTTCCCAGCGGACGATGTCGTCGATGCGGCCGCTCTCGACGTTGTAGACGAAGCCGGCGATCTTGGTCACCGGCGTGAGGAAGGGCGTCGCGATGAGGAGGTCGACATCCTCCCGGAGGGCCGCGGCGTGGTCGTCGATCGGGAAGAACCCGAGGTCGGCGCCGGTGGCGGCCCGCAGCTCGTCGTCGGTGACGCCGGCCAGGCCGCACTTGGTGTGCTGCATCACGACGAGGGTGTCGACGCCGAGGACGTGGCAGCCCAGGGCCAGGCTGCGCAGCACGTCGTCGGTCACCCGACCGCCGGCGTTGCGCAGCACGAGGGCCTCGCCGAGGTGCAGACCGAGGGCGGCGAACACGTCGATGCGGGCGTCCATGCACGTGAGGACGGCCAGGTGCTGACCGGGCATGCGGTCGGCGACCCTCTCCCGAGCGTCGGCGTACGCCTGGTTGGCGTTGAGCAGGTTGGCGATCTTCTCCATGGCGCTCTGACTACGCGCCCAGGCGGGGTCGCCGCAACTCCCGAACCGGCCGGGCCTCCGTAGGGTTGGGGGATGACGACGGTCCTCGCCGCCGCCTCCGGTGATGCGCCACTCGCCTTCATCGAGCTCGGGGCGGTCGCGGTCGTGCTCTCGTTGCTGGCCCGGTTGGCCGGCCGCATCGGCATCCCCGCCATCCCGCTCTACCTGGTGGCCGGCCTGCTGGTCGGGCGGGGCGGCCTCGCACCGCTCGACGTCAGCGAGCACTTCATCTCGCTGGCCGCCGAGATCGGCGTGCTGCTGCTCCTGCTCACCCTCGGGTTGGAGTACACGGGCGAGGAACTGCAGCGGGGGCTGCGCTCCGGCGCCGTCGGCGGCGTGGTCGACGCGGCCTTGAACTTCACCCCCGGCTTCGGACTGGGCCTGCTGCTCGGCTGGAGCACCACGCCGGCCGTGCTGCTCGGCGGGGTGTCGTGGGTCAGTTCGTCGGGCGTGGCCGCCAAGGTCATCGGCGACCTCGGGTGGACGGGCCACCGGGAGACGCCGGTCATCCTCAACCTGCTGGTCATCGAGGACCTGGCGATGGCCGTGTACCTGCCGGTGGTCGGCGCCCTCGTGGCGGGGCGGGCGTTCGGGCCGACGGTCGGCACGGTCGCCGGGGCGCTGCTGGCGGTCGGGGTGATCCTCGTCGTCGCGCTGCGCTACGGCACCCACCTCAGCCGGCTGCTGGCCGGCGGGTCCGACGAGTCGCTGCTCCTGGCGGTGTTCGGCCTCACCCTGTTGGTCGGGGGGCTGGCCGAGCAGGTGAAGGTCTCGGCGGCCATCGGGGCGTTCCTGGTCGGCCTGGCCCTCTCGGGAGCGGTCCAGGAGCGGGCCGGTGCCCTGATCCAGCCGTTGCGCGACCTGTTCGCCGCCACGTTCTTCCTCTTCTTCTCGTTCCAGCTCCGCCCGTCCGCCCTGTGGCACGTCGCGGTCCCGGCCCTCGGCCTGGCGGTGGTGGCGATCGCCGCCAAGTTCGGCAGCGCTTGGTTCGCCGCCCGGCCGCTCGGCATCGACCGGACGGGCCGGCTGCGGGCCGGCGCGGCGCTCGCCGCACGGGGCGAGTTCTCGATCGTGATCGCCAGCTTGGGGGCCACCACGGCCGACGGCGACGACCTGACCTCCGTGGCCGCCGCCTTCGTGCTGGCCACGGCCATCGCGTCGCCCCTCATCGCCAAGGCGGTCGACCGGCCCCGCCGATCGCCGCCGCGCTGAGCGCTCCGATCAGGCGGGGGCGAGTCGGTACTCCACCAGCGCGGCCGAGGCCGCGGGGACGGCCACCGTCGTGCCGAGCTTGGTGACCGGCAACGGCTCGCGACGGGGCGCGGGCCACGAGCCGTCCGGGGCGACCGCGACCCCGCCGACCGTGACGCCGGTGGTCGCGGCCAGCGACCCGCCCTCCAGCCGCAGGACCGTCGGGCCGGTCAACAGGCCCGGGCTGGGCAGGTCGACCACGAGGTCGGCGGCCGACGGGTTCGACAGCACCACGCCCACGCTCCCATCGCCTCGCTGCACCGACCAGGCCTCGATCTGCGTTCCCTCGACGGTCGTCGGGAGCAGCCGTCCGCTACCCGCCTGGGCGGCCAGCAGGAGGCCGGCAAACAGCGGGCGCACCTCGGTGACCTCCCCGCCGACCTGCACGATGGCCGGATAGCCGGCGCCCGTCCCCGAGTTGTGGAAGTTCACCCCCGCGGCGCCGTGCTCCGCCGCGGTGAAGACCAGGCGCAGCGCCCAGAGCGCCGAGGCCAGGGTGTTGCTGACCCCCGGCGCCCCGCCGCTCGAGTACGAGTTCGTCTCCGAGAGCCGGTAGCGGCCGGCGGGGGCGGTGGCGGCGAGGCGGTCGAGGACGGGGACGAGCAGGGGGTCGGGCTGCAGCAGGCCGTCGATCGAGCCGACGTTGCCGAGGCCGCGGTAGTAGTGCTGGGTCGACCACTCGGGTGCGGCGGCGCCCCGACCGGCCAGGTCGACCGTCCACGCTTGGCTGGACTGCAGCAGGCAGGTGTCCGGGCCGGCCAACGGAATATCGGTGGCGTCGCGGATCGCGGCGGCGAACGACCCCCAGCGGGCCAGGAACGTCGCGTGGTCGGGAACGACGGCCTTCAGCGCCGCGTCGAGGAAGTAGATGTCGGGCTCGTTGCACAGGGCGACGGCGGCCAGCGTCGGACCGAGGATGGCGGAGGCGATGGACGCCTCGTCGGCCACCGACGAGGCGGTCCCGGTGGCGAACGGCGTGCCGTGGAACGCCTGCCAGCCGACCGCGTCGAGGAACCCCCGGAGGTCGGCCAGGTCGGGCGGGCCCACCACCGATGGCGCCTGGCCGGCGCCCGAGCGGTCCCACCCGACCCGCTCGACCGTGTTCCCGCCGAGTCGCAGCACGCTCGGCCCCAACAGCCGGAACAGCGCGACGAGCGGGCCGTTCGCGGCCCGGAACAGCGGCGTGGTGAGCGTCCGCCGCTCGAAGCTGAAGCCGACGAGGCCCGCCGGGACGGTGCCGATCGGGTCGGTACCGGTCCGGACCGTCGTGGTCACCGTCGGCGGCGGCGCGTCGCAGCTCATCCGGGGCCCGAGCAGCGCGCCACCCACGACCACCACGCCCCCGAGCAGCACCGACCGGCGGCTCAGCTCGGCAGGCCGGGCCCGGGGCCCCGGTCGATCAGTCATGCGCATCGGTGCTCCCCCACAGAGATCCCGGCCGGACCGTAGCCTCGACGCGATGAGCGGTCCGGCCGTCGAGATCTTCCCCAGCCACGCCAGTGTGGTGGGTGACATGGCGGTGCGGCGGGCCCTGCCCCGCAGGGGCCATCGCACGGTCGGCGCCTGGTGCTTCGCCGACCACATGGGGCCGATCACCACCGGCGCCGGGGGTGGCGGGATCGGGCCGCACCCGCACATCGGGCTCCAGACCGTCACGTGGCTGGTGGCCGGCGAGCTGCTGCACCGCGACAGCCTCGGCTCCGAGCGGTCGATCCGGCCCGGCCAGCTCAACCTGATGACCGCCGGCCACGGCATCGCCCACGCGGAGGAAGGCACCCGGCCCCACCAGCCGCTCCACCGGATCCAGCTCTGGGTGGCCCAACCCGAGGCGACCCGCCACGGCCCACCCGCCTTCGAGCACCACGCCGACCTGCCCGAGGTCGCGGTCGGGGGCGCGACGGCGACGGTGCTGGTCGGCGAGCTGGCCGGCGCCGCCTCGCCCGCCCGCCGCGACACCGACCACGTGGGCGCCGAGCTGCGGCTCCCGGCCGGTGCATCCACGACCCTGCCCATCCGGGCGATCCACGAGCACGCCCTCATCGCGCTCGAAGGTTCCGTCCTGGTGGATGGCGTGGCGGTCGAACCGGGATCGCTCAGCTACCTCGGACCGGGTCGCGACGCGTTGGCCCTCTCGGCCGGTGCCCGGGGGCCGGCGGCGCGGGTGATGCTGCTCGGCGGCGTTCCGTTCCCCGACGAGGTCTTCATGTGGTGGAACTACGTCGGCCGGTCCGCCCAGGAAGTGGCCGCCGCCCACCGGTCCTGGCAAGGTGACGACGGGCGCTTCGGCGCCGTGCCGTCGAAGCTCGATCGGATCACCGGGCCGTCGGCCCCTTCCTGGCCCTGAGCCCCGCCCATCCCGACCCGAGACCGTGCCCGACCCGAGACCAACAAGGACCGCCGTGCCGTCTGACAAACCCCGTGGGGCGCCGCCCACCGGCCCGGCTCGCCACTCCGAGCGGCACCGGGTGGATCGCATCGGCTGGTTGCGGGCCGCGGTGTTGGGGGCCAACGACGGGATCGTGTCCACCTCGAGCCTGCTGGTGGGCGTGGCCGCCTCGAACGCGGCCCGCTCCACGCTGCTGATCGCGGGAACGGCCGGCCTGGCCGCCGGGGCGATGTCCATGGCCGCCGGCGAATACGTCTCGGTGAGCTCCCAGGCCGACACCGAGCGGGCCGACCTGGCCCGCGAAGCCGACGAGCTGGCCACGCAACCCGAGGCCGAGCTGCGGGAGCTGGCCCGCATCTACCAGGACCGCGGCCTCGACCGGGAGATCGCCACCGAGGTCGCGAAGCAGCTCACCGCCCACGATGCGCTGGGCGCCCACGGGCGCGACGAGCTCGGCATCTCCCACATCGTCACGGCCCGTCCGCTCCAGGCCGCCGGGTTCTCGGCCGGATCGTTCACGGTCGGCGCCATCCTCCCGCTCGTGGTGGCCAGCGTCGCGCCGGCAGGACCGCGCACGATCCTCATCGCGCTCACCGCGTTGGTGTTCCTGGCCCTGCTCGGCGTCCTGGGAGCGCGAGCCGGGGGCGCCTCGCCGCTGCGCCCGGCCATCCGCATCACCGTGTGGAGCGCCGGAGCGATGCTGGCCACCGCGCTCATCGGCAAGGCGGTGGGCACGGTCGTGTGATGCGGCAGGGTCCGTCCCGCCCCCGACCGGGCACCGCCACTCAGCCGGCGGGGTCGCCCACCGCGGCTCCGTACGGGTCGTAGGGCCGGCCCTCCGCCGCCGCCATGGCCTGGCCCGCGGCCAGCTGGAACGGGCTGATGCCGCCCGGCTCCCACGGCCCGACCGAGCCGGCGGCCCGCGCCGCCTCGGAGCGGGGCACCATGCCGAGCTCGGTCCGCACCACCTCGACCGGCCGGTCGGCCAACGAGAACCAGTCGATGGCCAGGAAGTCGATGCTGCTCTCACCGCTCCGGGTGTCGGTGCAGAGGGCGCCCCGGCGCAGCCCGTCGGCCAGCCGGACCGCGACTCCGGCGTGGGACAGGTGGCCGCGGTCGGCCTGGAACAGGCCGGCGCCACTCGCCAGGTAGCCCGTCTCGAACAGGCTGACCACCATGGCCAACAGGCTGAACGCCCGTGGGTCGTCGTTGGCCCGGGAGATGAGGGCGAACACCTCGAGCTCCGATTCCACGGTGGTGCCGTAGTCGGCCAGCACGTGCACCCAGTCGTGCTGGGCCAGCAGGGGCGGAGCGGAGCCCGGCGTGCCCGGGTAGGTGAAGCCACGGGCCCGGTAGAACCGCCAGACCTGATGGCCGAGGGTGCCTGCGGGGAGGTCTTCGAGCGCGGCCCAGCGGGCGGCCAGCGCCGGGTCGGCCGCCACGGCGCCCCACGGGTCGTCGTCGGGTCCGGGGCGGCGGCCCAGCGCCGCGACCCGGGCATCGAGGTCGGGCACGTACCCGTTGCGGGCGAAGTCGACCGCGGCCAGGCCCAGGCTGCCGTGGGCGAACTCCCGGGTGACCCGCAGCATCTCGTCGTCGACCCCCAGTTCGGACGCGAACGCGGTCACCCGGTCGGCCACCTCCTCGGGCAGCGGGCTGAGCACGAGCTCGGCCAGCAGCATGACCTGGACCATCCGGGCCCGGAACCCCATGTCCCGGCGGGCCAGCCCCTCCGCGTAGGCCCGGGGCGTGATCGGCTCGGGGTCGTGGTCCATCGGGAATCCGGTCATCGCATCGGACACCGCCTCGAGCAGGAGCCGCTGCATCGGCCGCAACCCACCGTCCGGCGCAACGGCCGAGACGAACCCTCGGGTCATGAACGCCACCTCCGCGGCGTCGGGAGGGGTCGTGAGCGCGGTGCCCTCGGCGGGCGGCGGGACAGGCATGCCCGACAGTCAAGCGCCCCCATTGCGAAATTGGCGCGGAAGGCGACGCCAGGCGGGCGGCCTCGCGCCAATTTCCGCTGGAGGCGTGCCCGGGGCGGGGATCGAACCCGCACGGAGCCGAAGCTCCGGAGGGGTTTAAGCCCTCCGCGTCTGCCAGTTCCGCCACCCGGGCCGGGGTGCGCCCCCGACGGTACCGGC
>Ga0209023_10007754_pt1 | contig 10918 bp, 8 predicted proteins | sample LakOneMetagenome_FD_187468 | JGI IMG/M metagenome (GOLD analysis project Ga0209023, IMG submission 187468) | Freshwater and sediment microbial communities from Lake Erie, Canada (SPAdes) (version 2) | ecosystem: Environmental > Aquatic > Freshwater > Lentic | place: Lake Erie, Canada | collected...
AACCCGACCGGCATGGTCGGCGCGCTGACCTACTGGTGCGCCAAGGCGGTACGCGAGCTGTACTTGAAAAACCCGGGCCCGCTGGTGCAGGCATAAGACGCAAGGATGAGCATGAGTTCCAAGAAAAAAATCCTCGCCGGCGTCGTCGGCGCAGGCGCCCTGGTGTTTGTCGGCGCACTGGCTTACGCGCTGGTGCCGACCAGCACCCGTGACATCGGACCCGGCACGCAAGTGGCGGCCGGCAGCGCCGAAGAAAAGCAGCTGATCGAAGCGGGCCGCTACGTGGCCGTGGCATCCGACTGTATCGCCTGCCACACCACCGGCAATGGCAAGCAGTTCGCCGGCGGGCGCGGCATCGAGTCGCCGATCGGCACGATGTACAGCACCAACATCACGCCCGACCAGAAGACCGGTATCGGCAACTACTCGCTGAACGACTTCGACCGCGCGATCCGCCACGGCATCACGCCGGGCGGCGGCACGCTGTACCCGTCGATGCCTTACCCGTCGTACGCGAAGATGAGCGACGGGGACCTGCGCGCCCTGTACGTCTACTTCATGAAGGGCGTGGCGCCGGTGGAAGCGGAAAACCGCAGCAGCGACATCGCCTGGCCGCTGTCGATCCGCTGGCCGCTGTCGATCTGGCGCAAGCAGTTCGCGCCAGCCGTGGCGCCGGTCGACGCCGGCAAGTACGCCGACGCGAACATCGCGCGCGGCGCCTACCTGGTGCAGAGCCTGGGCCACTGCGGCAGCTGCCACACCCCGCGCTCGAGCACCATGAGCGAGCTGGCGCTGGACGAATCCGGTCCGGAATACCTGTCGGGCGGTCCGCTGATCGACGGCTGGCTGGCAGTCAACCTGCGCGGCGACAAGGTCGGCGGCATGGGCGACTGGAGCCAGAAAGACATCGTCGATACCCTGAAGAGCGCACGTAACAGCCACACGGCTGTGGTGGGCGGTCCGATGAACGACGTGGTCTCGCACAGCACCCAGCACATGACGGATGCCGACCTGAACGCGATGGCGGCTTACCTGAAGACGCTGCCGGCAACGGGCAAGACCAAGTCGACCTACGCGGCCAGCGACACCACGGCGAAGGAGCTGTTCGCCGGCGTGGAGAAGAACCGCGGCGCCCAGCTGTACCTGGACAACTGCGCGGCCTGCCACCGTACCGACGGCAAGTCGAACCGCATCGTGTTCCCGGCCCTGCCAGGCAACCCGACCGTGCTGTCGGACGATCCGACTTCGCTGATCCGCGTGGTCCTGGCCGGCAGCCGCCTGCCATCGACCAAGACCGCACCATCGGACCTCGGCATGCCGGGCTTCGCATGGCGCCTGTCCGACGACGAGACGGCGCAGCTGGTGACCTTCGTGCGTCAGAGCTGGGGTAACAACGCTGCCGCCGCTACCGCTTCGGACGTGAAGAAGGTGCGTGGCAGCATCGACGAGCAGGAGCTGAAAGCCGGTAACGTGACCTCGCTGGAAGAAATGCGCAAGATCACGGGCGCGGAGCAGAAGGTGCACTAAGCCTTCGTCGCTGACGCGATACAAGGATGCCGCCGGGGTGCAAGCCCGGCGGCATTTTTTTTCGCCTGGAATAACCAGAACAGCCAGGGTCAAGTCTGACATTCGTACACGTGCTCAAGCGCACCCGGCATGTGTGTCGATATGCGCTCAGGCGCTGATCTCCAGCGCCGCAATGTGCTCGGCAACGAGCGTGAACTGGAAATGCATGTCCAGTGGGCTGCCGGGGAAATTGCCGCTGACCCTGGCCTGCACGGTGCAGCAATCCGAGTCATGATGCGCCGATATTGGCGCGATGGTGGCATTGTACTTCCCCGACGTTTCGCGCTTCCAGTCGCGGATGGCATCCTTGCCGACCAGGGTCGTGCCCTCGTTGCGCACGGTGGCTGTCGGCGTGAAGCAGGCTGCAACGGCGTCCGGCGCGTGGCTGTTTTCCGAGGCAAAGTAGGCTGCAACTGCTTGGGGAAGATTGGTGTGCATGTCAGTTCTCCGGTAAGTGATGGTGATGCCATGGTAAGGCGCCCGATTCATGAGAAAAATAGCCGGCCGGTTCATTAGCCAGTAACCGTTGGTTCATAATGGGCTCCTCTTCCAGAGGGACCCCATGCAGCCATCTTCGCTCGACCTGATCCGCACCTTCCTCGCTGTCGCGGAATGCCGCAGCTTCAGCGGCGCCGCGCAACGGCTTGACGTATCGCCGCCCGCCGTCAGCAAGGCCATCCGCGTGATCGAACGGCAGCATGGCGTGGTGCTGTTCAAGCGCACCACGCGCAGCGTATCGCTCACCGATGCCGGCGCGGCGCTGTTTGCCAAACTCGCTGTCGCCACGGCCCAGATCGATGAAGCCTTTCATTCACTGACAGCCTTCCGCGAGCGCCCGGCGGGCGTGGTGCGCTTGACCGCGCCGCGCGCGCTCGGCGCCATCGTCGCGCGCCGGCTGGTGCCGCGCATGCGCGTAGCCTATCCCGACATCGACATCGACCTGTCGCTCGACGACGGCATCGTCGACCTGGTCAGGGATGGCTACGACGCCGGCATCCGGCTCGGGCAGGCGCTGCAGCAGGACATGGTGGCGGTGCGTCTCAGTCCCTCACTGCCATGGTCGGTCGTCGCCTCGCCGGCTTACCTGGCCGCGGCCGGCACGCCGCAATCGCCGCACGACCTCCTGCACCACCGCACCATCCGCTACCGCTTTCCTACTGCCGGCACCTTGCCGGGCTGGCAGTTCGTCGTCGATGGCGAAACGGTGCAGATCCAGGCGCATGCCGGAGTGGTCGTCAACGACACCGGGATGATCGCCGAATTCGTACGCCAGGGCCTGGGGCTGGCCTACCTGCCGGATATCGAGATCGAGGCCGATATTGCGGCAGGACGCATGCAACGCGTGCTGGAAGGCCATGTCCCGTCCAGCCCCGGCCTGTTCCTGTATTTTCCGGAACGGATGCAGAACCAGCCCAAGCTGCGCGCCTTGATCGACGAAGCCGTTGCACTGGGCGTGCATGGCGAGAATCAGGCTTGAAGCTCGCTGTTCGTTACCGTTAGGTACCGAACGCTGAGCTCGCTAACTGTTGCGTAGAATCGTATGGAACCTATTTGCACTACGATGAGCGCTCGATCAGCGTTTACCGCGTGCCCGCCGTTCAATCACGATTCATTCAACACAGGAGTACAGAGATGGAAATCCGCAGCCTGCTTTCGTCCATTTTGATCGGCGCCGTCGCCAGTGCGCGCTCGATGACGCCGATGGCCACCATTGCAACGGCACGCCTGGCGGGCCGCGATACGCCCGGCGACATCTTTCTCCTGAATCGGCCGGTCTTCAAGTACGGCGCGCTGGCCATGGGCGTGGGCGAGCTGTTCGGCGACAAGATGAAGTCGGCGCCCGACCGCACCGTCGCCCTGGGGCTGCTGGCGCGCATCATGAGCGCCGGGATTGCCGGGGCGGCGCTGGCGCCGAAGGGCCGCGAAAAGGCCGGCGCCGCGGTTGCCGTCGCGACCGCCGTGCCGCTTGCCTACGCAACGCTCGCCTGCCGCAAGCAGGCAATGGCGCGCATGGGCCAGACCCGTAGCGGACTGATCGAAGATGCGCTGGTGGTGGCAGCCGGCACGGCAATCGTGGCGCTGTCGACGCGCAACAAGCCCCAGGAATAAGTTCTGTCGCTGCTAGCGAGAACGTGCACGAAAGTGCGCAGCGTCCTCTTCCTGCCCCGAACCGTCCTACCGACCGTGTTCGTACCTGACAGGCGTCACTTTCCCACCTCCCGCCGGCAGCTGGCCGGCGGCAGTGCCCAGCGTCGCCGCTGGACTCGCCACGGGTAGCGCCTGTTCTGCCCCAAGGGCAGCGGTGGCGAGCCGTTCAAAATTGACTGCCGTGTTGACGCCGCGGCTGTGGTGCGCACCGGCGGGATCAGCCCCCTCTCGCTCCCAGCGCTGCAGCGTCTTGTTCGTAATCCCGAGCAATGTCGCTGTGTGTCCAATTCGAATGGTGCTTTTCATGGTCTTTATTCGACACTTATGAGGACATGAAGTTCGACCAGGGTCTAACTCCCTCACGCTTGGCGCAGTGAGGAGCCGGCGACGCTCATCCGGCCGCCTGCGCGCGCGTAGCCAGCCAGCAGAGGATTGCCCCGGCGCAGACCATGGCCGCACCCTGCCAGAACGACAGCGGCAAGGGCGCGCGCAGCAGCAGCGTCGACAGCGCCGCCGAGAGCACCGGGATGAAATAGGACGCGCCGGCCAGCACGGTCACGTTGCCGTGCAGGATGCCCACGTTCCAGGCGCCGTAGCCAAAGCCCATGGCGCTGGCCGCCAGCAACAGGTACACGATGGCTTCCACGCTGAAGTCCATGGGGCCGCCGCCTTCCAGCAGATACTTGGTCCACAGCGTGAGCGACACCAGGATGAAGAACAGGGTCACGCCGTTCTTGCCGCCGGCCATGCGCGCCGTGACCGTGCAGTAGGCGGCCCAGATCAGCGCGCCGCCCAGGGCCAGGCCGTAGCTGAGCGGGTTGTCGCGCACGTTGGCCAGCATGCCGGCGACGTCAACACCCCGTTCGCCGCCCAGCACCCAGCAGATGCCGAGGACAGACAGCGCGAAGCCCGGCACGATCAGCCAGTTGGCGCGCTGGCGGTTGAACAGGATCGCAGCAAGGACGGTCAAGGCCGGCCACAGATAGTTGACCATGCCGACTTCGATGGCCTGGCGCGCGCTGTTCGCATAACCGATCGATAGCGCCAGGCACACTTCATAGCTGACGAACAGGATGCTGCCCCAGGCCAGGTAGCGGCGCGGGAATTCGCCCAGCCGCACCCAGCCCACCGACAGCAGCAGGAATACCGACGCCACGCTGTACATCATCGCCGCGCCGCCGGTGGGGCCGAGATGGACGCTGACGCTGCGGATCAGCCCCACGATGGCGCTCCACAATAAAATGGCGATCAGGCCGATCAGGGTGGCCTTGTTCGTGCTTGGCATGGGTGCGTCTACTCCAGGCGGATCGCCATGTCGAAGATCCAGGTGCGCCGAATCTCGATCACGTCGAATTGGCGCGCCAGGTTGGGCGGGAATTTGCCATAGGGCGCCTGGCTGGAGACGACCTGCTCGATGGCCGCATCGAGGGCGCGGCTGCCGCTCGAGACCACGAAGGTGATCTTTTCCACCGAGCCGTCGGCACGCACGGCTACCGTAACGACCGGTTGCGTGTGCGGCTGTTTCACCAGCTCGCGCACGGTGTCGAACGCCTGGTTCATTTCGATCTTCTGGCTCATGGCGCGCGCGTACTGGACCATGTCTCCATTCGGGTCGCTGCGGCCGAACAGCCAGCCGCGGCGCAGGCCGCTGGTGGTGGGCGGAAGCTTGGCGGCGGCGTCGCGCTTCACGGCTTCTTCGTTCAGCTGGCGGCCAATGGCGCGCAGGCGTTCTTCGCGTTGTGCTTCCTGGACGGCTTTATCGCGCTGGGCCTGGGCCAACTTTTCCTCGGCTTGCCTGAGCGCGTCCTGGCGGGCCTGCTCCTGCCTTCCGGCTTCCTGGCGCGCAGCCTCCTGGCGCGCCAGTTCCTGCTGCGCCGCTTGCTGGCGGGCTGCTTCGCGCTGGGCGGCTTCGCGGTGCGCGGCTTCCTGCCGGTCTGCTTCAAGTTGCGCCAGGCGTGCCTGGTCCTGGCGAGCTGCTTCCTGACGCGCGGCTTCGCGCTGGGCCGCTTCGCGACGCGCAGCTTCCTGCTTCTCCATTTCGCGCTGCGCCAGGCGTGCCTGTTCCAATTTTGCCGCTTCCTGGCGCGCGGATTCCTGGGCGAGGGTTTCCTGTCTCGCTGCTTCGCGCCGGGCGGCCTCCTGACTTTCCACCTCGCGCTGCGCCAGCCTGGCGCCTTCTTCGCGCTCGGCTTCGCGACGCGCGGCCTCCATGCGCTCGGCGTCCTGGCGGGCCTGCTCGGCAAGGCGCGCCTGTTCCTGCGCTGTTTTTTGTTCCTGTGCCGCGCGGCGCTGCGCTTCGTGGTGCGCCAGCTCCCGGCGCTCGGCTTCCTGGCGTTCGGCTTCCCGCCGCGCCGCGTCGGCTTGTGCTGCCTGCTCGGCGCGCGCCTGCTCCTGCAGCACGGCTTCGCGCTGCCGGGTTTCGTTCTGGACGAGTGCGATGCGGTCCGCTTCCCGTTGCGCCGCTTCGCGCGCTGCCGTCTGTTCGGCGCGGATGGCGTCCTGGCGGCGCTGTTCCTCTGCCTCGGCTGGCGCTTGCGTATCGGCGATGTTCGGCAAGGTCACGGGAGGGCGCTCGACCGGTGGCGCGGGCGGTGCGGGACGCGGAGCCGGGGCAGGGGGAGGAGGTGTGGCGGCGGGCGCCGCTTCCTGCGCGGCTGGCGCCGGCAGCGTCATCGTTGCGGTTTTGCTCGTATCGGTGCGCCTGGCTGCGAGGACCGGCGTCGTCGTAGAGTCTGATGATGGCGCGGACGGCGCCGTCTCGGGCGCGGCTGCAGGTGCGGCCGGCTGCGGCTGGGCCGGCGCCAGCGAAATGCGTAAATCGTTTGCGGCAAAGCGGCGCTCTTCCCAGGGGAAGTGCAGGCCGGGGAGGCCGAAGGCTTCACCACCCAGCGTAAGGCTCAATAGCAGCGCGTGCGCGAGCACGGAGATCGCGATCGCGATGTGCAGGCGCCTGGGGCCGGGAGGAGTGAAGACGGCAGTTCTCAAATGCGGGTAATCGTTGGGTAAACGACAGGATATTAGCAGGCACGCGGCAAGCGCTGCGAATACGACCGATCATAATGCGGCGATCGACGCGTGGAGTGATCCAGGCTGGCGGCCTGGATCACGAGCCGTTCACCGTACCACAGTCTTACCCGGTATTGCGCAGGCCGGCAGCCACACCATTGATCGACAGGTGAATCCCCCGGTGCACGCGCGGGTCCATTTCGCCGCCTTCGCCGCCTTCACCCGCCTTGCGCGACATCGCGCGGTGGCGGTGGATCAGCTCGACCTGCAAGTGGTTCAGCGGGTCGAGGTAGGCGAAGCGGTTCTGGATCGAGCGGGCCAGCAGCGGGTTGCCGGCCAGGCGTTCATCGGCGCCGGTAACCGCTTCCAGGCGGCGGATGGTTTCGCCGTGTTCCGCCGCGATGCGCTTGAAGATGCGTTCGCGCAGCGCCGCATCCGGCACCAGCTCGGCGTAGCGCGAGGCAATCGCCAGGTCGGTCTTGGCCAGCACCATGTCCATGTTCGACAGCAGCGTGGCAAAGAACGGCCACTCCTTGAACATCTCCTGCAGCGTGGACAGGCGTTCATCCTGCGGACTGTCCTGCAGCCAGCCTGCCACCGCCGACCCGAAGCCGTACCAGCCCGGCAGCAGCAAACGGCACTGGCCCCAGGAGAAGCCCCAGGGAATGGCGCGCAGGTCTTCGATGCGGCGCGTCGACTTGCGCGAGGCCGGGCGCGAACCGAGGTTCAGCTCCGCGATCTCGGCGATCGGCGTGGCGGCAAAGAAGTAGTCGGTGAAGCCCGGCGTTTCGTAGACCAGGTTGCGATAGGCTTTATAGGCGCGCTCGGACAGCTCCGCCATCACGCCCTCGAAGCGCGCCAGGCGATCGGCCTTGGCGCCCTCGGTCGAGTGCGGGGTCAGGCTGGCCTCCAGCGTGGCCGCCACCAGCAACTCCAGGTTGCGCCGGCCAATCTCGGGGTTCGAGAACTTCGAGGCGATGATCTCGCCCTGTTCGGTCAGGCGGATCTGGCCGTTCACGGTGCCCGGCGGCTGCGCCAGGATTGCCTGGTAGCTCGGGCCGCCGCCGCGGCCGACGGTGCCGCCGCGGCCGTGGAACAGGCGCAGCTTCACCTTGGCGCGTTCGAAGACTTCCACCAATTTCAGTTCGGCCTGGTACAGCTCCCAGTTCGACGTCAGGAAGCCGCCGTCCTTGTTCGAGTCCGAGTAGCCGAGCATGACTTCCTGCAGCCGCCCCTGGTGCTCGATCACGCGCGCCACCGGCGCCAGGGCCATCCATTCTTCCATGATGGCGCCGGCGCGCTGCAGGTCGGGGATGGTCTCGAACAGCGGGATCACCATCACGTCCGACTTGCCCTGCGCAACGTGCAGCAGGCCGCCTTCCTTTTGCAGCAGCAGCACTTCCAGCAGGTCCGACACCGCCTCGGTATGCGAGATGATGTAGTTGCGGATCGCGCGCTTGCCGTAGCGCTCGCGGATCTCGCGCGCGGCGCGCACGATGGCCAGTTCCGATTCGGTCTCGTCGGAATAGGCTTCATACGGCGTGTACAGCAGGCGTGGCTGCGCCAGTTCCGCCAGCAGCAGCTCCACCTTGTCGTCTTCCGACAGCGCCGCGTAGTCGGCTTCGACGCCGCCTTTTTCGAACAGTTCGGCCAGCACGCGCTCGTGCACGTCCGAGGTCTGGCGCATGTCGAGCGAGGCGAGATGGAAGCCGAAGATGCGCGCGGCGCGCATCAAGCCGGCCAGGCGCGGCATGATCAGCATGGCGCCGTGATTCGCGGTCAGCGAGTCGGCGATGATCTGCAGGTCGGCGGCAAATTCGTTGGCGTCCGCATAGGGCTCGGCGTGGCCGACTTCCTTGCGCAGGATGTTGGTGGCGCCCAGTTCGCGCGCGCTGGCGGCCAGGCGCGCATACATGCCAATCAGGGCGCGGCGGTAGGGTTCGTCCTCGCGGTGCGGCGACTGGTCGGTCGAGCGTTCGGCCAGCGATTGCATGGCGGGCGTGATGTCGACCATCAGCGTCGAGGTCGACAGCTCGGCGCCGAGCGCGTGCACTTCGTCCAGGTACCAGTCGAGGATGGTGGTGGCATGGCGCATCACGGCGTGGCGCATGGTGCCGGCGTTCACGTTCGGATTGCCGTCGCGGTCGCCGCCGATCCAGCTGCCCATCTGCACATAGGCGGCGTCGCCCAGCTGCGCCGGTTCGCCGTGGTACTGGGTGCCAATCTCGAATTCGATGTCGTCGTACAGGCTGGGGAGCTCGCGCAGGAAGGTGATGCGGTAGTAGGAGAGGGCGTTCTCGATTTCGTCGGCCACGGTCAGCTTGGTATAGCGCAGCATGCGCGTTTGCCACAGGGTGGCGATACGCGCGTGCATCAGCTGCAAATTGCGCACCTGTTCCTTGGGCGTGAGCGGCAAATCGCGTTCGGCCAGCAGGCGCGCGATGTCGTGCTCGGCGTCGAGGATACTTTTGCGCTGCACCTCGGTCGGGTGGGCGGTGAGCACCGGCGAGATCAGGGCGCCCTTGAAGAACTGCTCGACCGTGTCCTGGGCCACGCCGGCGGCGCGCAGCTTGCCGAGCGCGTAGCCAACGCTGCCTTCGCGCGGCGGCGAACCGTTCAGCAAATGCTTGCGGCGGCGCCGGTTGTGGTGCTGGTCCTCGGCGATATTCGCCAGGTGCGAAAAGTAGGAAAAGGCGCGCACCACCGAGATGGTCTGGTTGCGCGTCAGCTTGTGCAGCAGGCTTGTGAGTTCCTGGCCGGCCTCGGGATCGGCGTCGCGGCGGAAGCGCACGGCGGTCTGGCGGATGGTCTCGACCACATCGAAGACGGCGTCGCCCTCCTGGTCGCGCAGTACGTCGCCAAGGAGGCGGCCGAGCAGGCGGATGTCTTCTTTCAGCGGGGCGTCCTTGTCGGCGCCGGCGGGGGTGTCAGGTACAACTTGTTTGTCCATATCGACCACTAATCTTCTTGAGTTGAAAACGCCGGGTTGTACATGGCGGTCAGCCACGATTGATAACGAAGCCCCATGCTAAAATTTATGGTCCTTTGCAAGGGCCTTTACTGGCATCGGCTGGTAAGCAACGACAGTGAAAGAATTTGTGTGAAAGCATCCGACATGACGCAGCAGGTGGAAGTGCCATCGCAACTGATTATCGCATCGCGCGAGAGCCGCCTCGCCATGTGGCAGGCGGAGCACGTGCGCGACCGTCTCGCCGCATTATATCCAGATTGCCAAATTAGCATCCTCGGGATGACGACGCGTGGCGACCAGATCCTCGACCGCACCCTCTCGAAGGTGGGCGGCAAGGGCCTGTTCGTGAAGGAACTGGAAGTGGCGATGGCCGAAGGCCGCGCCGATTTGGCCGTGCACTCGCTGAAAGATGTGCCGATGGACCTGCCCGAAGGGTTCGAACTGGCCGCCGTGCTCGAACGCGAAGACCCGCGCGACGCCTTTGTCTCGAACGACTACGCCAGCCTGGCCGAGCTGCCGCCGGGCACCGTGGTCGGCACCAGCAGCCTGCGCCGCCAGGCATTGATCGCGGCGCGCTACCCGCAACTGACCATCCTGCCGCTGCGCGGCAACCTCGACACTCGCCTGGCAAAGCTCGACCGCGGCGAGTACGCCGCCATCATCCTGGCCGCCGCCGGCCTGATCCGCCTCGGCCTGCCACAGCGCATTCGCAGCGTGCTGGAACCGGAAATGAGCCTGCCGGCCGCCGGCCAGGGCGCGATGGCGATCGAGATTGCCAGCGGCGAGCGCACGGATGGCGTCGATCTGCACGCGCTGCTGGCGCCGCTGAACCACACTGATACCGCGCACGCCGTGATGGCCGAGCGCAAGGTGTCGAAGATTTTCGGCGGCAGCTGCCAGATTCCGCTGGCCGCGCACGCCACCGTCGACGGCGCCAACATGCACCTGCGCGCGATGGTCGCCACGCCCGACGGCACGCGCAGCGCGTTTGCCGAACTGACCGGCGCCGCCAACCAGCCCGAGCTGCTGGGCGAGCGCGTGTCGGCACTGCTGGCGCAGCAGGACGCGCAGGCGATCGTCGATGCGGTCAAGCAGGACGCCGCCGCCGATGCCTGACAAGGTTGTCATCACGCGCCCGCGCGCCCAGGCCGATGGCCTGGCGCAAGCCGTTGCCGCGCTGGGACGCACGCCTGTGCTGTTGCCGCTGCTGGAGATTGCACCGCTGGC
>Ga0209023_10007755_pt1 | contig 10918 bp, 7 predicted proteins | sample LakOneMetagenome_FD_187468 | JGI IMG/M metagenome (GOLD analysis project Ga0209023, IMG submission 187468) | Freshwater and sediment microbial communities from Lake Erie, Canada (SPAdes) (version 2) | ecosystem: Environmental > Aquatic > Freshwater > Lentic | place: Lake Erie, Canada | collected...
CTCGAAGAAGATCCATTGCGTGGTGTCGATCCTGCAGCTCGGCGGCGGTTGCTACGTCACCGATCCCAACATGCAGGACCAGGAAGCGACCGCGCGACCGCCACCGGATATTCCGTGGAAGCCGGAGTTGCAGGAAGACCAGGACAGCCTGGAGAAACCGCCGCAGCCTTGATCAGTTGCGGCTTGCGGGCGGTCAGTATCAATGTTTTTGCGAATTGCATACCGCGAGATTGGCCGCCAGTTGCGCCATTACTGACGAATCCTTATTCGGATCTTTGCTCGCAACCAATGTATCGAATTGTTTTCGCGTTTCCGCACTCCTCCTGGCTAAGCGCGGGCGATGCTCGGTTGTCGTCATCAGGGGTATTGCTGTCGACATTCCCCACCATGTCGGTGATGCCGCCGCCCACCTCGGGAAACACTACGACGCTGTACGCAAAAGTCTTCCCGGCACACGCTTCGATGGTCCAGCGCTCGTCCGAGCCATCGGAGTCCTGTTGGATGGTCGTCGAGCCAATGGCTTTCACGAAGCGGCAGTCAGGATGCTGCATGTCATGCCATTCGGCGACATCATGGATGACGGCGGGAATCTACGAGTTCGGAACGGCCGTTTCGCGGAATTCCTGAGCCTGGGCAGCGCAAGCCGTGGCGAGCAAGATGAGAATGGCGGTTTTCATGGGTTCGCCCGAGCATGGAAGGCCGGACGATATTCCCCGCTACCCTGCAAACCCGTCTATCGAGAGTGTTTGCGACAACAAAAAAAGGAGCCTCGCGGCTCCTTTTTCATTACACCGAATCGAATCGCCTATTCGGCGTGCAGGTCGTGCAGCTTGGTCGCGCGCGACCCGAAGTACGCGGCGAGGTCGGCGATCTGCTGGTCGGTGAGGTCCTTGGCCTGCGAACCCATCAGGTCCGTGGTCGGGCTGCCGGAACGGTCGCCGTCGCGGTACAGCTGCAGCGAGTGCGCGATGTAATCGTGGTACTGGCCGCCGAGCTTCGGGTAGGTCGGGTCGATCGGCGCATTGCCTTCGGCGCCGTGGCAATCCACGCAGGCCTGGCCGGTGGCCTTGCCCTTGGTTTCGGCCAGCGCCTTGCCAGCGTCGATATGGCCTTCGGGCAGGCCCGAGGAAGAGGTGGTGTGGCCTGCGGAGCGGTCGGCCTGCGAATGCTCGGCCGGCACATCGTTGCCGCTGCCGCAGGCGGACAGGGCGAACGCGCAGAGCAGGGCGGGGATCAGGGTCTTCTGCATGGCGCGGCTCACTTGTCGATTCCCGAGAGGTAGGCGGCGATGTCGGCGATGTCCTGCTCGGAGAAGCTCTGCGCCTGCGCCTGCATGGTCGGGTGCTTGCGCTTGCCGGCGCGATATTCCATCAGCGCATTGGTCAGGTACTGCGCCGACTGCCCTCCGATGCGCGGTACGTGGTAGTTCGGATAGGCGTTCTTGTAGCCGGTGATGCCGTGGCAACCCTGGCAGGTGTAGGTCAGCGGCTTGCCGCGGGCGGCGTCGCCAACCGGGGCGGCGGGCGCCGCGGCGGCTGGTTCCGCAGTGGCGGGCATGGCGCTGCTGGCAGGGGTTGCGGCGTCCTGGGCGAAGGCGCCGGCGGGCAGCGCAAGGACGAGGAATGCGGCGAAAATCGACAGTCGCATCGGTGTTCCCGGTGTTGGAGTGGCACGTTTCGTCGTTCCGAAACGCATTCACGAAAGTATAGCGTGCCCCCCGGATGCAACGGAACGCGAGGCCCGCGCATCCCCTGGAGCAGAGACACCATGACCTTCGGCGCATGGGCGCCGGCAGGCAAGGTGATATACATACCTACAACACCAGACAGGCCCCGCCCGATGTCGCTTTCCTCCCCCCGCTTTTCCGGGCGCCGCATGCGCCCGTTGCCCGCGTTCGCCATCGCCGCATGCCTCGCCGTCGCCCTGCTCGGCGGCTGCAAGAAGGGCGAGGGCGATGCCCAAGCCAAGGACGCGAACAAGGGCCCCGACGCGATCCCGGTCGAAGTGGCCGCGGTCGCGCGCCGACCGATATCCGCCAGTTACAGCGGCACCGCGCCGCTGGAAGCCCGCGGCGAATCGCAGGTGGTGGCCAAGACCTCCGGCGTGGCGTTGCAGGTGCTGGCGCAGGAAGGCCAGGTCGTGCGTGCCGGGCAGGTGCTGGTGCGCATCGATCGCGCGCGTCCGGCGCTGCAGGCGGCGCAGGCCGATGCGCAGGTGCGCAAGCTCGAAGCCAACTACATGCGCGCGCGCCAGCTCGAGGCGCAGAAGATGGTCAGCGCCAACGACCTCGACCAGCTCAAGTACGACCTGGAGAACGCACGCGCGGTCTACAACATGGCGAAACTGGAGCTGTCCTACACCGACGTGGTCGCGCCGATCTCCGGCACGATCGCCTCGCGCTCGATCAAGCCCGGCAACTTCGTGCAGATCAACACGCCGATCTTCCGCATCGTCGACAACTCGCGGCTCGAAGCCACGCTCAACGTGCCCGAACGCGACCTGGAAACGCTGAAGTCCGGCCTGCCGGTCGCGTTGCAGGTCGACGCGCTGCCGGGCAAGAACTTCGCCGGCACGGTCGACCGCATCGCGCCGGTGGTGGACGCGGGCAGCGGCACCTTCCGCGTGGTCTGCGCGTTCGAAGGCGGCGGCCTGCTGCAGCCGGGCATGTTCGGGCGCATCCGCATCGATTACGACCAGCGCGCCGATGCGCTGGTGATCCCGCGCACCGCGCTGCTCGACGACGAGGACGATCCGGCGGTGTTCGTCGCGCGCGGCGGCAAGGCGGTCCGGGTTCCGGTGAAGCTCGGCTACATGGACGGCGAATGGGCCGAAGTGCTGGCCGGGCTCAAGGCCGGCGACCAGGTCGTCACCGCCGGCAAGGTCGCGCTGCGCGAAGGCAGCGCGGTGCAGGTGCTCGGGGCGCAGCCGGCGAAAGCGACGGCGAGCGCGAAGCCCGCGGCCAAGAAGGGCGCGAAGCAATGAGCGCCTCGCCGACCGGGGCTGCGCGCGGCGCGCGCGGCCTCGTGGAGTTCTGTACGCGTCGCCGCGTGACGGTGGCGATGGTGACGCTGACCTTCGTGCTGTTCGGCCTGATCGCGTTGCGCGACCTCAAGGTCAACCTGCTGCCCGACCTCAGCTATCCGACGCTCACCGTCCGCACCGAATACACCGGCGCCGCGCCGGCGGAAATCGAAACCCTGGTCACGCAGCCGGTCGAGGAAGCGGTCGGCGTGGTCAAGAACCTGCGCAAGCTCACCTCGGTCTCGCGCACCGGGCAGAGCGACGTGGTGCTGGAATTCGCCTGGGGCACCGACATGGACCAGGCCAGCCTCGAAGTGCGCGACAAGATGGAAGCGCTGCAACTGCCGCTCGAAGCGAAGGCGCCGGTGCTGCTGCGCTTCAATCCTTCCACCGAACCGATCCTGCGGCTCGCGCTGTCGGACAAGGGCCAAGGCGGCGACGAATTGCGGCGCCTGACCGAACTGCGCCGCTACGCCGACGACGACCTGAAGAAGAAGCTGGAACCTGTCTCCGGCGTGGCCGCGGTGAAAGTCGGTGGCGGTCTCGAGGACGAGATCCAGGTCGACATCGACCAGCAGAAACTGGCCGCGCTCGGCATCCCGGTCGACACCGTCATCCAGCGCCTGCAGCAGGAGAACATCAACGTCTCCGGCGGCAAGCTCGAGGAAGGTTCGCAGCGCTACCTCGTGCGCACGGTCAACCAGTTCGCCGACCTCGACCAGATCCGCAACATGCTGGTGACCACCCGCGCCGCGAGCGCCGGGGACAGCGCCGCCGACCAGGCGATGCGCGTCGCGGCCGCCAGCGGCGACATGAGCGTGATGGCGGCCCTCGCGCAGGGCAGCGCCAGCAGCGGCGCGGCGGCCGCGGGCGGTGGGCAGGCCTTGCGCCTGGGCGACATCGCGACCGTGCGCCAGGGCCACAAGGAACGCGAGGCGATCATCCGCCTCGGCGGCAAGGAAGCGGTGGAACTGGCGATCTACAAGGAAGGCGACGCCAACACCGTCGCCACCGCCGACGCGGTGCAGAAGCGCCTGGCCCAGCTCAAGGAACAGATCCCCGCCGACGCGGAACTCACCGTCATCGACGACCAGTCGCAGTTCATCCGCCACGCGATCAGCGACGTCAAGCTGGACGCGGTGATCGGCGGCCTGCTCGCGATCCTGATCATCTTCCTGTTCCTGCGCGACGGCTGGAGCACGTTCGTGATCTCGCTGTCGCTGCCGGTGTCGATCATCGCCACGTTCTTCTTCATGGGCCGGCTCGACCTCAGCCTGAACGTGATGTCGCTCGGCGGACTCGCGCTGGCGACCGGCCTGGTCGTCGACGACTCCATCGTCGTGCTCGAATCCATCGCCAAGGCGCGCGAACGCGGGCTCGGCATCATCGATGCCGCCATCGCCGGCACGCGCGAGGTGAGCATGGCGGTGTTCGCCTCCACGCTGACCACGATCGCGGTGTTCCTGCCGCTGGTGTTCGTGCAAGGCATCGCCGGGCAGTTGTTCCGCGACCAGGCCTTGACCGTGGCGATCGCCATCGCGATTTCGCTGTGCGTGTCGATGACCCTGATCCCGATGCTCAGCGCGCTCAAGGGCCGACCGCCGATGGCGTTCCCCGAAGAAGCGCCGCATCCGCAATGGCAGCCTTCGCGTCGCTGGCTGAAGCCGGTCGCGACCGGCAAGCGCGGCATCGGCGCCGGCATTCGCGGCATGTTCTTCGGCATCGCATGGTTGGTGGTGCGGATCTGGCGCGGCCTCGTCGCCGTGGTCGGGCCAGTGATGCGCAAGGCCAGCGACCTCGCGATGAAACCGTACGATCGCGCCGAAGCCGGTTACCTGAAACTGCTTCCCGGTGCATTGCTGCGGCCGAAGCGGGTACTGATCGCGGCCGCGGTCGCGTTCGGGCTGACCCTGCTCGCGGTGCCGATGCTCGGCGCGGACCTGATCCCGCAACTGGCGCAGGACCGTTTCGACATGACGGTGAAACTGCCGCCGGGCACGCCGCTGGCGGAAACCGACGCGCTGGTGCGTTCCTTGCAGGAACAGCACGCGAAGGACGACGGCATCCGCGCGCTGTACGCGGTCAGCGGCACCGGCACGCGGCTCGATGCCAACCCGACCGAGAGCGGCGAGAACATCGGCAGGCTCACCGTGATCATGTCCGATGGCGGCAGCAAGAAGCTCGAAGCGCGCGAAACCGATGCGCTGCGCAAGAGCATGCAAGGCCATGCCAGCGCGCAGGTCGATTTCAGCCGCCCGCAATTGTTCAGCCTGTCCACGCCGCTGGAAATCGAACTCAGCGGCCAGGACTTGCCGACCATCGAAAAGGCCGGCCAGAAGCTGGTGAAGATGCTGCGCGCGAACCCGCACTACGCCGACGTGAAATCCTCGGTGGAGCAGGGTTTCCCGGAGATCCAGATCCGCTTCGACCAGCAGCGCGCGGGCGCGCTCGGCCTGACCACGCGCCAGATCGCCGACATCGTGGTCAACAAGGTCGCCGGGGACGTCGCGACGCGCTACAGCTTCCGCGACCGCAAGATCGACGTGCTGGTGCGCGCGCAGGCGGACCAGCGCTCCTCGGTCGAGGACATCAAGCGGCTCATCGTGAATCCCGGTGGCGGCAATCCGGTGACGCTGGATTCGGTCGCCGACGTGGTCCAGACCACCGGCCCGAGCGAAATCCACCGCGCCGACCAGATCCGCGTCGCGCTGGTATCGTCGAACCTGCGCGGCATCGACCTCGGCACCGCGGTGCGCGAGGTGAACCAGATGGTGAAAAGCGATCCGCTCGGCCCCGAAGTGCGCCTGCACATCGGCGGGCAGGGCGAGGAACTGGGCGAATCGGTGCGCTCCCTGCTGTTCGCGTTCGGCCTGGCCGTGTTCCTGGTCTACCTGGTCATGGCCTCGCAGTTCGAATCGCTGCTGCATCCGTTCGTGATCCTGTTCACCATCCCGCTGGCGATGGTCGGCGCGGTGCTGGCGCTGTTGCTCACGCGTTCGCCGGTGTCGGCGGTGGTGTTCATCGGACTGATCCTGCTGGTCGGCCTGGTGGTGAAGAACGCGATCATCCTGATCGACAAGGTCAACCAGTTGCGCGAGCACGGCGTCGCGAAACGCGAGGCGCTGGTCGAAGGCGCGCGTTCGCGCCTGCGCCCGATCATGATGACCACGCTGTGCACGCTGTTCGGCTTCCTGCCGCTGGCGCTGGCCTTCGGCGAGGGCGCGGAGGTGCGTTCGCCGATGGCGATCACGGTGATCGGCGGGCTGCTGGTCTCGACCCTGCTGACCCTGGTCGTGATCCCGGTGGTGTACGACCTGCTCGACCGCAAGTCGGACGAGTCCTATGCAGAACGCGGCCGGCGCGCACGCCACGATGCCGAGGAAGTGGCCGAGGTGATCCGCCACGAAGGCGATCGCCTGGGCGAAGGAGCCGCGTGACGTGAGCATCGCCGAATTCAGCATCAAGCGCCCGGTCACGACGATCATGTTCTTCGTGTCGATGTTCGTGATCGGCCTGATCGCGGCGATCCGGCTGCCGCTGGAAGCCTTCCCCGAGGTCTCCCCGCCCTTCATCTTCGTGGCGCTGCCCTACGCCGGCTCGACCCCGGAGGAAGTGGAACGCACGGTGCTGCGCCCGGCCGAGGAAGCGCTGGCCACGATGAGCGGGATCAAGCGCATGGATTCGAACGCGCGCTCGGACGGCGCGCAGGTGTTCATGCAGTTCTCCGACTGGAGCCGCGACGTGGCGATCGCCGCGTCCGAGGCGCGCGAGCGCCTCGACGCGATCCGCGACGAGTTGCCCGACGACCTCAAGCGCTACCAGGTCCTGAAGTTCTCGACCACCGACCAGCCGGTGCTGCAGGTGCGGCTGGCCAGCAGGCAGGACCTGACCAGCCAGTACGACATGATCGAACGCGAGTTCAAGCGCCGGCTGGAACGCATCCCGGGCGTGGCGCGGGTGGAAGTCTCCGGCGCGCCGCAGAACGAGGTCGAGATCGCGATCCTGCCCGACCGCCTGACCGCGCACCAGATCAGCCTCAACGAGATCAGCGCACGCCTGCAGCAGGTCAACTTCTCGGTGTCGGCCGGCGAGATCGACGACGGTGGCCAACGCCTGCGCGTGCAGCCGGTCGGCGAGATCACGGACCTGCAGCAATTGCGCGACCTGGTGATCGCGCGGGACGGCACGCGCCTCGGCGACATCGCGGACATCCGGCTCAAGCCCGGCGAAACCGACACCGACCGCCGCCTGGACGGCGAGCGCGCGGTGGGCCTCAACATCTTCAAGGAACGCAACGCCAACCTGGTGCAGGTCTCGCGCGACGCGCTGGCGGAAGTGAACGCGATCCGCGCGCAGCCGGACCTCTCCGACCTGCAGATCAAGGTCATCCAGAACCTTGGCGACAACGTGACCAGTTCGCTGACCGAGCTCGCCGAGGCCGGCGGCATCGGCCTGCTGCTGTCGATCACGGTGCTGTACTTCTTCCTGCGCCACTGGCCGTCCACGCTGATGGTGACGCTGGCCATCCCGATCTGCTTCGTGATGACGCTCGGCTTCATGCACTTCGCCGGCGTCACCCTCAATATCCTGTCGATGATGGGCCTGCTGCTCGCGGTCGGCATGCTGGTCGACAACGCGGTGGTCGTGGTCGAGAGCATCTACCAGGAACGCGAGCGCATGCCGGGGCAACCGCGCCTGGCCTCGGTGCTGGGCACGCGCCACGTCGCCATCGCCCTGACCGCGGGCACGCTGTGCCATTGCATCGTGTTCGTGCCCAACCTGTTCGGCGAACGCAACTTCCTCAGCATCTACCTCGCCCAGATCGCGATCACGATCTCGGTCTCGCTGCTGGCCTCGTGGCTGGTCGCAGTGAGCCTGATCCCGATGATCTCGGCGCGGCTGAAGACGCCGCCCGCGGTGCGCGACGAAAACGGCCTGATCCCGCGCCTGCAGAAGCGCTATGCGCGCTTCCTGCGCTGGACCCTGGAGCATCGCGGCTGGAGCGTGACCGGCATCGTGCTGGTCATCGCCATCAGCATCGTTCCGATGGTGCTCACGAAGAAGAACATGTTCGGCGGCGACGACGGCGGCGAAACCAACATCTACTACCAGTGGAAGGGCAGCTACACCCGCGAACAGATGTCGGCGGAGATCCTGCGCGTCGAAGACTTCGTCAACGCCAACCGCAAGCGCTTCCACGTCACCCAGGTGTATTCGTGGTGGAGCGAGCAGGGCGACGCCGGCACCCGCCTGACCTTCGACACCAAGAAGGCTGGCGCGACCAAGCCGCTCATCGAGGCGATCCGCAAGGAACTGCCGAAGTCCGCGCGCGCGGACATCGGGATCGGCAACGACGGCGGCGGGCCCGGCGGCGGGCAGCCGGGGCAGAACGTGCAGGTACAACTGGTCGGCGATTCGACCCAGGTGCTGCACGCGATCGGAGACGACATCGTGCCGATCCTCGCGCACCGCAAGGAACTGCGCGACGTGCATGTCGACGCCGGCGACCAGAACACCGAGCTCAACGTGCACGTCGATCGCGAGCGCGCGGCGGCGTTCGGCTTCAGCGCGCAGCAGGTGGCGCAGTTCGTCGGCCTGGCCCTGCGCGGCGCGCCGCTGCGCGAGTTCCGCCGCGGGGACAACGAGGTGCCGGTATGGGTGCGCTTCGCCGGCGCGCAGAACTACCGGGTCGAGGACCTGTCCGGCTTCACGGTACGTTCGCCCGATGGCCGCCAAGTGCCGCTGCTGGCGATGGTGGACGTGCAGGTGAAGCCGGCGGCCACGCAGATCCAGCGCAGCAACCGCCAGACCACGCTCACCATCAAGGCCAACCTCGCGCCCAAGGTGACCATGCCCGAGGCGCAAAAGGCGATGGAAACGGCGTTGAAGGGCGCGGCGTTCCCGGACGGCTACGGCTACAGCTTCGACGGGGGCGGCTTCCAGGACGACCAGGACGCGCAGAACCAGATGTTCTTCAACCTCATCATCGCGCTGGTGATGATCTACGTGGTCATGGCCGCGGTGTTCGAATCGCTGCTGTTCCCTTCCGCGATCATGTCCGGCGTGCTGTTCTCGGTATTCGGGGTGTTCTGGCTGTTCTGGCTCACCGGAACGGAGTTCAACATCATGGCGTTCATCGGCATCCTGGTGCTGATGGGCGTGGTGGTGAACAACGGCATCGTGATGATCGAGCACATCAACAATCTGCGACGGCGCGGGTTGACGCGCACCGAGGCGCTGGTGGAAGGCAGCCGCGAGCGCCTGCGCCCGATCCTGATGACGATGGGCACGGCGATCCTGGCGATGGTGCCGATCGCGATGACGACGACGCAGATCGGCGGCGACGGCCCGCCGTACTACCCGATGGCGCGCGCGATCGCCGGCGGGTTGGCGTTCTCGACCGTGGTCAGCCTGCTGTTCCTGCCGACGATCTACGCGATGCTCGACGACCTGCGCAACGCGACGAGGAAACTGGTCGGCCGCGCGAAGCTGCGGCGCGGCGAGTCTTTGCAGCCGGTGGCGGTTGCGGCGATCAGCGCAGAGTGATGCCGGCATTTCCCTCTCCCCGCCAAGCGCGGGAGAGGGTGCCGCAGGCGGGTGAGGGGCCATCAGTTGCCAAAATGGAAAGCAGGCGAAAGTCTGCTTTTTCTTTCCGCAATCGATCTCTGCTGGGCAATCCAGCCTGCTAGGAAAGGCTCACCTATTAACTTTGGTCGTCGGCGGCTTGCCATCGAGCAGGATGTCAGCGCCGCGATAACCCTCGGAGGTTTCCTCATCCGAAAGCACGATTTGTGCACAGCGCAGCCACTCAGGAAAAATGGAACCGTCCATGGGTTCCTTGCTCCCACTCGACGTCTTCCATAGCGATGTCTCGGAGAGTAGATCGCCAACTGCTTCAGGCTTACCTACAAACTCCCAGTATTGATGCACATATGCATGCATTATCAGGAAAGCCTGTCTAAGGCTGACTGAAGTTTCCATCGAGACCGCGGTGTTCATGCGGAGCGCCTACCTATCGTTACGCCTCGAATTCTGGGCGACGATTTCATCCTGCGCGCACCTGAAAAACCGGTCAAGCGCAGCCCCTCATCCGCCTTCGGCACCTTCTCCCTGCTCGCGGGGGGAAGGAAAGGGCGTCAGTGCATCAACTTGCCGAGGATCCGTGCACCGGCGAGCCACTCGCCGGCGATGGTGCCGAGGTTGGTGAGCATGAACACCAGTACCACGCGGGTGACGCGGTTTCGATACCAGCCGCCGAGGGTCTGTGCGTCGTCGCGCAGGGCGAGGAAGTCGCCGTAGGCCGGTTTGCGCATGCGCGCCTCGACTAGCGCGGCGAACATGCCCGAGGGCATGCCTGGGCGGAACGGCTTGAACGGCGCGACCACGGCGCCGACGACCAGGCTGAGCGGATTCGCGCCGGCGAGGAGCGCGCCGAGCGCGGTGAAGCCGACGGTGTAGAGCACCCATTGCCGCAGCAGGTCCGCGCCGAGTGCCAGCCCGCCGTGGTGGATGCCCCAGGCGATGCCACCGACCACCAGGGCGGTCAGTGCCAGCGTGAACCACGGAATGCGGCGCTTCTTCGCGACGAAATCGAGTTCCGCGCACAGCGCGTCCGGGTCGCGCGCGTCCTCGCGCAGATAGCGTGCAAGGCCCTGCAGATGCCCGGCCCCGACCACCGCGAGCACGTGGCGCGCATCGCCAGCGGTCGCGCGCAGTTTCGCCGCCATGTACTGGTCGCGTTCGTCGATCAGGCGTGAATACAACTCCGGGCTGTCCTCGGCGAATTCGCCGAAGCTCGCCTCGAGCATGTCGCCTTCCTTGAGCTTCTCGATCTCGGCTTCGCCCACGTCCTCGCGCGCGAACAGGCTGGCGACGAGGCCGGAACCGAGCTTTGCGC
>Ga0209023_10007756_pt1 | contig 10917 bp, 5 predicted proteins | sample LakOneMetagenome_FD_187468 | JGI IMG/M metagenome (GOLD analysis project Ga0209023, IMG submission 187468) | Freshwater and sediment microbial communities from Lake Erie, Canada (SPAdes) (version 2) | ecosystem: Environmental > Aquatic > Freshwater > Lentic | place: Lake Erie, Canada | collected...
TTGGATTTGGCCGCGATCAATGACCTCGTCGTTGAACCAGCCTTCTCGCAATTCGGCGATTTCACGCCGAAGCACATCAGCACGGTCCGTCTGGCCGCGGGTAGTCGCTCGGTCCGCCATCCCGACACGATCAAGATAGTCGTCCCACTCTGCGCTTCTGCCTGCAGCAATCAGCGCAGCCTGGATGGCCTCTTCGGACGGTGAAGAATAGGGAAAGTTGTGTATCTGAGCCAGGCGCCGCAACAGCTCGCCTTGCCGTTGCGGCAGGAGATGCTCCACGACACTCCGCTCGCGGAATTCAATAAAGGTCCCTTTTTGCGGATAGAAGGCTGAGTTTGCCCGGTAAGATACCGGAAGCATGTTTACTTCGATAAACTCGTAATTGCCGTTGCCGCGCTGTTTTTCGCGCTCAAGCATTTCATAGGTCAGCGGATCGGGCTGCTTCAGCTCGCGTGGTGTGCGGCAACTTTCGCAAATGAAACGCCACTCCGAGAATGTGTTTCCATTGCTCTGAAGAGAGAAGTCGCGGCTTCCGCAGGTGCAGTTTTGCAGCCTGCTGACTGACCGCCGGACCGGATCGTAATTGTTGCGGAAGGGGCTGAGTGGCTCCAGGTTTCCGGACCAATGAACATAAACGACGTCAACCTGCGTCCAGCGGGCCTCGTGATCCCCGCAGCGTACCGGCAGCGGATTGCGTGCTTGGTCGGAGATAGACTCGTATTCATGAAGGTGACCGCAAACTGCGCAACGGTAGAGCAGCGGGTATGGCACATATCCCATTGCTCCCGGATCGCAGAGCTGAAAATCCAACCGCCAGTCACGATCGACTTGGTGGGTGTGCGGATCGTAGAAGACATCATCGAGGATCAGTTCAATCGGCGTCGGATCGGGATTGCGCACATCCTGCGCACGATAGAGCCAGCTTGAGGCGATTTCCTTGATGCCGTCGAACACTAGAAGACGAGTGGCGTCCTGCACGCGCAATTCACCACGGTCGACTGGAACTGAGCGACAAATGCCGCGTGCGCCTTCCCACGTAAAAAGAACGCCGGGCGCGTAAGTGGTTGAGTTGCGCACCCGCGAACGCGACATGGTTGGGGCTGTCGGGCCTCGATCCTGCTGACCAAATCCGCCCTGCGGCGGACCTCGCCGGGTTGCACGAGTCCGCCAGTTCTGACGAGGCCTCCCGCCCGTTCCATCGCCAGAGGTGTCAGTCATGGGTCTCTCCCTTGGACCGTATCTCCGTCGGTCTCGGCGACGACGCCGCGTTGTTGCCTGATGGCCCGCATCACATGGACGATGTCATCCTGCGAAATAGAGCGCCCGCCGTGCCTGACACGGGCGTCGTAAGCAGCGGGGACAATCAATCCCGCCTCATCGACATCGCGAAGCGACGTCATGGGAGGTTTATAGACCGCGGCAGAGTCATCCCAATACTCGAATAGCTGTATGGGCGTTTCGAAATTACGGATGCTGCCGACGAAGTGATTTACCTCTTGGACAATGAGGCGCCGATAAAGGTCTTGATAGACCGGGCTTCCAAGATTCGTCGGGGAACGGCCAAGAAAGCCGATTGCGTTAAGTGCAAATGTTCCGAGCTCATCAGCAAACCCGAGTGGATCGTTGAGAATGAGCGCGCGGATAGGCTGAATCGTATCAAAGCATCTACTCTGAGCTTTCCGCGCATCCGGCGTGCCTATAAAGCCCTCATTCTCCTTGAGAACAGCCCACGCCTGAACGAGGGATGCGAGCACCCGCCGGATGGCATTTTCAGCCCATCGTTCAACTGCAGGAGGCGCAATCATTCGCTCCAGAAAACGATGGAAGATGTCGTGTGTTTCCACGACATACCTGTCTCTGCGGCTCTGCGGAGTTGGAATGAGCATTACGAAGCCAACATGGGTGCGGCCCACGCGGCTGGATGCTTGAATGTATTCAGCAATATCCGAGGGGAGTCCCGCGAAGAACATGCTGTTAAAGCGGTCAACATCGACGCCGTGACTGATGGCAGAGGTTGCGACGATAGTCCTAAGCTGCCCGTCGATAGGATCATAGGGACGGCCCGCCGAAGTCGACTGTGCCAGCTCCATGATTTCCTGAATTTCGGTCATGTCGATCCCGCCTGAAATCAGGCGGCTTACAAATCCTTCTATTGGCTCGTGCAACTGCCGGTGCCGCTGGCGTACAGCGGGATCTAAGGCGTCCATCACCTGATCGCCGCCCTTCTTGTTCGTCACGTAGGCAAGGGCAATACGATGAAGGTCGACAAGCGCCAGTAATTGGGATTGAAGTCCTGCCGCGGAACAGCGTTCAATTGCCTGTCGCCGCCACGGCGCGCCTTCGTCATCTCCTTGAGACTGAACAATCCCGTCGATCGTTGCTTGACGCCGGGCAGGATCGAGAAGGCCGCGCCAGAGCGCAGTAATCACGGAATGAAAAGCGCCCAGGACTGCTACGGCCGTGACTGTGTGTGTCGCATCATTTGTCATGATCGAGACGAACAAGCGCATCCATGGCGCTGTCCGCTCCGGCGACTCTGCGGGATCGAGCCGTGCTTCCAGCGCCGCTCGTTCGGGATTCTCTGCCGGCGCACGCGCAGGCGCAGCAAAGAAAGAGCGATAGATGTCCGAGCCTGGGCATGGAAAACGAAGCGGCCCGCGCTGATAAAGCACTTCCAGCTGGCGGTCAGGATTTGAAATCGTGGCGGTTGCTGCGATGTACTTAGGCATCCGCGGACCTACGGACTCCCCAGATTGCCACACGCGGGCAACGTCGAGGTCTTCACCGGCCATCACATCAATCCGGCGAAAGATTTGTTCGAGCAGCGTATCGAAAAGACCGCTGAACGTGCCGAGACTCTCTTCGAGAAGATGTGCCTCGTCTTGGATGACCAGCGAAGGAAACGGATCGAAGAAGACGCGCTGGCCGCCGCGGAAGGCCGGAAAGACAGGGGCATAGCCTGACGCCGCAAGTGTCGCGGAAACATCGCCCTCATTAGGAGGCGCGGAGAGATGTCCTGTCGGCCCGATTCCCCGTGCGAGGCCAAACATCCCCATCAACTGACGGATGGTTCTTGTCCGCTGGCCAAGCATCGCAAGCTTGTCAATGGTTCCCAGCACAACGGATGGTGCACGGGCATAGATTGTGTCGTCGGTCAGCAGGAACGGCAGGATGGCTGGTATTTCGGGGGCTTCGTGAAAGCTGCAGCGTCGATTGAAACACACAATCGCCAGCCGCTTGGCGGTGGGGCCGTCGGCCTCAAATCGTCGAAGCCCCGTCGCCTCTCCGCAAACCGGGCATTGCGGGACTTTGTTGAATGACGAGCGGAATTCCCGGTAACGGACCGCAGCGCGCTGCTCTTCTTCATCAAGGCCAGCGAAGCCTTCCTCAAGCCTCTCGTCGTTGGGATGGCTATCGTCGCCAAAAAGCGGGACGACAGCGGGCACATAGGAGTATCGGTTAGGCGTATTCTTGCCGCCAACCCAGAAGCCAATTTCAAACGGCCAGTTGCCAGCATTCGATCGACGCCGCGCCATTTCCGCAAAAGTCAGCAGCTTCAATAGCCGCTGTCCCTGCTGAAGCGTCAGCAGGCGCAGCGGATAGCGGATCATGGCCGTGACGCCGCGGGATTTTCCACGCAGGCGGTCCAGGAACATTGCAAAGAGAAGAGCGCCGTAGAAAGCTTCGGATTTGCCGCCGCCGGTTGGAAAGTAGAGCAGGCTTGCCGAAGTCTCATCAATCTCCGGGTTTTGGTAAGGCCTAAACTCTTCCATGCGAGAGGAGAGCGTCGGCACATGCGCGAGAATGAAAGCGAGCTGGAATAGGCGCCAGCCACGCGCTGTTGCGCCGCGCTCCCTGTCGAGGAAGCTTTGATTGGTCAGCTGCCACGCGCGATACGGCGCAGAGCGTCGTTCAAGTTCGCTGCGTCTGCGAGGATCTCGCTCAGCTGCCAACTGCCGATAGGCAAGCTGCGACTCCTGCAGCAAGTAGATGCCTTGCTCGATAAGCGAAGCTTCGCGACGCTGGTCGCGCAGGTCGCGTTCCAAGCGCTGCGATTCAATGTCAGCCTCAGCGGCGTTCAATCCTTCGCGAACGGCACCACGAAGGCGATCTTCTTCCTCATGAGTCCAGCGAACATATTGCTCACTGATCGGTAGCAGACGGGAGACATCGAGTTGCTCTGACGCAAGCTCCGAAAAGGTGACCGGCACGGCTCCGTCAAGTTCGCGCGGCGCAATGCGTGGCTGAACGAACCGAGGCGACCACGTTGTTTCCAAACGCAAGTCGTCAATGATCCTTCCCGCAACGACGCCGCAATTCAGACCGATAGCCGGATAATTGAGGAAGTGGCGGAATCGATAGGAAGGTTCGACGCGGTCTAGTCTTAGAGGAAGATGTGCGGTGTGCGGAATCTGCACATAGAGACTGGTTTGGAACAGGGTATCAGTTCTCGTTGAGGCATCACGACGGGATAATTCAGCTGACCCGTTATCAAGTGTCGCCCGAATTGCTACGCGATCCGGATCAACGAAATCAGGTGTGCGGTCGACTTGCAGGAAAACGTCCAAGCTCGGCATAAGGCGCGGTAATGGCGGCGGAAGCGCCGCCGTGCGATCCAGAAACCTCCGCCATTCTGCTTCCGACACACTGTCTTGGGGCTGTACACGTACATCGCGCCAGACACTGCGCATACCTTCTGGCGATTGAATCCAGTCCGTTACCTGTCGCACCGCAGACTGGCGGAGGTGCAGATTGTAGTCATCTAGCAATGCAGCCAATTGGGTTCGGTCGCATTCAAGAGGCCAAGAGAATGGCTCAAATGTCAGATCGATCCTGCGCCACTTTGATGGGATAGGCGCAGGGTCGAGAAGGCCGAAGGGAACAGTACGGCCTTGCTGAAGCAACCGACCCAGACGCAGGTGAGCGACTGCGTTGGCATCCGCATCAGGCGGTGTCCCAGCCTCGGCATCGTTGGCATCAGGGTCTGCCGCCGCAGCTGTAACAACTGCTTCCGGCGCATTTCCTTCAAGAAGTCGGTCGTCACCTTCCTCCAGCCTGATCCCGACTTCCTGATAGGCCTCTCTCCGCACCTCTTCCTGTATGCGGGAGCGGCGCTCCTTGATCGCCTGGCGCTGCGCGGGATTGAGGTTGGGCCAGTCGGGGGTTGCCACGTTGGCCGACTGAAAGCGCTCCGTGCGAAGCTGACGTATCCGCGCATCAATCCCCGCCTGAATTAGCGGCTGAAGCTTGAATTGGGGTTCGAGATCAAGCGCAGCGTCCCTCAATTCACTCCAGAGCGGCAGCACACGGACATAAACGCAGAAAGAAGGCTGGGTCACGCATGTCCCGCGCGCGTCAGCTCGCGCATGGAAATCGATCCCTATAGCAGCAATCCGGATGTCGGTTGTCTCATCGTCCTGACCCGTTGGATCAAAGCGAGGCAGGAGCTGCCCAGAGACAATGGCGCGCCGAGGTGAAAGACCGAAGATTACACTTCCTTCATTTCCAATGCCGCTGATGCGATCCGTAGTCTGCTTCATGACAGCGCTGCAAACCGCCTCTTTCAGCTCTTGCGGGATGGCGGCAAGTTGGGAAGCATCAAGTCCGTTCAAGTTCGCCTCGCTCGATGGATTTGGTGCGAACTACCGAGACGAAATCTTCGGCTGCTGTCTTCAGGCGGCGGATTTCCCTTGCACGTTCCGGGTTTGCGGATTGAGCGGCATAGTTATCTACCAGGATGGTGCGGTAAGCGTCATGAAAGCTCATCGCTGCCCGCAAGCGGCTTGCCCGTTGCGCAATGATCGCCCACGTCCAGAATCGCATCGCTACGGATTCGCTAACACCAAGCACCTTCATGAAGCATAGGAACGTCGCGCGGTCGCGCGGAGCGTGCGGCACGACATCATGAAGCGGAACATTGAACTGCACCTTGAGGTCTACCCAGTATCCCGCTCGCTGCGCCGTAACGCCCGGCATGCCCATCGCTGAGACAACAGCGTCTAGGCGCTCGGAATGCGTTGCCCCCGGGATACGGGCAAACCTTTCGGCGACCATCGTGTGATAGTCGCGAATTTCCTCAGCAGCCCTTACCGTGATATTCAGAATGGGTCGGGCCATTTCGATGAAGGCATCGCCAATGACGCAGATGCGGTCGCCTTGATCGACATCCTTTGCATCGGTTTCGATAAACGTCGGCAGAATGCGGGAGTCGTCTTGAAGAATGAGTTTTGTGCCGGGGCGCGCAATGACAACTTGCCCGCCTGACAACCCAAGCCGGATTGCAGACTGACCGGACCTTAGCTTGCCCGCCAGATTGACAATGCTGCTCGTCGGGAACTCGACATCGTCCTGATCCAGGTTTGACGCTGCATCGTTGTACCCACTTCGAACAATTATAGCAGACGCTGCCGCCTCGAAAAGCGAGAAGCGATTGGAAATAACGGACAGCTCAGGGTAGCGCCCAAGCCGCTGCGCATCTCGTGCGGCAGCTGAAAGCGTATCGCTGTCCGCAAGGATGATGAAGTTGTCCGGCAGCCACGGCTTCGCAACGAGGGTCAGGATTTGCGCCCGCGTGGGAGCAACAGCAACCAGTGTCTTGATATGATTTCTCGATGTTGCCGGCAGAGATGACAGGTCGTCAAAGCCGCCGGCATCGACGAACATTATCATGTCTTTCTCGATGCGAGACGTAACGGCTTCTCCGATTTCTGCATCGCTGCAGGCAACGTGGCTGGCAAAGTCCGCCATCATGTCGTTACGAAACAGAATGGCGGTGCGCGAACTGACGCCCTTGAAACGGCGAATAACATCCAGCAGCAGAGCCGCCATGGGGGTAAGCTGTGAAGTGTGCTCCCAGATGCGGGTGATACCGGCTACCAGCCGTTCAAGCTCGGCGCGGTCATGCTGGCTCCAGGCTCCGTGGCTCTGTTGCAACTCCCTTGTCAGTGCGCCGACCCGATAGGACGTCATGACGTCGGCGACCGCGCCGTCCGGAATATGGCTTAGGAGATACTCCGAAAATTGGCGGTGCGATCCAGGGAGCGACGCACAGCGGCGGACCGTGCCCTGCAGTCGGCGGAGAGTATCCAGAGCTTCGTTGTCGCCAAGGTCTCCTGCCCGGCGCGCCGCACCCCGCAGGGCTTCAATGATCGCCGCAACCTCCCCTGAAAACCCAAACGCCTCTGCCTTGGTCAGCCCCTTATAAGAAACCTCCAGCTCATCTTTTTGCGTGACGAGGTCGCTGGCATGGGAAAGGAGGACGGTGCTTGGCTCTGGGCGGCGCTTCTCGCGAGACCTTGGTACGCGGGACAATGTGTCAAATCGCAAGGTATCAAACGTCCAGGGGTCATCTGTGATGGCAACAGTCGCAACAGGACCAACATCGCGATCGACGCTGGCAAGAAAGTTTTTCACATGCTGCTGCCACTCCGGTCCAAGCCGATTGCGGCCGACCGCAGTGAGGTCGCAGACGATCAAGTCAAGTTTGCGATGAGTATTTGCGAGACCGCGGGTTGTGTCATCAGACGCACGCAAGCCAAAGAGATAGAAGCTTGCGGCCCGCGGATCATCGGCCCTTCCGGAACGGCTGATTTTGCTCAGATCGGTTTTGGTACGCACACGCGAGAGCAGTTCGTTACGCCCATCTTCTCCAACGCAAGGCCCGGCAGGCGTTAATTCATCCAGACACGGATGACGGAACTCCTCGTAGCTGCGGCCATCGAGCGCCACTCCTGTCAGCGTTTTCACGCGCGCAACGGTCTTGTGGTAGTCGGCAAGCGCCTCGTTGTCGTTCCGCGCAGTAGTGCGAACCTGATGAAGCGTGTGCAGCTTTCCGAGATAAGCAGCATCCGGATAGACATGACGTAGTCCACGATGAACCGTTCGCGCATACGGATAAATCAGCGCCCTGACACCGATTGGTGCTGCCACAGCTGCCATTCCGCCTTCTTGTGTTGAATCCGTGGAGCCGTTGTCAGCAAGGTTCAGCAGTGCGGCAACCGAGGCAGGAGACGGATGGAAATTTGGCCAACAGAGTATGGCGTGCCGGGTTTCATCATTCATGCTCGCAACGGCGATGCGAATAAGTCGCTCATACGGCTCAGCGAGATGAAAGGCCTGCGGTTCCCCGCTCATCCAGAACGAGATTGATTGCAACGTCTTGCAATAGCGTTCTGCGTTGCGCTTCGGATGCGCGGCCTTCCGTGCCTCCTCGGCTTGGGTCCGTAAAGTGCGAGCTGCGATCGCTTTGCGGTGAAGCTCAAGCTGAGCAAGACGTGCGCTCTGCGCCTGTTCCAGCCGATCCCGGACAGTCTTCTTATTGGTAGGCTGACCTCCGGCAGTTGGATCGAAGGGGCTTCGGCTCATGCAATCGCGAGCCTCTTCGTTAGCAAACTATTCTCATAGGCACGTTGAACGGCTTCGTCCGTATACCCGAGCTTGCCGACAGCGGCTCGCAGGGCCGCCGGCGACGGAAGATCCAGTTCTCGCAGCAGATTGACCGACACACTCGCAGTGCCTGAAACTAATCTGTAGCGTTGATCGACCGCTTCTGAATTGAGCAGCAGCTTTATGAGCTTCAGGCTGGCGATGTCACTCGCCGTAACGGCTATCGTATGGTTTTCAGTGACGAAGCCACCGTACTTCTTCAAGATGGCGGGAGCCAGCCGTGCTGCAATAAGCCTGCGCGCCTGTGTGTTGTTTGTGGTGCGCTGCATGACTAGCGCTTGTGTGCGAATAATCGCGGCGGACTCTTTCTCAAACCGGACAAAATCCATACCTCTGCCGCCTCGTGACAGCGGTTTGCAGAATGAATCCGGCTTTACGTTCTCCGCCCACACCAGCGGTACACAGAGTTTACCGGATCGCTTGGACATACGATCCTGTTCGCGATTCCAGACAAAATAACCTGTGCGAAGTACAGCACCGTAGTCAGCCAAAGAGGCTCCGCCTGTGGCAAAACCTGAATTCGAAGCTGGCGCTACCCATGGCCGTGCACTATCCGCTGGAAGCTTTAGAGCTGAAGTGACCTTAAAGGGACGAAACCCCTGAAAGCGGCCGAAAGTAACAGGGCTTTCGGATTGGTGTGCCTTGCCGATCCGGGCAACTAGAACAGAAACGTCCTGGCACACGTCTACAAAAACGTCTTTCCGATTTACTACTGACCCAAGCGTCAGAATTTCTCCCCGTTGACGCAGAAACGTCCGCAGCCGGTCATAAAGCGGGCCCGCCATGAAACTGGAGGGCAAAACTAGGCCAATAAGACCGCCAGGCGTCGTGAGCCGCACACATAGGTCCGCAAACACCGCGTACTTGTTGATGTGACCTGAGTGACAAACACTCTCCCATTGGGAGCGCGGCAACTCGGAGAGAGAAATTCGTCCGAACGGCGGGTTGGCGATAACGAGATCGTACTTTTTCTTTTCTCGCGCTTTGAGAGAATTTCGGACCGAGACGACAGAACCCCGCGCGACATCCTTGTCGATACGATCGGCAATCAATGCTTCTGACAGCCGCGCGAGGCCGCCATCAATCTCAAAGCCGCGTATGCGCCTGACAATGCTCGCTGGAGCCAACCCGGCATCTCTCATTTGCGCGGCGATGATTGAAAGAAAGGCGGCGCCGCCAGCTGCAGGGTCGATAGCCGTGTGCTTCTGAAGATCAAATCCGGCGGCACATAGAATTCTGACAAGGCCCTGCGCCAAGTATGGAGGCGTGAAGTAGGTTGCTTGGTCACGCCGAACGGCTTCAGGCAACAACAAGGTATAGAAAGTGCCAACCCAGAAGTGCTTTTCGTTTATCTCCAGACGGTTGAGCTTGTCCGACAGCTCCTTGGCGATAAGAGAAGATGGGGCATCGGTTAGTAACGATTTGCACAGACGCAGGCGTTCGCGCTGAGTTAATCCGGAGGCCGCAATTTTGGTAGCCGTTTTGCGCGCCAGTACCAAGAGTTCGCGCGCCGAAAAATTCTGTACTGAAACTTGCACGCTTCCCCCACTCAGACACTGCGATCAAGGAAGCATTTTGGGAGCGTTCTAGTTTGGAGCGTCCTTGATCGCAAAGATCCCCTGCCTGCATCGTACTGGGCAGTTCCAAGGCAAGAAAAGGGTTTTGATGGCCTTTACCGACAAAAATCCAATGGGTCGCATTGCTAGTTTATGCGAGATCGAAGCGATCCTATCTGTTCTCTCACTAGACGTTAAAGGGGGCTCGGCTTACCACGCAGTGGCTTTATTCTCCGGTCTCCAGCGCGAGTCTCCAGAAAACGGGAATTCTTCAATGGTTGAGTGGAGACCGGCCCCTGATTTCGGAAGGTAGCGGTGCGAATCCGGTCTCCGTAGAGACTCCCAGCGCATGAAAAGCCCGCCATTTGCGGGCCTTTCTGCACTTAAAAAATAATATTCTATAAAAGCCGGACTGGCTGGCTGACCTGGGAGGATTCGAACCACCACATTCCCACTTGGAAAAAGCTCTTTGATTTCTCAAGAGAATTTTGCATTTTTTCGGGGTTTTCAGGCTCAGAGACTTTTACACCCACCGGATGCTGAACCATAAGTATGCACCTGTCTGAAAATAGCTGGGAGGCGAGCAACGCACCCGCCCCCTCTATTTCTAGGCTGCGGCCCGGCTGTTTGGTGCTCCTAATTTTCTCGACAGGAATTTTCGGATCTTGTCCGCCATCACCTTGTTAGCAGTGCCTGGAAATATCTTGTCTCGGCCGTCGGTTATTTCCCCCCACACATCGGCAAACCGAAACTTGTCCATCGCGCGAAGCAAAAGCTCTCCAGCATCTCGCCATTCTGGTACGCCGTTTAGAACCTCGCACAACGCCTCAACGATCGTGGCTTTAACGAAGCCAGGATTCCCATCCTCTGCAGTCTGCGTAATACATTGAAGAGCAGTGATCAGCGTATCTCGTCC
>Ga0209023_10007757_pt1 | contig 10916 bp, 9 predicted proteins | sample LakOneMetagenome_FD_187468 | JGI IMG/M metagenome (GOLD analysis project Ga0209023, IMG submission 187468) | Freshwater and sediment microbial communities from Lake Erie, Canada (SPAdes) (version 2) | ecosystem: Environmental > Aquatic > Freshwater > Lentic | place: Lake Erie, Canada | collected...
TGGCTGATATGTACGTTGGCTACAATGCGTGTGTTGCTTACCTGTATGCAGTTGCGAAAGCAGCAGATCGTGGTGATCCTGTTCGTAAAGATGCTGCTGGTGCGATTCTGTACGCAGCGGAAAAAGCGACATGGATGGCTGGCCAAGCGATTCAAATCTTGGGCGGCAACGGCTATATCAATGAATATCCAGCAGGTCGTTTGTGGCGTGATGCCAAACTGTTTGAGATCGGCGCAGGTACTTCGGAAATCCGTCGTATGTTGATCGGTCGTGAACTGTTTGCTGAAACCAAATAAGATGGTTTGATGTAAATAGATTGAAAAAAAGCCCAATGCTCTGTGAGTGTTGGGCTTTTTTTGTTGTTGCAGAGGAGCAGGGCGACCACAAGGGTGCGCCCCTACAGGCTCTATGTAGTTTGCAATTCTCGCAATATTTCAGGGTGTTTGATCGCAATTTTAATAAGCGATTGGGCTGCACCGCTTGGTTTACTTCTAGCTTGCTCCCATTCTTGCAGAGTTCTTTTAGATACACCTAAAAGAGCAGCAAAACCAGCTTGCGTTAAGCCTGTTTTTTGCCTTGCCTCTACAATGTCAGGTACTTCTACGATCGTTTTTTTTGCAAAATTACCCGCTACCATTTGCTCAACACTCGCAAGCAATTCAGCACTAAAATCTCGTTCAGCTTCAAATTTCTTTAGCTCTTTGTTGTTCAATACTGTCATGATAAATTTCCTTAGTGTGTTTAGTACACTTCATCTAAGACTAAACTCTCTTTGATTCGGATCCAAAGGTAGCTTCGTAGGCTGGTGGCTTGCCCCAGCGCTTTTGTGGATTTGAGGTCGGTGCTGGGGTAGAACCCCAGCCTACGATACTTTTTCGATAGTGCCTGAACAACCTCAAATCACCCCACACAACTCACCAACTCCAAATCCTTGTTCGCCACAAACACATCGCTCTTATCGTAAAACTTGACCCGATAGAAGGTATGTTGATTGAACAAAGCAGCTTGGTTTGCTGATGACAGGTTGGTCATCATGGCGCAGAGGCTCATTTTCATCTGGCGGAATTCAGACTTGGCTTTGGCGACTTGTTCGTCTTTGGCAATATCATCGGTGAAGCGGAATTTGGCTTCGATCATGTTGCTGCCGTCCTGCATGTCGATATGCTCAAACGAGATACCTGTCTTGATCTCGCGGGGTAGAGACAGGTCTTTGTTTTTGGCGTTGATCAGATGCGTGATCGCCTCAAACCGTGCAGCTTCGTCAGCATTATCAAACGCTAAGGCGACCTTGGCGACGGCAGGCTGTTCGACATTGACGGGACTTTTGGCGGCTTGGTCTGCCATTTTTTGCTTGACGAAATTTCTGCCAACAACCGACAGCACAATCACGCTTACAATGATCACTACAAAGATGACAGTTTTTTTCATGTCGCGTCCAACACCTAAAATCTCGAAAATTTGATATGAAAAAAGGCGCAACCGCCTTTTCCCGTTGCACGCTGGTTCAAAGCAAGCGTAGGTCGCAATAACCAAAGGGCATTGCGATATGTGCATATGATATACAAACACAATTTACTTGTGGGATTGTTTGGGATTTTACATGCTGTTCATGGGTTTTATTTCGGCTGTCGCAATGCGCTTGGGCTTATTGCGACCTACTCGGGCTATATCGAAAAAAACAAATGACCATGAAGTTCGGTGACGCGAGGTTTTTGTCCAATTAGGGTTGTTAAGTTACCCAAATGCTCATTAGGATGTCCATATGAGTTTACGCCGACAGAAATTGCACATTCTTTCACATCTAGTTCTAATAACCACGCGGGAATATCTAATGTGCCAGCCTTTCCTCCATGATGAGGAGCAACTAGAATAGCTTTTCTATTGTTATATTTTCCTTGTATAGCTTCGAGGATCTTACAGTAATGGTGATCTCCTGTAAGCAAAGCAACCTTTTTCTCTCCCTTTATAGCTAATACAATCCCAGTTTGATTTCTTGAACGTCCAGAAACTGCGCTATACAAATCAACATAGTTTGATGTAGACAATAAATTGAGATTAATTTGATGGCCTATACGTCTTGTTGTGTTAGGTATGGTATGAAAAGGTATATTATTATTTAAAATATTATCTATAGCAGCTTTGTAGACCCGAGTATTAGGAATATTAGATGGACCATATACACACTTTACTTTAGCGAATTCATTTTTAGATAAGTACTTCAATGCTTGAAAGTGATCCATATCCCAATGGCTAATGTAGATAACAACCGAATTTTCATTAAAATGTTGGAAACGTCCATTTATAAGATTTTTAATTTGTTTCACTGAATATTTAGAAGATGCTCCAAGATCATAAATAATTATTTCATTCTCTTCCGACCAGACTTCATTCCAGTTGCCTTGTCCGCAGTCTATTACATGAAGTTTAGAAAAAGTTTTGAACGACGGAAGATCATTCCCTTCAGCATTTTGGTAATTAAGTGATTCAATTTTAGTTAATAGACTACTGTATGAGTTTACTTCTCTTTCTAATTTATACTTTCTCCAATAAAACGCTCCACCTTCTTCCTCATTTTCTGGGTCAACTATTATTTTATCAATATTATTTTCTTTTAAATCAGTTAATTGAAATCTATACCATGAGCCTTCATACATGATTTTATTCCCTTGATATGGCATAGTTAAACCATAAAACTTAGGGTTACTTTCATTGTCTTGTTGTTCATCACCAAAGGCTTCTTGGAAACGGGCAAGATCTTTATCGTTTTTGAAATCAATTGTATAGCGAACAACGCCATCTTTCTTGGCTGGTTCATATTTCTCTATATAAATATTAACAAATTCCATGTGCTATTTTTCGTACTGTATATATAAACCTAACTATTCCTATGCGGCGTCATTGACGCATAAAATACTAGTTTTAATTAATAAATGTAGAACTGAATATGGCATTCATTTGTAGTTAAGTCAAAATACCTTATATGTTTTACATTCAAGAAATTGTAGGTGGAAGTCATACCCTCATCCTACGATACTTGAAAGATCCGCTCACTTAGACCAGATTTACTTTTACCATCCAATCTAAGCGAGCTTTCCTTAAATTTTTAAGGCTTCAAAACAGTCAGATTAAAATAACCTGCACTTTGTTTTGCATAACTGAAGTTCATAATATACGTCCCAGTTTTAGGCACAGTATAAGTTAAGCTTTCAGAACAAAAACTATACAGGCGGTTGAAACTATTATCATAAATATGTATTTGAGTATCACGAGTACTTTCAATGTCGGCACCACCTGGTTGTTCACGACATCTACTTTTTTGCAGATCTGATAGCGGTTGGTCTAAGACTACCTGTATATATAGTCGATCACCTTCATTTGCCGAAACCTTGTAATAGTTGAAAAAGACATTTGAAGATAAGGAGTTATTGCCCGCTGTATTTGTTAACTTTGGATTGCTAGGAGAACCTGCTGTGCCTGTTGGTGAAGTAAGAGCACTATCACCTGTGATTGATGTGATATACCCAGTTCCTTCGCGTGAGGAGTAATTCAAAAATAAAACATATTCACCATCTTCTGGAACTGTGAAGATAGTTTTTTCACCACAAGTCAGTGCTTTCACTGTCTCAACTTTTGTATCATAAATAATGATTTGAGTCTGATAACGTTCTGGATTCTCATGACATCTTCGTTTGTCTGTATCTGTTAAAGCGACATCTAAATAACTATTAATAAAAAACTTTTCACCCTTTTTGCCAGTAAATTTGAAGTAGTTGTTAAATGTATTACTGGTGATGCGAAGTTGTTGATTCTTCTGTATTAGTGTTGGGGATGATGGACTTCCACCACTAACTGTCGCTCCTGACGGATTGCCTGATGGCGTATTTACTGGAGCTGTATTGCTACCACTAGAACTAGCATCACTGCCGCCACCGCCACATCCAAGTAAAGGAAGGCTAAATAATGTGCATAGGGCTATTTTTTTTAGATCGAATAGAGATTTTGATGTGGAGCTAGTCATGGCGACCTCTTTGTTTATTAAAGAGTTCTACCATTCACTGTCAAATGAGGGTGGCAGAACGAAAGGAGGTTGACAGACTGGGATAAACAAAGAAAACCAGCACGCGCAAGCGCGTCCCCCTCCCGTTCCACCATTGAGGGGGACGCGGAAAGGTACGCACAAAGAAACAGTATTAGTGTGCCAGTGTGCGCCTTTGTTTATCGAGGTCTGTCAAAACCTACTGGTAATAAGTACCAGCAGTGTCAGGATACTTGCTATATCGGCGCTAGTCAATTTTGTGTAAAGGCGCGCACTTATTGCCAATGCAATAACGATCATCAAACTTTAAAATGGTAAACCTACCCCAGAGAATGCAATTTTTTGTATAATCTCGCGACAGATTTCGCAGTAAAAAATAGCACTCAACTGAATTTAAAAGCAGAGCTACCTAAACAACGATCACCTAAAGAGGAATACCATGACTACTCGTATTGAAACCGACACGATGGGCGCGCTGGATGTTGAAAACAGCCGTTATTGGGGTGCACAAACCCAACGTAGTATTCAAAATTTCCCAATCGGTGTAGATCGTTTTAAATTCACCCGTCCAATGATTCGCAGCCTCGGTATTCTGAAAAAAGGCGCAGCAGAAGCGAACCGTGACTTAGGTCAAATTCCAGCTGACATCGCAGCACTGATTGTTCAAGCAGCTGACGAAGTGATCGCAGGTAAATTAGACGCGCATTTCCCATTGGTTGTGTTCCAAACAGGTTCAGGCACACAAAGCAACATGAACTCAAACGAAGTGATTTCTAATCGCGGTATTGAAATCGCTGGTGGCGTATTGGGCAGCAAAGCGCCAGTTCACCCAAATGACCACGTGAACCGTGGCCAATCAAGTAACGACACATTCCCAACTGCGATGCACATTGCCGTGGTATTGGAACTGAACGAAAAACTGTTCCCAAGCGTTAAAGTTTTGCGTGATACATTGGCTGCAAAATCAGAACAGTACAAAGACTTGGTAAAAGTCGGTCGTACCCATTTGCAAGACGCGACACCAATCACTTTAGGTCAAGAAATTGGCGGTTGGGTTGCACAAATGGATTACTGTATCGCTGAAGTTCGTCATGCATTGGTTGGTTTGTATGAACTGGCAATCGGTGGTACAGCGGTTGGTACTGGCTTAAATGCACATCCAAAATTCGGTGCATTAGCAGCGAGCTACTACGAAAAAGAAACGGGTTTCCCATTCAAAAGTGCAGAGAACAAATTTGCTGCATTGAGCGCGCATGATGCACTCGTTCAAACCAGCGCAAGCCTACGTACATTGGCTGGTGCATTGATGAAAATGGCAAACGACGTTCGTTGGTTGGCAAGCGGTCCACGTAACGGTATCGGCGAATTGAACATTCCAGAAAACGAACCAGGCAGCAGCATCATGCCAGGTAAAGTCAATCCAACACAAAGCGAAGCAATGACAATGGTTGCTGTGCAAGTGTTTGGTAATGACGCAGCTGTAGCATTCGCTGGCAGCCAAGGTAATTTCCAATTGAACGTATTCAAGCCAGTGATGGTTCATAACGTATTGGAAAGTATTCAGTTGATTTCTGATTCTTGCTTAGCGTTCAACGATAACTGTGCAACTGGTATCGAGCCAAACTTGCCAAAAATCGAAGAAAACTTGGCGAAAAACTTGATGCAAGTGACTGCGTTGAATCCGCATATCGGTTACGACAAAGCCGCTGCAATTGCGAAGAAAGCGCATAAAGAAGGCACTAGCCTGAAAGAAGCGGCACTGGCACTGGGTTATGTGACCGAAGCTGAATTTGCACAATGGGTTGTGCCTATTGATATGACTCATTCTTAATTTCTTAAGTTTGAACTCAAAAAAAGCGCGGACTTAAGGTTCGCGCTTTTTTTTATGCATAACTGTTCTGTTGCCAAGTTGCTTTGAAGTCTTCCCCTGAGGGGGAAGATTTAGATGGGGGTGCTTTTGATTTTAAAGTCAAGAGCACCCCTATCCCAACCTTCCCCCTCAGGGGAAGGAGACAAGCGTAAAGCTATTTTTCAATTTAACGTATACATAGCCTTTATAAAACACATGGCATATTAAGATCAATATCTGTCATCTATGATTAATCATACGGTCATATCTTTAATTGATCATATATCAATGATTTTTATATAAAAAGACAATGCGTATGATGGCGTTTACCGCTATGATGCCGTGCGTTAATTTCAATCCCCATAATAGATTGAAAGTGATTACTTTCGTTATACCTAGGAAGCCGCTCGTGAAAACACAAATGACCTCGATGACCTCCTCGACGCTGTTGCTGGCAGTACTACTGATGTTTAGCACCTTGCAATCGCCACCTGCTTTCGCTGAAGAGTCAACCTATGAACTCAGCTCCAAATTTATGCTGGGTGATGCAACAAAGTATGATTTGACTGCCGTAGATCCTCGGCGGTTGCGTCTCTATGTGACGCGAGGTGATCGGATCGATGTGGTGAATCTTGAATCGCAAAAAATCATTGGAAGGATACCCGAGACGTATGGTGTGCGTGGCGTCGCCTTTGCCCAAGACTTAAATCTAGGTTTTAGCAGTAATAGTCAAACCAATACGGTGACGGTTTTTAACTTAGATTCCATGCGACGCATTAAAGATATTCAAGTTGCGGGGAGTGGGTTAGACAGTATCCTTTATGAGCCAGCCGTTCATAAAGTGTATGTTTTTAATAATCAAAGTGGCACTGTTGATGTGATCGATGCAAAAACGCTGCAAGTGATCCATTCCATCAAATCTTCTGGAAAACCGAGCCAAGCGGTTACGGATGGCTACGGGCATATTTATGTCAATGTCCAAGACAGTTCTGGGATTGATATGATTGATGCTGCCAAGGATACAGTCGTCTCGACATGGAAACTCGAGGGGTGTGATCAACCGTCGGGTTTGGCATTTGATATTGATCATTCCCGATTAATCTCAGCGTGTGGTAATCGTAGAGCGGTTGTGACTAACTCCTTAACGGGTATACGTATCGCGCAATTCTCCGTCGGGACGAATGCAGGTAGTGTTCTGTATGATTCTGAAACGCGGAATATTTTTGTGGCAAATGGTGGAGAGCCAGCAACGCTGACGATCGCGCATCAGACCAGTTTCGATGGTTATCGAGTAATTCAGAATCTTCCAACCTTGAGTGGTGCAAAAATGATGACGACGTATAAGCTGTCAAAAGAGATTTTTCTACCGGCTGTTGCTGATCATAAATTTTTTATTCTCGTCGTGAACCGTAAAAAATAAGCGAGACCTGCATCACTTCGGATCACTTTAAGTTGTCTTGATTCAGCACACAGTTCGTGTTTTTCTGAAGTCTTTCGATTGATTGATATTGATTTAAACACAATCGACTCAGTTTTATAAACGCTCTTTCTACACATCGGATTGAGCGTTTATTTTTTTGCTTAACAGTGTATGTCTTAAATCTTTCTCAAATATTTCTAATCTAAAGCTACAATCGAAGCAGTGATTGAGATGAGTTTCATTATAAAAGTGACAGGAGTGACGCCATGAGTATTGAGAATCCTATCCTGCGGATTGAGGGACGTATTGCTGAAATTGGCAAGGGAATGAAGATAGCGCGCATGATTCCAAATCGATTGCGACGGACGATTGGTGCGTGGTGTTTTCTAGATCACGCAGGGCCTGTGAATTTTTTAGCTGGCGAAGGCATGAATGTGGGTCCTCATCCGCATATTGGATTACAAACCTTTACATGGATGATCGAGGGGCAAGTCAGGCATATTGATAGTCTGGGTAATAGCCAAATGATTTACCCCAATCAAGTCAATCTGATGACAGCGGGTAGGGGTATTTCCCATGCTGAAGTGTCACCGACGGATAAGGCGAGCACGCTACATGCCGCGCAATTGTGGATTGCGCTTGAAGATAGTCACCGACATATAGAACCACAGTTCCAAAATTATCCTGATTTACCCATGGTCGATACCGAGTGCTTTCATGCCACGGTTTTGGTCGGGAATAGTTTGGGTGTTACATCGCCCGTTTCGGTTTTTACGCCCCTAGTTGCGGTAGATTTGGTTGCCAAACAAACCAGTACTTTTGAACTCGAACTTGATCCGAATTTTGAGCATGGCATTACCCTTTTAGAAGGTGAGGCGACGGTAGACGGAGAGTCACTGGAAGCTGGAACGTTATTGTATTTTGCGACAGGTCATTCGCGTGTGACTATCAGTGGTCATGCAGCAGCCCGAATACTCGTGATCGGCGGCGAACCGTTTAAAGAAGATATTCTACTCTGGTGGAATTTTGTCGCGCGGACACAAGAAGAGTTGGAGCAGGCGCGACGTGATTGGGCGATGGAAACACCACGTTTTGGTGTGATTACTGATCAGCGTGCAGGGAATCGATTGGATGCGCCTTCGCTCGAAGGTCTACATTTGAAAGCCGGAAGACCTACAAATTAAATGATTTTAGAGGTGTTTATTCTATAACTTCGCTACTTTTCTTCTGGCGCATTGACTTGTTAAAGAATTCGTAGCGATTCCGTCCATTTTCTTTCGCAATATAAAGTGCAGCATCAGCATGATGTAACATTTGTTCGAGGTTTACATTTTCCGTTGGTAGATAAACGGCGATGCCAATGCTAAAGGTCACTGAGTGTCCATTTGGATGAGAGACTGCTAACGCTTCGATAGTTTTGAGCAGGATAATCGCTTGTTTTTCGGCTAAATCTGCATCCATCACAGGGTAGACAAGAACAAACTCTTCACCGCCATAGCGTGCTGCCAACTCTCCGCTGCGTTTTGTCTTACTTGAAAGTAATTTTGCAATTTGACGTAGGCATTCATCGCCCGCCAAATGTCCGAATCGATCGTTGTAAACTTTAAAGTAATCCACATCAATCATCATGACTGTTAATGCTTGCTGTTGGCGTAACGCACGATTCAATTCACTATTCAAAGATTCATTTAAGTGCCTGCGATTTGCAAGCCCCGTCAGCGAATCTTGGCGAGATAAGGCATCCAGTTGTTTCGCTAAATTTTCACCTTTCTGCACAGTCAGACGCAATAGATATGTGTTTAAGAAGTTCTGGCGTTCTTGGTTTTCCAGTGCGTAACTCAACCCCATTCCTAACATACTGGCGCAGGTATAGGTGCGATGCAACAATGACCAGTCTACTTGAGCACCCATCAAATAGGTGAGTGTGACACCAATGATGCCGCCCAATAGTCCAGCGGTGACCACCCACTGAAATGTTAAACCCACACATGTGTAAATAATGAGCACTGCAAAGATAATCCCTGCATAAGTCAACGGTGCACTTGATCCGAGTGGAAAAACCTCCGCAACAGTAATGGATACACCAATGACCACGGCACTACCACAGGATGAGTACCACTGATACCAGTGATTAAAACGAGAAAAATAAGAGATCAGCATGACGCCAAGGATTGCGATAGTGACCCAGCCATCGATTGCTAACCAAAACCAGAAATCACTTTCTGGAATTGCAATAACGATTCCAGATATGAGAATGAGATAGAGGATTAGCATTAGTGGTGTCAAGACATGAAGGCGTCTGATCGCACGCGGAATATGTTTTTCTAGATACTCTGCTTCAAGTGGCGCAGGAAATGTTAACCATCGATTTTTGGTCTTTAAGATCGCTAATATTTCTTCTTCAGTGCAACCATTCGCTTGAATCGGAGTCACGTTCACAGCTGATACCGCCGTGCCTTGAATCGGCACTGGTTGTTCTTCGGTAGCAGTGATCGGTTTATTCATTCCTATTCCTATGTTCCCTGAAAAATATGGCATTTGCAGGGTTTTCTTTTTAAAGCGTGGTTACCAGTTATGAAAGCGTCTAAACGAAAGTGCGAGACGAGGCTCATTAAATTCAGTTGATTTTTTAACAGCATGTAGATAATTGACTTGGCTATTCTCTTACATGATGCAGAGGTCACCATCGTTTAGTAAAAAGTCATACTCTTCATGGGTTTCAATATCTTTAAACGTAATATATCGCGGTGAGCCGTAGGAGAGGATGAATATGGGCTGATTGAGATCAACTTGCTGTTCCTTATCGTTTCGAAATAGCAGTTCTGAGTCTCCATCTTCATAAAAACTGGCATAAGCGGCATTCATGGCAACACTAAAATTTGTGTTGAGCGACTTCATGACTTTGAGGACAAACGGTTCTATTGGCTGACCATCCTGAAATTCGTCTGAGTCAAACAGATAGTCCGCGCCCATATTGCAGTATCGTCGACCTGATATCCCCTCAGAATATGTCCAGTTGAGGTGGTTTTTTAGATATTCAAACGTCTGTTCAGTGTCTTGTATGTAATGATGTATTACAAAAACATCCGCCTTAGGCAGTTCAAGTTTTTGATCATCCATATATATTACACTCTAATAATGATATGAATCTGTAAGAGTCCTTCGTTAGAGACTATCCGCATTCTGCATATTGGGCAACCAAAAATTCTTGGTAAAGTGTCCCGTTCACACAAAACACGTTCGACATTGAAAATGAGAGACTTCTACTTTGATCATTGGCGATGGTTGATGAGGCTAAATCGCCTCAAAGATCGTGGTTTCAATTCGATTACGTCCACTATGCTTGGCAAGGTACAAGGCTTCATCTGCTGTTTTAATCAAGGTATGTGATTCAATTGTATGTCCATTAACACTGACTAACCCAAAGCTAGCCGTGATCTTAATCAAGGTATTATTGTCGGAGAATATTTCAGTCTCTGACAACTTAATCCGGCAACGCTCAATGATTTTCTGAGCTTCTAGGTGATCTGCACCAGGCAAGACAATGACAAATTCCTCACCCCCATAACGACCTAACGCATCAATTTCACGAATATTGTGCTTCAAGACTT
>Ga0209023_10007758_pt1 | contig 10915 bp, 9 predicted proteins | sample LakOneMetagenome_FD_187468 | JGI IMG/M metagenome (GOLD analysis project Ga0209023, IMG submission 187468) | Freshwater and sediment microbial communities from Lake Erie, Canada (SPAdes) (version 2) | ecosystem: Environmental > Aquatic > Freshwater > Lentic | place: Lake Erie, Canada | collected...
CGCCAGCCCGACGCCGAGCGCAAGCTGCTCGACTGGCTCGACTTCTGGTCCCAGGGTAACCACGACGACCGCACCATCGCCGTCATCTATTGATCGAGACAAGACCCATGGCAAACACTGTCACCCTGACCGCGGCCGACGGCAGCACCGTCCAGTTCATCGACGAAATCAAGGCGTCCGGCGGCATGAAGGACGTCTACTTTTCGCCGAACAAGGACTACGTCGTGGCCTTCTTCCGCGGCAACGCCGACGCCGCCACGCGCGAGCGCCTGTCGGTCATCACCACCGTCTACCGCGACCGCATCTTCAACCAGATCGGCGGCGACTACTGGAAGAACCTGTTCTGCTGGCCGACGGCGATGGTCGAGCACAACGGGCGGCTGGGCGTGGTCGTGCCCTTCTATGCGCCGGAATTCTTCTTCAAGCATGGCTCGCGCAACAACGACATGCTGGCCATCAAAGGGCGCGAAAAGGAAGGCAAGTGGTTCGCCTCGCCGTCGAACCGCAACAAGTTCATCGACCAGCGCGAGCTCGGCAACTGGATGCTGCAAATCAAACTGTGCCTGCAGATCGCACGCGCGGTGCGCCGCATGCACTCGGCCGGCCTGGCGCACTCGGACCTCAGCTACCGCAACGTGCTGATCGACCCGTCCACCGGGCGCGCCTGCCTGATCGACATCGACGGCCTGGTCGTACCCGGCAAATATCCGCCCGACGTGGTCGGCACGCCCGATTTCATCGCGCCGGAATGCGTGGCCACTGCGCACCTGAAACGTGACGACCCGCAGCGCAAGCTGCCGTCGATCGCCACCGACCGCCATGCGCTGGCCGTACTCGTCTACATGTACCTGCTGCTGCGCCATCCGCTGCGTGGCGACAAGGTGCACGACCTGAACGACCCGCAGCGCGACGAGGAACTGTCGATGGGCGAGCGCGCGCTGTTCGTCGAGCACCCGACGGATGCCTCGAACCGCATCAAGCTGGCCAACGTCAAGCCGGCGGAACTGCCGTGGAAGGACACGGCGAAGATGCCGTTCGGGATCGTCGGCCCCTACCTGGGCGAACTCTTTACCAAGGCCTTCATCGACGGCCTGCACAACCCCAGCCTGCGGCCCAGCGCCGACGACTGGGAAACCGCCCTGGTAAAGACCGTCGATTTGCTGCAGCCCTGCCCGAACACCGCCTGCGAACAGGGCTGGTACGTGTTCGACAACAAGGCCAAGCCGCGCTGCCCGTTCTGCGGCACCGCGTTTTCCGGCCCGCTGCCGGTATTGAATCTGTATTCGTCGCAGCGCGAAGGCAGCTTCCGGCCCGACAACCACCGCCTGATGGTGTACTCCGGCCAGTCGCTGTTCCAGTGGCATACCAACCGCAACATCGTCCCGAACGAAAAGATCACCGAGGCCCAGAAAAAACGCGTCGGCTATTTCGTCCTGCACCAGGGCACCTGGTTCCTGGTGAACGAAGGGATGCCGGACTTGATGGAACTGCCGGCCAAGACGCCGGTGCCGATCGGCGGCAAGGTGGCGCTGGAAGATGGCAAGCAGCTCCTGATGTCGCGCGAGCCGGGCGGCAGGCTGGTGGTGGTGCAGATGGCGAACCAGTAGCTCGCTGGCTCTTTTTAGAACAGTTCGAGATTCGGCGAGGGCTCGGGCGGTTTGCGCCGCACCGGCGCCGGCGCCGCCGGCCAGTCGCGCATGCGCTCGGCGGGATAGTGGCGCAGGAACGTGTGGGCGCTGTCCATGCTGCGGCACATCAGCCAGTCCTCGACATCCTCGTGCGGCAGGATCACCAGCGAACGCTTTTCGTCGCCCGGCTTGTGCATGCGGTTCATCAGCGGATGGTCGTCGGCGTTGATGGTGATCTGGGTGAACGAGGACGCAACGCTGCCATCCGCCTCCGGCCAGTCGCGCCACAGCCCGGCCACATAGAACAGCGATTCGTCCGCCATGCCGATCGCATGGCGCACCGCGCGCCCGCTCTCGTAGCAGGGTTCGTAGAACCAGGCCATCGGCACCGCGCACAGCTGCAAGCGGCGCCAGGCCGGCGCAAACGAACGGCGCTCGACCAGCGACTCGGCGCGTGCGTTCATGGTGTCGAAGGGTTTTACGTCCGGCGGAATCTGGCGCCGCGGGACCATGCCGTAGCTGGCCAGGCAAGCCTGCGGCCGGCCATGCTCACCCCGGCGCACGATGGGCGCGACGTAATCCTTCCAGGTTTCTTCCGGCCAGCGCCAGTCGGCAGGCAGCTCGCTGAAGGCGCCCAGCTTGCCGAATTCCTCGGGCGTGGGCGGACGGTAGTTGACGCACATGACGGTTCAGGCCTCAGAAGCCTTCGAGCACCGTTTCCAGGTGGCTGACGCTGGGCGCGCCGTCGAAGCAGTGACCGACCAGGCGGCGCCACTCCTGGAAATCCTCGCTGCCGCGGAAGTGGACATTATGGTCCTCCACCGTTGCCCAGCGCACCAGCAGGCGGTAGGCGCGCGGGTTTTCCACGCCGCGTTCCAGCCACATGCCATGGCAGCCGCGTGCACGCTGGAACAGCGGCGTCGCCTGGCGCACGCCGGCTTCGAACTCGGCTTCCATGCCTTCCTTGATCAACAGCTCCGCACTCTCGAGTACCATATATCTCTCTCTTCAAAATAATGCCGTTCAGTTAAACACAGTGCCGCAAGAACAGCAGTGCTGAACTTTATCGCTCAACGTGAATTTTCGCGCTCCGTAGGGTGGACTCCTGAGTCCACGCGGTCGTGCTTCGGCACACTGCGGCGCTTGCGAACATCGTTGCAGAATGCATCCCAGGGCCAGGGTACGCGTTTCGATATGCTGAGGTAGCACCGCGTGGACTCAGGAGTCCACCCTACGGACTTCAATCGACAGCGCCGCACTCTCGCGCACCATGTTCTTTCTCTTCAATTGAAAAAGGCCGGTTCGCACCGGCCTTCGTGACGAACGGCTTAGACGCCGACCATCGATACCGCCTTGGTGTTCAGGTAAGACTCCAGCGCCTCCGGGCCGCCTTCCGAACCGTAGCCCGAATCCTTGATGCCGCCGAAGGGCAGCTCGGCGCTCGGCGTGGCCGGCTGGTTAATCCACAGCATGCCGACTTCGACGCGGTTCATCAACAGCTGGGCATTCTTGATCGAGCGCGTGAAGGCATAGCCGGCCAGGCCATACGGCAGGCGGTTGGCTTCGGCAATGGCGTCTTCCAGGCTGTCGAAGCCGCGGATCGCCGCCACCGGGCCGAAAGGCTCGTCGTTGAACACGCTCGCCTCCAAAGGCACGTCGGACAGGATGGTCGGCGAGAAGAAGTTGCCGGTCTCGCCGAAGCGCTTGCCGCCCAGGGCCACGGTGGCGCCCTTGGCTTGCGCATCCTCGACCACCTTGGCCATGGCCGTCAGGCGGCGCGCGTTGGCGAGTGGCCCCAGGGTCGTGCCCTCTTGCAGGCCGTCGCCCATCTTCAGGCCTTCGGCGTGCTGTACGAAGGCGCGGGTGAACTCTTCCTTGATCGCGTTGTGCACCAGGAAGCGGGTCGGCGAAATGCAGACCTGGCCGGCATTCCGGAACTTGGCGGCGCCGGCAGCCTTCACGGCCAGGGCGACGTCGGCATCCTCGGCGATGATCACCGGCGCGTGGCCGCCCAGTTCCATGGTGGCGCGCTTCATGTGGGCGCCGGCCAGGGCGGCCAGTTGCTTGCCGACCGGGGTCGAGCCGGTGAAGGTGACCTTGCGGATCACCGGGTGCGGGATCAGGTAGCCCGAGATTTCGGCCGGGTCGCCGAACACCAGGCCGACCACGCCCGGCGGCACGCCGGCGTCGACGAAGCACTGCAGCAGCGCGGCCGGCGAGGCCGGGGTTTCTTCCGGCGCCTTGCACAGGAACGAGCAGCCGGTGGCCAGCGCCGCCGACAGCTTGCGCACGATCTGGTTGATCGGGAAGTTCCATGGGGTGAAGGCGGCGACCGGGCCGACCGGCTCCTTCAGCACCAGCTGCTGGGCTTTCGGGTTGCGCGATGGGACGATGCGGCCATACACGCGCATGCCTTCGGCGGCGAACCAGTCGATGATCTCGGCGCCGGCCAGGGCCTCGCCCTTGGCTTCGGCCAGGGGCTTGCCCTGCTCCTGGGTCAGCAGGCGGGCGATGTCGCCGGCGCGTTCGCGCAGCAAATTGGCGGCGCGGCGCATGGTGGCGGCGCGCTCGGCGGCCGGCACGTCGCGCCAGGTTTCAAAACCCTTTTGCGCGGCGGCCAGGGCGCGGTCCAGGTCGGCAATCGCTGCATGCGCCACGGTGCCGATTTCCTGCCCGGTAGCCGGGTTGAGCACCGGGATGGTCTTGCCGCCAGTGGCGTCGACCCATTCGTTGGCGATGAGGAGGCGGGTATCGGGATAGCTGGACGTGGTCATGGCATGTCAATCCTGTGGTGGTTGAGACAAACATGATAACCGCTCCGCGCGCGGCGTGCAGGCGCCCGTGCTAGCGGCCCGGCCGGTCTTCCTTCTCCAGGCGCGGCCGCTCGCTGCCGACGCTGTTGCCATCGCCTGAGTCCTTGCCCTCCCCCTGGCCGTCGCCCTGGAACACGACGGTCTGGCTCGGATGGGCCAGCCGGATGCCCGCCGCCTCCAGCCGCTGGTAGATCGTGAACAGCAGGTTCTCGCGCACCGCCACCTGGACGTCGAACTCGGCGGTGTCGATGTACGAGAACACGTCGATGTTGAAGGCGCGGTCGGTAATCCCGCCCAGGCGCGCGCGCCAGCCTTCGGCGATCTTTTCTTCGTCCGCCAGCACGCCGCGCACGATGGCGAGCGCTTCCTGCAACTGGGCGGACGAGGTGGCATACGTCACGGCGATGGTCGGATTGAACAGGAAGCGGTCGCGCGCGGCGAAGTTCTCGATCTGGCGCGCCGACAAATCGCCGTTCGGGATGGTGACGATGGTGCGTTCCAGGGTGCGGATGCGGGTCGAGCGGATGCCGACGTCTTCCACGGTGCCGACCACGTCGCCGACCTTGATGAAGTCGCCCACCTGCAGCGGACGGTCGGCGATCACGGTCACGCTGCCGACCAGGTTTTCCACGGTCTTCTGGGCGCCCAGCGCCAGCGCGATACCGCCGATACCGAGGGCCGCGATGCCGGTGGTGACGTCGATGCCGAAGGTGTCGAGGATGCCGATACCGGAGAACACCAGCAGCAGGATCTTCACGGTGCGGCGCAGCAGCGTGACCACCGAGACGATCTGACGCCGCTGGCGCCGCTGCATGCGCGCGATCACCAGTTCCGATATGGCGTCGACCAGGCGCAGCCCGAACCAGACCAGGGCGATGACGGTGACGATGCCGGTATAGCGCAGCAGGGTCTGGCGCGCGACGATGGCCACCGGCAGGCGCTCGGCCCAGGTGTAGAAGACCGCCACCGCAAGCAGCAGGCTGGCCGGCGGCAGCGCCGCCTCGAAGAAGCGGTAGATGCCGCTGGCCGCGGAATCGGTCACCAGGCGGCGCATGGCGGCCACCACCAGCGCCGACACCAGCCACAGGCCGCCGAAGACCATCACGCCCAGGCCGAGCAGCATGCCCCAGTCCTTCACCGGCGCGCCGGCCACCAAATATTCGTCCTGCGGCGCTGTGTCGCCCGTTGCGCCGGCAGGCGCGCGGCGCGTGGCGGCGGCGATCTGGCCGAGCGTGGCCGACGAGATGCGCCAGACCTGCTGGCCGTCGACCTCGGAGCGCGTGATCAGGACCGGCATCTTCTTGTCCTGCACCGTGACTTCGCCAATATTTTCCTGGTCCAGGGGCAGGTCGTCGTCGACCCGCCCGCTGGCCTGGTTCGACAGCGTGGCAAAGGGTTTCAGCGAGCCGCCATTGTCGAGCAGCGCATGGAAGGCGCGCGCCTGGCTGACCGCGTTCATGCGCTGGCGGTTGCTGGTGGCGGCCGGCATCTCGAAGTACTGGGCGGCGCGGTCGTAGTCGAGTTCGGCCAGGGCTTCGATCAGGCCCGACACCATCGAGCGCGGCGTTTCGCGGCGCAGCGGGTCGGGGTGGGCTGTTTCGGCTGCGGGCGCCTCGGTGTCGGGCGCGGCAGGCAGGGCGTGTACCGGGCCCGCCAGGGCAAGAATGAACAGGAAGAGGAAAGAGAAGGAAAGGCGAAAGCGCAAAACGGCTCCTTGGATGCGAGTGAGCTGAACGCGAAGTCTAGCATCCGATCACACAGCCCCCCGCACCGTTGCCGGACTGCGCCGGTTTGCGCCCCAGGTCCGCGGTCTCGTACACCACCTTGCCGCCGACGACGGTCTGCAAGACCTTGACCCGCGCGATATCGTCGTCCGGGACGGTCAGGACGTTGCGGTCGAGGACGATCAGGTCGGCCAGCTTGCCGGGTTCCAGCGAGCCGGTCAGCGCTTCCTGGCGCAGCGTCCAGGCGGCGTCGATGGTCGCAGCGCGCAGTGCGGCAGCGCGCGTCATGCCCGGCTGTGCCGTCAGGCGCCCGGCATACTCCTTGCCGGCATCCGGCGTGGCAGTGCGGGTCACCGCTACCTTCAGCGCGAACCAGGCGTCGAGCGGATCGACCGGCCAGTCGCTGCCGTAGGCGAGGCGCGCACCTGCCTGCTGCAGCACGGCCTGCGGTTCGACCCTGGCGTAGCGCGCCGGACCCAGGTAGTCGCGCAGCGCGCCGACCGTGTCCGGCGCCGGCTTGGCCCACTGGAAGGAGAGTACCGGCGCAACGCCGAGCTGGGCGAAGCGCGGGTAGTCGGCAGGGTCGACGATCTCGGCATGCGCCAGCGCCGGCCGCACGTCCTTCCCTTCCGGGCGCGCGCGCAGGGCCGCGATGGCGTCGAGCGACTCGCGCACTGCGCGGTCGCCATCGGCGTGGATGTGCGGATCGATGCGCGCCCGCGCCAGTTCCGCCAGCGTGCTGCGCAGGGCCGGCCCGGAAAAATAGCCTGGCGGTCCCTTGCTGGCGCCAGGCTGCCAGTCCGGCTGCGCCGTGCTGCCTCGGTTCTCGAGGTAGGGTTCGAGCATGGCGCCGGTGAACGCGGGCGCGGCGATCACACCGTCCATGAACAGCTTGGCGTGGCGCACCTGCATCGACGGCGCCACCCGCGTGGGCCCCTGGTCGAACTGCCCTTGCTGGCGCAGCAGGTCGGCGACGGCGCTTTGCGGCGTGGCGCCTTGGTCGAGGTCGACCAATACCGCGAAGTGGGCGCGCGCGGTCAGCTTGCCTTGGCGCTGCAGCGCTGCAAAGGCGGTCATGGTTTCCGGGTCGGTCCAGGCATCGAGGAAGCTGGTGATGCCCTGGCGCCGCATCGCCTTCAGCGCCGCACCGGATGCAGCCAGGTTTTCCTGTGCATTCAGCGCGGGCACGAAGCGCATCGCCAGGTCCTGCGCCGCGTCTTCCAGCAGGCCGGTGGCGTCGCCACGGGCATCGCGCACGATCTTGCCGCCCACCGGGTCGGGGGTAGCGCGGCCGATGCCGGCCAGGGCGATGGCGCGCGAATTGAGCTGCACCGAATGGCCGAACGAAGAACGCACGATGAGCGGGCGGGCCGTTGTCAGCGCGTCGAGCGTGGCCGCCGTGGTGCCGGTGCCGGCTGGTTCCATCCCTTGCTGGAACCAGTTGACCACCAACAGCGGCCGGTCTGGCGGCTGGCCCTTGTCGCGGTCGATGCAGGCCTGGATGCGCGCCTGGAACTGCGCCACGGTCAAGCGCTGGTAATCCAGGCTGCAGTTGAGCAGGCGGCTGCCGCCGGATTGCGGATGCATGTGGGCGTCGACCAGGCCCGGCATCAGCATGCGGCCATGCAGGTCGATGACGCGGCTGCGCTTGCTGGCCAGGGCCATGGCGCCGGCATCGCTGCCGACATAGGCGATGCGGCCGGCGCGCACGGCCAATGCCCGGTGCACGCTGTCCTTGCCGTCGACGGTGTAGACGACGCCGTTGCGGTAGACCAGGTCGGCGACGGGGCCGGATGCCTGCGCGCCGGCGCCGGCCAGCAGGAAGGCGACAACAACGAGGCGCCGCATCATGCGCGCCGCCGGCGCAGGTCGCGCAGGACTTCGCGCGCGGCGTTGTGCCCCGGAGCCCCGGTCACGCCGCCGCCCGGGTGGGTGCCGGCGCCGCAGGTGTACAGGCCGGCCACCGGCCCGCGGTAATCGGCATGCCCGAGCATCGGCCGCGCCGCGAACAGCTGGTCCAGGCCCAGGGCGCCGTGGAAGATGTCGCCGCCGACCAGGCCGAAGGCGCGTTCCAGGTCGAGGGGGCTCATGATCTGGCGGCCCAGCACCGAACGTTTGAAATTCGGCGCCCAGCGGTCAACGGTGGCGATCATCAGGTCGGCCACGTGCTCGCGGTGATCGTCCCAGCTCGATCCGTCAGGCAGCGTGGGCGCCACGTGCTGGCAGAACAGGCTGGCGACGTGCTGGCCGGGCGGCGCCAGGCCGGGGTCGAGCGTGGACGGGATCAGCATCTCGACGATCGGCTCGCGCGACCAGCCATCGAGGCGGGCGTCCATGTAGGCGCGTTCCATATAGTGCAGGCTGGGGGCGATGATGATGCCGCTGCCGTGGTGCTCGGCGGCGGCGGTCGTGGGCAGGCATGTGAAGCAGGGCAGCTCCGACAGCGCCACGTTCATGCGGAAGGTGCCCGAGCCGCAGCGCCAGGCATGCATGCGGCGCAGGAAGTCGCCGGGGAGCGCAGCCTGGTCGACCAGCTTCGTGTACAGCAGGCGCGGGTTCAGGTTCGAGACGACCACGCGCGCGTCGAGACGCTCGCCCCGGGCGGTGACGACGCCGGTGGCCCGCCCCTTCTCCATCAGCACCTCGCGCACGCCTTCGTTCAGCCGGATCTCGACGCCGTGCGCCTGCCCCGCCCTGGCCATGGCCTGCGTGATCGCGCCCATGCCGCCGATGGCGTGGCCCCAGGCGCCCTTCTTGCCATTCACCTCGCCGAAGACGTGGTGCAGCAGCACGTAGGCAGAGCCGGGCGTGTAGGGACTCGCGTAGTTGCCGACCACGCTGTCGAAGCCATAGGCCGCCTTGATCGGCGCGCTCTCGAACCAGCCGTCCAGGTAGTCGCCGGCGGATTTGGTGAACAAATCGAGCAGTTCGCGCTGGGCATTGAGCGACAGCGTGCGCATGCGGTTGCCGAGCTTGCCCGCCTTGATCAGCTCCGGCAGCGCGGCCAGCCAGCTGCCTTGCACGCGGTTCGGCGGCGTTTGCAGGACCAGTTCGCGCAGCACATCGGCGGCGGTGTCGAGCTGCCCGGCGTAGTCGCCGAGACGGGCGGCGTCGCGCTGCGAGAACTTCGCGACTTCGCCCGCGGTCTTGCCGGCGCCGAGCTTCAGGTAGTTGGCATCGTCGAGCGGGAGGAAGTTGGACAGGGGACGCTCGACGACGCGCAGCCCGTGCCGGGCCAGGTCCATGTCGGCGATGACCTTGGGGTTAAGCAGGGAGACGGTGTAGGCGGCCACCGAGTTGCGAAAGCCCGGGTGGAATTCCTCGGTCACGGCGGCGCCGCCGACGACCTGGCGCTGTTCGAGTACCGTGACCTTCAACCCGGCGCGGGCCAGGTAGAAGGCGCAGACCAGGCCATTGTGGCCGGCTCCGATGATGATGGCGTCGCGCATCCATGTCCTCCCGAGAGAATCAGGACATTATGCGCCAGCGGCCAGCAGGATTCACCTCACAGATTCATGAGGTAATGCGTGATGAGGTGATGCGGCCGACACCAACGGCCGCTTGCACCACAGCCGAGGCCGTGTCTGAATGTCAGACCTGACCCTGGCTGTTGCTTCAGTCGCCGGTTTCGAGAAAGAAGATGGCGTAGGCTTTCGCCGGTGCATGTTCGGTCGGCTTCTCGATCTGCAGCTGGGCGCAGTCTTCGGCGACCAGGCTGCGCCAGTTGCGGATGCCGGCGTTGGCGAACAGGGGATTGGCCTTGGCGCCGAGGCTGATGTCGAGGGCCAGGCGGGCGTTGCGTGGTTCGGCCTTGCCGTAGCTGACGCCACGCAGTTCGATGCCGAAGGCGGCCAGCCAGGACTCCCACAAGCCGGACTCGGTGCCCATCACGATGCGCTCGAACATGTCGTTCAGCGACACGCCTTTCTTGACCACGCCACGCAGCAGTTCCAGCGACGGCGCGAAACGGGCATCGGTGCTTTCCTTGCCGGCGCCGCGGTCGGCGATGGCCTTGATTTCCTTCGAAAAGGTGGCGTCGCGCTCGGTGTAGTCGCGCACGCGGTCGTAGAACGCGCCGTCGATGAAGGGGTTCTCTGGCCGGCCGCCCTGCGCGCCCGCCGATTGCTGTTTTTTGTTCGTCATGGTGTGGAGCCTCGTGATAAGGGCGGGAGTGTAGCACCACTGCCCCCGGCGCGGACATGACACTTGTCCGCGCCGCCACGCGTTCCTCCTTTGCCGGCATTCTCTGGCCTCAGCTTGCAGGGACTGCGCCGGCATCAGGACGCGTCGGCCACGGCCAGCGCCTCGGCCGCGGCATGGCGCGGCCGGGCCGGGTTGCGGTGGCCCCAGCGCTCGAGGTAGCGGCGCTGCATCACGGCCTGGCGCAGCGTGTGGGCGGCGCGCTTGACGGCGCGGTCGATGGCGCTGTACAGGTCGGCCTGGACGTCGCGCACCACCAGCGCGGGGTGCCCCGGCACGGCGATCAGGATGTGGCATTGCTTGTCGTTCCCGCCGCGTGGCCCGTTGATGTCGCCGAGGCGCACCACGACGTCGCCGATCCTGTCGCGGGCGAACGACAGGCCGGTGCGCAGGCGCCGTTCGGCATAGCCGCGCAGGGCCGGCGTGAGGGCGAACTGTTTTGCAAGCAGATGGACTTTCATGGCAGGCTCCTGTCGTCGTTGAGATGGCGGGACCACATCCGTGGCCCGGCTCCAGTCTCGCCCATCCGGCCGCGCTTGACCATTCGCCC
>Ga0209023_10007759_pt1 | contig 10913 bp, 10 predicted proteins | sample LakOneMetagenome_FD_187468 | JGI IMG/M metagenome (GOLD analysis project Ga0209023, IMG submission 187468) | Freshwater and sediment microbial communities from Lake Erie, Canada (SPAdes) (version 2) | ecosystem: Environmental > Aquatic > Freshwater > Lentic | place: Lake Erie, Canada...
GCTGCGATGGGTGCGGCATCGGCCGGTGGCGCGATGGCCGCCGATGCGATGAAGGACGCCGCCGGCAAGGCCGCCGACGCCGCCAAGGACGCCGCCGGCAAGGCTGCCGACGCCGCCAAGGACGCCGCTGGCAAGGCTGCCGACGCCGTCAAGAAGTAATCCACGTCGGCAAGTGCCGATGTCGAAAAGCCGCCTTCGGGCGGCCTTTTGCATTGATCTCGCTTTGCCGCGTTGGTCTACGCGAGCGTGATCCACCCGCAACCGGATTGCTGATCCGCGACGACGACGTCGTCGTCGGTCGCGCCCCACACGCGGGCCAGCGCGGCGCGCGCGAGTGCAGGCGTGTTGTTGTGCTGACTCAGGTGCGCGGCAACGAGGTGGTTCAGGCCGGTGTGCACGCAGGCCGCGAGCACCTGCGCCGCGCTCTCGTTCGAGAGGTGCCCAAGCCGCCCGCCGATGCGCATCTTCAGCGACATCGGATAGCGCGACGCGGCGAGCATGCTGCGATCATGGTTGCATTCGAGCAGCAGTGCGTCGACGCCGCGCAGTTGATCGAGCAGATGCGGCGTCGCCGAGCCCACGTCGGTCACGATTCCCAGGCTGCGCGCGCCGTCGGTACAACGCAGTTGCAACGGCTCCTCGGCGTCGTGGGCGACGGTGAACGGCGTGACCTGCAGTTCGCCGAGGTCGATGCCTTGCTCGTCGCGCGCATAACGCAGCGTCGACAGGTCCGGCGCGCCGATCGCGCGCCAGGTGCCGCGACTCATCCACAGCGGCAGCGCATAGCGATCGGCGAGTGCGGCGGCGCAGCCGATGTGGTCGCCGTGCTCGTGCGTCACGAACACGGCGTGCAGATCGGTCGGTTGCAGTTCGGCGCGCGCCAGGCGCGATTCGAGTTCGCGCAGCGAGAACCCGGCATCGATCAGCAGGCGGCGTGCCGTCGGGCCACGACCGGCCTCGACGACGGTCGCGTTGCCGCCGCTGCCGCTGCCCAGGCTGCGAAAGCGCATCGCGGCGCGCAGCGCGTGGCGCTTACTTCAGGTCGTCGAGCAGCAGCGACGTGATGCGCTTGCCCGTCTCGCCGTTTTCCGGCGCGCCCTGGCCGTTGAGCACGGTGACCGTGCTGCGATCGCCCGTGCTCTTGATCGCGACGCGGTAGCGCGTCGGGCTGCCGGCATCGTCCTTCTTGCCGAAGCTGAACAGCTTCGAGAAGAGGTTCGGCTCGTCCTTGCCGGCGAACGCCGGATCGATGTAGCGCACGTAGTAGATCCCGGCGGTGCGGTCGCGGTCCTCGACCGTGAACCCGCTGCGGTCGAGCGCGACACCGACGCGGCGCCATGCGCGGTCGAAGTTGTCGTCGATCTCGAGCGTTGCGGCCGGCTGGCCGGTGACGATGCGCGCCCGCGTCGCCGCGGCCGCAGGCGTCCCGGCGGCGGCCGGCGCGGCGCTGGCCGTCTTCGCGGCCTCCTCGGTCGCGCCCAGGCGCAGCATCAGGCGCGACAGCAATTCGCCTTCGAGTTGCGGGTCGCGCTCACGCGGTTGCCAGACGGTGTTGTCCTTGCGCTCGCCGCGGTAGACCTCGACCATGCCGCGGTGCGTGATGTAGACCTCGGTGCCGCCGTCGACCCGCTCGACGCGGGTGCGGAATTTGTCGAGCTCGCCGGTCGAGAACGCACCGTCGAACACCTTGCCGATGGATGCGCGCACGAAGTCCACCGGCAGCTTCGCGCGGTTCTCGGCCCAGTCGGTTTCCATCACGCCGGCGGCGGGCGTGTCCTGCGTCAGCACGAAGCCGCGCTCCTTCCAGAAGGCCTGCAATTGCGGCCAGAGCTGCTCGGGCGGCAACGCGGTGCGCAGCCAGCGGTCGTTGCCCAGACGCTCGATGCTCATCGTGCCGACGGTCTGCGGCGCGACGGTCACCGACTGCACCGTGGCGGGCGCGGCCGCGGGCGTGTTCGCCTGGTAGGCCGCGGCGCTGACCGAGCCGCCTTGCGTCGATTGGTAGCGGGTGTCCTTCGTGAGCTGCGTCAGATCGGGGGGAACCTCGAGCCCGGCCGGCTTGTTCGCGCCGCCGCTGGTGCGGTAGTCGATCTTGTCGCCCGACAGCAGGCTGTCCAGCGTCGAACAGCCGCTGAGGAAGAGCGCAGCCGCAGCGGCGAGCGCGGTCAGTGAGAAGGAACAACGGGTCACTGCGAGAGTCTCCAAACGGGTGTCAGCGTGCGGCCAGCGGCGCACGGCCCCAGTGTGTTGCGGGTCGAATGGACCGGGATGTCAAAGGAGCCCGGCTTCGCGCATCGCCTGCTCGACCGTGGCCTGGCCGGCGGCGGTCAGCGGCGTGATCGGCAAGCGCAGTGCCGATCCGCACCGCCCGAGCTTGGCCATCGCCCACTTCGTCGGCGCGGGGCTGGGTTCGACGAACAGCGCCTGATGCAGCTCGACGAGCTTCATGTGGATCGCGCTGGCCTTCTTCGCGTCTCCGGCGATCGCCGCCTTGCACAGCTCGCTCATCGCGCGCGGGGCGACGTTGGCGGTGACGCTCACGTTGCCGTGCCCGCCGAGCAGCATCAATGCGATCGCGGTGCCGTCGTCGCCCGAGTAGATCGAGAAGCCGGGCGGCGCATGCTTGATCAGGGCCGCGGCGCGATCGATCTCGCCGGTGGCTTCCTTGATGCCGATCACGCCCGGGACCCGGGCCAGCCGCAGCGCGGTCGCGGCTTGCATGTCCGCGACGGTGCGGCCGGGGACGTTGTACAGCACCATCGGAATGTCGACCGCTTCGGCGATGGCCTTGAAGTGCTGGTAGATGCCTTCCTGCGACGGCTTGTTGTAGTAGGGCACGACCGACAGCGTGCAGTCCGCGCCGACCTTCAATGCGTAGCGCGACAGCTCGATCGCCTCCGCAGTCGAGTTCGCGCCGGTGCCGGCCATGATCGGAATGCGGCCTTTCGCATGCTCGACCGAGACCCGGATCACCTCGCAGTGCTCTTCGATCGAGACGGTGGGCGATTCACCCGTCGTGCCGACGACGCCGAGGCAGTCCGTGCCTTCGGCGATGTGCCAGTCGATCAGCTTGCGCAAGCCGGCGTAGTCGATGCTGCCGTCTTCGAGCATCGGGGTGACCAGTGCAACGATGCTGCCGGTGATGGGTCTCATAGAGCGGTGTCCTCGGAATCGGCTAATTTTACCTGTCCGCGGGAGACAGATTGTGTCGCACCGGAAGGGGCGCGCCCGAGGGCTCTCGCACCGCGACGATCCGTTGCACGAAGCGCGGCGGGTCGTTCTCGAAGCCGTCCTCGTACGCGACCACATGCAGACCCCGCGCGAACTCCAGAAGTTCACCCGGCCGCAGCAGGAAGTTCGGGTTCGACGGCTTGCCGATGCTTTGGTGGCCGGCGGAGAACGTCTCCCAGATCAACGCGCCGCCTGCGGCCACGCTGGCCACGATGCGTGCTGCAAGCGGACGCCACAGGTAGTTGGTGACGATGACCGCATCGAACTCGCGCGCTTCGAAAGGCCACGGTCCCTGTTCGATGTCCGCGTCGACGATGTCGGCGAGCGCGCGGAGCGGCTGCGTCGCCGCCGTGTCGCGGTCGACGCCGGTGACGCGGCAACCACGCTCGGCGAACCAGCGCACGTGCCGGCCGTGGCCGCAGGCGACATCGAGCACGCGCGCCTGCGGCGCGACGAGGTGCGACCAGCGCTGCACCCAGATCGACGGGTCGCCTGCGCCGTGCATCACGCGCTCGCCAGGTCGAGCGTGCGCAGCGCGTCGGCGTCCAGCACGAGGTGCGCGGCGGCGACGAGGTCGGCGAGCTGCGCGAGCGATGTCGCACTGGCGATCGGTGCGGTGATGCTGGGGCGGGCGATCTGCCAGGCGAGTGCGACCTGTGCCGGCGTGGCACCGATGCGCTGTGCCACCGCGTCGAGCGCGTCGAGCACGCGCAGCCCGTGCGGGGTCAGGTACTTCTTGACGCCCTGGCCGCGCGCGCTCTGGGCCAGATCCGCCACGCTGCGGTACTTGCCGCTGAGAAAGCCGCTGGCCAACGCGTAGAACGGAATCACGCCGAGGCCGTGGCGTACGCACACCGCCTCGAGCTCGGCCTCGTAGGCCGGCCGCTCGACGAGGTTGTAGAGCGGCTGCAGGCACTGGTAGCGCGGCAGGCGATGCTCGTGGCTGGTGGCGATCGCTTCCTCCAGTCGCGCGGCGCTGAAGTTGGACGCGCCGATCGCTCGCACCTTGCCGGCGCGGATCAGTCCGTCGTAGGTGCTCAAGGTGTCGACCAGCGGCACGTTCGGGTCGTCGTCGTGCGACTGGTACAGGTCGATCACGTCGGTCTGCAAACGCTTCAGCGATGCGTCGACGGCGCGTCGGACGTAGCCCGGCGCCAGACCGACTTGGCCGTCGCCCATGTCCTTGCCGACCTTGGTCGCGATCACGACGCGATCGCGCTTGCCGCTGGCCTTGAGCCACTTGCCGATGATCGTCTCCGACTCGCCCCCGCGGTGGCCCGGGACCCAGCGCGAGTACACGTCGGCGGTGTCGATGAAGTTCAGGCCCGCGTCGACCCAGGCATCGAGCAGGCTGAAGGCGGTGCGCTCGTCGACCGTCCAGCCGACGACGTTGCCGCCGAAGCACAGGGGCGAGACCGACAGGCCGGATTGGCCGAGCGGGCGCAGAGCGGGCGCAGCGGTGGAGGTGTTCATCCGCCCATTGTTGCAGGGCCATGGGCCGGGTGTGCGGGCCGGGCCTCGGCGACCCCGCGGCTGTCGGCGCCATATGCGGCGGCGTTGACGTCGCGCGCAGCGAGCATCGCGACGACGCGCCGATCGGCAGGCGCCTCGAAGCCGCAGCGCCCGTCGAAGTGGCGCGGGTTGCGGAAGGTGCCGAACAGCAGGTCCCAGACCGGCAAGTCGCCGTAGTTGGTGGCATGCACGCCGAGCCGATGGTGCTCGCAATGCGCCTCCGGTCGCTGGATGAGATAGCCGAGCCATTGCGGCGTGTGGATGTTGCAGTGCTGGAACAGGCCGTAGAACGCCGCAACGTAGCCGACCAGCGCCGCGGCGACCGGATCCAATCCGAGGACGATCACCGCGACGAAGAGCTGCATCAGCACCTGCACGGTGATCTCGATCGGGTGGAACAGCGTCGCGCCGCTCATGTCCACGCGCTGCGGGCTGTGATGGATCTGATGGCTCAAGCGCCACAGCGGCGTCCAGTGGTGGCACAGGCGGTGGTACGCGTACGCGATCCCGGACAGCACGATGTAGCCGACGACCGTCCCGCCGGCGATGCCCAGCCGCGTTCCGTCCATCCAGCGGTGCGCCTGCAGCCACGGCAGCGGGAGCAGCAATGGGATCACCGTCGACAGCATGCCGATCAACAGCAGGAAGCCGATTCCGATCCAGCGCCAGCCCTTGCGCGGCGGAAATGCGCGCGCCGGTCGACGCGCCTCGATGGCGAGCATCACGAAGTAGGTCACGGGCACGAGCAGTCCGATCAGATCGACGGTTTCCATGCGTGTCTCCAGGTGGCGAGAGGGGGGGCGTTCTGTGTCGAACTTACGGTGTAAGGTCTTACGAGGAGCATAACCTTACGGTGTAAGATGTCAAGATGAGAACGCGCCCCTCCGCCCGCACAGCGGCGCCCGAACCGTTGACGCGAGAGCGCATCGTCGAGGCCTCGCTCGAACTCATCGCCGACGAGTCGCTCGCGGGCTTCAGCACGCGCAAGCTCGGCGCGCGCCTGGGCTGCGAGGCGATGAGCATCTACCACCATTTCCCCAGCAAGCAGCATTTGCTGGATGCGCTCGTGGAGCACGCGATCACGAGCGTCGATGTTCCCCTGCCCGGGCCCGAGCCCGAAGTGCAACTGCGCGCTGCGCTCGATTCGTACCGCGCGATGGCGCGGCGCTGGCCGGCGTTGTTCCCGCTCGTCGCGGTGCACCGGCTGAACATGCCGGCCGGCGTGCGCTTCATCGAATCGATCCTTTGTCTGGTGCACGCCCTGGTCGAGGACGAAGAACTCGCCGCGCGGCACTTTCGTGCGCTCGGCTACTACCTCGTCGGCGCCTGCCTGGACGAAACCTCGGGCTACGCCCGCGGCCCGTCGGCGGCCGAGCCGGTCGATCCGGCGTTCATCGCACGCGCGTGCCCACGCCTGAGCGCGGCCGCTCCGTACTTCCAGCCGACGCACTGGGACGCCACCTGGCAGCTCGGCGTCGACGCGCTGATGGCCCGCGCCGTGGCTGATGCGCAGGCGGTTCGACGACGACGCGTCCGGCCTCGAGCGCGCGGCTCCTAGAATCCGCGACCATGGCAAGCAAGCAGCAAAGCAGTACGTACGGCGAAGCGTCGATCCGCGTTCTCAAGGGCCTCGAGCCGGTCAAGCAGCGACCGGGCATGTACACGCGCACCGACAACCCGCTGCACATCATCCAGGAGGTGATCGACAACGCGGCCGACGAGGCGCTGGCCGGCCAAGGCAAGCGCATCGACGTGACGCTGCATGCCGACGGCTCGGTCAGCGTCGAGGACGACGGGCGTGGCATTCCGTTCGGACTGCATCCCGAGGAGCAGGTGCCGGTCGTGGAGATCGTCTACACGCGACTGCACGCCGGCGGCAAATTCGACAAGGGCGCGGGTGGGGCGTACAGCTTTTCGGGCGGGCTGCACGGCGTCGGGGTCAGCGTGACGAATGCGCTGTCCAAGCGCCTGGAGGTGACGGTGTGGCGCGAGGGCCAGGTCGCGACGGTCGGCTTCGCCGGCGGGGACGTGGTCGAGCCGCTGAAGACACGCAAGGCGACGAACGCCGACCGCAAGAGCGGCACCACCGCCCGCGCCTGGCCGGATCCGAAGTACTTCGAGACGGCCGAATTGCCGCGTGCCGACCTGATGCACCTGCTGCGCAGCAAGGCCGTGCTGATGCCGGGCGTGACGGTCACGCTGACGATCGAGAAGTCGGGCGACAAGGCAGACCGCACGGTCTGGCTCTACAAGGGCGGTCTGCGCGACTACCTCAACCAGACGCTGACGACCGAGCCCGTGATCCCGCTGTTCGAGGGCGAGCACTACGCAGACGGCGGCGAGACCGAGAACTTCGCCGAGGGCGAGGGCGCGGCGTGGTGCGTCGCCTTCACCGAAGAAGGCGTGACGATGCGCGAGAGCTACGTCAACCTGATCCCGACGGTGGCCGGCGGCACGCACGAGTCGGGTCTGAAGGACGGCCTGTACGCGGCGGTCAAGGGCTTCATCGACATGCACAGCCTGCTGCCCAAGGGCGTCAAGCTGATGCCGGAGGACGTGTTCTCGCGCGCGAGCTTCGTGCTCTCGGCCAAGGTGCTGGACCCGCAGTTCCAGGGCCAGATCAAGGAGCGGCTGAACTCGCGCGATGCGCTGCGGCTGGTGTCGACGTACGTGAAGCCGTCGCTGGAGCTCTGGCTGAACCAGCATGTCGACCAGGGCAAGAAACTCGCCGAACTCGTGATCCGCCAGGCGCAGACGCGCCAGCGCGCGTCGCAGAAGGTCGAGAAGCGCAAGGGCTCGGGCGTCGCGGTGCTGCCCGGCAAGCTGACCGACTGCGAGAGCCGGGACCTGACCCTGAACGAACTCTTCCTCGTCGAAGGAGACTCGGCCGGCGGCAGCGCGAAGATGGGGCGCGACAAGGAGACGCAGGCGATCCTGCCGCTGCGCGGCAAGGTGCTCAACGCGTGGGAGGTCGAGCGCGACAGGCTGTTCGCGAACAACGAGATCCACGACATCGCCGTCGCCATCGGTGTCGATCCGCACGGCGCCGCCGACACGCCGGACCTGAGCGGTCTGCGCTACGGCAAGATCTGCATCCTCAGCGACGCGGACGTCGACGGCTCGCACATCCAGGTGCTGCTGCTGACCCTGTTCTTCCGCCACTTCCCGAAGCTGATCGCGGCCGGCCACATCTATATCGCCAAGCCGCCGCTGTTTCGCATCGATGCCCCGGCGCGCGGCAAGAAGCCGGCCGCGAAGATCTATGCGCTCGACGAAGGCGAACTGCACGCCACGCTCGACAAGCTGCGCAAGGAAGGCGCACGCGAGAGCGCCTGGAGCATCAGCCGCTTCAAGGGCCTGGGCGAGATGAACGCCGAGCAGCTCTGGGAGACGACGCTGAACCCGGACACGCGTCGGCTGCTGCAGACCAGCTTCGGCGAGCTCGGGTTCGAAGCGACCGCCTCGTCGCTCACCAAGCTGATGGGCAAGGGCGAAGCGCAGGCACGACGCGACCTGATGGAGCTGCACGGGGACGCGATCGAGGTCGACGTCTGAGCGCGTCGAACCATGAACACGATGGTCCGCCTGCGCCCGACGATGTCGTCCGACCTCGACTTCGTGATCTCGGTCGAACAGGACGGCGTGAACCGCCCGTTCATCACGCCGTGGGAGCGACCGCAGCACGAGGGCGCGATACGCTTTCCGGACTTCCGCCATTTCATCGTCGAGGCCGGCGCGGGCTATCCGTCGGTCGGCTTCGTGATCCTGCAGGGCTGCCGCAACCCGCACCGCTCGATCGAACTCAAGCGCATGGTGCTGCTGCCCGCAGCGCAGGGTCGGGGCGTCGGGAGGCAATGCATCCGCTGGCTGACGCAGATGGCGTTTCGCGACCTTGGCGCGCATCGCTTCTGGCTCGACGTGAAGGCCAAGAACGTGCGCGCCCAGGCGCTGTACCGAGCCGTGGGCTTCGTCGAGGAAGGGCGCCTGCGCGAGAGCGTGCGCACCGACGACGGCTATGACTCGCTGATCGTGATGAGCCTGCTTGCCGACGAGTTCGCGGCAATGCAAGCTGCGCGCTGAATCGACCCTGGTGGAGACGAGCATGCAGACGACGATGATGAACGTGCCGCTGTCGCTGAATCACCTGCTGGAGCGCGCCGGCCGGCTGTTCTACGCGAACCAGATCGTCTCGCGCTTGCCGGACAAGTCGCTGAAGGTGCACACCTACGGCGAGTTCCATCGCCGTGCGCGCGCGCTCGGCTCGGCGCTGGCCGCGCTCGACCTGCGCAAGGGGGATCGCGTCGCGACCCTGTGCTGGAACCACTACGCGCACCTGGAGTGCTACTTCGGCATTCCGGCCGCGGGTGGCGTGATGCACACGTTGAACCTGCGCCTGGCCCCCGACGAGATCGGCTGGATCGCCGGTGATGCGCAAGACCGCTTCCTGATCGTCGATGACGTGCTGTTGCCGCTGTACCAGCAGTTCGCGCATCTGCGTGCGTTCGAGCGCGTGATCGTCGTGCCCTTCTCGGGCGCGCCGGTGGCGACCGAGTACGCGGATTACGAAGCGCTGCTCGCCGGCGCCGATCCGGACGGCTTCGCCTATGCCGAGCATGCGGAGGACGATCCGGTCGCGATGTGCTACACGTCCGGCACGACCGGGCGGCCCAAGGGCGTGGCGTATTCGCACCGTTCGACCGTGCTGCACACGCTGGTCGGGTGTCTGTCCGACCATTGGGGCCTGCGCAGCACCGACGTTGTGCTGCCGGTCACGCCGATGTTCCATGCGAACTGCTGGGGCCTGCCGTATGCCGCGGTGATGCTCGGCGTGAAGCTGGTGTTCCCCGGGCCGCATCTGCATCCGGACGACCTGCTCGATCTGATCCGCGACCAGCCGCCATCGCTCGCGCTCGGGGTGCCGACGATCTGGATGACGCTGATCCAGCGCTACGACCGTGCGCTCACCGAGGAGCCCGGCCGCTGGAAATTGCCGGACGGGATGCGCTCGCTGGTGGGGGGTGCCGCCGTGCCCGAGGCGCTGATACGCGCGTTCGCCAAGCACGGCGTCTGGCTGTTGCAGGGCTGGGGCATGACCGAGACCTCGCCGCTGGCGACCGTGTCGTACCCGCGTGCCGAACTGGCCGCGGCCGGCGACGAGGAACGCTTCCATCGTGCCGCGATGGCCGGCGTGCCCGCGCCGCTCGTCGATCTGCGCGTGCGCACCGAGGCGGATGTCGATGCGCCGTGGGACGGGCGCACGATGGGCGAACTTCAGGTGCGCGGGCCGTTCATCACCGGCGCCTACCATCAGGTGCCGGTGACGGAGGACAAGTTCACGCGCGACGGCTGGCTGCGCACCGGCGACGTGGCGACGGTCGATGCCCTGGGCTTCATGCGCATCACCGATCGAACGAAGGATTTGATCAAGTCCGGTGGCGAGTGGATCAGCTCGGTCGACCTCGAGAATGCGCTGATGGCGCACCCGGCGATCGCCGAGTCTGCGGTGATCGCGATTCCCGACGAGAAATGGAGCGAACGGCCGCTGGCCTGCATCGTCGTCAAACCGGGGCAGAATGCGCCCCTTGCCGACGAGTTGGGCGCGCACCTGATGAAGCACGGCTTTGCCAAATGGCAGTGCCCGGATCGCTATGAAGTCATCGACACGGTGCCGCGCACCTCGACGGGCAAATTCTGGAAACTGAAACTGCGCGAACGCTTCGTGCGCTGACGCGGCCTGTCGGCGCGCATTGCGCGCGCCATTCACACACTCAATGCAAGAGCAACTGACATTCCCGACCGATGAGGGTGGCGGCGATGGCGGCAACGCCATCGGCCTGGCCCACTACGCGGAACGCGCCTACCTCGAATACGCCCTGTCGGTCGTCAAGGGCCGGGCGCTGCCCGATGTCTGCGACGGGCAGAAGCCCGTGCAGCGCCGCATCCTGTACTCGATGGAGCGCATGGGCCTGGCATTCACGACCGCTGCGGGGCCGAAGGCGGTCAAGAGCGCACGCGTGGTCGGTGACGTCCTCGGCAAATACCATCCGCACGGCGACACCGCGGCGTACGACGCGATGGTGCGCATGGCGCAGGACTTTTCGCAGCGCTACCCGCTCGTCGACGGCCAGGGCAACTTCGGTTCGCGCGACGGCGACGGCGCGGCCGCGATG
>Ga0209023_10007760_pt1 | contig 10913 bp, 14 predicted proteins | sample LakOneMetagenome_FD_187468 | JGI IMG/M metagenome (GOLD analysis project Ga0209023, IMG submission 187468) | Freshwater and sediment microbial communities from Lake Erie, Canada (SPAdes) (version 2) | ecosystem: Environmental > Aquatic > Freshwater > Lentic | place: Lake Erie, Canada...
TCCACTAGGGACAACAGCGGCAGATTCGGGTCCGAAGTACGGACGGTAAAGAAGTTGACGGCGCGCGTTTTTCCCGGCGTCTTGCTGACCTTGGCCAACTTTTTCCGATGCAGCAGGGAATTGATCAGCGACGACTTGCCGACATTGGATCGTCCGACGAAGGCAATTTCGGGCAATCGGTCGGCAGGAAACTGTTCTGGAGACACGGAACTTTTGATAAACTCGGCGCTGAGTAGTTTCATAATGATCGCGGAGCTCGGCAATGCGGGATGCGCGTTACGTTCGGCCACGTGCGGCGAACGGGTGAGCCATCTCGTACGCTCATAGATAGAGTGTAGGGAATGAGCAAGTCAACAGGCAGTCTGTTCGGCCGGATCCTGTTTTGGACGACCGTTCTCATCGGTCTACCCGCGGCCGCCTTGGCGTTGTATTGGCTGGCGACGCTGCCCGACGTGTCACGTCTGGCCAAACATCACCCGACGGAAACGGCGGTCATGGAAGCCCGGCGGGCCCAGGCCAAGGAACAAGGCCATCCGCTGCACATTAAATTCGCCTGGGTTCCCCTGGCTCGAATTGCGCCCGCCCTTCAGCGCGCCGTCGTCGCCGCTGAAGACGCCTCCTTCTTCGCGCACGAAGGATTCGATTGGGAAGGCATCAAAGATGCGGCACTCTATAACCTGGAGGTCGGCGAATTCAAACGCGGGGGCAGTACCATCACCCAGCAGCTGGCGAAAAATCTGTACCTCTCTTCTGAACGATCCCTGCTGCGGAAAGCCCGGGAAGCCTTGATCACACGCTCCCTGGAGCACCAGTTAACGAAGAAACAGATTCTGGAGCTCTACCTGAATGTCGCCGAGTGGGGGCAGGGGGTCTTCGGAGCGGAGGCGGCGGCGCGACACCATTTCGGCAAATCGGCGGAGGATCTCACGATAGAGGAAGCGGCTTTGCTGGCGGCGATTCTTCCTTCCCCACGGCGGTATGACCCCATCAGGCGCACTGCCTATCTCAACCGACGACAACGCCACATCGTTCGCTGGCTGGAACGGGGGAACGGCCGGAAAGCGGCCTCGATCAACCGACTCCCTCCGGAAAACCTCGAAGTGGTTCCCGTGGAGTAGTACTCGCTCGCCACACACGAATCCAACGCTAGGTCGATTCGCCGACTGATGTGTAATCCCGCTCTCCGAAAATCGCCGACTCGTGGACGTAATATTTAAATTCGAGCAGATTTCCTGACGGGTCTTCCAGGAAAAACGTGCGATGTTCGATCCGTGTCCCGGGAAACCGGCAGCGTGGCTGCTGATAAAACGTAAGGTGATGGGCCTGTGCGCGATCGGCCAGGGCCTGCCATTCGTTTTCCACCGTGAGCACGAGGCCGAAATGGCGCGGATAGACACCTTTTTGAGGGACAATCGAGTCGGCGGAAAGATGGGCAACCAACTGATGCCCGGCGAGGCCGAAAGTGACGGCCGTGGAAGATTCCCGACCTAGGACACAACCGAGACCCTCGACATAAAACTGCTTGGCAGCCGCCAGGTCGTGGACGGGAAAGGCAAGATGAAAGAGCGCCGACATAGGCTGACACCTCGTGTCACTCTACCAGCCTGTGACGGCGCTAGGCAAACCGGTCGCGCACGATCGCTCGCCCGTCCGGACCGATGATCCCGGCCACCATGTGCGGCGTGCTATGGCGAATCGTGCAGCGACCGTCGGGCGAGAGCACCAGGACGCCGGCGGCGCCCTGGACACGCTCCACGACTTTTCGCAACACGCGATTGGCTGCCGCGACCGGATTGAGACCGCTCGCCAACGCGTCAGTAATTTCCTTGGCGACGGCGACGCGGATAATGCTCTCCCCCAAGCCGGTCATGGACACGGCCCCGGCGTCATTGTCGGCATACACTCCGCAGCCAATGAGCGGCGTATCGCCCACTCGACCGGGCAACATGACATCGACGCCTCCGGTCGAAGCGCCAGCCGCCACCGTGCCTGTCAGGTCCAAGGCCACCGCCCCCACCGTTTCTTTTCCTAAGCTCCTTGCCCGAAGCCGGCCGTTTTTCATAATAGCCTGATGCAGTCGCAATGTCCGGCTCACCCCGGCCTGTGGCCTCAACTGCTTGGGGTGGTCAGCCAGGGTGCGTGTTGGACGCGGAGCGCGCTCCAATCCAAAATAGTCGGCAAAGCGGGTAGCTGCCTTCCCGACGAGAAGCACATGCGCGGTTTTTTCCATGACGAGCCGGGCGGCGGTGACGGGATGAATGATGCCCTCGATCGAAGCCACGGCTCCGGCACGCAGGTCTCGGCCTTCCATGATCGACGCATCCATGCGGCGCACCCCGTCCAGTTGACGGTTAGATCCGCGCCCCGCGTTAAACAGGCCGGAATCTTCCAGGAGTCGAATCGCTTCTTCGACGACCGACAACGCAGGAACACCGGCCATCAACAGACGATGGCCCTCGGCCAACGCGCCTTCGAGGCACGTCGCTTGGGCGACGGTCATGGCGCGGCGTCCCGCGCCCCCGTGAATCAGGAGAACCGGTCGTAGGCGTTTCAATTGAGAAGCAGATCTTTCACACGACGGCAGGCAGGATCTTGCATGCGATCCAAGTCCGACCGGACAAATCCCAGTCCGGTCACACAGAGTTCAAAGTTCTCCGACAGTTTGCGGAACAACGGGGTGTCCTGCTCGGGATCGTAATGACCGAACTCCGCTACCAGACCATAGGACCGCTTTCCGGTTTTCACGTAGTCCACGAGGAAATCCTTGTGGTAGATCCGCCCAACGCTCTTGAGACGGCGAAGATATTCCGGAAACAGCCCGGTCATAAAGAGCGTAAAGTCGCCGATGTGCCGGTGCACCTCGCGCTCCCGTTCGAACGATTGCGCTTCTAACATGACTTCGGACTCAAACAGCATCTCGACGACCGAGTCGATCGTACGGCCCTGGGTATTCTGAATTTTGTAGAGTTGATCGGTGTGCGCGAATTCGACAAGCAGGTTGGAGACGTACTCGGTGACGTTCAGATCGGGCCACCCGAGGTGTTCGGTGAAACTTTTCTCCGTCAACGCTCCGAAGAGCTGCCGGAGCGGATGGCTGCGAGAAACGGGACTTCCCATCTCGACCTCCCGGGCAATCCTTGCCCTTTGAAAATAGTATAGCAGACCATTCTCAACCCGAGGAGACTTTCTCCCTGACTCCTTATCGGCACCCGCACGCAATACTTAACAGGTGTACATTGGTCTCTTTGTATCGGACCCCAGGCTGACATTGTGACGTTACGATTCCCGCCGACTATCCAGCAGAAAGGTCACCGGCCCGTCATTACGCAGCTCCACCTGCATGTGCGCGCCGAAGACTCCGGTTTCCACGGTGAGGCCGGCGCCCCGCAGTCGACCCACTGCCTGTTCATACCATGCACGCGCGACCTCCGGTGGAGCAGCTAGGTCAAACCCCGGCCGCCGTCCCTTGCCGGTCTCACCGAGCAGCGTAAATTGCGAGACGACCAATAGCGATCCACCCACATCGATCAGCGACCGGTTCATCTTGCCCTGATCATCGCCGAAAATCCGTAAAGTTTGGACCTTCTCAACAAGATACGAGAGGTCGCGCTCTTCATCCCCCTTCGCCACGCCTAATAAGACAAGAAGCCCGGGGCCGATGCGACCGACGATCTGTCCCTCGACCTCGACGGAAGCTCCTGTTACGCGCTGAATAACCGCCTTCATGTATCATTCGCTCCCGGCTATCGGGCATTGCGCAATTGAGTCAGGGTTCCTTCCAGATTCAACAAACGCCGTTTCATCGGCAATCCGCCAGAAAACCCGCCCAAGGAACCGTCATGCGCAATGATGCGATGACAGGGCACGACGATGGGAACTGGGTTCGCTCCCAGCGCCATTCCCACGGCCCTGGCGTACTGCTTCCCTCCCACGCGCATGGCCACCCACTGATAAGACCGCACACGGCCGTAAGGAATCCGCGCGATCGCCTTCCACACCTTACGCTGAAAGGCAGTGCCGGCCGACCAATCCACAGGAAAAGAAAACTCCCGACGCGCGCCATCTATATAGGACAACAGCTGTGCCCTGGCCTCATTCACGATGGATGCGGCGACATCGACAGCAACTGGCGACTGCCGGGTAGCACGATGATCCGACGAGGACAGGTCAATGGAGGTCACGCCTTTTTCAGAAGCCGTAATAGTGACCCAGCCCCAAGACGTCTTGAAGGTTTGTGCGTGCGTCATGTCATTTCGCTCCGAATTTACTTGCCACCCGGCCGAGTTTGCGCTTCACCATTCCCATGACCACATCCAGCTCTTCCGACCCGAGCATGATATGTACCCCCAGATACATGGTGATGCCGAGCCCGATACCACCAAAGAGGGCTGCGGACTTCACCAGCCAATTGCCGCTCTCTGTCCACATTGAGGCGCCAGCCACCCAGAAGCAGATCAACGCCATCGGAACACATGCCCCGAGCACCCGACAGGCTGATCGCCCAATGGAGCTCCAATCCACACGGCCCAGCCGCCGGTGCAAGACTGCCACGAGAATACTTCCGTTGAGCATGGAGGCCAGAGCCGTCGCCAGGGCCAACCCGGCTGCATCCAGAATCGTCATCAACCATAACGACAGAGCAATATTCGCGACCACCGCAATCCCCGCCGTCACCGCCGGAGTCCGCGTATCCTGAAGCGAATAGAACGCGGACACGATAATGCGCACTCCCGCAAATGCCCACAGTCCAACGGCGTAACAAAGCAGCGCAGTCGCAGTCGCCAGGGTATCGGCTTTGGTGAAGGACCCGTGCTCGAACACCAGATGCACGATCGGGTACCGCAGGAGGATCAGGCCTGCCATCGCCGGGAGGATGATGAAAAAGATCATCCTGAGGCCGAATCCGATCGTCGTCCGCAGTTCATCAAGTGCCCCGCGTGCGGCTTGGGCAGAGAGCGTGGGCAGGATCGCGGTGGCCAGTGCCACCCCGAAAATGCCCAGCGGGAACTGAATCAATCGCATGCCGTAAAACAAATAGGTGGGCCCGCCGGGGAAATATGACGCGAGGATCGTACTCACCGTGATATTGATCTGCGTCACCGACAACCCCAGCAGTGACGGCACCATCAACAGTCCGATACGTTTCACTCCAGGATGGCCGGCATTGAACTGCAAGCCGAATAACATGCCGCGTCGTTTTAACCCCGGAAGCTGCATCGCAAACTGCGCCACCCCACCGACGACAATACCGATCGCCACCGCGAGAATCGGTTCGGATAACCAGGGCGACAGGAATAGCATGCAGGCAATGGTGAAAATATTGAAGAAGACGGGGGAGAAGGCCGGGGCGGCAAAGTCACGCAACGAATTCAGAATCCCCATGGCGAGAGCCGCCAGACTGATGAAGATCAGGTAGGGAAACATCAGCTGGGTCAACAGCGTCGTCAAGGCCAACTTGTCGACACTCTCGCGGAACCCCGGCGCAAGGAGCCAGACGATTCCGGGCGCCGCCAGAATACCAACCACCGTCACGGCGGTGACGAGGGTCAGGAGCGTCGTGAAGGTCGCGCTGGCCAGTTCCCAGGCATCACGCTTGGTTTTAAGGGTGTGGTATTCGGTGAATACAGGGATGAACGCCGCGGACATCGATCCTTCCGCAAACAATTCCCGAAGCAGATTGGGCACGCGGTAGGCGACGAAGAACGCGTCGGCCGCCGGGGTCGCGCCGAAGAGTCTGGCGAGCACCATGTCTCGCACAAACCCGAGAATGCGGCTGGAAAACGTGGCGATGCCGATGAGACCCGCCGCCTTGACGACGGAATGGGTTTCATCCACAGCTGATCGAGATGATTCAACAGGCGCGGCGGGCTCGGACATTGCGGGGATTGTAGCGGAACGGCGCGAGGCCGTCCATGGTCCAACCAGATCAGGCCGTCACAGATCCTGGATCACCGCATTCGGCAACTCATTGGGATTGTCGCTGTCACGGGAGGGATAGGCACGGGTGAGATGAATACCGATGGCTTCAATGCCACGACACAATCCACCGGCGAGATCGCCGACCTTCATACGGTCAACTATGATCGACACAATTTCCTGCCACTGGTCAGCTGAAATACGCGCCTGCAGCGTGTGATCTGGCAACACATAGACCTGTCGCTCAAGTAATGAGACCATGACCAACAACCCGGTCCGTTCACGGGTACGCGCGAGGCCCTGCTGGGCGAAGGCTCGTTCTGCCCGCAGGTGCACTTTATGGCGCATGCGTTCCCGCGAAGTGAACAGGCGTAAGACCGCCGGCCAGGTTCCAATCCAGGCTCCAACGGAGTAGGCCAGCACCGTCACGCCGAGCAACCACACAGCATTCGAGGCATGCCATCCCCAGGGCAACCAAGCCGTTTCGATCGTCAACGATGTCGTCAGGGCGAGCATGGCAGACAACAGGCCCGCTCGGTGATGCGCTTCTCGATACAAACCGGATCGTCCGACAATCATGGGCACAATTTCTGCGCTCGTGTGACGCTCAGCCGCCTGCACGGCTTCCTCCACTCGTGCTCGATCGTCCTCCGAGAGTGCCGGCCTTCTACCAGTCGCCACTGGCGCCTCCTCCTCCGAAATCGCCTCCGCCGCCCGAGAAGCCACCCGATCCTCCAAACGATTCACCCAGTCCGCCCGATCCCCACCCCCCGTGCCGTGTACTGAACCAGGTGTCATCGAATGGGGTGCTGCTGCTTCGTCGCCTTCCCCCTGTCCCTTGCCCAATTCCACCTGCCAGACTGACCAGGAACAAGCTTGCCCCTCCTGCAATCAGAGCGGGGATCACCCACGGTGCGACGAGAAACGAGAGGCCCCCTCCTACCACAGGGCCCAATAGGCGGTGGGCGCGAGAGAAGAAAAGACCAATGACCAGGCCCAGAATGACCGCAAATACCGTGTTGGCAATCACCTCACCGTCGGGACGGACGACCGTCGCAGGTTCCGGCGCGTTGTAGGTTCCTTCGATGGTTTTTAGCACGGCCAGCACACCGGCCGTGATGCCAGCCGGCACATCTCCGGCGCGAAATTTCGGCGCCATTTCGTTTCGGATGATCTGAGCTGAACGCGCATCCGTCAGCACCCCTTCCAGTCCGTATCCGACTTCCAGACGGATTTTTCGTTCTTTGATCGCGACGAGCAGCAGGACGCCGTTGCCGGTGGCCTTCGTGCCCAATTTCCAGGTCGTCGCGACGCGGTGGGAAAAATCAAACAGCGGCTCGCCTTCTAATGAAGGGACAATGAGCACTGCCACCTGATTGGATGTGTTCGTTTCATGCGTCCGAAGTGTGTCAGACAGTTGCGCATTCGTGGCAGGCGGCAACACATGTGCAAGATCGACGATGCGGCCACTCAGCGGAGGCACATCCAGTGCCCGAGCTGGTAGGCACTGTCCCAGGACAAGCCATACCCAGCCGGCAAGGACTATCCATCCTGCTCGGGCCATGAGCCGCATCCCAATCGCTCCCCAACCTCGAGGCTGACGTTAGAACTTCACTTCCGGCGGCTTCGCGACGGCTTTTTCGTCCGCGACAGTAAAGTTCGCCTTTTCGTCCAAATGGAGGAGAAACTTAGCCGTCAAGTTTGTGGGAAAGTAGCGCACCATCTTGTTAAACTCCGCTACCTTTTCGATATAGCGCTTACGCGCGACAGTAATACGATTCTCCGTTCCTTCAAGCTGGCTTTGCAGATCTCGGAACCCCTGATCGGCCTTGAGATTGGGATAATTTTCGGCAAGTGCCAGCAACCGTCCCAGGGCGCTTGAGAGACCTTGCTGCGCTTCCTGAAATTTCTTGAAAGCAGCCTCGTCCTTCAGTAGCTCCGGTGTGATTTGAACACTGGTTGCCTTGGCGCGTGCTTGCACCACGCCCTCCAGTGTTTCCTTTTCATGTGTCGCATATCCCTTGACCGTGTTCACCAAATTCGGAATGAGATCGGCCCGCCGTTGATACTGATTGATGACCTCGCTCCAAGCCGCTTTCGTGTCTTCATCCAACCCTTGCAAGTCGTTATAGCCGCAACCTGAAAGGGCCAACAGGCCGATGAGTACCACACTCGCGCCCATCAATCGTGCAACAGCTATCATCGTTCCTCCTCTGCGCCAAAATGGGACAGCGCTTCTTCCAGACGTAAGGCTTTCATCGACAAAGTCAATCCTTCGGCCTTCTGACTACTGCTCAAGATGTCGCTTCGCTTACATCCTTGTTATACTTCACGGAAGGACGGCAGTTCGCTTTTATAAGACCCCTTATGGCTCTCGATCGATCCAACGAAATCCCAGGAGGCTTTCAGGTGCGACACCGCTCCTTGGGAATCTTTCAAGGCAGCTCGATCGGGCTGGCCTTCTGGCACCCTTCTTCCCACATGCCTGAGTATGGCCTTTGCCGCTTTGCCACCGAGGCCAAGGCTCAGCACTATGTCGATTTTCTTTCTTCTCCTGCGTGCCCGGAACCATTGAACCGCGCCGATCTGGCGATAGAAGCGTTCGACCACGCAGAACATGAACGTCTCACGACAGAATACCCCCAGGCTTCTGCCTGGGAAACCCCACTCTAACAGAATGGCGGCAGGATGGCTCCCGAAGCTATGCGGGGTGTGGGGATAGATGCTGGGTAGATGCCAGTTACGTGGAGGAACGAGTTCCGAACGATTCCGTCTTGGTCTGCACGAACGCCAATAGCCGTTTATTTTCTTGCGCTGAGCGTAGAAATTTGAAGGCGATGCCGCGGGAGCTCACGGATCGGACCATGGCAGCGACCTCGATGGGAGCCTGTTCATTCTCCAGCACGATTTGCAGGTAAAAGATATCGTCCACATGCACCGACGCCTGGCTCTCAATGATGCATCCGCCCATTGAGATGTCCCGGACCGTCCCTTCCCCACGAACTTTTCCACCGGAAAACGAGAGAAAGAGGCGGACAGGAATACGCAGGTGCTCGCGACGATCCATCATCCGAGCCGGAAAACTGTATCCCAAGCGTGAAGCCGAGAAGCGAAAGCTGCACGACTGACAATGAAACGGCGAAATGCAGGCGAACGACTGCAACCGTTCAATGAGAGTCGAGCAGCGAGAACGAAAGACCTTATCTTGACCACACTGCGGACATGTCAACGGGTGTGCCATATTCCTTGATCGGCGCCTCTCAATGCCGTTCTCCTTCGCCAGCATACGCTGCCCGTTTTGGTCGCGCAGACGTGATCTAGCGCGCCCTAGGTTCTTTCTGCAATGCAAACCTTCCGGCACACGCAAGCCTGCCGCCATTTCAATCGATAAAGGATGAGGGCAGTTCTGTCAAGAAACTCAACGGTTCCGAGCTGCACACAATCAGTAGCACTATTCGGTCCAGACTTGAGTGATCGCACGAACTGAATTCTTGCCGAAGTTGCTTCCCGCCCACATGCGATTCTCATTTCACTTCAGTTTTTATACAGAATGCTCCTCTCTCATTCTAAATTTATCTAAGCCACTCTCATGAACGTGATGATTTCGCGAAGAAATTTCGATTAACTCATTTTAACGTCTCACTAACACCTCTTTAATCTCTCATTGCTAGTCTCTCACTCACATGGGCACGGCCTTCACGCTTTGGAGGCACATCCTAAGGAGGTGGACACCATGACATGCGGACGATGCAAAGGACTGATGGTTGATGAGTGGCGTCCGGATTTTTCGCCGGAAACGTTTGTATGGCGATGCATTAATTGTGGATCGATCGTCGATCCATTGATCGAACAAAACCGGCGCACGCGGATGGCTGAGCAACTATTATTGGAGCCGGTCGAGGTGTTGCAGTAAAAGCGAAATGCGCAGGGCGGGAGTGCACGAGACTCCCGTCCTGCACCGAGCTGGTATGGCAAGGATGAACTAAACGGCGAAGTCGGCCCAGAGCACTGTGTGATCTGAGGCATCGCTTGCCCGACGAGGTTCTAAATCAACATCGACGCGCTGACACTTCTCAGCCAAGGGCGCCGTCGCGAGAATGTGATCGATACGCCACCCTTTATTGGCAGCAAGGGCGCTAGGCGCACGGTAGTCGAAGAACGTAAATTGCTGGCGATCTGGATACAGTTTGCAGAACACATCTTCGAAGCCCCACGCAATCGTCTTCCCATAGGCTTTGCGCGCGTCTTCGTGATAGCAGACATGTTTCAGATGTTTCTCCGGGCTGTGGACATCAATGGGTCTTGGGGCCACATTCATGTCTCCACACCAGATCGCCGGCTCCTTCGGGGAAAGATGCATCTCAAAGTGCTTCCGTAAGCGCTCGTACCAACCCAGTTTATATTGATACTTCGGCGAATCGATCTCAAACCCCTGCGGTATATACGTGTTAATGATCGGAATGCCCTGAATTACGACGCGCAGCAACCGGGCATCCTCCACATCACCCCCGTCGTCAAATCCATAACATACTGATTCAGGTTTGGTGCGGCTGAGCACGGCGACGCCGTTGTAGGCCTTCATCCCTCTGAAGGTGATCTCATACCCTGACGCCGCGAGCGCTGTGAGCGGAAATTCACTATCTTGAACTTTGGTTTCCTGCAGACACAGCACGTCCGGTTGATGGCGCTCCAGCCATTGCAAGACGATCGGGAGGCGTTTCCTAAGGGAGTTGACGTTGAAGGTGGCGACTTTCATAGTGCGCGGGGATTCTAGCAGAGCCCATCCGCCGCAACAACTGAGGCCTGCAAAATACTACGGCCTGTGATCGGATCTCTCCCAATCACAGGCCGTGGGTGTGATACTCGGCGAAAAAAACCCGCCGTTCCTCGTTCAGATCTTAATACCGAGCCGCTTCCTTCAGGTCATTTTTCATTGCGCCCATTTCTTGCCCGGCCTCGTTCGCAGCGCCTCTCATTTCAGCCGCTTTCGCGTGGGC
>Ga0209023_10007761_pt1 | contig 10911 bp, 8 predicted proteins | sample LakOneMetagenome_FD_187468 | JGI IMG/M metagenome (GOLD analysis project Ga0209023, IMG submission 187468) | Freshwater and sediment microbial communities from Lake Erie, Canada (SPAdes) (version 2) | ecosystem: Environmental > Aquatic > Freshwater > Lentic | place: Lake Erie, Canada | collected...
TCGAGATGGCCTCGGGGCTCTACGCCTCGCTCCCCGCCCGGGACTCCACGGTGGGGTTGGTGGCCCTGGAGCACCGCGACGCCCACCACTTCCGCCTGCGCGACCAGGAGCTGCTCGACGGCTTCGTGGAGCCGGCGGCGCTGGCCATCGACAACGCCCGGTGGTTCGGCCGGCTGCGCACCGTCGGCGCCGACGAGGAGCGCACCCGCATCGCCCGCGACCTCCACGACCGCATCGGGCAGTCGCTCGCCTACCTCGCCTTCGAGCTGGACCGGATCGTCAAGACCGATGCCAAGGGCGAGCCGGTCACCAAGCAGCTCGACCACCTCCGCAACGACGTGCGCAGCGTCGTCGGCGAGGTCCGCGACACGCTCTACGACCTCCGCACCGACGTCACCGACAGCCAGGACGTCACCCTGATCCTCCAGGGCTTCCTCGACCGGGTCGGCGCCCGGAGCGGGCTCGAGACCCGCCTGGACACCCGGGTCAGCGGCCGGCTCCCCCTCCTCCAGGAGCGCGAGCTGTGGCGCATCGCCCAGGAGGCGGTCACCAACGTCGAGCGCCATGCCAAGGCCACCCGGGTGGTGGTCACCTGGCACAGCGACGGTCGCCACGCCACCCTGCTGGTGGTCGACGACGGCGTGGGCTTCCCCGAGGGCCGGGCCGGCCGCCTCGACAGCTACGGGATCCTCGGCATGCGGGAGCGGGCCTCGAGCATCGGCGCCTCGCTCGACGTGAGCGGCCAGGCCGGCCAGGGCACCACCGTGCGGTGCGAGATCCGGGTGGTCTGAGCAAGGTCGTCATCGCCCGTCTCCCGCGCGGGCTGTGCGAGGATGGCCGGGTCCCGCGACCTGGGCGGGACGTGTTCGAGAAGGGGCTCCCTTGGCTGTCCGACTGCTGCTGGCCGACGACCACCGCATGCTGCGCGAAGGGCTGCGCCGCAGCCTCGGCGAAGAGGGCTTCGACGTGGTGGGCGAGGCCGCCGACGGTGAGGAAGCGGTCCGGTTGGCCGGCGAGCTCCGCCCCGACGTGGTGCTGATGGACGTGACCATGCCCGACGTCGACGGCGTCGAGGCCACCCGCCGGCTGCAGCGGCTCCACCCCGAGATCCGTGTCGTCATGCTGACCATGCACGCCGATGAGAGCGTCATCGCCGACGCCCTGCGGGCCGGGGCGGTGGGCTACCTGGTGAAGGACTGCTCCACCGACGAGATCGCCGATGCCATCCGCATGGCGGCCAGCGACGAGGCCGCCCTCTCCCCCGCCCTGGCCGGCGCCATGCTCGACGAGGTCCGCCGCATCGACCCCGAGCCGGCCGACGACTCCGACCGGGTGGTCACCAAGCGCGAGGTCGAGGTGCTCCAGCTCATCGCCGATGGCTGCTCCACCCCCGAGGTGGCCGAGCAGCTCTTCATCAGCCAGAAGACGGTGAAGAACCACCTGGCCTCGATCTACCACAAGCTCGACGCCCGCGACCGCACCCAGGCCGTGCTCCAAGCCGTCCGCATGGGCATCGTCCGCCTCTCCTGAGCCGGCCCCGGCCCACCCCGTTCTCCTTGCACCAGCGCGCCGATCTCGACCAGATCTGCAAGCAGAACGAGGCCACCGCCACCTGCAACCCCCGACCAGCCAAACGACCGCCGTGTGAGGCGGCGTCTCGCCCACCGGATCGTCCGGGTCCAACGCGTTGGCCAGGCCGCCGAGGTGGAACGACTCCAGGCCCACGCCACCCAGCCCCCGACGCGGCGGTGGGGTGGGACCGGGTCCCACCCCACCGACGTTCCCTCCACCCCGCGGGTCGCGGGTGGTCCCTCGGCGCAGCCGGGCCCGGCGCGCCGCTCGATCGCTACTTGCAGTTGGCCGGGAGCGCCTGCCCGTCGTAGGCCGCCGCCACGCAGTCCTTGGACTTGCCGAATCCACCGGCGTTGGCCCCACCGAAGAAGGCCACCGCCGAGAACACCACCACGGCGATCAGGGCGAGCAGCAGGGCGTACTCGACCAGGCCGGCTCCCCGCTCGTCCCGTGCGGCGCGCCCGGGCCGACCGGTGCCGGCGGGGCGGGGGAACCTCGGGTGGTTGTGCATCGGACGGTGCCCTCCTGGCCGGAACCTCTCCATCCAGACATCGGCCGCTCGGTGACCAGCCTGGATAGGCCATTCGGACCCTTCGCCCACGCCGCTCAGGTCGTCGGCACCGCCACCAGCCACTTCTCGTCGCGGTAGACGACCTTCCAGCCCTTGGCGTGGACCAACCACCGCCCGAAGTCGGTGTCGCGGTCCCACAGGACTGCGGTGGCCCGAGCCCGGTCCAGCACGGCCTGGTAGTCGCGCCCCGGCCGCAGCAGCGCGGTGTAGTCGCGGATCACGGGCAACGGGTACATGTCGACCCGGTCGTCGATGTAGGTCCGCACCCGGTCCGGTCCGTAGCGGTACTCGAGGTAGTTGCCCACGTAGTCGCGCGACACCACCCGGTCGCCGCGGTCGAGCATCCCGTGGGCGCGCAGGTAGGTGGCCGCCTCCTGCGGGTACGGCGCCAGGGCGGTGTCCTTGCCGGCGATCCCCATCACGCCCACCAGCACCGCCAGCACCACCAGGGCGCCGACGACGGGCCGGATCAGCCGGGGCCGCCGGGTGCCGTCGATCGAGCCCAGGCCGCGCAGCGAGGTGGCCAGGATCGGGGTCAGCACGATGCTGGCCTGGAGGATGTTGCGGGTGCTGGCCAGCGCCGCGGCGCCGAACACCACCATCGGCAGGATGGCTCGCCACTTCCGGTTGCGGGTGAGGACCAGCACCACGGTGAGCGCCAGCTGGAGCGCGAAGAACCGCTCGACGCCCCGGTGCCAGTGCGGTGGCTCCCACTCGGCCACGCCCTTGAAGGCCTCCCGGTTCGACAGCAGGTCCAGCGGAAAGAGCAGCAGCTTGGGCCCGAGCGGGCCGATGGCCCCCACGAGCGTCCCGATCACGGCCCACAGCAGGGCCCGCAGCTCGACCTCGGGCCGGCGCCGGTCGTCCAGCCAGCGCCCGGCCACCAGCAGCACCAGCAACCCGACCCCGAACGGGAAGGAGCCGTGGATGTTCACCCACAGCCACATCGCCGGCACCAGCCAGCGGGGGTCGAGCTCGCCCTCGGCCACCACCAGCACGATGGCCAGGAAGACCGCCCCGAACAGGAGGGGGCGCTCGACCCAGAGTCCGGTGCCCATCGAGACGATGAGGCCCGAGACGAGCAACCGGGCCACCAGGCTGGTGCCGACCCGGCTCAGGCGCCACAGCAGCAGCACCAGGGCCACGATCAGGGCGGCGTCGAGGACGCGGATGCCCACCAGGCCGACGGTGCGGTCGAGGGCGCCGTAGATGACGCTCGCCCCCCAGCTCTGCACGGTCCAGGCATGGCCGTGGGCGGTGAAGGAGTAGGGGTCGTGCCGGGGGATCGCCCCGTCGTCGAGGATCAGGCGCCCGGTGGCCAGGTGGGTGAGGAAGCTGTTGTCCTTCAGCGGGGACAGGCCGATGCGCAGGCCCACCACCACCAGCAGCCAGAGCACCGCCGACTCGATCGACGGGTGCCGCCAATCACGGGCCGGACGCGCGGCCTCCTGCTGCTTCAGCCCGTTCTCCATGGGTGCAGCCTGGCCGATGGGTCAGAAGCTCTGCGAGATGTTGATGATCGCCGGCCCGATGACGACGATGAACAGGGCCGGGAACACGCAGAACACCATCGGGATCAGCATCTTCACCGGGGCCTTCTGGGCCTGCTCCTGCGCCATCTGGCGGCGCTTGATGCGCATCTCGTCGGCCTGGGCCCGCAGCACCCGCCCGATCGACACACCGAAGGTGTCGGCCTGGAGGATGGCGAGCACGAAGGACCGAAGCTCGGGCACGTTGCAGCGCTTCTCCATCGCCCGCATGGCGTTGGCCCGGGAGGCGCCGGCGCGGGTCTCGCCCAGCATCCGGGCGAACTCCTGGGTGAGCGGGCCGGGGACCGCGCTGACGGTGCGATCGAGGGCCTGCTCGAAGCCGAGCCCGGCCTCCACGCTGATGACCAGCAGGTCGAGCACGTCGGGCAGCTTGACCCGGATGGCCTGCTGGCGCTCGGCGATCTTGCGGTTGAGGGTGGCGTCGGGGCCGATGACGAGCACGGCGGAGAGCAGTGCCGCCGCGCCGAAGCCCTTCAGACCGCTCATGCCGACCACGCCGAAGATCAGGATGAACACGATCGGGATGCAGGCGACGGCCACCACCTTGAGGGCGATGAACCGGTCGACCGCGTCGGGCGAGCCGTTGCCGCTGCTGATGAAGCGGTCGCGGACCTTCTCCACGTAGCCGTCGGGCGTGAAGCGCGAGCCGAACTCGACGATGCGCTCCATGATCGGCGCCACGGTGCGCTCGGTGACCGGCTTGAGCAGCTCCTGGTCGCGCACGTTGTCGACCTGGTAGCCGTCGAGCTGGCGCAGCGAGGCCCGCACGGTGGCCTTCTCGTCGGCCGCGCCGAGGACGGTCCAGAGGCCGAGGCCGATGGCGCCAGCGAGCAGGGCGAGGGCAAGGGGGAACATGGCGTCCTCAGATCTCGATGGTGATGGTCTTCTTCATCCACACGAACCCGATGCTCACCGAGACGAGGGACAGGCCGAGCAGGATGTGGCCCATGGTCGTGTTGCCGAGGGGCGACATGTACACCGGGTTCGACATCCACATGAAGGCGCCCAGGCCGAGGGGCAGCAGGCCGAGGATGATGGCCGACATCTTCCCTTCGGCGGTGAGCGCCGCCACGTCCCGCCGGAGCCGGTCGCGGTGCACCATGGTGTCGGCCACGGTCATGAGGAGCTCGGAGAGGTTGCCGCCGACCTCCCGCTGGATGCGCACGGCCATGACGGCCCAGGCGAAGTCGGGGCTGTCCATGCGCTCGGCGACGGAGTCCATGGCGTCCTCGATCTCTCGACCCAGGCGGGCCTCGGTGATCACCCGACGCAGCTCCTTGCCCATCGGCTCGGAGACCTCCTGGGACACCGCTTCGACACCCTGGAGGAGCGAGTAGCCGGCCCGGAGCGAACCGGCCAGCAGGGCGAGGGTGTCGGGCAGCTGCCCGACGAAGGACTTGGAGCGCTTGCCCGAGAGGTAGGAGAGCACCGCCGGCGGTAGCAGTGCGGCGAGCACCCCGACGATGAGGCCGGGCATGAAGCCGAGGCCGACGAAGCCGAGCATCGCCACCACGATCACGCCGGCGACGTAGAAGAAGAGGCCTTCGGCCGCCCGCAGGGGCAGGTCGGCCCGCTCGAGCTTGTGCTCGACCTTCTCCAGGAAGCCCTGGCGCTGGGCGAAGTCCTCGGTGATCTCCACGGCCCGCTGGAGCAGTGCGGTCTGGGCCAGGGCGTGGTCGCCCTCGTGCTCGGCCGGCACCCCTCCCTCGTCGTAGGGGCTCAGCATGGCGGAGAGGCCGGTGTCGTTCTTGGTGGCCAGGGCGCCCAGGGCGAACGCCCCGAGGCCGGCTGCCAGCCCGATGAGCACCAGCGCCAGGGCGGCGCCGCCGGAGCTGCGCAACCACTCGGGGCCGAGGGCCTTGTCGGCGCTGATGGCTTGGCCGGTCGCAGCCCCCTGCACGGTCGAGCCGACCACGTAGGAGGCGTTCTTCTCGACCGAGCCGATGGCCACCGAGACGTTGACCGAGCCCTGCGTGGCCGTGGAGGCGTAGGTGGCCAGGTACTGGCTGCGCATCGTGGTGTCGATGTCGGTGAAGGCCTTGGCCACCTCGGCGGCCGAGGTGCCCTCGGTGATCGCCCCGCCGGTGCGGTCGATGATCGACTGGATGGCCCCGGTGTCGGCGCCGTTCTTGTGCGTCAGGTCGACGGCGAACAGCGCGGCGCCGGAGCCCACGATCGACGCCCGGGCGGCGTCGAGGTCCGAGGTGGAGGCATCGTCGCCGCCGTCGGTGATGAGCAGCACGTTGGGCTGGAGGTCGGGCCGGCTGGGGAACAGCGTGGCCGCCTTGCGCAGGCCGTCATAGAGGGCCGTCTTGCCGTCCCGCGGGGCGGCGAGGCCATCGAGGGCCGAGTCGACCTGGTCCTTGTCGCTGGTGAAGGCCGAGTCGACGGTGACCTCGTCGCTGAAGCTCACCACCGCCATCTGGTCGCCCTCGGGCAGGTCGGCAGCCATCTGGGCCACGCCGGCCTTGGCCCGGGTGAGGGCACCGTCGTCGAGCATCGAGCCGGAGACGTCCATCACCACGACCGTGCCGATGCGCTGGTCGGTCTTGCGCAGGTCCTCGAGGGAGTCGACCTTCTGCTCGGTCCCGTCCTCTCGGATGGTCAGCTTGGTGAGGTCCTCGGGGGCGCCGGTCCACAGGAACGTCACGCCCACCTTGGCCTTGTCGGTGGCGTCGATGCCCCGCACCGTCAGCATGCTGTCGCCGGACTGGGCCAGGGCGGCGGGGGCCACCAACAGGCCGACGATGCCGACCACCGCGCCGGCGGCGGCGGCGCGCACGGCAACCGAACGGCGGCTCACCAGGCACCTGCCGCACGCTTGGCGAAGGACTCGGGCTGGAACACTTCCGGTCCGAGGCGGATGCCCTGGTCGGCCAGCTTCTCGGCGAACTTGGGGCGCACGCCGGTGGCCTTGAGGTGGCCACGGAAGCGGCCGTGCTCGTCGACGCCCATGCCGAAGTCGAACAGGAACACGTCCTGGGTGGTGATGACGTCGCCCTCCATGCCCTGGATCTCGGTGATGTGGGTGATGCGACGGGTGCCGTCCCGGAGGCGGGTCAGCTGCACGACGCAGTCGATGGCCGAGGCCATCTGTTCGCGGATGGCCCGCACCGGCAGGTCGAAGCCGGCCATGAGGACCAGCGTCTCGAGGCGGGCCAGGGTGTCGCGAGGGGTGTTGGCGTGGACGGTGGTCAGCGAGCCGTCGTGGCCGGTGTTCATGGCCTGGAGCATGTCCAGGGCCTCGCCGGAACGGCACTCCCCGACCACGATCCGGTCGGGCCGCATGCGCAGGGAGTTCTTGACCAGGTCGCGGATGGTGATCTGGCCCTTGCCCTCGATGTTCGGGGGCCGGGCCTCCATGGCCAGCACGTGCTCCTGGTTGAGCTGGAGCTCCTTGGCGTCCTCGACGGTCACGATGCGCTCATCGGCGGGGATGAACGACGACATCACGTTGAGGGCCGTGGTCTTGCCGGTGCCGGTACCGCCGGAGATGATGATGTTCAGCTTGCCGACCACCATGGCCTGGAGGAACCGGGCCGAGGCGGCGTTCAGGGTGCCGAACCGGATCAGGTCGTCGATCTGGTACGGGTCCTTGGAGAACTTCCGGATGGTCAGGAAGGGCCCGCCGATGGCGAGGGGGTGGATCACCGCGTTGACGCGGGAGCCGTCCGGAAGGCGGGCGTCGCAGAGGGGCTGGGCCTCGTCGATGCGCCGGCCGACCTGGCCGACGATCTTGTCGATGATGCGCCGCAGGTGCATCTCGTCGACGAAGGTGGCACCGGTCTTCTCGACCTTGCCCTTGCGCTCGGCGAACACCAGGTCGGGGCCGTTGACCATGACCTCGGTGATGTCGTCGTCCTTGAGCAGCCGGTCGATCGGGCCGTAGCCGAGGATGTCGTCGGAGACGTCCTGGATCAGCTGGGCCTTGTCGGCCGCCGACAGCGGGGCCCGCTCCTGGGCCAGGGCCGACTGGAGCTGCTCCTGCACCCGGCGCCGGAGGTCGTCCTCGGTCAGGCGCTTGTCGTAGAGGATCGGACCGAGCTCGTCGATCAGGTGGTGGTGGATCTTCTGGCGGAGCTCGTCCAGAACGGGGTCACGTCGACTGGCGACGACGCCCGGGCCAGAACCGTTGCCCTGCTGCTCGTGGAGGCGCTTGTAGAGGGACACACGGACCTATCGGCCACCCTGCCCCTGCCTTGAGCGGAACGCCACATTGCCTCGTCCCCCGTTGCGGTGGTCGGCTGGACCGCTCCGGACCACCACCCCAGGCGCGGACGATGCGGCCCGCAGGCCGCATCGAAGCTGGTGGTGGCGGGCGGCCGCAGACGGCCGCGCCGGGTCAGCGCCGGCCGCGCTTCTTGCCCGCCGGAGCGACGAGGAAGCGGTCGGCCAACTGCTCGAGGCTCTTGGCGATCGCCGATCGCGGGGCGTCGAGCACCACGGGCGTGCCCTTGTTGACCGACTGCGGGACCACGATGTCGCTGGGGATCAGCGCGTCGGCCTTCACCTGCAGCGTGCGCTCCACCTCGCTCACCTCGAGCTTCACCTTGGAGTTGGCCCGGTTGAGGATGAGGTGGATCTTCTGCATCGGCGTGTTGAGCAGGCGGAGGGTCTGCAGGCCGATCTTCACGTTCTTGATGTTGGGGATGTCCATCCCGGCCACCAGCAGGACCTCGTCGCTGTCCTCGATGAGGCTCAGGACCACGTCGTTGAAGTAGGCGGGCGTGTCGACCACCACGAAGGAGCAGAACGAGCGCAGCAGGGCGATGATGTGGCTCATCTGCTCGGCCCCGATCTGGTCGGCGAAGGCCGGCTCGAGCGGGGCGGGCAGCACCTTCAGCCCCGAGGGGGCGTGGGTGGCGAGCAGGCTCTCCAGGAAGCCGACATCGAGCCGGTCGTACTGCCCGACGGCGTCGACGATGGTGTGCTGGGGGGCCAGCTTGAGCATCACCGCGATGTCACCGAACTGGAGGTCGGCATCGACCAGGCAGACCGGCCCGTCGGAACGTTGGGCGAGCAGGACGCCGAGGTTGGTGGCCAGCATCGACTTGCCGGCGCCGCCCTTGGTGGAGAACACGGTGATGACCTTGCCGAGCTCGCCCGTGCCCTCGGTCTCGGGGGCGTAGGCGGCCGGCGCCGACGGCCGGGCCCCGACCAAGCTGGCGCTGACCCGGCGGACGGCCTCGTTGAGCTGGCCGGTGTCGACCGGCGCACCGAGGACGTCCCGGACGCCGCTGCGGATGGCCCGCTGGAACAGGTCGGTGGAGAGGTCCTCGGCGATGAGGATCGCCCCCACGTCGGGACGGCGGCCGAGCAGGGACTCGGCCCCCGCCATGCCGGGGATCCGGGCGCACGTCGGGCCCAGCACCAGCAGGAGCGGCGAGTCGGCGTAGCGCTCCTCGACCCCGTCGAGGTCCTCGAGGGCCACGGCGCGCTCCCCCAGCTGCATCGCCAGGCGACTCCGGATGGCCGGGTCGGCTTCGACCACGACCAGCGGGGCGTTCGGTTCAGCAGCGGGGAGGTTTGACATGGCTCCTGTCAGCGGGCCCGGGTGGGATCCCGGTGCATCGTCGGCCCAAAGGTACTCGCTCATGGTGGTGTCCGAACCTGGGAGGGGGGCGGGATCGGCGGCGGCGGGGGCCGCCGACGCTCAGTTCGAGCTGTCGGGGCCGTCGGTGCCGTACGGCGTCAGCTGGGCAGGATCCTCGCCCGGCAGCAGGGCGTTCAGGTCGATCGGGTCCTGGGCCACCGGCTTGTAGTCCCGGGCCACCAGCACGAGGTAGAGCTGCGCCGGGGGGACCGAGGCGATGTACTGGGCGGCCTTGGTCGGCACGATCAGGGTCAGCATGCCGTTGCTCGTGGTGGGGGCGGCCCCCGGAGCGGTGGTGTCGGTGGTGGCCCCGGCCTCGGGAACGGAGGTGTCACCGACGGCGAGCACCTCGACCTTCTGGTACAGGAAGCGGGCCTGCTGGGCGAACAGCACGTCGGCCCCGTTCTCGGCCTTGGTGGTCGACCCGTCGCTGGTGTTGCCGACCTGGGCCACCTGGGTGACCATGATGTTGACGAAGTCGCCCGGCTGGATCAGCCCCGAGACGCCGCGCACGGCTTCGAGGTTGATGGTCACGGCCACCTGGTCCTTGTTGCGGATCTTGGCCAGCTTCTCGGCGAAGGACGCCCGGGCCGAGGGGTCCGAGGCGTCGACGAACATGTCGGCCACCACCACCTGGTTCGGCACCAGGTTGCCCACCGCCACCTTGCCGGTGATGTCCTCGATGTTGGTGATGGCGTTGCTGGGCTTGAACTTCCGCGGGATGTTCTCCTTGGCGATGTAGGCCTGGGCCTGGAGGCCCGGGGTCCCGCGGGGGACGGCCTGCTTCACGAGGAAGACGGGCACCTGTTCGGCGTTGGAGTAGGCCTCGTCCTGGACCCCGTTGACGTAGTTCCACACGAGGAACGAAGCGAGCGCACCGATGACGATTGCGGCGGCGAGGATGAGTGTCCGGCGTTGGCTCACCGTGAACCCCTGACTGGAACGAGCGGCCCCAGGAGGAGCCGTCTGACGACGAGTACCTTTCGGCCGCGTCCCCGGTCGGGCAAGGGTTTCGCTCGGTATTTCTGTCCGGTTCCGGACGCGACGAGGCCCCGCCCGGATGGGGCGGGGCCTCGCGAGACGAGCAGGAACGCTGGCCTGGTCAGGCCTCGGGCTCTGCCTCCGGGGCCTCGACGGCCTCGGTCTCCGCCTCGGCCGCAGCCTCTTCGGCCACGACCTCTTCGGCTTCCTCGACGGCGGCTTCGCCCTCGGCCGAAGCCTCGGTGCCGGCCTCGAGGGCCTCCGGGTGCTCGGCGTAGTACTCGGCCCAGGCCTCCTGGGCCTCCGACGAGTCACCACCGATGTAGTTGCCCTCGTCGTCATACGCGTGCTCGCCGAAGTGCTCCTGGTACTCGGCGGACACGACGCCGCCCTCGGCGGCCTGCTTGATCGACAGGCTGATCCGACGACGCTGGAGGTCGAGGTCGATGATCTTGACCCACAGCTCCTCGCCGGGGGTGACGACCTGCTCGGGGAGGTCGACGTGGTGCGCCGACATCTCCGAGATGTGGACCAGGCCCTCGATGCCGTCGCCCACCTGGACGAACGAACCGAACGGCACCAGCTTGGTGACCCGGCCGTAGACCAGCTCGCCGACGCGGTGACCGGAAGCGAACTCCTGCCAC
>Ga0209023_10007762_pt1 | contig 10910 bp, 13 predicted proteins | sample LakOneMetagenome_FD_187468 | JGI IMG/M metagenome (GOLD analysis project Ga0209023, IMG submission 187468) | Freshwater and sediment microbial communities from Lake Erie, Canada (SPAdes) (version 2) | ecosystem: Environmental > Aquatic > Freshwater > Lentic | place: Lake Erie, Canada...
TCTCACCTATGCGCGTTACCCAAATGATACTTGCCGCCACGTTTGCACTAGCGTTGCCAGAACAATCCCTGTCGCAAGAGATCTCCGATGATCGGATCAAGGCGCTCGTGGCCGAAACACTTCGGGAAAATCCCGAACTGGTGCTGGAAGCCTTGCAGGCCCTGGAAGCGCGCCAAGCCGAAGCTCAGGCCGCCACCGCCGCGTCTGTCCTCACCAAAGAACGCACCACGTTGGAACGTGACCCCAATGCGCCAATCCTCGGCAATCCGGACGGCGACGTCACGATTGTGGAATTCTTTGACTATAACTGCCCCTACTGCAAACGGGCGATGCCCGAGATCAATGCCTTGATGGCCGAGGACACCAATGTGCGCCTTGTTTTGCGTGAGTGGCCTATCCTGAGCGAGGGGTCAGCTTTTGCTGCCCGCGCCGCCTTGGCGTCGCGGCAGCAGGGCAAATACGCCGAAATACACGACGCCCTGATGACGATGCGCGGCAAGGTTGAGGCAGAGACTGTGCTGCGCATAGCAGGGGAGGTCGGTCTCGACGTTGAGAAGTTGAAGATCGACATGCAGTCGCCCGAAGTTGAGGAGCATATTGCCACCTCAATGCGACTGGCCGAGGCGCTTGGTTTCAATGGCACGCCGTCGTTCGTGGTCGGCGATCAGCTGATCCCCGGCTTTGTGGAAAAGCCGCAGTTGGTCGAAGCCGTGACAGCAGCACGGGCGGTAGAATGAGCGTCCCATTGCCGCGCTTTCTTGCTGCCCGTCTTCCATTCCCTTTTGTGGCAGTGGAAAGGGTCCAGACCGCGATCAGGCGGTCTATCCTTGTGGTTGCAGTGTGGATGACCCTGTCTGGGAACGCCTTGGCGCATTCGTTCACTGCCGCTCTTATAGTCGCCGACGATAACCGTGAAGCAAGCCTCGCAGAAGCCGTCCGCGGCTTTCTGCTGGCGGCAGACGAGCGGGATGGGCACGCGAACGAAACGTCTGACGGGCATCTGGGTGGGGTCGATGTGCATGTACTTCCGCTTCCGCGCGATGCAGCGGGGCTGGTCGAAGGCCTGATCGGTAACCCCACCGAGCCCGGCGATGTCGTGGTCGTCCTTGGCACTGAACCTGCAGCAAGCGAAGCCGTGCGAAAGTATCAGTCCAACAGCACCGTCTTGCTGCAAGTGGTGCTACCGGTGGGATGGGACAGCGACGTAGGGACTGACAGTTTTGTGGCGCTCTACCGTCTCGCCTATGGCACAGCGCCCGGTGTGATGGCGGCAACAGGCTATCACGCAGCGCGTCGTCTGGATGTAGCCATCAGACCGCTGGATGGTGTGATCCCGCGGGCGGCGTTGGAAGACGCTTGGCGGTCAACCGAATCTGGGCTGCCTTGGTAATCCTGAAGTTCTTGTAAGTCGCCGCCTGCGCCGCGCCGCGAAGAGTCTGTGCTTTTGGCGCGTTCCCGCTTGCCTGACCCAGGTCAGGCGGCCGGATAGCTGGTGAAGATGCTGCTGCTGCCGTCAAGTCCGACGAGAAGAACGTCATAAGCTTCGCGCTCGGCCTCTGGCCCCATGCCAGGGGAGCCGAAGGGCATGCCTGGAACGGTAAGCCCGGTAGCAGCGGGACGTTCGGCCACCAAGCGACGGATATCGGCGGCTGGGACGTGGCCTTCGATGGTGTAGTCGCCGATCGTCGCCGTGTGGCACGAGACAAGATCATCGGGGATGCCACGTTCGCGCTTGAATGCGGTCAGTTCCTCAAGGCTGCGCTCTTCGAAGCTGACGGCAAAGCCGTTCTCGCGAAGGTGGCCGATCCAGGCATTGCAACAGGGGCAGCCCGGATCCTTGACCACGTGGATGCTCGCGTCTGTTTCGGCCCAAACGGACGTGGTGGCGAGGCTGATGGCCCAACTCATTGCTCCGATCATGGTGCGTCGAGATATCCGCATGTTTTTGTCCCTCGCAGTTGAACACGTTGGCATCTTTGTAGTGGTCTGCAGGCATCCAAGCCATCAATCTTTGGTGGATTTGTGCCCGATCACCGAAAGATTACTCCAATCGTGGATCGTCAGCCTGCACCAGAAGAACACCATGATTGTTGTCTGCATCGTCATCCGTAATCTTGCGGGTTTCGACTCCGGGCAAATCAGCAAAAGCTTCCATCATGCGCTTGGGAAACCACGTCATCGGCAAGCCTTCAAAGCCGGGGACACCTTCAAGGACCCGAGAGAGCGCAATGGTGCAGTTCGCTTTTGGAACGGCACCATAGGCCATTGCCCGCTGCATGATCAGTGCGGCCACTTCGGGCGAAACCTCGACCGTCTGCTCCACCACGTCGAAAGTCTCGCGCGCATGGTAGTCGATATAGAAATCAACCATTTTTGGCGTAACACCGAAATGCACATCGTTGCGCTCGGGAAGCTGCGGGTGGCGCCATGTTCCGGCGGGATCAAACATGACCCTCTGAGCGCCGTTGATCAGAAGCCCCGCATGCGCTCCAGAGCCATTGCGTGTCGAAAGCACGGTGTAGAGTGTTACCGACGTCGGGCCGGGATGCGAATAGCGTGATGCGACAACAGCCGCCTCCGGTGCCCAGATCGGTTCCGCCCCGCAGGCCGCCAAACTCAGGGTTGCCGCTATCGCCAGAAAGATTCTTCTCATCTGTGTCACCTGCCAGTTTATTCAAACCTTTCTTGGCAAAACGCAGGTCATCCAGTAAACTTTCTGATAGGCTGGATAGTATTCAGCAATTTTGACAATTCTGCCGCATCGTACGCGTTCTTGGGCATGTTCTGAGACACCAAAATGTCAAATGACTGTGCCGCATCATGCTGATAACCACGCTTCTATGAACAAGTCGCGCCTCTTCGTTAAAGTACTGGTTTTCGCAGCCTATGTGCTGGCGATGCTTGTTCCAGGTATGACCCTGGCTGGTCAACAAACTCAGGCAGAACATGTCCAGATGATGGCCATGGCCGGCCACGAAATGAACCTCGCCGATATGGGCAGCTCGAAAACAGACCAAACAATGCTCATGTGCCAGCAACATTGTTTGGTTGTGGTTGCGACCCTGCCAGTAGCGGATCAAACGATTGAAATAGCCGGGCACCCGATTGATGTTGTGACCGGAGATGATCCTCTGGTTTCCTCCCTGGCCTTTCCGCCCCCCGGACATCCTCCAAAAGCCGTAGTGATCTGACCCTGCAGAGCAGGCGTTCGCGCCATGGTCTGCCAGTCTGTTATTTTCTGCGACTTACAGGAGAACTCACATGTCGCTTTTGACCCGGCGCGGCTTTCTTGCCGCTACTTCGGCTTCGGCCGCTGCTTTGCTTTTGCCCGCCCAAGTGCGTGCTCAATCCACCCGGATGACACTTTCGGCCACATCGCGCACCATTGAGGTGCAAGGCAAGGCCGCGACAGTCTGGGGCTTGCTCGACGGCAACGGACGTTCCGGCCTTGTCTTTGATCCGGGGCAGGCCTTCGCGGTTGATCTGACCAATACGCTTGACGCACCGACCATCATCCACTGGCACGGTCAGATCCCGCCCAATATACAGGACGGGGTGCCCGACCTGCCGATGCCGATGCTCCAACCCGGAGAGTCTCGCGGCTATGACTTTGCCGCACGCCCCGGGACGCATTGGATGCATGCCCATATCCCAGAGCATGAGATGCTACTGCTTGCTGCCCCGCTTGTGGTCCGTCGGCCGGAAGATGTGTCGGCCGACAGGCAGGAAGTGACGCTGTTCCTGCATGACTTCTCCTTCAGACCACCAGCCGAAGTGCTGGCCGAGATCACTGGCGGCACTTCGATGGCCGGGATGGATCACAGCCAGATGGGGCAGGATGGCATGGCCGCGATGGACATGGGTGCGATGGGGCAGGGCGACGCGATGTCGATGTCGATGCCGGGCATGGATGGCATGGCCATGGACTTGAACGACTATAACTTTGATGCCTATCTCGCAAACGACCGCACTCTTGACGATCCAGAGGTTTTGCAGGTCGACAAGGGCGGCCGGGTCCTTGTTCGCGTCATCAATGCATCAGCAGCGACGGTCTTCTGGATCGACACTGGCAGCTTGCCGGGGCGGCTGGTCGCTGTGGATGGGGAGCCGGTCCAGCCAATGACCGGCAGCCGTTTCGGCCTGGCCATGGGTCAACGTCTTGACATCGAGCTGGACGTGCCAGCCGAGGGCGGAGCTTTCCCCATCCTCGCGCTGCGAGAAGGGGCAAAAGAGCGCACGGGTGTAATTCTTGCGACCCCGGGCGCTTCAGTGACGAAGGTTGTTGGCTTGTCTGACGCTGAACATCCGGCATTCAGCGCTGACCTTTCGCAAGAGGCTGCTTTGCGCGCTGTCACGCCCCTGCCCGAACGCGCGCCGGCTTCGCAGCCTATGCTGATGCTGGGCGGGTCGATGATGCCCTATGTCTGGACGATCAACGGCCAGACCTGGGGCAACCATGTCCCTGTCACCGCGAAATCCGGCGACAGAGTAGAGATCACGTTCCACAACATGTCGATGATGGCGCATCCTATGCACTTGCATGGTCATGCGTTTCAAGTGGTCAGCACGGGTGGTGCGCGCTTTGCAGGTGCGGTGCGCGACACCGTGCATGTGCCACCGATGGGCATGGTGACGGTCGCGGTGGATGCAGGCGAAGCTGCGCGGTGGATGCTGCACTGCCACCACATGCCCCACCTTTCGACGGGCATGATGACGGAGTTCGCAGTATCGGCCTAAAAGCCGCCGAGGCCCGCAGTATGCCTGCGGGCCTCGGCCCTTTTCGCAGGAGATAGGCAATGACGCGATTCTTTGGACGACGCGCCGTTCTTGCGGCACTGGCCATGCCATTCGTCACGCAGCGCGCACACGCGCGCGCGCCCTTTCGACTTCGTGGGGACCCGCAGCCTTTGCTCTCGCCCCCGATCGTGGACGAGTCAGGGCGCGACCGGCGTCTCGAAGACTTCGGGAGCCGTGTGATTCTTTTGAACATCTGGGCAACATGGTGCCCGCCGTGCCGGGAAGAAATGCCAATGCTCGACCGACTTCAGGCGCGGATCGGCGGCGCAGATTTCATGGTGCTGCCTCTTTGCATCGATGATGCGGGAATTGACAGGGGGCGGCGTTTCTACAATGAGATTGGCATTGCGAACTTGCCATTGTTCTGGGCTGAATCCCTTCGTGTTCAACTGGCCCTCGCCTTTGTCGGACTTCCGACGACGCTACTGATCGACCGAGAAAGTCGTGAGATCGGGCGCCTGCAAGGCCCGTTCGATTGGGACAGTGATGACACCGCCACCCAGATACGTGGCCTCCTTTAACCTCTGCTCGCTCAGGCAGATGGATAGCTGGTGAACACGCCCAGACTGCCATCGCGCTTGATCAGCAGAACGTCATATGCGTCGCGGCTGTCTTCTGAACCCATGCCTGGCGAGCCGTAGGGCATGTCTGGCACAGAAAGTCCAAACGCATCCGGTCTTTCGACGAGCAACCGGCGGATGTCGGCGGCGGGAACGTGTCCTTCGAGCACATAGCCATCGACGGTTCCTGTGTGGCAAGAGAAGGCCTTTACCGGGACCCCTTGGTCCATCTTGTGGCGGATCAACAGGGTCCCCATCGAGACTTCATCAGTCACTGTAAAGCCTTGCTCGCGCAGGTAGTCGACCCATGCTTCGCAACATTCACAACCGCGCCCTTTGACGACATGGATCGGGGGCTCCACCTGCGAATGCGCAATGTCTACTGGGAATGCCAAGAAGGCCGCTGCAGCAAACATAAATTCACGTCGTTTGACCAGCAACCCCATCATCCCCGATCCTCCATTTTGGCCGACTTGAAGCCGGTCTCTTTTCGCCAAATTGCAAGAGCATTCAGATCGTCAACTGAGGCGATCTCCTGGTCAGGAAGGGCCTCGCGATCCGTCGGATCGATGGGCCGACCGTCCACACGAACTTCATAGTGAAGGTTTGGCCCACTCACGAGCCCTGTAGCTCCGACGGCTCCGATCTTGTTCCCGGTCTTTACCCTTGTTCCCTGTTCCACCGTGTCGGCGATTTCCGACAGATGCGCATATCGCGTCACGACGCCACCGCCATGATCAATATCAACCGTCAAGCCGTACCCGCGAATTGTCCCGGCAAAGACGATGCGGCCCGCCCCGGTTGCGGACACTTCAGTCCCCACAGGCGCTGCATAGTCGATACCGGTATGCATCCGTACCCCGCCCAGCACGGGATGATTGCGCCTGCCAAAGACAGAGGACAGACGCGCGCCAAGTATTGGCGCAGCGGAGCGTTGGACGGCTTCTCCATCTTCAAAAACGATGACGGGCCCTGCAGCGTCGGACGCTACAAGTTCGAGAACGCGATCTGTCAGTTCCAGCCGCGCATATTTCAATCGTGGCTCGCCCGCGATGCTTCCGTCTGGAAGTTGGTCCTCCCGCCAGACAAGAGCGAAGCTTTCACCACCTTTTATGTCGCGCCTGAAATCAACCTGGCCGGCAAGAAGTGCTGTCAGGTCAACGGCGAATCTTTCGGGCGCGTTGGCTGCGACAAGCGCCTCAAACAGCGGAGCCTGAAGGGTCAAAGTCTCCCGTCTGTCGACCTCCCGGATCGGGGGATCAAGCCTCTCGGCTGTGATCGGTCCGTTGAACGACAAGGTGATCTCGACCCCATCATCAACAAACAGTGACAGTCGCAAGAGTCTCGTGGGGGTAGTTTGGTCTGCAGCCCACTCCAGCCGATGTCCGGGGCGCAGCTCTGTCAGATCATAAACACCCGCAAGGGCCAATGCTGCCTCGGCCCTGACGTTTGGCGGAATGCCCGCTCTGCCAAGAACGCTGTCCAGAGTATCACCGGATGCGATCGTCGCCGTCGACTGCGAAAGAACATGTGACGTCGGTGGGTCTGCGAAGACCGGGACGGGTGCGGCAAGCCCGAAAGCAAGAAGCAAAAGCATGGCGTGTCTGATCATCTTGCAGGATGGCCTTTCAACTGAGGGTTCGGCGAATTTTGGGCACGGCGAAGCGCCGGTCTTCGTGGAAGTCGATGATGCTGGCAAAGCGCCCGTCCGGGTAGAACAGGAAAACTCCAGCAGTATGGTCCATCGTGTAGTCGTCTTCATCGCGCGGTACCTTGCGGTAGGACACACGAAAATCCGCAGCAGCCTGAGCAATTTGACTGGCAGTTCCGGTCAGACCAGCAATCCGCGGGTCGAAATTGGCGACATACTCGGCCAACACGTCCGGCGTATCGCGGTCGGGATCAACCGAGATGAGGGCGATGTTCAGCCGGTCGGCATCTGGCCCTAACTCCGCCAGCCAGCCGGATATGTCGCTCAGCGTGGTTGGGCAAACATCAGGACACCAGGTGAAGCCGAAGAACACCATTGTCGGGCGGCCGATCCAGTCAGCGGATCGAACGGCCCGTTTGCGGTGGTCGGTCAGTTGCCAACTCATTTCGCTCATCGACAGCGGCAGGGCCGCATTCAAAACCGGGCCATTGCGCGTGCGGTAGGCGCCAAGGCCCAACATGAAGGCCATGGCGCCGACTACGCTCCCAACCCCAAGAATTATTGTTCTGCGTCGGCGCAATCCGGACCCTCCGCACGCAAGGACAGCACCTCTACATTCACTGTCACCTCGCCGGCCTTCTCGAAAGACAACGTGATAGGAAAACTGTCACCCTCCTTCAGGGCTGCAGTCAGACCCATGAGCATCCCGTGATAGCCACCCGGCGAAAGTTGGACGCTTTGGCCCGCCAGGACAGGGATCGACATGGCATGCGGCATCGACGCGACGCCATCCTTGAGCACAGTCTCGTGCAACATCGGCATCCCCGCTGCTGGCGTGGAAATGCCGACAAGAGCATCGTCGGTAGCGCCAGCATTGCTGATCGAGACATAGAAAACGCCAGGACGGCCAGCGCCGATGGTGACCTTAGACCAGCCATGCTCGACGCTCAGATCACCGACTGTCACGGTTTCGCAGGCAAAGGCCGCTGATGCAGTCAACGACAGGGTCGCAGCAAGCAACAAGTGTTTCATGGGTCAAAACCTCGTCTGAAGGTCGGAAAGGATGTCGGCGGCCGGAGTGCCGTAGGTGAATTGGCGAAGCCATTCACCATCCGGACCAATCAGGAAAAGGCCGGGACTATGCGCCATGGAATAGCCGTCAGGCGATGCAGTATCGTTCTCGCGTTCATAGAAAATCTTGAAGCTGTCGGCCGCGGCTTTCGTCTCGGTCTCGGTCCCTGCCAGACCCAGGATCGCCGGATGAAAGGCTGCAGTGTAGGCCGCAAGGCCGAGCCGCCGGTCGCGTTCGGGGTCAATCGAGACGAAAAGCGGTTGAACTTTCTCGGCATCCGCCCCGAGATCGTCCATAACTTGGGCTACGTCAGAAAGCGTCGTAGGGCAGACATCGGGGCAGTTTGTGAAGCCGAAGAAGACGAGAAGGAATTTCCCGCGAAACTCTGCACTCGTCCTGATACGGCCTTCCTCATCCGCAAGTGTAAAGACTGGCGTGAAAGCCGGACTGGTTTCAGCAACACCCTCGCCTTGGATGGCCCACCTTGTTCCGGCAAAAATGATCATCGCCGCGATGGCGGCGACCCATAACCCAATTTGAAGGCGTCTAAGGCGCATCGAAATATCCGACCAAGAGGTTCATTTGAGTGGTCTAGAACCTTGAGCAGCTAGAGGTTCAAGTGACATTGGTGTGAGTTTTTTGACGACCGGCGATGTTTCGCCGATCAGTGCGCCCCAAGAAACCGCCCCAAGGCGATCCCTAGGAAGATACCGAAAAGACCAAATGCAATGGCGAAACCGGCCCCATACTGCAGCCGGTCGATCCGTTTGCCTCCACGCTGTCGCGCGAGAAGATAGCCCCACACAAATCCGATGCCCCCAAATAGCAGCCCGATCATGGCGATTTCCTTGTCAAGAACGCTGAATTCTACAGTCGCGGTCGCAGTCTGATGGTAGCCCATGCAAGCAGGACCAGCGCCAGCGCGGTCCAGTCGCCGAAGCGAGCATAAGGGGTCGGCGAAAGCGGTCGTGGCAAGCGCGTGTCAATTATTCCTGCCGTTCCAAGCTCGAGCATAGCCACCGTCCGACCGTAGGCATCGACCACGGCGGATATTCCGGTGTTGGCGGCACGAACAAGCGGGAGACCTTCTTCGACCGCTCGCATTCGGGCTGAAGCCAGATGTTGCCATGGTCCGATCGAGGTGCCGAACCAGGCATCGTTGGTTGCGTTGAAGATCCAGTCCGGACGGATCGCGTCATCGGCGACATGGCCGGGAAAGATTGCCTCATAGCATATCGCCACTCCAACATAGGGGTGGGGCCCAATCGCCAATGTGCTCGGTCCAGGGCCGGGCGCAAAATCGCCCAGAGATTGAACCAGCCGCTGAAACGGCAACACACTGCGCCAGGGAACATACTCGCCAAAGGGCACGAGGTGATGCTTGGCGTAACGTGTGAGAACTGTGCCGTCCGGAGCGATGGCGAGGACGGAATTGCGGTAAACCGTCCCCGCCCCGGTTTCTTCCCGCTCCGGGCTGCCGGTGAGCAAGACACCAGTTTCGGACAACAGCCACCCCAACATGACCCGTGCGCCACGATCCTCTGCAAGGAACCCAGGCCAGGCGGTTTCGGGCCAAAGCAGAAGATCGAACGACCCTGAGCGGGCCGACAGGGAAAAAAGCTGCAGGATGTTCGCTTTTCGGGAAGTTTCATCCCATTTGGCATTTTGTGCGATGTTGGGCTGCACGACCCGAACCTGCGTGCGACGGTCCGAAGCCGGGCCTGAGGTGGCAAGCCGCACCACTCCAAAGCCCGCAACGCTGACCAAAATCGCGGCCGCACCAGTCAGGTGAAGAACCCGCAGATGGCGGTCAGCACGACCGAAAGCGAGACCAGCAAGTGACGCACACAGCACGAGGAGAAATCCAAGCCCGTAGCTGCCGACCACCGAAGCTGCTTGGGACAGAACGGTCCAGTCAGCCAGCGTGTAGGCTGCAAGGTTCCATGGAAACCCGGTCACGACATGTCCTCGCAGCCACTCCGACGCCGCCCAGGCCGTGGCCAGCGACAGCGCCGGAGGCAGGCCGGACCGCGCCATGCGCGCCGCAACGGCACATGCCAATGCTGGAAACGCTGATAGCAGCCCGGCGAGGCCGAACACAGCAGGCAGGGCGAGCCATCCGAACCGGTCTGCCTCGACCTGAAAGCTTTCAGTGATCCAGAACAGGCCAAGCACAAACTGTCCCAAGCCGAACATATATCCAAGCCCGAACGCCCTAAGCGACGATGCGCCACGCAACACCAGTTCAAGCGCCACGAAGGCAACCAGCGCGAGCGGCAAAATCGAATACGGCGGCAGGGCGAGGACAAGGCATGCGCCTGCCGCTACGACGATCCCCAGTCTGGCCAGACTTCGCAGGTGCGTCCTGCCGGAAAACGGATGTCCATCCGAAATTATCAATTCTGTCAGATCCTCCAAATTGCAGAGTGACGCCTAACTGCTCTAGCAACTAGAGGTGCAACATATGCTTCGGCAGATCACGGCATTGTCAGAATGGCGCGGCAGGTCGAGCTATTTTTCAATGGCTGAAGTGTTGCGGTGAAAACCGTTACGCGAGGCCAAAAGTCACATAGACTTGACTGGACAACCGGGCCGCTTTGCCAGCCGCTAATATAACGATACGTACGCAATCGAAGGATTTGCGCTGCGATAATTTGAAGAAAGCGAAGCCAATGTTCACACGACGCCATTTCATTGCAACGACAGCCGCGCTGTTTTCGGCACCGATTGCTGCCCCGGTGCTCGCCGCGTCGCATCTGCAAGACCAGTGGGCGGCCTGGGATGCGGAGGTTACTCCGCCGGGCTATGACGCTGCAACGACCAATCCATG
>Ga0209023_10007763_pt1 | contig 10910 bp, 8 predicted proteins | sample LakOneMetagenome_FD_187468 | JGI IMG/M metagenome (GOLD analysis project Ga0209023, IMG submission 187468) | Freshwater and sediment microbial communities from Lake Erie, Canada (SPAdes) (version 2) | ecosystem: Environmental > Aquatic > Freshwater > Lentic | place: Lake Erie, Canada | collected...
CGAGCACGCTGGCCGTGTTCTACGTAGACCTCGACGGCTTCAAGACGGTGAACGACCAGCGCGGCCATGCCGCCGGCGACGAGGTGCTGATCGAGGCCGCCCGCCGCATCGAGAACGTCGTGCGCCCCGGCGACCTCAGTGCCAGGCTCGGCGGCGACGAGTTCGCCGTGATCTGCCCGGACATCGGCGACATCGACGTCGCCCACCAGATCGCCGAGCGCCTCGTGCACGAGGTGGCGAGGCCGATCTCCCTCCCGGGCGGCACGCCGGCGCACATCGGGGCCAGCGTGGGCGTGGCGATCGCCAAGCCCACCGACCTGCCGGCCACCGTCCTCGAGGCCGCCGACGCCGCGCTCTACGAAGCCAAGAACGCCGGCAAGGGACGCTGGGTCGCCGCGTTGCGCTGACGAGCCCGGCGGTCCGCGCATGAAGGCACGAGCGGGTCGGGAGTGCTTTCATTGCGCTGTGAACAATCAGGCGCACTTTGACCGTTGGGTGGACACGTGACGGAATCGGATTCGGATCGCCTGCTTCCGACGTTCCGCATGATCGTCGAGACCTCGCCCTACCTCTATGCGATCCTCGACGACCAGATCCACTTCACCTATGTCAACTCTGCTGCGTTCGCCATCACCGGCTACACCCCGGACGAGCTCATCGGCACGAGCGCCGCCGACGTGATCGACCCGCAAGACTTCGAGCTTGCGCTGGGTGCCTTGGGTCAACTCGTCGACGAGCTCGATGCCCATCCGGGTGAGGGCATCCCGATGGCGGTGCGCCTGATCCACAAGAACGGGTCGGTCGTGCATGTCGAGATCGGCGCGATCCCCTGCTTCGACGACCCCGTCGTGAACGGGGTGATCGTGCGGGGACGTCCGATGAGCGGCCAACAGATGCTCGACCAGGCCCTCGAAGCCCTCGTCGCGAGCAGCCCGTTGGATCAGGTTCTGGAGTACCTCGTCACCAGCGTCGAGCACGAGCTCCGAGGGGTGCGCGCCTCGATCGCCTACGGCTGGGACGGCGAGTCGTTCACCTCCGTGGTCGGCCACAACCTGCCGGCCAAGCTCGGCGGCACCGCCGACGGCGACCACACCGGTGCCGCGTCGAAGGGCATCGACACTCCCTGGGCGATGGCGCTCGCGAACCACGAGACGGCTGTGTACCCGATGGTTTCGTCGCTGCCCCCGGGCATGCAGGCCGCCGCTGTCGACGCCGGGCTCACCGCGTGTTGGGCCGTGCCCGTCGCGGTACCGCCCGACGACGCGCAGCTCGCCTGCATCACGGTGTGGCGCGCCGTCGACGGACCGCCCTTCGTCAGCCACCTGGTCGCTCTGGATCGCGCCCGCCGGCTGACGTCGCTTGCGTTCGAGCGGCGCCACACCGAAGAGCTGCTGCGCCACGCCGCGCTCCACGACACCCTCACAGGGATCGCGAACCGCGCGCAGTTCTTCCTGCGCCTCGAGGCGGGGACCACTACGACCAGCGAGCAGCTCCTCGCGGTGCTCTACCTCGACCTCGACGGCTTCAAGGCCGTCAACGACACCTACGGCCACGCAGCGGGCGATCAGCTGCTGCGCACGGCCACCGATCGCATCGCCGCGAGTGTCCGCCCGAACGACCTCGTTGCGCGCCTTGGCGGCGACGAGTTCGCCGTGCTGTGCCACGCGGTGGCGACGCCGGCCGAGGCAGAGGCGATCGCCGACCGCCTGATCCAAACCGTCGCCAAGCCCATCGACATCGGCGAGCACAACGTCGAGGTTGGCGTCAGCATCGGCATCGCAGTCGCCAGAGCGAACACGACCGCCGGCACCGAGCTCCTGGACGCCGCCGACGCCGCGCTCTACGAGGCGAAGCGAGCAGGCAAGGGAACGTGGCGCGTGGCGCCGGCGCCATAGTCCTCGACTGACGGCGATGCCGGCCGCCGATCGTCGGGGTCTGTCAGCAAGACCAGGAGATGTCTGAAATACCAATCACCTGAGTTGTTCCCGCGCCCGCCGCCTGGTTCGACACGTAGCTGATATCTACTCGGTCGAGGCCCGAGGCGGGACCTTGGACCCGGAGGTTCCCGACGTTGCTGTTGGCGGCGGCGGCCGCGCTGCCCGTCCTCGTCGTCGTCGTCGCGGTCGTCGCGCCGGGCGGAGTGAAGGAAGGCGTGCCGCTGTCGGGGGTGAAGGTGGATGACGTGGCGACGCCGTTCAGATACGGCGCGACGGTGATCTGGTCCACGAAGTTGTTCCCTGGCTGGGTCGAGATGTCGATGTCGGTGATCCGGAAATCGAGGTTCTTCACGATCTTGTTGAACCTCATCCGCAGCAACGTGGTGTCACCGACCGGAGCAACGTTCTTGTAGAGCTGGAACTGGCCCGTGAGGTTTCCGAGCTGCGCGGAGTTCTGGACCCCAGACTCACCGGTACCCCACACCAGCGTGCCGGCGGAGATGAGCTGGAAGGTTACGATCGTCCCGCCGAAGGTGCCGGGACTGTAGGGGAACCCAGCGTTGCTCCCGGGGTTGCCGTTCTGGGCGTTCGGGAAGGTGCTCCAGTCGATCGTCTGGGCACCACCAGCGCACGGGCCGGTGTTCGAGGCTGCAGCGGCGGGTGTGTAAAGACTGTCGATCGTGGGGACGACCCACAACGCGGTACCACCAACGACGCCCGCTTGCAAGGCTCGCCGACGGCTCAGCCCTCGCCGCGAAGTTCCGTTCATTTCAGTCATTGATGCCGCCTAGCTCGCACGGGGTAGACTCCAGATGTTAGGTGGTAGAACCCGCTTCGGGTCAACTGCGCCAAGAACGATGCCGTCCGCCTTCGGATTAAGCCGAGAACCTACCACATTGGTGGCGGAAAAAGACCGCTCTGTTGCAGCTGAGGGGAAGAAAGGCGGTTGGCCCAGCCACGCCGGATCGCATCAGTCGGACCCTGGGCGGCGAGGCTCCTCGCGGTCGTAGGCTCCCGGGTCGCCCTTGTAGCTCGACGGCAGCGTCAGCGCGAGTTCGTCCGACGTCGGCTCGTGCCACTCCCTGGCTTCCGGCGGCAGCAGGTCCTGGATCGCCTGCATCATACGCTTGGTGTCGACGTCCATGTCCTCGTGCTCGAGCTCGATCGGCTTGCCGACGCGGATGCGCACGTCGGGGGGATCCATGATGTTGAGGAAGTTGGGCACCTTCGCGTTGCGGGGCCAGACCTTCTCAGTCCCCCACAGGCCCACGGGCACGATTGGTGCTCCCGTCATCGCCGCGAGCTTCGCCGCGCCCCAGCGTCCTTTCAGCTCCGGATCGAAGAACGCCTTCCCCCGCGGGATCGTGCCCTGCGGCATGATCGCGACGAGCTCGCCTGCAGCCAAGGCCGCAGCGGCCTCCTTCAAGGGCTCGTCTGAGCCCGAGCCTCGCTCGACGCGGATTCCGCCCATCGCTGAGGCGATATCGCCGACCACCGGCGCATCGAACACCTCCTTCTTACCGAGGAAGCGCACAGGCCTCCCCCGCTTGGCGAAGGCGTAGCCGAGGGCCAGGGGGTCGAAGTAGCTGCGGTGGTTGCCACAGATGATCGCCGGGCCCTCGAGCGGGATGTTCTCGACATCTTGGATGTCGAGCTTGGCGTAGAGCACGAGCTCGGGCCGGGCCAGGGGCATGATCACCTGCTGGGGTTCGACTCCGACCAGCTTCGGCACCCCGGGCGGCACGTCAAAGTACATCGTCGGCCAGCGCCGCGCGACCGCGAGCACGCGCATGCGCGGGTCAGGGTTCACGACGACGGGGTGGTCGACCTCCCCGAGCAGCGCCGCGTCGTAGAAGCTGTCGGAATACGCGTAGCTGTCACGCAGCGACACGTTGTGCTGCTTGCACCAGTACTTCACTGCGTCGACCTTGCCGCGACCCCACACGAACGGCCCGTTGATCGTGCCGTCGTAGAAGCCGTCCTTCACGCCGTAGCGCGTGGCGACGACGTGATCGATGCCGAGAAGGTCCGCGAGCGGCTTCACCATGTCGTAGGGCGTGGTGCTGGCGATCACGACGAGCCGTCCGGCTTCGTGGTGCTGCTCGATGAGGACCCGCGCATAGGGCTGCACGTTGGCCGCCAGTTCCTCCGCCGCGATCTTGCCAGCCGCCTGTGCCGTCTCACGCGCCCAACCCTTCGCGAAGCGCACGGCCTGCTTCGTGAGCATCATCGACGGCCGGTTCTCGCCGACCACGTTGAACACCTTGAACAGCAGGTCTTCCCCCGGGATGTTCCGATCGCTCATCAGGCCGGTGGATTTCAGTGCGCTCGAGATGATGGGCCCACTCGCACCGGCGAGCAAGGTCCGGTCGAGGTCGAAGATCGCGGCGACGTTCGGTTCTGTCAGGGCCATGGGTGCACGGTATCCCAGTCAGTTTCGAGCTGCGGTCCGGAGCCGCCGCCCAGGCGGGCTCGCCCCGACAGTCCCGGTAGGCCTGGGTAGAGCTCGCTCAGAGAGCGACCGCCGCCGTGAACTCGTCACACACTCGGTCGAGATCCGTATCGCTCAGCGCAGGGTGGAGGGGCAGGCTGAACGCGCGCTCCTGAACAGCGTCAGCGAAAGGCACACCGCCCGGTCCCAGCTGCGCGTGTTGTTCGAACCAGCCGAAGGTGTGCAGCGGCTGGAAGTGCACACTGGTTCCGATCTCGGCTACCGCGAGCCGCTTCGCCACGGTCGCTCGATCCAAACCTTCGGGAAGCAGCACGACTGCCAGATGATCGGCACTGCCGGTCGACGTTTCACGCGGCACGAACCGCAGGCCATCGATGCCTGACAGGTTCCGACGGTAGCGGCCGAGCAGGTCTCGCCGCCGTTGCTGCATCGTGGGGAACCGGCGGAACTGCGAGCGCGCGAGCGCCGCGAGCACATCGGGCAGGTTGCCCTTGATCCCGGGAACGACTAGGTCGTAGCCCGAGGGGGCATCGGGGTGGTATCGGGCCCAGGCGTCCTTGCTCAACCCGTGGAGCCTGAACGATCGGGCGAAGTCGGCGAGCTCCTGGTCGTCCGTCGCGAGTGCGCCGCCCTCGGCTGAGGTCAGGTTCTTCGTAGCGTAGAACGAGAAGCAGGCGCCGGCCGTGCCCTGGCCGGCGACCTTGCCCCGGTGATCAGACGCGCCGAGCGCGTGGGCGGCATCCTCGATGAGGGGCACGCCGGCATCGGAGCACAGCTCGTGGATCTCTCGACGCAACGGCACACCGCCGAAATGCACCCCGATGACTGCCTCCAGCCCTTGGTCCAGCGCCGAAGCGAGCGCGTCGGCGCTCAGGTTGAAGTCATCGCCGTCGACGTCGAGCAGCACGACATCCAGACCCTGGTGGATCGCACTCAACGCCGTTGACACGAAGGTCCACGTCGGCACACCGACGCGGGAGCCAGGAGGCAGCGAGAGGCCCGCAACCGCAGTCTCGATGGCAGCGGTGCACGAAGACATCGTGACCACGTGCTCCACTCCGAGATACGCAGCGAGCTCCTGTTCGAGAAGCACGCACTCTTGTCCGGTGGTGATCCACCCCGAGCGCAACACCGCCGCGACGGCTTCGATGTCGGCTTCGTCGATCTCGGGAACTGCGAAGTCGACCCGCGGTGACGGCGCCCGCAGGGCGTCCTCCCCAGGCGCCCCGATCAGCACGAGCCTCTTCTCCTCTGCATCCGCCAGACCCTTCCCGCTCGGTACCGCACCAGCAGATTCTACCAGAGCAGGTGCCCTGCAAAGGCCGCTCGGAGGCCGATTGGGCCGGCCCCGATGGCTAGGGCAACGTCGGGTGGATGCCCGGTTCGGTGGTGCCATCGAGGCGCACCACTTCGATCAGCACGTCGCGAAACGCCCGGGCCGGCGCCGAGAGCAACCCTCGCTTGCGCCGTGCCAGGCCGACGGCACGGCGCTGCAACCCGTGAACCCGCACACGTTGCCAGTCATCGCTCTCCCGGAAGGGCGCTGCGCTCGCGGGCACGACGCCCGGGCCGAACCCCTGGAACGCGAGTGAAGCGAGCAGGCGCATTCCGTCCACCTCGGCAAGGGGCAACAAGGTGATGCCGGCGGCGCGCGCTTCCTCGTCGAGGTGGTCGCGAAATCCGGTGCCTTGGGGTTCGAGCAACAGGGGGACCCCGTCGAGCTCGTTGAGCTCGAGCTCGTCTCGCTCGAAGAAGGCGTGCCCGACCGGCGCGATCAGCACGTGGTCCTCGTCGAACAGCGGATCCGCGGTGATGTCCGGATCACCGATCGGCAGGTTGACCACGGCGAGATCGAGCGCGCCGCTCTCGAGCTGGGGGATCAAAGACGAGGTCGTGGCATCGACGATCACGACGTGGACCTTCGGATGGCGTTCGGTCATCAGCGTCATCAAGCGTGGCACCAACCACCGAGCGGTCGTGCCGATCACGCCGATGCGCACCGCTCCTGCGACCTCGTCGTGCAACGACGCCACATCGGCGACGAGCGCGTCCAGTTCGCCCTGCACGCGACGCGACCGCGCGACCACGACCTCGCCCTCCTCGGTGAGCTGGCCCGTCGCCCGGTCGATGAGTGTTGCGCCGAGCTCACGCTCCAGCCGAGCAACATGCGTCGACACGTTCGACTGCACGGTGTGCAGGGCGCGAGCGGCTGCGGAGAAGCTGCCGTGCTCTGCGACAGCGAGAAGCGCGTTGAGCTGACGGAGGTCCATCGCAAACAATGATGACACATATCGGCAGGAACTGTTGGACAGATCAACTGGAGTTAGCGCATCATGAGGGCACAACAAAACGCCGAGGGAGCGGGTCTTTTCCCCCAAAGATCCCCCTCGAGCCGGTTTCGCAGTTGACATCCCCCCTGTCAGCGAAACCTCGAGAAGCTGGCCCTCCCCCGGGCCAGTTTCTCTCGTTTTGTTCTCGAGGCATGACCCCGCAGGTTCCTTGTCCCGACCCCGACGGCTACGATGGCCCCTTCCCCGACCAGGTGAAGACCTTCCCATGCGGAACCGCATACGAGATCTGGCCTCGCGCCTCACTGGCAATGGGCCTGGGGCCGAACCCGCACCAAGCGACGACGTTCCCTGCGTGCCGTGCCAGCAGAAGCAGGGCGTACGACAGTTCTCGCTCAACGACGCCCCACCGCCGGTTCCCGATGACTTCGTGCCGGTGTTCCACACCGACTTGTCCTACGCCGTGTTGGATGGCCAGGTCGTGCTGCACGATCCTGAGCGAGACGCCAGCCACGTCCTGAACGCCGGTGCCGCAATCGTGTGGGCGTCGATCGACGACCAAAGCACCGCAGCGGAGCTGGTCGCCGAGATCGCCCGCAGCACCGGAGAGTCCGTCGAGACCATCGACCGAGACGTGCGCATGGCGCTCGCCAGCTTCATCAGTGCGGGGATCCTGCACCCGCAGCAACCATTGGAACCACCGACTGATCCCGCCGTCGAACTGGCTGCTGCAGAACACGCCGCCGCAACGCAGGTCGAACACGAGCGCCGCCGCGCGGCGAGTCGCTCGAGGATCGCCCGAGCGCTCGAGCACCAAGCCTGGTGCCCGAACGCAGGGGCTCGACAGGTCGGCGCCACCACCGTGCTGGTGCGCACCAACGACGCCGAGATCGCCAGCCACCTCGACAAGGTGCTCCCGAGCCTCCCCGCTGCGGCTGCCGCTGCGTCCACGATCTCCGTGGTCGACCGTGGACGAAACGGCACCCACCGCTACCGGATCATCATCGACGACGAGATCCGCATGCGTCGATCGACGGCAGGCGAGGCGGCAGACCAGGTGCTGACCGAGCTGAACCTGATGGCCATCGCCAACACGCCCGACAAGATGCTCTTCCACGGGGGTGCGGTGGAGCGCGAGGGCCAAGTCGTCGCCGTGCTCGGCATCAGCGGCCAGGGCAAGAGCACGCTCACCGCCGCTCTCGTGCAGCGTGGCTGGAACTACGTCAGCGATGAACTGGTGATCGTGGACCCAGCCACGTACCACGTCGACCCCTATCCCAAGGCGCTCGACCTCGGTGAGGAATCCGTCGCGCTCCTCGACTCGGTGCGCCCGATCTCGACCTTCGCAACCGGCAAGGCGCAGGTGTCTCCGGAGTCGCTCGGTACGACATCGAAAGGCGGCCACCTCGTCCTGATGGTCATGCTTGCAGTCGCCGACGAGGGCGACCTCGGCGACCCGACCGCTGCCGTCAGCCCGCTCGCTGCCATCGAGTCACTGCAACAGCTCATGATGAACACGTTCCGCGAAACGATGGCACTTCCGGAGGCACTGGAGCGCCAGGCCCGCCTGTGCACGACCGTGCCGGCGGTGGCACTCGCTCGCACCAGCCTCGACCGCAGTTGCGCCCTCATCGAGCAGACGCTGCGCGCAGTCGCGCCGGCGTCCAACACGCACGAGTTGCAGCCCTAGACTGTCGCGGCGAGCGGCTGGTTCCGGCGCGTCGTTGCGTTGGATGGGGAAGCGGCTGGTTCGGCCACCGATGCAAAAGCACCTCAGGACGCCCGAGGGCGCCCTGAAGAGAGTTCTCATGGATCGGCGGGCCGACGTGGACGAGCCTCAGGCGAGCCAGATGTCCGAGTAGCCCGACAGGCCGCTGCAGTTGTAGATGAAGACTTCGACGGTGTTCGCCGTCGTGGCCGAACTCTGCAGGAGGCTGGTGATGTTGATCGGGGAGCTCTGACCGGCGCCGTTCCACCCGGGGGGCGGGCTCAGCTGCGTCAGGCCAGGCAGGTTGGCTGCCGCCCACGCGGCGAGGTTCGGGCAGATCGTCGGCGAGGAGATGTTCCACGGATTCCAGTAGGAACCCACGAGGAAGCTCGCCTGCGTGGTGTCGGGCCGCGTGACCCGAATCGCGAGATAGTCGTCGACGGCGAGGTTCGCCGTGCCCAGCGAGTTGCCGGCGATGAGAGTGCCGGCGCCACCGGTGAAGTAGCAGAACGTTGCGGCCCCGACGAGGGTTGCCCCATTCGGCCTGAGCACCGACGGCTGGGCCGGCGCGATCAAGATCGGTGGCGGTGCGCTCACGCAGTCACTAGCACTTGCTGCGGCCGCCGAGGACATTGACACAACCTGCGGCAATGCCCATGCCGCAGCTCCGACCGCCGCCCCGGTCTTGATGAGGCTTCGGCGATCCATGCCACCCGCTCCGCCGTTCGCCCCTTGCTCTTCCGCCGTGTTCCCGTCCAGGTTCTCCATGGCGTCGGAATCTAGCAGGTCATACGGAGCGCGCAAGGAATCGGTCGCGGTTTCTTTCGCAGCTACGGCAGGAAGTTCGCCGGGCGTGCCGGCGGGACCACTTTTGGTGGCCCCACATTCCGTCTTCATCCTAAAGATCCCATTCCGGGCAGAACTCTTCTCGCTCTTGCCGGACGTTCCCGCGGCATCTACGCTCCGCCGCCGAAGGCGGGACTACGGCGACGGCGGGGGCGGAAGCAATGCGGATGGAATCGACTTCGGAAACGACGGAGCGAGGCATCGTCACGAGAGGCCGCTCCGGTGACGCGCCAGCGAAGTGGTCGGGGCCCGTGGTGCAGACCCTCGCCTCGGGACCGGACGCAGCGTCGCCACCGCCCAGCTGACGCCTCCCGACGGCGCTACGCCAGTGGTTCCTGCGCGACGGCGGCCCGACCGACCAGCTGGCACGCTGCGTTCAGGTCGCCGTATTCGAGGCGATAGCCCGGAACAGACCACGCCAGCTCGACGAGGCGCACGAACCCCTCGTAGCCGATCCGGTCCAGGTTCATCGTGCCCGAGAGGAGGTGCAGCAGCGTCTCCGCGGGGGTGAGCGCATCGAACTGCTCGGTGGCCCCCGGCCGATACGCCGGCACGACGACCGTCGTGACGGTGCCTCCGACCGATCGGCTCCCAGGCCGAACCTCGTCCGGGTGCACGAACCAGACATCCCCACGCACACGATGCGGATCTGCGGGCGGATCGGGAGCGAGATGTGCGAAGAGCGGCTGGCTTCCGGGCTCGAGACAGAACGGGAGTGGATACGGGACAATCGCACCCGAGGCCGGGTCGAACGCGACCACTTCTTCGGTGACGTAGCCGAAACCTTCCGCGACCAGTGCGGCCGCCATCGTGGTCTTCCCAGCGCCGGCGACGGCGGTCAGTACGACGACCTCCCCGTCGTGTTCCACGGCGGCCGCGTGGACCGCAAGCAACGAAGTGTTCTCCACCGCGTGCTGGTTGACGTACCAGAGCACCATGCCGACGAGATCCTCGTCGCTCGAGAACGTGTACAAGTGGTCGCCGTCCACATAGAGCTGCGTCAAGCCGATGCCAGGACCCGGGCCGACGATCCAGTAGTCGTGAGCAGGTCCTTCCGCCGTCTCGAGCGGAGCCAGCGCCGCAGCCACCGCACCGCCGAGGTGCACATCGTCTGCGAGTACGCGGAATCGGTACCCGAGCGCCTCAAACGTGGACGAGGCGAAGCCGGAGGCACGAACCAGGAAGGCGCCTGAGTCGATGGTGGGCACGTCCCCGGGAGGCGGACGCGGGTGCCACCGCCGACCAACCGGGCCGACGGGGTTGGCGATGGCGCGGTTCGTGGTGCGCGCGTCGATGAGCGCGCCGGCGTCCATGAGCTGCAGGGCGACGGTGACCACATCGCGCAGCATCTGCTCACGATCGACGCCGACCTCATCGGCCAGGTGGTCGGCCATCGCCGCCACGGTCGCGTGGCCGTCGCAACGCAGCCACACCATGGCCGCTTCCGAGCTGAGGTGATGCGTCAACTCGTGCGCGGCGTCGTAGAGCACGAGCTCGCCGTCGAGCTGGGCGCTCCAGACACGGTCGTGCGCGACGGGCTGAACAGCGAGCATCGGGTCTGTCGGCGTGGATCGCGCCACCCGGGCGTCGAGCTCGTGGGCCAAACGCGCCCGCCAGCGCCGCCAAGACGGCGTCGGCGCTGGGACATGCTGCGCCGAACGCGTCGCGTTGCGAGATCG
>Ga0209023_10007764_pt1 | contig 10910 bp, 10 predicted proteins | sample LakOneMetagenome_FD_187468 | JGI IMG/M metagenome (GOLD analysis project Ga0209023, IMG submission 187468) | Freshwater and sediment microbial communities from Lake Erie, Canada (SPAdes) (version 2) | ecosystem: Environmental > Aquatic > Freshwater > Lentic | place: Lake Erie, Canada...
CGGCCACCCGCAGCGGGTACGCCGCCGCGGTGCGCAGCGCCATCGTGCCGCCCATGCAGTAGCCGACCACCGCCACCGGTCCAGGCTGGACATCGGCCCGGTCGGCCAGGAAATCCAGGTACGCCCCGGCGTCGCGGACCGCCATCTCGGGCATGAACGCGGCCATCATCGGCGCCAGCTTGTCCTGCGCCAACTGCTTGGCCTGCTCCGGTTGACGCAGGTCAGGCAGGGTGAACAGCGGGTGGCGGCCATCGCGGTAGAACAGGTTCGGCACCAGCACCAGATAGCCGTGGTCGGCGAGCCGGTCGGCCATCGCGTACAACTGCGGGCGCAGGCCGACCGCGTTCATGTAGACCAGTACGGCCGGGCGGGGTCGCGCGCCGCCGGCGCCGCTGAGGTAGGCGTCGGCCACCCCGTCCCCGGTCTTGACTTCGACTAGCTCGCCGCGCATGAGTGCTCCCGATCAGCCAGGCAGATTGCGGTGGAGTAGTTGCAGTAGCGCCACCCAGTGCTGCTCGGTGGCGACCTCGTCGTACACGGCCGTGTCGGCCATGGTGAAGCCGTGTGCGGCGCCGCCGTAGACCCCGCCGGAGTACCGCACCTCGGCCGCGTCCAGCGCGGCCTCCAGCCGGGTGATCTGCTCGGGGGTCAGCGACGGGTCCTGGTCGGCGTGGCCGAAGTACAGCTCCGCCTTGATCTTCGGCGCGCCCAGGTGCGGGCTGTCCGGGGCGTCGGTGGCCAGGCGCGCGCCGTGGAAGCTCGCTGCCGCGATCACGTCGTCCGGGTACGCCGCGGCCACCCGCAGCGCCATCGCGCCACCCATGCAGTACCCCACCACGCCGATCGGCCCCGGCCGTACGTGCGGGCTGGCCCGCAGGAAGTCCAGGTACGCCTGCGTGTCGGCGATGGCCCGGTCAGTGGTGAGGGCAGCCCCGATCGGGCCGAGCTTCTCGAACAGTGCGGCCCGCTGTTCGGGCTGGGTCAGGTCCGGCAGCGGCACGACCGGGGCGCGGCCGCTGCGGTAGAACAGGTTCGGCAGGAGTACCGCGTAGCCGTGTCCGGCCAGCCGGTCCGCCATCTCGAACAGTCGCGGCCGCAGCCCGATCGCATCCATCAACATCAGTACCGCGGGGCGGGGTGTGCCACCGTCCGGCCTGCTGAAGTAGGCGTCTGCGCGGCCGTCGGTGGTCGTGATGTCGATCAGCTCGCCGTGCATCGCCAGCTCCTTAGGACGGGTGTCCCAGCTTAGGCGGCGATGGGCTCGGTGTCGGGTTCGCCACGGCAAGAATTCGTCAGTGTTACTGATCGACGCGGCGCGACGGTGAACATCGGAATGAACACGTGCGCGAGCGGCCCGATCGCCACCGCGTACAGCACCGTGCCGGCGCCCACCGAGCCGCCGAGCAGCCAACCGATGGCCAGTACGGCGACTTCGATGCTGGTGCGCACCACCCGGATCGAGCGCCCGTCCCGGAGAGCCACAAACCCGGTCATCAGCCCGTCGCGCGGCCCGGGACCCAGGCGGGCGCCGATGTAGAGGCCGGCGGCGACGCCGTTGAAGCCGATGCCACCGATCAGGAAGACCCACCGCAGCGCGAGCGACGACGGCTCCGGGATGAGGTGCAGGGCCACATCCACGCTGATGCCGATCATGAAGACGTTGCAGACGGTGCCGATGCCGGGCCACTGCCGCAGCGGAATCCAGGCCAGCAGTACGACCGCGCCGGTCACGATCACGATCGTGCCGAAGCTGAGCCCGGTCAGCTTGCTGAGTCCCTGGTGGAAGACGTCCCACGGGTCCAGGCCGAGTCGCGCCTCGATGATCAGCGCCATGCTGAACCCGTACAGGATCAGGCCGAGCTGGAGTTGGCTGAACCGGCGCCCGAAGCGGTCGGTGATGGCGTTGCTGATTCTCGGCATACGTGCCACTCTGAAGGCCAATTCATGCTTCGGCGAGTGCCAATTTCGGGGTGGTGGCTATGAGCAGCGCGATGCGGGGGCCACAACTGGCCCGTTTGCTGGGGCACTGGCATGCTCTCCCGGGCCGTCGGCGCAACCCTGACTACGCCGCTCTCGCCGGTGCCGTCCGCGGCCTGCTTGCCGACGGCCGCCTCCCGCTGGGCCTGCGCCTGCCCGCCGAGCGCGAACTGGCCGAGTCCCTGGCCGTCTCCCGCACCACCGTCTCCGCCGCCTACCGGGAGCTGCGCGACAGCGGCCACCTCAACAGCCGTCGCGGCGCCGGCAGCTGGACCACCCTGCCCACCGGTCACCGCGTCGCCGGCTCCGGCCTGTGGACTCCCGAGGACGATCTGGACGTCATCGACCTCGGCCAGGCTGCCCTGCCCGCACCGCCCGAGCTGATGCACGCCGCCCGCCAAGCCGTCGAAGACCTGCCCCGCTACCTGGCCGGGGCTGGCTACCACCCGGTCGGCCTGGCCGAGCTGCGGGAAGCCGTTGCCGCCAGCTACTGCGCTCGCGGCCTGGAAACCCACGCCGACCAGATCCTGATCACCAACGGCACCCAGCACGCCCTCGACCTGGTTCTGCGCCTGACCGTCCCGGTTGGGGCCGGGGTGCTGGTCGAGTCACCGACCTACCCCAACGCGCTGGCCGCGCTGGCCGCCCGCCGGGCCCGGCTGTCCACCCACGGCATCGGCGCCGGCGGCTGGGACGCCGAGCTGCTACTGAGCACCATCCGACAGGGACGACCGCAGCTGGCGTACCTGATCCCGGAGTTCCACAACCCGACCGGCCACCTGATGCCCACCGAGCTGCGTGAACGCCTGGTCGTCGCGGCCCAGGCCACCGGTACCGACCTGATCATCGACGAGTCGTTCGCCGATCTCGCCCTCGACGGTGGCCCCACGCCGCCGCCGGTCGCCGTCTTCGACCGACGGTCGCGGGTCATCTCCATCGGCGGCATGAGCAAGCCGTACTGGGGTGGGCTGCGGATCGGCTGGGTGCGCGCCTCGGCGCCGCTGGTGCAGCGGCTGGCCGCCGCCCGGGTGGGTGTCGACATGTCCAGCCCGGTACTGGACCAGCTCGTCGCGGTGCGGCTGCTCGCCCAGGCCGCCGCGATCGTGCCCGCCCGCCGGGCTCAGCTCGCCGCCCAACGCGACGCACTCCTGGCCGCCGTCGCCGAGCTGCTCCCGGAGTGGCGGATCACCCCACCCGCCGGCGGCGTCACCCTCTGGGCCGAGCTGGACGGTCCGATCTCCAGCGCGCTCGCCCGCGCCGCCGAACGCCTCGGTGTCCGGCTCGCCCCCGGCCCCCGCTTCGGTCTGGACGGCACCCTGGAACGTTTCATGCGGTTGCCGTTCACGCTGCCGGTCGACCAACTCATCGAGGCAGTCCACCGTATTGCCGCCGCCCGCTACGACCTCGACTACGCCGCCACCCCACGCTGGGAAGCCCCCCAGGTCATCGCCTAGCGCTGCCGCCGGGAGGCGCCCCCGCCCTCTGCGTCGCGCTGGCCGGCGCGGATGCCGTCGGTACTCGCCGCTGGGTGAGGGGATGACGATAGGCGTTATTCCACAGTGGCATGAATATGCTCCGGTGGAATAAGGCGACACCATATCCCTGTAATCCGGCGGAGGCGCGGCAGCAGTGGGCGCTGGTGGGTTTCTGCGGAGCCACTAGGTGGAGCCGGTGGCTTTGCCCGAAACCGGTAGCGGGCTAGGCGGGCTCTGGGGCGGTCAGCTGAAGCGGGGCTTGGTCCAGCTGATGCGCCACGCACAGCCGGGCCAGCGCCGGGCCTAGTACCGTGGCGCTCGCCTGCGGGTCCAGTAGCTGCGTCTCGGCCGGATCCAGGGGCGGCACGTCCACGTGGGAGATCATCGGATGGATCGGCCGGCGGTCGACCTCGCCGTCGCCCAGCAGGTCCTCGTGCAGCTTCTCGCCCGGCCGCAGGCCGGTGTAGACGATCTCCACCCGGCGGCCCATCATGTGGCCCATCTGCTGGGCGACATCGACGATGCGCACAGGTGCGCCCATGTCCAGGATCAGTGCCTCGCCGCCGTGGCCGATCGCCGCTGCCTGGATGACCAGCGCGACCGCCTCGCCGACGGTCATGAAGTAACGGCTGACGTCGGGGTGGGTGATGGTGACCGGGTCGCCGGCCCGGATCTGCGCCTGGAAGGTGGTCAGCGCCGAGCCGCGGCTGCCCAGCACGTTGCCGAACCGTACGCTCAGAAAAGTCCCGGGATAGCGCTGGTCGGCGTGGGCGGTGAGCCGTTCGGTGATCCGTTTGCTCAGGCCCAGCACGCTGGTGGGGTTGGCGGCCTTGTCGGTGGAGATGTTGACGAAGCGCTCCACCGCGGCGCAGGCCTCCAGCACGGCCTGGGTGCCCCAGACGTTGGTCTTCACCGCCTCGCCCGGGTGCGTCTCCAGCATCGGCAGGTGTTTGAGGGCGGCAGCGTGGAACACGATGTCGGGCCGGCGGTCGGCGATGATCTGTCGCAGCCCGACCACGTCGCGGATGTCCGCCAGGATCGTCTCGGGGCTGTCCAGCAGCGCCCGGCCGTGCAGCGACAGTTGGGTGGCGTGCAGCGCGGACTCGTCCCGGTCCAGCAGCATCAGCTCTTCCGGGCCGTAGTGGGCGATCTGCCGGCACAGTTCCGACCCGATCGACCCGCCGGCACCGATCACCAGCACCCGGCGGTCGGTCAGGTAACACGGCAGCCCGTCGCCCAACGGCGGCGCGGCCGCGCGACCCAGCAGGCTGTCCAGGTCACAGGGTGGTTCGGTGGCGCCCAACGCCCGCTCTGGTAGGCCGGCGGCGGGCAGGTAGTGGCAGAAGGTGCGGCAGGTCAGGATCAGCGCCGCGGCGATCAGGGAGCCCAGTCCCGCGGCGTTGGCGTTCAGCAGCGCCCCGGCCGGGTGCAGGGCCAACGCGACCACGACTGCGCAGCTCAGCAGCAGCGTCGTCACCAGCCAGCCGAGCTGTGCCAGCGGCTGCGTACCCGGCTCGGGGCGCGGGGTCAGCTGCGAGATGACCCGGTGCAGCCCGAACGCGACGGCGGCGGTGACGATGACCGCGTCGTACCCGGTGGCCGGCTCGGGCAGGTCAGCGACAGCGGCGGCGGTGGTCAGGCCGACGATCCAGGAGAGGGCGTCGGGAATCACCCACCGGGCGGTGGGGGAGTACGCGGCGTACTGCTGATTCACGTCGCACCTACCTCACCGTGAGCTGCCTGGTGGGGAGCCTAGAGCCGGTATGTGGCGAATCTGCCGAGTTCATTCAATCGGGTATTTCATGAAGTAGACCGCCATATGATCGCCCGGTGCTTTTCGTCCCAGATCGGGGTTGCCGGTGAGTGTTCGCGAGGTACTGCGGGTCCTGCGTAAGCGGTGGTGGCTGGTCCTGGGGGTGGTGACGCTCGCCCTCTGCCTGGCCGCGGTGGTCACCGTCCGGACCACGCCGCGCTACACCTCATCGTTGACGTTCTTCGTGACCACCCCGAACTCGGGCGTGGGCGAGGCGTACCAGGGTGGGCTCTTCTCCCAGCAGCGGGTCAAGTCGTACGCGAGCCTGTTGACCAGCGATCGGCTGGCGGCGGCGATCGCGCGCAAGAGCAGCTCGGGGCTGACCGGGCCGCAGATCCGGCAGCGACTGGGTGCCGCGCCGACGCCCGACACGGTCCTGTTGCAGGCCACTGTCACCGACGAGTCGCAGGCGCGCTCCTTGGCGCTGGCCAATGTCATGGCCAGCGAGTTCAAGTCGCTGGTGGAGGCGCTGGAGACGCCGCCGGGGGAGTCCCGCTCGTCGATCAAGGTCGAGGTGATTGCCGGCCCGACGGTGAATCCCACCCCGGTCGAGCCCCGGCCGGCCCGTAACTTCCTGATCGCGCTCATCGCCGGGCTGCTGATCGGCGCCTGCCTGGCCTCGCTGCGCGAGCTGCTCGACACCACCGTCAAGACCAGCGATGCCCTGGTCCGGGCCGCCGGCGCGCCGACCCTGGCGTCGATCCCGGTGGAGAGTGCGTTGAAGGACTCCCCGCAGCGGTTGGTCGCCACGATGGCCGACTCGCCGCGGGCGGAGGCACTGCGGCAGTTGCGCACCAACCTGCAGTTCGTCAACGTTGACCACCCGATGCGCACGCTGGTGGTGACCAGCGCCGTCGCCGGCGAGGGCAAGTCCTCCACCGCCTGCAACCTGGCGACGCTGTTCGCCGAGGCCGGCCGCAAGGTGCTCCTGATCGACGCCGACCTGCGCCGCCCGCGCATCGCCGAGTACCTGGGCATCGAGGGCGCGGTCGGCCTGACCACGCTGCTGGCCGGGCAGGCCGAGATCGGCGACGTCGTCCAGCAGTGGGGGACCGGCCTGTGGGTGCTGCCCAGCGGCTTCCAGCCGCCCAACCCCAGTGAGCTGCTCGGCTCCGAACACATGGCCGACCTGCTCACCTACTTCCGCGAACGCTACGACGTGGTCGTCGTCGACTGCCCGCCGCTGCTCCCGGTGACCGACGCCGCGATCGTCGCCGCCCGCGCCGACGGCGCCCTACTGGTCACCCGCGCCCGCAAAACCACGTTGGCGCAGGTCACGGCGGCCGCCGCGGCGCTGCGTTCGGTGGACGCGCGTCTCCTCGGCTGCGTCCTCAACATGATCACGCCCAGCGACGGCGACCCGTACCACTACTTCGGCTACGAGGCCTACACCGGCGGCGGCCGACACATCGGTGCCCGCCCGGTGGACGGCCTGCCGGTCACCGCGGAGCTACCCAGCACCGGCGGGCACGCCGCCCCGACCCGGACGACCGAGCAGGTGCCGGTCAGTGCGGCGCGATGACGGTGGCGATCCGCTCGACCGCCCGGCTGATCTGCTGCGCGCACTGCTGGAACCCGGCCACCGGCCCGCTCACCGGATCGGGCAGGTCGTCATCGTCGGCGGTCTCCGCCGGCGCCAGCGTGCGCAGTAGCGGCACCGAGGCCAGCACCGCGGCCAACCGCTGCGCCGGCGTGGCCAGCGTATTCAGTGGCGCCCCCGGCATGATCGACGCCAGCCGGGCGAACTGGAACAGCGTGAACGTCCGCTTCATCGAGGTGGGCGCCAACCGGGCGCAGTGCGCCCGTTCGACCCGCGACGCGGTCAACACCAAGTTTGCCTGCTGCAACAGCGCCGGCTGCAGCCGGCGACTGAGAAAATCATCATCGAGTACGCCGTGGCTGACCAGCGCCTTGCGTGCCCACGGGTGCATCGGCTGCCCGTCGGTGGCGTGCGTCCCGGCACTGTGGACGACGATCCCGGCGGCCCGCGCCGCCGACCGTCCCGACAGCAGGTGGCTGGTCAACCGCTCCGCCATCGGCGACCGGCACAGGTTCGCCCGGCACACCACCAGAATCTGCAGCTGCTCACCCACGGATGCCGACACTCCCGCCCTGTTCGATTCCGCCCGCTTTTCGCATGATATGTCTGGCTTAGCTGTCGCGAGGGGAAGTGCCCGATGAGCACGCCACTGCTGCTGTCCCCACCAGACCTCGGCCCGCTGGAGGAGCAGTACCTCCTGCGCGCGCTGCGGTTCGGGTGGGCCGCCCCCGGCGGCCCCGACGTCGACGCGTTCGAGAGCGAACTCGCCAGCCACCTGCACGTACCGCAGGTGGCCGCGGTCAGCTCCGGCACCGCCGCCCTGCACCTCGCGCTGCTCGCCGTCGGCGTCCGGCCCGGTGACCGGGTCGTCGTCCCCGACCTGACCTTCGTCGCCACCGCCAACGCCGTCCGCTACTGCGGCGCCCAGCCCGTCCTGGTCGACGTCGATCCGACCGACGGCACCCTCGACGTCGACCTGCTCGCCGAGGTCCTCGCCGGTCAACCCATTCGCGCCGTCATCCCCGTCGACCTGTTCGGCCGGTGCGCCGACTACACCCGGATCGCGCCGCTCTGCGCCCGCTTCGGTGCAGCGCTCGTCGCCGACGCCGCCGAGTCGCTGGGCTCCAGCCGCGACGGCGTACCCGCTGGTGGGTGGGGTGACATCGCCGCCTTCTCGTTCAACGGCAACAAGATCATTACGACGTCGGGTGGTGGGGCGCTCGCCTCGGCTGACGCCGAGCTGATCGACCGCTGCCGGCACCTCGCCAACCAGGCCCGCCGCCCCGGCCAGCACTACGACCACGACGAGATCGGCTACAACTACCGCCTGTCCAACCTGCTCGCCGCCCTTGGTCGCGCCCAGCTCCAACGCCTCCCCGAGCTGGCCAAACGCCGCCGCATGATCCGCGAGCGCTACCGCGACGCCTTCGCCGGCCGCCGCGGTGTTGAACTGCCCGGCGCCGACGATCCCGGCGCCAACTGCTGGCTCACCCCACTGATCGTCGACCCGGCCCGCGCCGGCTGGTCCGTTGCCGCCCTCGCCGCCGACCTGGCCGACGACGACATCGAAACCCGCCCCATGTGGCGCCCCATGCACCTGCAACCCGCGTACGCCGACGCCCCCAGCCACCTGATCGGCACCTCCGACCGCCTCTACCGGCACGGCCTGGTGCTGCCCAACGGCTCCGCCAGCACCGACGCCGACCTCGACCGCCTCTTCACCCGCCTGGGCCGCTTCCTGGACCGGCACCCATGACCTACCGCCCGTTCAAGCGCGCTGTCGACCTGCTGGTGGCCATCCTGCTGCTCCTCGCCTGCCTGCCGGTGTACCTGGTCGTGGCGGCGCTGGTGTGGTCGACACTGGGCCGGCCGGTGCACTTCCGGCAGCAGCGGCCCGGCTGGCGGGCCCGGCCGTTCACCCTGGTCAAGTTCCGCACCATGCGCCCGATCGGGCCCGGCTGCGTCACGGACGACGAACGACTCACCCCGCTCGGCCGCCGTCTGCGCCGCTACAGCCTCGACGAACTGCCCACCCTGTGGAACGTGCTCCGCGGCGACATGAGCCTGGTCGGCCCCCGCCCACTCCTGCTCGAGTACCTGCCGCGCTACACGCCTCAGCAGTCCCGCCGGCACGAAGTCCGCCCCGGCATCACCGGCCTGGCCCAGGTCAACGGCCGCAACGCCCTGCCGTGGCCGCGCCGCCTGGCCTTGGACGTCCTGTACGTCGACAGCCACTCGCTCCTGCTGGACCTGCACATCCTTGCCAGCACCGTCGCCGTCGTCTGGCGTGGCACCGGCGTCAGCGCCCCCGGTACGGCCACCGTGGACGAGTTCCGCGGCATCGAGCAGCTGACCCCGTGACCGCCGTCCGGGGTGTCAACTGCTGGCCGGCTTGCCGGCGGTGTCGCGGTACCCATCAGAATTTCCGTCGTGTCGTCCTAGCCGATCGCCACCACCGCCCCATTTGCGTGTGGCTGGCACCATGATCGGGCATGGGATGGCCATCAGATTTTGACGCGCGGCTGGCAGGCGAAGTCTGCCGATTCTGCAGCGAGGGGCGATTGACAGAGTCACGCAGCGGTGTGCGGATCCTGGCAACCGACGACACTGACACCTACCTGAAACGGCAGGCGTTGGTCCGTGGATATGCGGTCGTCGTGTGGCGCGGCCGCCACGTAGTGGAGCCCCACCACCTGAAAGCCGATGAGGCTGTCCGTTACTTTGCCGATGTGCTGCGGGTCGGTCGGGCTATTGAGGAGCACTTTCAACCGCTCAAAATGAACTACATGACCATGGGTAATCAGGGGCCACACCTGCACACACATGTCACCGCGCGCTACGTTGACGATCCGGCGCCGGGTGCACCACTTCCGGCCGACATCAGCCGCTCGCTACCGGAGCCTCAGTGGCGGGATGATGCAGCTGCTCTCCAGGCTCACCTGGCGTCAGGCCAACCCGCGAGTGGCCACCTGCATCAATCGGGCAATGACGGCTGGCGATGATCGTGAGTGGTACAGATTCGGGGTTATTAGCGCGCCATAACCCCGAATCTGTACCGCTGACGATCAATGCCTGACGGGGGTCAGGTGGTGGCTAGGCGGCGCTTGTTTCTTGGCGACGGCGGGGACGCCAGCGACTAGAACTGCTGCGCCGACGTTGCGGATCACGGCGGCGCCAGAGGCTACGTAAGCGTTCTCACCTACCGTCAGGCCCTGATTTACGCAGGCGGTGCTGCCTACTGTGGCGGCGGGCCCGAGGGTTACGTCGCCGGAGATGGCGGCGAGCGGGTAGACGCTGGCGTAGTCGCCGAGTACCGCGTCGTGGCCGACCGTGACATTGGCATAGAGGTGAACCTGCGCCCCGACCCGTACGTTGGTGGTGATCCGTACCCCGGCCGCGACGATGGTGCCTGCGCCCAGCTGCACGTCGTCGCCGATCGTCGCCGCAGGGTGGACGAGCGTCAGTGGCGTGAGCTGCGCAGCGATGAGGCGTGGCGCGACGGCTTGGCGGGTGCGGCCGTCGCCGATGCCGATCACGTAGGCGGTCCCGCGGGGTAGGTCGCCCAAGGCAGTGGAGTCGCCGAGCCAGCGGGTGCCGACGCGGGCCAGGCGGGCGGCGTCGGGCTCGGTGTCGTCGATGAAGCCGAGGAAATCCAGGTCGGCGCCGGTGCGTTGCAGCGCTCGCACGATCTCCAGGAGGTCGCGGCCGGAGCCGCCCGCGCCAAAAATGATTAGCGGCGTGGCCACGTCAGTCCAGTAGGGAGATGGGGCGTTCGGCGGCGCTGAGCAGTACGTCGTGGAATTCCTTGAACAGGTCGTCGCGCCGGAACCGCAGCTCACCGACCCGCCACGCCGCCTGTTGTGCTTTGCGGAGCCGGTCGGGGTTGCGCAGCAGCGCCCCGATGGAGCGGGCCGCGGCGGCCGGGTCGGCCGGGTCCATCAGCAGGCCGGCGCCTTCGGTGACGAGCAGGTCGGTCAGCCAGCCGCCGTAGGTGGCGGCGACGGGCCGGCTGGCGGCGAGCGAGTCGAAGACCTTGTTCGGTGCGCTGCCCTGCAGGGACGGCAGTTCGGCCAGGGTGGAGGCGGTCATGGCGCTGGCGCCATGA